>Ga0310810_10002004_pt1 | contig 21640 bp, 20 predicted proteins | sample NCmetagenome_FD_207641 | JGI IMG/M metagenome (GOLD analysis project Ga0310810, IMG submission 207641) | Soil microbial communities from experimental microcosm in Duke University, North Carolina, United States - NC | ecosystem: Engineered > Artificial ecosystem > Soil microcosm > Unclassified ... | reverse complement strand
GATTGTCGCTGCCGATGGTGGTCTCACCGCCGCCGCCAGCGGTGCCGCGGTTGATGGTGACGAACTCACGAAAGACGTTTCGCTTCCCAATCCGAAGCGCCGTCGGCTCACCGCGATACTTGAGATCTTGCGGCGCCAGACCGATCGAGGCCATCGGGAAGATCTGGGTTTCGTCGCCGACGTGCGTGCAGCCGTCGATCACCACGGACGCACCGATCTGACAGTTTTTGCCGATGCGGACGTCTGGGCCGATCATGGCGTGCGGCCCGATGATCGTGCCCGCGCCAATCTGTGCTGCCGGATCGACATGAGCGGTTGGGTGAACCGCGGCCGCGCCGACATCGATGGCAATCAGGAGTTCAGCTTCTGCGACCACCTGATCGTCGACGTATGCCGCCGCCTGCAAGCGGGCGAGACTCGTCCGCGCTCGCTTCAGCGAGACCTCGAGGCGAAGGCGATCACCGGGAACGACGCTGCGACGGAACTTGGCGCTGTCGACGCCGCGCAATGATGCGCGCGCCGTCAGCGGCGCCTTGGCGCGATCGAGCACGAGCACTGCCGCCAGTTGCGTCAGCGCCTCGATCGTCAGGACGGCGGGCATGATCGGGGATCCGGGAAAGTGTCCCTGGAAGAACTCTTCCCCAACGGTCACGTTCTTCACGGCCACGAGCCGGTTTCCCGACTCGTGTTCAGTGACAGCGTCGACGAGATACGACGGGTATCGATAGTAGACGCGCCCGAGGAGCGCCGGAAGGTCTAAGGGCACGCCACATGCCTCTCCCTGGTAACGGGACGTCGAGTTACTTCTGAGTTGCCGGAGCAGGAGCCGGTGCCGGTGCTGGCGCAGCCGCCGCGCCCGGTACATCGAATGCCTGAATCACCTCGGCGGTCAGATCCATCCCCGGTTCGGCCCAGATCAATCCGCTCTGCGCCGCGTTGAAGACGAAGTGCACGCCCTTCTGCTTGGCGACCTTGTCGATCACCGGCGTCAGCTTGCGATTGAACTCGCCTTCGACCTGCTCCGCCATCTGCTGAACTTCCTGCTGTGCGTCTTCGGTGAAACGCTGCAGATCGCGCTGCTGCCGTTCGATGTTCGCCTGCAGCTGCGCTCTGGCGGAATCGCTTAACACGCTGCCACCCTGATCGAGCTTCTGCTGATCGCTCTGCAGCGCCTTGTTCTTCTCCTGCAATTCGCGCGACTTCTGTTCCTGCAGCACCTTGATCTTCTCGGCCGCGACTCTGCCTTCCACCGATCCGGCGGCCACCGCCTGCACGTTGACGTAGGCGTACTTCATGCCGTCCTGGAAGCGAGGCTTCAACTCGGGCGGAGCTGCTGGCGCCGCCGGTGGGCGTTGTGCCGTTGCCGGAGGAGCCGGAGCGGGCTTCTGCCCTGCCGGCGCCGCAGGCGTGGGGGTCGGTCGAGGGGCGGCCGGGGCCTGCGCGTAGGCAGATCCTGCGGCAATCACCGCACTGAACACCACTACTGAGGCAAACACTCTCATTACTCTCGGTCCTTTCGAATACGGAACTCGATCACGGCGCATACCCTCGACTGCCGGCATCGGCAGTCATCCGAGATGAAGCTCTAGAATTTTACTCGACCAACCCACGCCAAGTAAGATGGTCTCACGCCCGCCGCCTGAACCCAGGAGACTTGCTCGTTGATGCGCCACTTCGTCACGCTTGGATTTCCGTTGCTCATCGCAACCACGTTTATCGGGTGCGGCTCAAACAACACGCCGACCGCCCCTACTCAACCAGCGCCCGTGACCATCGTGCAAAGCTTCAGCGATACGCTGAACGTCAACGGCGCGCGGACTCACTCGTTCACGGTTGACCGCGCGGGCGCGGTCTCAGCCCAGATCAAGGCGCTGTCCGATCAGGCTGCCACGATCGGTGTCAGCCTTGGCACGTTCAACGGCGCCGCCTGCGCCATCATCATCAGCAATACCGCCGCGGTCCTCAACACAGCCGTCTCCGGTACCGCGCAATCGACCGGGCAATTCTGCGTCTGGGTCAATGACGTCGGCAAGCTGACGGCCGGCGTCGACTACACCATCGATGTGACGCATTACTGACGCGGCCCACAGTCTTCAGTCCCCGGTGTTGCACGCTCGTGGTTCACGACCGGAGACTGAAGACCGACGACTGAGGGACCGACCTTAGAACGTCGTCCCCACGGCAAACCTGAACACTCTGTCCTTCGCCGGCTGCAGACTGTTGTCCAGCACGCCGCCGCGCGACGGGTTCCATGCGTAGATCAAGCGGAACGGCACGTTCAGGACGGGCATGAAGAATCGCAGCTCGACACCCGTCGACACCTTGAACGCGTGAGTCCTCCCCACCTCAATCGTTTCCACGCCAGGCGCACTCGGATCGACGAGCGATGAGGTCGCAAACGGATCAGTAATCGCCGGCGGATTCGGCACGCGCACTTCGAGCAGCGGCTCCATCCACGAGAACGGCTCGCCGAAATCCTTCACCTGACCGGCGTCGAAGAAGGTGACGATGCGCACCTGGCTCATGATCGAGATCAGGTACTCGGCGTTGAACAGCAGGCTCTTGTTGCCGCCGAGGACGACGAACGATCCGGGGACGCTCGGTCCGATCGACCGGATGTCGAAGCCGCGAACGCTGTACTCGCCACCGAGGAACAATCGCTCGAACACAGGCAGGACCGCGTCGCAGGGCGGCGTCGTGCAGATCGCATTGCTCGCGCTCTTGCCGACCGGCGAGATGTACTCGACCTGTGCGCGGAAGCCGACCGAGGTCCGCGCCAGATGCTTGAAGAAGAAGATCGCCTCGCCTCTCGGCTTGTAGAACTGCGTGTTGCCGCCGAACATCGCGAGGTCGATCGAGGCGGTCAGCCGCTTCCCTGTGTTCGGGAAGATCGGATTGTCGACCGTGTTGTGCACGATGCTCGGCACGATCTTGCTGATCGATCGCCGCCCGCCCTGCCCGATGAGCAGCGAGTCGTACACGAACGGATTGCGGCGAAGCACTTCGAGCTGGGTCGGCGTGAGCTGCGACAGATCGCTCACCGAAGAAATGGTCGAACAACCAGTCGGGCGCAGGACGCACGACGTGTCGATGAGCGCCTCGTTCAAGTCGGTCATGTGGACCGTCTCGTACGAGTAGTTCATGAACATGCGGGTGAAGTCGGCGACCGGGAATCCGAAGATCAGGTTCGTGCCGGTGGACTTCTGCGTGTAGTAGCCGATGTACTGCAGCGACCGCTTGTAGACGTCGAAGCCGCCCGTGATGTTGCGGTCGAAGAGGAACGGCTCGGTGAACGCGAGCTGATAGTTCTGTGCGCGATCGCCGGCCTGCACCGACAGCGTCAGGCTTTCGCCGCGGCCGAGGAAGTTCGATGTCTGGAACCCGAGCTGACCGAAGAAGCCCTCGTACTGCGAAACGCCGGCACCGAACGTCAGCTGGTTGCGGTTCTGTTCTTCGAACTTCAGCGTGACGTCGACCGTGTTCTGTGCGCCGGTCGTCTTGTCGACCTTCATGTCGCGGTCGTCGCCCTTCAGCTCCTTGAAGTACCCGAGCTGATTCAACCGCCGCACGCTGTACTTCAGCGCCTCGGTGTTGAAGACGCCGCCCTCGACGAGCCGCATCTCGCGCCGGATCACGTTGTCGCGCGTCGTGGTGTTGCCTGTGAACGTGATTCGATTGACGAAGTACTGCGGACCCTCGTCGATGCGCATCGTGACATCGACCGAGGGAGCGGCCTTCTCGGTCTTCGCCTTGGCAGGCGCAGCGGCCGGTGCGGCCACTTCGGCCAGCGATGTCGGCACCTGCGCCGCCAGCGTCGTCTCCGGCCGGTTGGGATCGTCGCTGAAGGCGAGCATCGGGAATGGCGTGAACTCCATGTAGCCCGCGCCGCCGTAAATCTCCTGCGCCTTCTTGTTGCCGTCCTGCAGCTTCTTCCGGCTGTACCACTCGCCGTCCTCGATCTTGTAGAGCGAGTGAAGCCCTTCGCTGCGAACGACCTTGTTGCCTTCGAACGCGAGCTTACCGAACTTGTAGCGCTCGCCTTCGGTCACCGGAATCCGCAACTGAATCCAGCGCGTCTTGCCGTCCTTGGTGTCTTCAAGTGTCTTGAGTTCCGGCTGCCCCACGCGCGCCTGCGGGTAGCCATGATTCTGGTAGTACTCGACGACCTTCGCGGCGTCCTCTTCGAACGCGCCTTCCTTGTACGTGCCGCCGCCGGAGATCCAGCCATAGAACGGATTCTTCGGCTTGTTCTCCTTGATCTGTTTCTCGAGCTTGCCGTCGCTGATCGCACTGTTCCCGATGAAGTCGACGTCGCGAATCTTCACCTTTGGCCCCTGGCCGACGACGAACGTCACGTTGATCAACTTCGAACCGCCGGCCACAGGCGTGATCCGGTGACTGACCTCCGAATTGGTGAAGCCCTTCTCCGCCATCAACTCGCGGAGCACACCTTCTACGCGCCGGATCGTGCCATCGTCGCGGAAGGAATCGAGACGCAGTTCGATCGATCGCTCACGCAGCTTGTCGTCGATGTCCGAGCGCTTGATGATGCTGATGCTCTTCTCGTCGCTGTCGCGATAGTCGACGATCTTGACGCGCTCGCGCTCTTCCATGTGATAGGTGACGATCTTCCCGACGGTCCCATTCGGGAAGGTGTAGTCGGTCACTTCAATGGAGAGATCGTCGAGGAAGTTGGTCGCCCACAGCCGCTTGAAATCCGACAGCATCATCTGCTCGGTCGCCGAGTCGTACCAGACGAACTGGTTCTGACGCGTCTGACTCGTGCGCAGCTGGATGTAATACATGTAGGTCTCGTTCTCGATCGTCGAAGACCCACCCTGGCTGTTGAAGCACGGCTGAAGAATCCAGACAAACGGCGGCGAACCCGGAGGCGGCAGCGCAAAAGGCGCCGCGACGGATGAACCGCACGGTGTCTTGGTGATGGGCGTCTGGGCGTCGTTCGACACCTGTGCGCCTGGAGCGGCGGGGGCTGGGGCGGCCGCAGCCGGAGCTGCAGCCGGAGCACTGGCCGGTACGGTCAACTGCGCAAACGCGGACCGGGCCGGGCAGAGGGCCAGAATCCCGAGGAATGCAAGGACAGTGAGCTGCTTATGCATCAGGGGTGGAACATCTTAGTTTACTGGATTTTAGACGGCGTCCACCCAGGAACGGCTTGACTTGGCTCAAGAGCCGGGAACGGAAACAGAACGCCGGGTCTATAGAGTAAGACCCGGCCTACGCTGCGGAAGTATTCGACAACGTATGGCGGGTCCTGTTGTTCGGACCCGCCGTGTCTAGTTGAGTCGTCGTCCCGCGACCAGTTCCCCTGCCCCGGCAGGGCGGTAGGAGATCTGCCCGGCATCCATGTAAACCTCGACCTCGCCGTCCCCGAGGTTCCCTCGAATCAATTCCTCCGAGAGCGGATCCTCGACGTACCGCTGGATGGCGCGACGGAGTGGACGAGCGCCGTACGAGCGGTCCTTGCACGTGACGTCGATGATCCAGTCGACCACGTCACGGCTGATGCTGATCTTCATCCGGCGATCGACCAGGTTCGCATTGAGCTGCTCGATCAGCAGACCCATGATCCGCCGCAGGTCATCGTCCGAGAGCGCCTCGAACACGATGATCTCGTCGATGCGGTTGATGAACTCGGGGTTGAAGGTCCGCTTCACCTCACCGAGGACCATGTCGCTGACGTTCTTGTCGATCGCACCAATATCACTGGCCTGGAACCCGAGCGACGCCTTCTTCTGGATGAAGCGCGCCCCGATGTTCGAGGTCATGATGATGATCGTGTTCTTGAAGTTCACCCGGTTGCCAAGACCATCAGTCAGGTGGCCGTCTTCGAACACCTGCAGAAGGATGTTGAAGATATCCGGATGCGCCTTCTCGACTTCGTCGAGCAGCACGACGGAGTAGGGATTCCGCTTCACCTTCTCGGTGAGCTGACCGCCCTCTTCGTGACCCACGTATCCCGGGGGCGAGCCAATCAGCTTCGACACCGAGTGCTTCTCCATGTACTCGGACATGTCAAAGCGGATGAGCGCGTTGTCGCTGCCGAACAGGAAGTTGGCGAGCGCACGAGCGAGCTCGGTCTTTCCGACGCCGGTCGGTCCCAGGAAGATGAAGCTTCCCACCGGCCGGTTCGGGTTCTTCAGGCCAGCCCGTGAGCGGCGAATCGCGCGCGAGATCGCCGAGATCGCCTTGTCCTGGCTGACGACACGCTTGTGGAGGTCGGACTCCATGCGAAGCAGCTTGTCGCCTTCGTCCTGGTTGATCGACGAGATCGGCACGCCCGTCCACTTCGAGACGACTTCATCGATGTCGCTCTTGCTGACGACGACGCGACGGACCTTGCCGTCGAAGCGCTCGCGCGTGAGCTGGAGGTTCTCCCGCGCCGACGCTTCCTGGTCGCGATAGAACTGCGCCTTCTCGAAGTCCTTCTGCGAGGCCGCGCTCTCCATCTGCTCGACGGCGACGCGAATGCTCTTGTTGATCTCGGCGAACTCGTCGCTGTAGCCCGCTTCCTTCAGCTTCGCGCGCGCACCAGCTTCGTCAACCAGGTCGATCGCCTTGTCAGGCAGGAAGCGGTCGGTGATGTAGCGGCTGGACTGATACACCGCTGCCTCGATCGCCTCGGGTGTGTACTCGACGCGATGGAACTGCTCGTAGCGATCCTTGACGCCCTTGAGGATCTCGATCGTTTCCTTCTCCGCCGGCGGATCGACCTTGATCGCCTGGAAGCGGCGCTCGAGCGAGCGATCCTTCTCGATGTACTTCCGATACTCCGCAGGCGTCGTCGCGCCGATGCAGCGAATCTCGCCGCGCGACAGTGCCGGCTTGAGGATGTTCGCGGCGTCGAGCGAGCCTTCGGCCGATCCCGCGCCCACGAGCGTGTGCAGCTCGTCGATGAACACGATGATGTTCGGGTTCTCGGTGAGCTCCTTCATGATCGCCTTGAGGCGCTCTTCGAACTGGCCGCGATACTTCGTGCCGGCGACGATCAGCGAGATGTCGAGTGCGAGGATCCGCTTGTCGGCGAGAAAGTGCGGCACGTCGCCGTAGACAACCTTCTGCGCAAGCCCTTCGACGATCGCCGTCTTTCCGACACCGGGCTCGCCAATCAGCACCGCGTTGTTCTTCGTGCGCCGGCAGAGCACCTGCTGGACCCGTTCGAGCTCGTAGTCGCGTCCGACCAGCGGATCGAGGAGGTTCTTCATCGCCGCTTCGGTCAGGTCGCGGCTGAACTCCGCGAGCAGCGGCGTTTCCTTCACGCGCGTCAGCGTCGTCTTCTCATTGAGAAGCTGGACGATGTCCTCGCGGACGGTGTGGAGGCGCATGCCCTTCTCCATGAGGATGGAGGCGGCAACGCTCCGCTCTTCGCGCAGGATTCCGAGGAGCAGGTGCTCCGTCCCGATGTAGTTGTGCAGCAGCCGATCGGCTTCCTCTGCCGCGCAACTCAGGACCCGCTTGGTTTCGGCACTGAAGGGAATCTCGACCGACGTCGAGACCTTCTCGCGGAAAACCGTCCGGCCCTCGATTTCCTTGCGAATGTTTTCCAGGGACAAATGCGAGCGCGCAAAGATCCGGCTCGTCAGCCCTTTGCCTTCTCGGATTAGTCCAAGAAGGAGATGCTCGGTCTCGATCGACACGCTGCCGAGCTGGCTGGCCTCATAGCGGGCAAAGAAGAGAACTCGTCGCGCCCGTTCCGTGTAACGTTCGAACATCCGGCCCGCCTTGGGGTTATGAGGTTGTTGACGAAGACCTCGTTAACGTCATTATAAGGCAAAGCTTGCGTTGGACCAACGGTCCCGCACGTCTAAGTCCTCTACCTGCTAGGGTTTCGGCGCTCGCTTCGGTCAGATGCCTGTAGCCGTCGCCGATCCTCATCAACTTCTACGACGCCGTTACTCGAGTTCAGGTCTCGCTGAACCGCACACTTCTGCCTTATCGGCGCATCTCACACTGGTTCGTAGATGGTGGCTCCTGGTTCGTAGTTGGTGGTTAGTGGTTGGTGGTAAGAGCGCGTTTCATTGGTTCGATTAGCTCGTTTCGCCAGGTTCGACCACCATCCACCCACCACGAACCACCAACCGGCTACGTCACATGCTTAGCCGTGCAACGCGCGACGGCCTTCTCGATCACCGCGTCGCGCGCGAACGCGTCGTAGGCGAGGAAATGCGGTGATTCCCGGTGTGCCGCGTGTGATTCAGGCACGTCGTACACCTCGTGAAGCACCCAGCGCGTCGGATCGTCGACATGCTGGCTCACGTCGAACCGCAGACATCCCTTGTCGTGCGCGACGGACTCGCGGGCGTTATGTATCAACAGGCGCTCGAACTCCGCCAGCATCTCGGGACGCACCGTGACCTGCACGAGCACTACGTACATTCGTCAAATATACTTTCCCGCATGTCAGAAACCGTCGGATTCATCGGGCTCGGTCTCATGGGCCGGCCAATGGCCAAGAACATTCTCAAGAAGGGGTATCCCCTCATCGTCCATAGCCGGAGCCAGGGTCCGGTTGACGAGCTCGTGGCCGCAGGGGCCAAGCGAGCGACGTCTCCCGCGGACGTGGCGCGTCAAGCGACGCGCATCATCACGATGGTCCCCGATTCGCCCGAAGTGGAGCAGGTCCTTGACGGTCCCGACGGGGTCTTCAGTGCGCTGCAACCCGGCACGATCATCATCGACATGAGCAGCATCGCCCCTGGTCCCGCTCGTCGTCTTGCTGACCGCGCCAAGGCAAAGGGCGCGACGATGCTCGACGCGCCAGTGAGCGGTGGCGACATCGGCGCGATCGCGGGCACGCTCTCGATCATGGTCGGCGGCGAGCTGGATGCCTTCAACTCGGTGAAGCCTCTGCTCGAAGCGATGGGCAATCCTGAAAAGATCGTGCGCATCGGCGAATCAGGCGCGGGCCAGTTGTGCAAGCTCTGCAACCAGATGGTGATCGGCGGCACGCTGGTCGTCGTCGCGGAAGCGCTTGCGCTCGCGCGGAAGGCCGGTGTGGACGCTGGCAAAGTGCGCGAAGCGTTGCTCGGCGGATTTGCGTCGAGCCGCGTGCTCGAAGTGCACGGCGAGCGCGCGCTGAAGGGCACGTACAAGCCGGGGTTCAAGACGCATCTCTTCGCGAAGGACATGCGCAATGTCGTCTCGACGCTTGCGGAAACCGACACCGCGGCACCCGTGACGGCGGTCGTTCAGCAACTGCTCCACGCCACGATGGCTGCGGGGCGCGGCGAAGACGACAACTCGGTCATGGCGAAGACGGTGTTCGAGCTCGCCGGGCTGGAGTAATCGTAGTGTCCGGATTCAGCCGGACCTGGAGGAACTATGCGATCGAACTTACGTTGGCTTCTCGCCTTCGTCGCATGTGCGCTCGCCTGGCCAGTGGACGCACGCGCCGAAGTCACGAAGGTGACGATTTCCACTCGTGTGGTCGTCGCCGAAGGCCAGGCGTTTGGACAGGTCGGGCCGTACGAGAAGCTCACCGGCACGATTGAGTTCGCGCTCGATCCGGCGGACAAGCACAACTCGCGCATCGTCGATCTCGAGCACGCAACACGCGGCGCCGATGGACGCGTGCACTTCTCCGCCGACCTCTACGTCCTTCGCCCGGTCGACACACAGAAGGGCAACGGCGCGATGCTGTTCGAGATCGCCAACCGCGGACGCAAGGGGTTGCTGGGACGCTTCAATCGTGGTGCGGGCCAGGCACAGGATCCGATGGCGGCCGCCGACTTCGGCGACGGCTTCCTGATGAAGGAGGGATACACCCTCGTGTGGGTCGGCTGGCAGTTCGATGTTCAGCCGCCCTTCGTCAGGATCGAGGCTCCAGCAGCGAACGTCGAAGGCCGCGCTCGCTTCTCCTTCATCGTGGACGAAAAGCAGAAAGAGGCGTCGCCCGGGGATCTTCCCGCGTATCTGCCGGTTGACCCGAACGACCGCACCGCTTCGCTGACGGTCCGCGACAAGTACTGGGCAGCGCCAACGCGCGTCCCCCGGGAGAAGTGGCACTTCAACACGCAGAACTCCCGCGTCCGCATCGCCCTCGATGAGGGATTCGAGCCCGGCCGCATCTACGAGATTGATTACCCTGCCACTGGCGCCAAGGTCGTCGGCGTCGGGATGGCCGCCATTCGTGATGCCGCATCAGCCTTCCGCTATCGCGCGGACATGCCGGTTCGCGGCCGCTCGGCCATGATCTTCGGCGCATCACAGAGCGGACGATTCCTCCGTGAGTTCCTGCACCAGGGCTTCAACGCGGACGAAGAGGATCGCAAGGCGTTCGATCTGGTGTGGCCGCACATCGCCGGCGCCGGTCGCGGTTCGTTCAACGAGCGATTCGCGATGCCTGGTTACAACACGTTCTCCGCCACCCAGTTTCCATTCACCGATCTCGAGCAAACGGGCCCCGATGGCTCGCGTGACGGCATCCTGGCCACATATCGACCGAATCAGATGCCGAAGGTGATCTACACGAACACGTCGGTCGAGTACTGGGGGCTGGGACGGTCCGCAGCGTTGACGCATCTCACGATCGACGGGACGAAAGATGCGACGGTGCCCGACAACGTGCGCTCCTATCACCTCGCTGGAACGCAGCATGGCGAAGCGGCGTTCCCGCCTACGCCCGGCACGGGAGAATCACTTGGGAATCCCATGCCGCAAGGGAACGTCATGCGGGCGCTGCTTCGCGCCGCGCATCAGTGGGTGGAATCGAACACGCGGCCACCAGACAGCAGGCATCCGATGCTGCGCGATCAGACGCTCGTCGCGCTCAAGGCCATCGTCTTCCCCGCAATTCCGGGAGTCAGCGATCCCCGAACGATTGAAGGACCCGGACTGATGAGAAACGGCCACGTCGACGCGCTGCCTTTCCTCGTGCCGCGCGTCGACGCAGACGGGAACGAAGTGACAGGTATTCGCGTGCCGGAGCTTACGGTGCCTCTCGCGACGACAACCGGTTGGAATTTCAGATCACAACGTGTCGGCAATCCATCGACGCTCTACGCCCTCCTCGGCTCGTACGTACCGTTTGCGCGCACGAAGGCAGAGCGCGATGCACGACACGATCCGCGCCTGTCTATCGAAGAGCGCTATCGCGATCGAGATGAGTATCTGCAAAAGATTCGCGCTTCGGCGAGCGCGCTCGTCAGCGATCGCTTCCTGCTCCAGGAGGATGTTGACGACGTCGTCCAGCGCGCAACGCGACACTGGACGTTTGTTACGGCGAGCGCGCAAACGAACTAGGCACGGCGGGTCCACAGAACAGGACCCGCCCTACATTGCCCATTGGCACCCGTAGGCCGGGTCTTGCTCGTCAGACCCGGCGCTTACCACTCACTCCGGGTGCAGCTGTCCTCGCTCCAACCTGAATACTCGATTGCACGCTGCCGCGAGCCGCGGATTGTGCGTTGCGATGATCGACGTCAGCTGCTGCTCGGCGTGCATCGTCTTTAAGAGATCGTGAAGCGAGTCGGCAGTGGCCTCGTCGAGATCTCCTGTCGGCTCGTCTGCAAGCAATAACGCTGGCTTCATCGCGAGCGCACGCGCGACCGCGACGCGCTGCTGTTCTCCGCCTGACATCTCGCTCGGCCGATGCTTGAGCCGTTCGCCGAGTCCCACGCGTGAGAGCAAATCAGCCGCGCGGCGGCGAGCCGAGCCGCCTGGCTCGCGCGCAATGCGCATCGGCATCTCGACGTTCTCGGTCGCGTCGAACTCGGGCATCAAGTGGTGAAACTGAAAGACGAAGCCGACGTTGCGGTTTCGAAACTGCACGAGCGACGAATCGTCGAGCGATCGGAGATCCGTGTCGGCGACGACGATCTGTCCGGAGTCGGCGCGGTCCAATCCGCCGATCAGATGCAGGAGCGTGCTCTTCCCGACTCCCGACGCCCCGACAATCGCCACCATCTCGCCGAAGGCGACGTGCAGTTCGAGATCGCGAAGCACGTGGATGCGCTGCGCACCCAGCTGATAGACCTTGTTCAGGCCCTGGACGTCGACGAATGCCACGCTATTCGAACCTGAGCGCCTGCACCGGATCGAGCCGGGAGGCCTGACGTGAGGGATAAATCGTGGCCAGGAAGCAGATCGCAATCGTCGACACGACGACAGTCAGGAAATCGAGCGGCTGCACGACGAACGGCACATGCGACACCTGATACACGTCCATCGGAATCTGAATCAGCTCGTACGTATCGAGCACCCAGCACAACGCGAGACCCAGCGAGCCACCGACGGCAGTGCCGATCACTCCGATCACCAGCCCCTGCATCATGAAGATCGCCATCACCCGCACTGACGATGTGCCCATGGTTTTCAGGATGGCGATGTCGCGGCTCTTCTGCATCACGAGAAGAATGAGCGACGAGATGATGTTGAGCGCGCCGACCATGACGATGAGACCGATGGTGATGGAGATCGCCATCTTCTCGAGCCAGAGCGCGGAGAAGAGCGAGCGATTGAGCTCGGACCAGTCTTCGCTGACGTATTCAGGGCCGAGACGCTGCGGGATCGATTTCGAAATGCCCGCGGCAGCCCAGATGTCGTTCACGCGTAGCTGAATCAGATCGGGTGCCTCTTTCGTGAACAGCCGCTTGGCGAACTCGAGGTTCACGAACCCGTACGCCGAGTCGTACTCATAGAGACCGAGTTGAAACACACCGGCGACGCGGACCCGGCGATTGCGCGGCATCAGGCCCATGGGCGACAACGATCCGCCCGGCGTGATCAGCGTGATCTCGTCGCCAACCTCGGCGCCAAGTTGTTGCGCGAGATCGTGACCGAGCAGGATGCCCGGACGATCGTCTTCGCTCTGCGTCGAGAGCGCCGACAAGCTGCCCTTGGTCATCGTCCGCTCGATGTCCGTCACCTGGCCTTCGAGGACGGGATCCACACCTTTGAGTGTGATGAATGCGTCGGCGCGAGCGGACGAGGCAATCGCTTTACCGACGATGGCCGGACCCGCACCGGCCACGCCGGGAATCTCACGGAGGCGCGCCACCTCCGACTCGTAGTCACCGAGGCTGCCCGTCTTCCAGACGTAGATGTGGGCCTGGGAGCCGAGGATCCGGTTACGGAGTTCTCCCTGCAAGCCGGTCATGAGCGCGAGCGCCACGACGAGGGCCATGACTCCCACCGCGACGCCGATGGTCGAGAAGAGCGAGACCCGGGAAATCGAGGATTGCTGGCGACGCGCCAGCAGGTACCGGAGGGCGATGAATAACTCGAAGGGCACGCTGGCGACCATTTATATTATGACTGGGGTACGCGCCAGCTTCCCGAGAGTCCGCTAATATGCATGAAAAGAGTCCACCGATCAGTGGACTTGTAAAGGGCGTGCAAGCGGATTCGCCCAATAAGCAGAGCCAGAATTGGCATGCAACGCGCAAAATGCCGAAAACGTGACACCTGACACCGCCAACGTGAAAACCGTTGCTCCGTTTCGCACCAAACAGGGGTCAGCGCCCGCCGAGGGAACGCGTGAGGATGCCACCCTTGAATTCGCCAGCGAGACCAGGCCGGCGGATGGCGCGGGTCTCCCCATCGTCATCAAGATTCGGAAGCCGGCGATGGTCGCGCTCGGAGCGACGCTCGGGATTCTCGTACTCGCGGGGGCCGCAGCGGCACTCGCACTTCGAACGCCCGCACCTTCGACCGGATCGCTGACCGTGGAATCCGATCCCCCGGGGGCCGAGGTGCGAATCGACAACGCGGTCCGCGGAACGACACCGTTGACGTTGAATCTGGCGGAGGGGCGCTATTCGGTCCAGGTCCAGCGAGGTTCGAACACGAAACAGTTGGACGTCCAGATGGCTGCGAACCTCGCGAGGTCGTACCACATCGAGTGGACCGCGGCCGCGCCTCTCGCTGTCTCCACGCAGACCGGCAGCCTGTCCGTCACGAGCGATCCAGCCGGCAGCGCCGTGACCGTAGACGGAACGTCACGCGGTCAGACGCCGCTCACGATTCGTGACCTGACACCGGGCCGCCACGAAGTCCTTGTGAAGGGTACCAGCACGACATATCAGCGATCGGTCCAGGTCGAAGCGGGCGCGACGGCGTCGCTCGTCGTTGGCGGCGCCCCGAGTGCGACGCCATCATGGGGATGGATCACGCTGCAGACGCCGTTCCCGGTCCAGGTGCAGGAGGATGGACGGGTCGTCGGCACCAGCGAAATCGAGCGGATTATGCTGTCGCCTGGCAACCACGAACTCGATTTCGTGGCCGATCAACTTGGATTCAGGCAGAGTTCCGGGGTGAGAATCTTGGCGGGACGCGCAGCCCCGGTCTCGCTTACAATTCCTCGCGTAGCCATGAATATCAACGCCCTGCCCTGGGCGGAAGTTTTCATAGACGGCACGCGGATCGGCGATACTCCACTTGCCAACGTCATGCAGCCGATTGGCGAGCATGAGATCGTGTTCAGACACCCCCAGTTTGGTGAAAAGCGACAGATGGCTCGATTGACGCTTCGCGATTCACTTCGCATCTCAGTGGACATGAGGACGAAGTGACGACCAAGCCCCGCTGGCCAATCTGCGCCTGCGGTTGCTTGATTCTGGTCCTCTCCGTATCCAGCTCAGCCGCGGCGCAAGCCACCGAGATCGACTTCAAGGCGCTCTATGCCGCCGCCGAGTACGACAAGGCGCTCGAAGTCATCGCCTCTCTCGATAGCCTCGAGTCCCAGCAGTACAAAGCGCTGTGCCTGCTCGCGCTCGGGCGCACGGCCGACGCAAACACGGCAATCGAGACGCTGGTGAACGCCTCACCCACCTTCATCCCCTCGTCCGATGATGCGCCCCCGCGATTCGTGGAGCTCGTCACGAAGGTGCGGCAGAAGATGCTGCCGACGATCGCGCGTCGCGTATTCACCGAGGGACGCGAGCGCTACAACGAGAAGCAGAACGATGAAGCCCTGAAGCGGTTCTCCCTCGTGCTCACCCTGATCAAGGATCCGGCATTCACCGACGCGAGCGCGAAACAGGATCTCGAGACGCTCGCGACGGGATTCAGCGACCTTGCCAAGGCTGCCACGACGCCAGTGAAGGTGGTTGCGGCACCCGCCGAACCGGTGCCGCCACCAGCAGCACCGACGGCCGCCGCTCCCGCATTACCGCCAAAGGTCGTCCCACCTGTTGCTCTGGTGCAGACGGTCCCGCCGATGCCGACAGACATCGCCACGCGCGTCGGCGCAAAGCTGGTGTTGGTCGTGCAAATTGACGCCGCCGGCAGGGTGACCACGGCGACGGTGAAGGAATCAGCGCACCCGCGCTACGATCGACTCGTTGCGCTCGCAACGCGCGACTGGCGATACACGCCAGCGACGCTGAATGGCCTGGCGATCGCCTCAGAGCAGACCGTGACGATTCAGCCTCAGCCCAGACGCTGACGTATCAGATCAGACCAGCCGCTGACGCATCAGCGGAAACAGAATCACATCGCGAATTGACGGGCTGTTGGTCAGGACCATGACCAGCCTGTCGATACCGATCCCTTCCCCACCCGTCGGAGGCAGGCCGTATTCGAGCGCGCGAATGTAGTCTTCGTCCATGCCGTGCGCCTCTTCGTCGCCGCCCTTGCGCTCCTGAAGCTGCTGCTCGAATCGTCGCCGCTGTTCGACCGGATCGTTCAGCTCGCTGAACGCATTCGCGACCTCGAAGCCGCCGATGTAGAGCTCGAACCGTTCCACCGTGTCGGGATCGTCTACTCTCTGCTTCGATAGTGGTGAAACCTCGGTCGGGAAGTCGTAGACGAACACCGGCTGAATCAGATCGCCTTCACAGAGCGCTTCGAAGATTGACGCAGCGATCTTCCCTGCCCCATTCGACGGCGCGACCTCGACGCCAAGTCGCGCGGCCAGGGCGGCGGCCGTGTCACGCGAGCGCAGATCGGACGCGGCAACGTCCACGCCAAGCTTGCGCGATGCGGCCTCTCGCGCCGCTTCCCTCAACGACAGGCGACGGAATGGTGGCTTGAGGGAGATCGCGTGCTCACCGAAGGTCACCTGGTCCCCGCCCGTGGCGGTCACCGCAACCTGCTGCAGCATCTGCTCCGTGAGCGTCATCAGATCGTCGTAGTCGGCGTAGCTCCAGTAGAACTCCAGCATCGTGAACTCGGGGTTGTGCTGCGTGGAGATCCCCTCGTTACGGAAGTTCCGGTTGATCTCGAACACCTTGTCGATCCCGCCCACGACGAGCCGCTTCAGGTAGAGCTCTGGCGCGACACGCATGTACAGCGGCATGTCGAGCGCATTGTGATGCGTGACAAAGGGACGTGCCAAGGCTCCACCCGCCATCGCCTGCATCATCGGCGTCTCGACCTCGAGGAATCCGCGAGTAATCAGGAACTCGCGAATCGCGGTCACGACCCTGCTCCGGACTTCGAACACACGCCGCGAGTCAGGGTTGACGATCAAATCCAGATAGCGCTGGCGATAGCGTGTCTCGACGTCCTGCAGGCCATGCCACTTTTCCGGCAACGGCAGCAGGCACTTCGCGAGGAACCGCAACGACGACACGTGGATGCTGAACTCGTTCGTCTTCGTTCGAAAGAGGTAGCCCTCGACACCGACCCAGTCACCAAGGTCGAGAAGCTTGTAGACGCTGAAGTCGAGCGCCGGCACCGAGTCCTGCCGTACGTAGACCTGGACTCGTTCGCGCCCGTCCGAGAGTTGGAGGAATCCAGCTTTGCCAAACGTGCGGATGGCCAGGATACGACCGGCGATTCGTGTCGTGATCTTCGCTGCCCCGAGTTCCTCGCTCGTTTTCGCGCCGTGCTCGGACACCAACTGACTGATCGGCGTCGTCCCCTCGAAGCGCTTGGGGTAGGGATCGACACCGAGCTGTTTCAGCGCCTCGAGGTTCGCCCGGCGCTGAACGACCTGATCGGATTCCTCTGTGCTCATTCGCGATTGAGTGTCCGGCGGACGGCGTCGAGAATGCCGTTGATGAAGCGCACCGACTCGTCGGCGCTGAACGTGCGCCCGAGCTCCAGTGCCTCGTTGATGACGACCTTGGCTGGCGTTTCGGCTTCGTACAGAAACTCGTAGACACCGAGGCGCAGAATCAGCCTGTCCATCACGTTCATTCGCTCGACGCGCCAGTGTTCGGCCGCTTCGGCGATCAGTGGATCGATTCGCGCGGCGTGCGCGGCCACGCCGGTGGCGAGCAACATGGCAAAGGAGCGGACGCTCTCGGGTGGTGGCGCACCAGCGGGGCCGCCGGTCCAGAAGGTCTGGCAGACCTCGTCGATGGGAACGCGACCGACCTCCCACTGATAGAGCATCTGCAACGCGACCTCTCGAGCACGATGTCTCGAGTCCGTGCCCATCTGCGCGACGGGAGGCCGTTCGGTATCTGCCATCATGCCTGACCGAGTCCCGCGATCGCCTCGACGATCGTGGTCATCTCCACTGCAGCGAGTGCCGCCTCGCGTCCCTTGTTGTCCGGTCCGTCCGCAGCACGAGCCACCGCCTGCTCCTCAGTGAGCGTCGTCAGGACGCCGAATGTCGCGGGCACTCCCGTATCCGCGCTCACCGCCATGATGCCGTGCGACACGGCCTCAGCGATGTACTCGAAGTGCATGGTGTCCCCCTTGATGAGACACCCGAGGCAGACGATGGCGTCGAAGCGGTCGGTCATGCTCAGATGGCGCGCGGCGAGTGGGATCTCGAATGCGCCCGGCACTCGAACGATCGTGACGTCCGCGTCCGTGACACCGGCCTCCGAGAGCACGGCGCACGCGCCGCGAAGCAGACCGTCCGTGATCTCCTTATTGAAGCTCGACACGACGATGGCGAAACGGCGGCCGCTGGCCTGGCGCGAGCCCTGAAGCTCCATGGCGATGACAGTTCACCGTGCCGGCATCCGGCTGACGTCCGGATCCGAGGAAGGAAGGTCGAGGCGTTCAAACATCAGAGCGAACAGCAATGATACCCCACAGCCAGCAGACGCCGATGCCGATGAGCGCACCGCTGACATCAGCGCACCAGTCGAGGATGTCCGCCGATCGCCCGGGCACGAACCACTGATGGAGCTCGTCGAAGGCGCCGTACGCGGCGGCGATGGCGAGCGCGAGTGCCGCCACGCGCAGCACCACGCGACGCGGCAATCCCCCACCGACCGCGCGAACGCAGAGCAGCGCCAGTCCCGCGTATGCGACGAAGTGGCCGGTCTTGTCGGAGACCTGCTCTGGCAGCGGCGCGATCGGCAGCCCTGACACATAGAAGATCGCCGTCATGTACGCGACGACCGGCGCCCACAGCGAAAGGCGATGCGCTCGACTCGACCGAACGTCCGGCACCAGCGATTACAGTGGAAGCGGGTACAACAACCAGCCGATCAGGACGCCGGCACCGATGAACCCGCCAAACAGGCGCGCGCCGAACGCGATCTGCTCTTTGGGATCGTCTCGCGTGAGCACCGCAAACACCACGGAGACGAAGAGCGAGAAGATGATCATGAGACCGAGGTGACTCGTCACTTGCGCCCCTTGGCGATGTCGAACACGTCGAGCACCACCAGCATGTTGAGCAGACCGGCCGCGATGATGAACGTGTTGCCGTACTCGTACGTAATCACGACCACGTCACCCCTGCCGATGCCCATCAGCCTGGCAACGAAGTACGGACACCCGATGCCGAGATCCGCAATGGCCGCGAGCACGACCAGCGGCTGCGTCATGTCGAACGGAAACAACCGTCCCTCGAGCCACAGCCCAAACGCGAACATCAGCGTGAGCGCGATCAGGAACACAATCCCCTTCTGACGCCTGCCGAGCCACAGGTGTCCCGCTCCCGGCACGAACCAGGCAACGGCACAAAGGAGATAGGTCATTGAGGAGGCTTGGGTACGGTCGGCCGCCGCGGCACGCATTCGTCGTAGTGTAGCGTAGCCAGCGCGCTCACCACCACGAGCGCAAGCATGCCGCCGAACGGAAAACCCGCCGTGGCGCGTGTGATGTTCGACGGATGCCACATTCCGGCGCTTTCGAGCAGTACGGTCACGAGCGTGGGCATCGCCGCGCCGACCGCGAGTCGTCTCGCTGTCACAGACGGCAGTAAAGCGGGAGGTTGCCCGGCGCCGACGCGTAGCCACACGAGGACTGCACCGGCGACTGCACCGAAATAGATTCCGAGGCACCGCGCGCACACCGGCAGCTGAAAGCCGGCGAGATGAAATGAGCGTTCGGGAATCTGATGGCAGACCAACGATCCGATGCCGTAGACGATCGCCCCCACCGATCCCGGCAGCCAGGGTCCGGCGATCAGCAGGGCAAACCAGCCCGTCGTGAGCACCACGGCGGCGAGCGCGATCACGAGGGGATCATAGCGATTTCGACTACACTCTTCGCGACGGAGGCAGAATGACCCGGCGAGCGTTGTTAGCAACCGCACTAGGCACACTGATCGGCTCGACGCGCAAGCTGTTCGCGCATCACTCGACGGCCATGTACGACATGGCCAACCCGGTCACGGTCAAAGGCGCGGTGAAACGGTTCGAGTGGACCAACCCTCATGCGTTCATCTTCCTGGACGTCAAGGACGAGAAGGCTGGTTCGGTCGAGTGGGAAATCGAGCTCATGAGCCTCAACCACCTGCGCTCGTACGGGTGGATGCGCACAACGGTCAAACCGGGCGACATGATCAGCGCCACGGGTGGCGCGGCCAAGAGTGGCGCCCCGTCGATGATCAGTGCCGTGATCGAACTGCCAGACGGCCGGAAGATTCGCTCGTAATCGGGAGGACGCATGCTTCCGCATCGGGATCTCACAGATCGCATCCTCGCGATAGCCGCCGCGCTGTCGATTACCGTGGCCACCGTCGCAGCGCAGCAGCCGCCTGGCGCGAAGCCCCCGCAGACGCCGACGCGCTCGCCCTACCAGGAAGCCGGTCAACTGCCCGCCCGCATCATGTCGTTCACGGCAGAACCCGCGTCAATCAAGCCGGGCGAATCGGTCACGCTCAAGTGGGCGGTCGAGAATCCCCGGACGACGACGATCGAACCAGCAGTTGGCCGCGCGGTTCCGTCAGGGGAACTCAAGCTGACACCCGCGGCAACGACAACCTACACGCTGACGGTCACTGGCGTGAACGGGACGCTGACGAAGACCGTGACCGTCACCGTGGCCGGCACGCAACCGGTTGCTGCACTCAGCGACTCCGCTCCGCTCACGTCCAGACCGTTGCCTCGAACGGCCGAAGGCAAGCCCGATCTGACCGGCGTTTATGGATACGGTGTGGGGCCGGGGCGTGGAGCGCCGCCACCCGCAGCAGCGCCAGGCGAGCTCCCACGGACGCCCACTCTCAAGCCGGGTGCTGAGAAGTATCGCGTGCAGCGCGGCCCCGACGACACGGGCCTCTACTCCAGCTGCGCACCCCCAGGCGTACCGCAGACCTTCTTCGTTCCCTACTACGTGCAGTTCGTTCAGTCGCCGAAGTACCTTGTGATCCTGCACGAGTACCTGCACCTCTTTCGCGTCATCCCGCTCGACGGCTCGCCGCACCCACCCGACCCGGATCCGTTCTGGATGGGGCACTCCACGGGGAAGTGGGAGGGCGACACGCTCGTCGTCGACTCGATCGGGTTCAAGGAAAGCGAGATCAACGGCTATCGCACGACGGAGTCGCTTCACGTGGTCGAACGGTTCAAGCGCCCGAATCTCGGAATGCTCGAATACGAAGCGGTCATCGAGGACCCCAACGTGTTCGCGGGACCGTGGCTGATCACGCGGTCGTTCCCGCTCCTCCCGGAGCACAATCGGGTTGACGAGTTCTTCTGCGAGAACAATCGCGACTACAAGCCGCTCTTCGGAGCAAAGTGAGCGGCTTCGACTCTGGTCTCTAGTCTCTGGACTCTGGAATGAACCCTGAATCCCTCCAGAGACCAGAGACCAAAGTCCAGAGTCGATAGAAAACCCATGTCTGATCTTCTAGAACTCGTTCGCGGCAGCACCTTCGACGACTTTCTCTTCAGTCCGCAGTACAGCGTCATCGAGCGGCGCGACCCGGCGACCATCGACCTGTCGTGTCAGTTCTCGACGCATCTGCGGCTGCGCCGGCCGCTGGTCTCGGCAAACATGGACACGATCACGCGATCCGAGATGGCGATCGCGATCGCCGAGGAAGGCGGGATCGGCATCATCGATCGAGGGTTCCGCTCGGGTGACATCGATCCGCAGGTCCGTGAAGTCGAGCGCGTCAAACGCCGTCAGCACGGCATCATCGCCGACCCGTACACCATCCGCCCGAACGCCCCGCTGACCGACGCGACGAACGTGATGCAGCGCACGGGCGTCGGCACGCTGGTCGTCGTCGACGAGAACCAGCGCATCGTCGGGCTGCTCACCACTCGCGACCTGCGGTTCGCCGACCGCGCGAAGACCGTCTCGGATCGCATGACGCCGCGCGATCGCCTCGTCGTGCGAGAAGGTCCGATCGAAGTCGCTGCCGCTGAAGAGGTCATGCGCGCGCACAAGATCAAGAAGCTCCCGCTCGTTGACGCTCAGGGCCGGTTGACCGGCCTCGTGACGGCCAAGGATTTGCTCAAACAGGAGCGGCTTCCCTTCGCAACACGCGACGATCACGGACGGCTGCGAGTGGGTGCGGCCATCGGTGCGAAGGGCGACT
>Ga0310810_10002002_pt1 | contig 21651 bp, 19 predicted proteins | sample NCmetagenome_FD_207641 | JGI IMG/M metagenome (GOLD analysis project Ga0310810, IMG submission 207641) | Soil microbial communities from experimental microcosm in Duke University, North Carolina, United States - NC | ecosystem: Engineered > Artificial ecosystem > Soil microcosm > Unclassified ... | reverse complement strand
CGCGAACACCTCGCGCGCCGCCTTGATGCCAAGGTCGATCGGCGAGATCTGCGCCAGGGCGCCGTTGTAATCGACGAACGGCGTGCGCACACCGTCGAGCAGCCAGACGTCCTGCCAGGATGCGGTGAGCGCCTTGCTCATGATGGCCTCTCGTCGATCGCGATGACCCGTTCGGGCGGCGTGTCAGCATAAAGCTCGTCGACGGACGCGGCACGGTTCTTGAGCACCATGCGCTGGTTGATCGAGCCCTTGTCGGTCGCCTCGCCGATATCGAGCGAGGGCGGCGTTTCCATCAGCATGGCACGCGTAACACGGTTGGACGAGCCTGTGGCTTGCTTTGCGAAACTGTCGAGCAGAAAGCGGAATTCGCGCCGGACACTCTCGTGCGCGATGATGTCGGCGGCGCTCGCGTTGTTCGCGAGGTCGGACGCAAGGCGGCGGCAGGCATCGAGGTCGGGAAAAATCAAGGCCGCGATGTCAGCGCGGTCGGCGCCGGCGATCACAACATCCTTCACGAAGGGCGCGAAGTGCGCGACGAGCGACACGCGCAAGGGGCCGACGTTGACCCACGTGCCGGTCGCGAGCTTGAAATCCTCCGCGATGCGGCCCTCGAACAGCAAGCCCTTTTCAGGGTTTGCCGGATCGTCGAAGCGCAGCGCATCGCCGAGCCGGTAGAAGCCCTCCTCGTCGAACGCTTCTGCCGTCAGCTTCGGCTCGCGCCAGTAGCCGGGCGTGATGCTCGGCCCCTTCAGGCGCGCCTCGTACTTGCCGTCGGCGAGCGGCAGGAGCTTCACGTCGAGGCCGGGTGGCGGCAGGCCGATGTTGGTGGAATTCCGGGCGTCCCACATGCGGCCGAACGCGTAAGGAGCAGTCTCGGTCGAACCGAGCCCGGTGAGGAACAGGATATCCTCGCCGCAGGTGCGCCAGGCCATCTCCTTCCATTCATCGAACACGTGCTGCGCCAGGCCTGCGCCGGCAAACCACAGCACCTTCAGCCGCGAGAAGAACTTCTCGCGCAACGCCGCATCGGCACGGAAGAACGGCAGCAGCGCCTCGTAACCCTTCGGCACCGTGAAGTACCAGGTCGGCGCGATCTCGCGCAGGTTTCGCACCGTCTCGTCGATCGCGCCGGGCAGCGGCTTGCCGCTGTCGATGTACATGGTGCCGCCGTGATGCAGCACGAGCCCGACATCGTGGTTGCCGCCGGCGGTGTGGTGCCACGGAGCCCAGTCGACGATCACCGGCGGCTCGTCCGCGAAGAACTGCAGCGCCGAGGTGATCATCGCCTGGTTGGAGCACCACATGCGCTGCGTGTTGATCACGCCCTTCGGCATGCCCGTGGACCCGGAGGTGAAGAGGAATTTCGCGATCGTATCTCCCGTGACGCGCGCATGCGCGGCATCGGCCGCCTCCGGCGCGGCATCGAGCGTGTCGAGCGCGCCGACGATCACCTCGACATCTGGCGGCACGGTCGCACGAATGGCACGCGCATATTGCGCATTGCAGGCATAGACGAGACCGGGCGTGAGCAGATTGACGATGTGGCGGAGCTTGCCGAAGTCCGACGAGATCAGCGAATAGGCGGGCGAGACCGGCGCGTACGGGATGCCGACATAATTGGCGGCGAGCCCGAGCAGCGCGTGCTCAAGGTCGTTGCCCGACAGGATGACGATCGGCCGGTCGGCGGAGAGATTGCGGGTGAGCAGCGCCGCCCCGATGCGGCGGACTCGCTCCAGGGTCTGCCTAAAGGAGATGGCGCGCCAAGCGCCCCCTCCCTGACCCTCCCCCGCAAGCGGGGGAGGGGAAGAAGAATTGGCGCGTTCGGCCATGAAGACGCGGTCGGGCGCGACGCGCGCCCAGTGCACGAGCTGATCCGTCAGTTTCTCGGGATAAGGCGGAAGCGCGCGGCCGGACTTGAGATAGATCGCGCCGCCCGGCCGGCGGTCGACGGTAACTTCCGCGTCGCACAGCTTCACGGCACGCATATTGCGGGACGATTCACTCCGCGCTGCCTGCGGAGCAGCCATCATTTCCTCTCCACCTTGGCGGCGCGCTTTTCCAGGAATGCCCTGATGCGGTCCTTCGCCTCGCCGCTTCCTTGCGCGATCGCGGCCGTCAGCGATTCCATCACGAAACCGCTCGCGCGATCCTGCTCCGCGATGCGCGGCAGCACGTTCATGATCGCGAAATTCGAAACCGGCGAATTTCCCGCGATGCGCTTCGCAATCTCCAGTCCCTTGGCGAGCCCCTCGCCTTCGCCAACGAGATAATGCGAAAGCCCGAGCGCCTGGCCCTCCTCCGCGCCATACGTGCGGCCGGTGAGCATCAGGTCGATCATGCGCGACACGCCGATCAGCCGCGGCAGCCGTACCGAGCCACCGCCGCCGACGAAGATGCCGCGCGATCCTTCGGGCAGCGCATAGTAGGCCGAACGCTCGGCGACGCGAATATGCGTCGCGGCCGCAAGCTCGAGCCCGCCGCCGATCACCGCGCCGTGCATCACGGTGACGACCGGCACGCGCCCGAACTCGATCCTGTCGAAGATGCGGTGCCAGACGCGGGAGTGCTCGACGCCCGCCTCGGTGCTCAGTACCTTCAATTCGGAGAGATCGAGGCCGGCGGAGAAATGCCTGCCCTCGGCGTTGAGCACGACGGCCTTCACGCCGGCCGGCAACGTGTCGAAAAACGTCTCAAGCCCGAGCACGGTGGTATCATTGAGCGCATTGCGCTTCTCCGGCCGCGCCAGCGTGACGATTGCGATTGCGCCGCGCCGCGCAACCTTCAGCGATTTCGGCAATCTGGGCTTCGCCGCCGCCATATCCGCGCCCTGAGATGAAATTGTTATGCAACATCACATTTGAGCACTGCGCCGGTCAAGCTTGCGGCACACCGGCGCCGCTGGCAAACATGTCAGCAGGCGCTACAATCCGCGACGAAATACCAACAATAAGGGAGGACCTAATGGGCGACATCAGACTTTCACGCCGCGCATTGCTCGCGGGAACCGCGGCGGCGGCCGCAGGACTACCGGCCGCTCCGGCGCGCGCGGAAGTGAACTGGAAGAAATACGCCGGCACCAAGCTCGAGGTGATCCTCGCCAAGGGGCCGCGCGGCGACAACCTGCAAAAGTACATCAAGGAATTCACCGACCTCACCGGCATCCAGGTCGAGTCGGAGCAGATCCCCGAACAACAGCAGCGTCAGAAGTGCGTGATCGAGCTTGCCTCGGGCAAGCCGAGCTTCGACGTGGTGCACCTTTCCTATCACGTGCAGAAACGACAGTTCGAGAAGGCCGGCTGGCTCGCCGATCTCACGCCGTTCATGAAGGACCCGAACCTCACCGCACCCGATCTCGTCGAAAGCGATTTCTCCGCTGCCGGCCTTTCCTACGCCAAGGACGACAAGGGGCGGATGCTCTCGCTGCCGTGGTCGGTCGATTACTTCATCCTCTATTACAACAAGGATATCTTCGCGAAGCATAACGTGCAGGTTCCGAAGACGCTCGACGAGATGAACGCGCTCGCCGAGAAACTCACCGACACCAAGGCCGGCATCTTCGGCTATGTCGGGCGCGGCCTGAAGAACGCCAACATGACGCTGTGGACGAACTACTTTCTCAACTACGGCGGCGAGTTCCTCGACAAGAGCGGCAACATCCTGACCGATGGGCCCGAAGCGGTCGAAGCCACGAAGTGCTACGTACGCTCGAACAAGTCCTCGCCGCCGGGAGTGGCCGGCTTCAACTGGATGGAATCACTCGCCGCCTTCGCCCAGGGCCGCGCCGCGATGTGGATCGATGGCGTCGGCTGGGCGCCGGGTGTCGAGAACCCGAACCAGTCGCGCGTCGCCGGCAAGGTCGGGTACGCGATGGTGCCGGCCGGGCCGAAAGGCCAGTACTCGGCAACCTACGGCGATGGCGTCGGCATCCCGGCCGCCTGCACCAAGAAGGAAGCGGCCTACCTGCTCTGCCAGTGGGTCGTTTCGAAGACTCAAGGAGCGCGGCTGGTGCAGGCCGGCGGCGGCGTCCCGTTCCGCAACTCGATCCTCAACGATGCGGACGTACAGAAAGGCGTGACGCTACCGAAGGAATGGTTTCAGTCGGTGCTCGATGCCGCCAAGATTTCCAAGCTCGGCCTGCCGGTGGTGATCCCGGTGGCCGAATTCCGCGATCTGGTCGGCGCCGCGGTCACCGCGACGCTCGCCGGCGCCGATCCGGCAACCGAACTGAAGAAGGCGCACGAGCAGTTTCGCCCGATCCTGGAGCGCAGCGAGAAGGCGTAACCTGAAGGGTTTCCGCTCATTCCCGCGAAAGCGGGAATCCAGACCTTCTCTGACTCTGGGTCCCCCTTTCGCGGGGACGAGCGGGAGAGAGGCTTGACCGCCATGTATCTGCCCGATCATTTCCGCGTCGACGATGTTCCGCAGATGCACGCCTTGATGCGAGGGCGGCCGTTCGCCGCCCTCGTCTCATCGGGCGCGCCCGGGCTCTACGCGACCCATCTTCCGACCGTGCTGAAGGACGAAGGCGATTACGGCACGATCGAATGCCATCTGGCCCGCGCCAACCCGCATTGGAAAGAGCTCGCCGCAGGCAATGAGGCGCTGATGATCTTTCAGGGGCCGGAGGGCTACATCACGCCGAACTGGTATCCGACCAAGGCGCAGACCGGCAAGGTCGTGCCGACCTGGAACTACGCGGTGGTGCATGCCTACGGCCGCCCGGCGGTGATGCAAGACAAGGACTGGCTGCGCCGCCACGTCGGCGAACTGACCACACAGCAGGAGAAGACCGAGGCGCAGCCGTGGAAACTGTCCGATGCGCCCGACAGCTACATCGACGTGATGACGCGCGGCATCGTCGGCTTTCGTTTCGCGATCACCCGCCTCGAAGGCAAGTGGAAGATGAGCCAGAACCGCGACGAGCAGGACTGGGAGGGCGTCGTCGCGGGTCTCGACGCGCGCGCGAGCGGCGACGACCTTGAGGTTGCCGAGACCGTATCGCGCCTAAACGCCGCGCGGGAGCACTAATCATGGTCGCGCCGGCTGACGCCGGATCGCCCGGGATGACAGCGGAGCTTGCCGAGCCCGAACTGCGCCCGATCTCCTACTGGCCGTTCGTGCTTCCGGCGCTCGTCGTCGTGCTCGCTGTCATCGTGTTCCCCTGGGTCTTCACGATCTGGATGAGCCTCAACGAATGGAAGGTTGGCGCGCCGACCACCTTCGTCGGCTTCTCGAACTATTTGCGGATGTCGAACGACCCGCGCTTCATCGAGGCGGTGGGGCACACGCTGGTCTACACGATCCTGTCGGTGATCCTGCCGCTCGCGCTCGGCACGCTCGCGGCGGTCGTGTTCCACCAGAAATTTCCGCTGCGCGGCTTCCTGCGCGGGCTGTTCATCATGCCGATGATGGCGACGCCGGTCGCGATCGCGCTGGTCTGGACCATGATGTTCCACCCGCAGCTTGGCGTGCTGAACTATCTGCTCTCGCTCGTCGGCCTGCCGCCCCAGCTCTGGGTGTTCGACCCCGGCACCGTCATTCCCTCGCTGGTGCTGGTCGAGACCTGGCAGTGGACGCCGCTGGTGATGCTGATCGTGCTCGGCGGGCTCGCGGCGCTGCCGACCGAACCCTACGAGAGCGCCATGATCGACGGCGCGACCTTCTGGCAGATGTTCCGCTACATCACGCTGCCGCTGATCACCCCGTTCCTGTTCATCGCCGCGATGATCCGCATGATCGATGCGGTGAAGAGCTTCGATATCATCTTCGCGATCACGCAGGGCGGGCCGGGCTCCGCGTCGGAGACCATCAACCTTTACCTCTACAGCGTGGCGTTCGTTTACTACGACATCGGCTACGGCTCGGCGATCGCGCTCGTGTTTTTCGTCATCATCGTGATGCTCGCCGCCGTGATGCTCTACATGCGCCAGCGCATGCACTGGGTCGAAGCCGGGAGCGGCGCATGAGCATCCGGCAGATCCTGGGCAAGATCGGGCTGGCGCTTGCGGTGTTCGTCATCGTGTCGCCCGCGATCCTGTTCTTCCTGTGGATGATCTCGCTTTCGCTCAAGTACGAGATCGACAATGCGAGCTATCCGCCGGTGTTCTTCCCCGATCGCATCGCCTGGGAGAACTACGCGCAGGTGATCGCGTCGAACCGCTTCTTCACCTATTTTCAGAACACGCTGATCGTCACCGGCACCGCGACGCTCGCGGCACTCGCGGTCGGCGTGCCGGCCGGCTACGGCATCGCGCGCATGCGGGCGCACCGCTCGGCGGTCGTGATCCTGATCGCGCGCATCACGCCGGGCCTCTCCTACCTGATCCCGCTATTTCTCCTTTTCCAGTGGCTCGGCCTGCTCGGCACTTTGGTGCCGCAAATCATCATCCATCTGGTCGTCACCGTGCCGATCGTGATCTGGATCATGATCGGCTATTTCGAGACGACACCCTTGGAGCTGGAAGAAGCCGCCGTGATCGACGGCGCGACGCGCTGGCAGGTGTTTCGTCACGTCGCGCTGCCGATCGCCAAGCCCGGCATCGCGGTCGCGTTCATCCTCGCGGTGATCTTCTCGTGGAACAACTTCGTGTTCGGCATCGTGCTCGCCGGCCGCGAGACCCGCACGCTCCCGGTGGCGGTCTACAACATGATCTCGTTCGACCAGCTTTCCTGGGGGCCCTTGGCGGCCGCGGCGCTGATCGTGACCTTGCCCGTGCTCCTCCTCACCGTATTCGCGCAGCGCCAGATCGTGGCGGGGCTAACGGCGGGGGCTGTCAAGGGTGGCTGAGTAACGGCCTCAAACAAAGCCGAGATAGCCGAGCGCGCCGGCGGTCGCGAACAACCAGAGCGGGCTCAGTTTCGTCCAGTAGGACACCGCGGCTGTCGCGAACGTGATCGCGACCGCGACAAGATTGCGGTCGGCAGCACGCGCGACGACGAAAGTTCCCGCCGCGAACAACCCGACCGACACTGGCACAAGCCCGGCTTGCACCACGATGCGCCACTTCGCGTCCTTGAAGCGATCGAAGATGCGACTGACGAAGAACGTGATCAGGCAACTCGGCGCGCACATCGCGAGCGTCGCGACCATCGCGCCCGCAAGGCCCGCAGCCTGATAGCCGATGAGCGTCACCAGCATGATGTTCGGCCCGGGGGCCGCCTGCGCGATCGCGACCACGTCAGCGAATTGCCTGTCGGTGAGCCAGTGCGAGACGTCGACCGCCTGACGATGGATCTCCGGGAGCACCGCCATCGCGCCGCCAACCGCGAACAGCGAAAGCAGCGCGAACTGCACGGCGAGGAGGCCGAGCGTGTCGAGCTTCATCGCCGCACCCATGCGGCGAACGCGATCGAAACGGGCGCGAGCACGATCAGAACGAGCGGCAACGGATAGCGCAGGAAGCCGACTGCAACAAAGCCGACCGCCGCGATCGCAAGCGCAAGGGCGCCTTCGCGCAGCAGCGGGAGTGTCATCTTCACGGTCATCGCGCCGATCAGGCCAGCGGCCGCCGCGGCGACGCCGACCAGCACGCGTTGCAGTGCCTCCACATCGCCGAAGCGCGAATAAAGGACGCCGAGAACCAGAATGATCACCGTGGGCGGGAGCAGGAGACCGATCAGCGCTGCTGCCGCGCCGGCCGCTCCATGCAGCTGGCCGCCGAAGACGACGGCGAGGTTGACGACATTCGCGCCGGGCAGGAATTGCGCGACCGCGAACGCCTCGTTGAATTCCTGCGCGGTCATCCAGTGCTTCTCTTCCACGATCGCCCGCCGAGCCCACGGCAGCACGCCTCCGAATCCGTGCAGCGCCATCATGAAGAAGGCGCGGAACAGTTCGGGCACGGTGGGATGGGGTGGCTTTTCCGGAGACCGGGACGGCGGGTTGGGCGGAATCATATCGCAGTGGTAGCGTCACCGAGACGCGACGGCCACCTGGAACTGCGCAGCCCTGCAACGCAGGCAGCGACTAGAGCACCTCATACACCGTGAGCTTCACGGCATTCTTCTCGCGTGCACCTTTCGCCAGCGCCAGGATGCGGTTGAGCCAGACCGTGCTCGGGTGCGCCGTTTCAAAACGCATGACGGTGCGGAAATAATAGAGCGCGGGATCGACGTCCTCGCCGCGGCCGAGGCGTGCCATCACGTCAGGTGGGCCGTTGCGCACACCGCGGGAGTCAACCTGGATCAGCGCCCCCGCATCGCTCTCGATGGTGTAGCGCGCATGGATGTCGAGCGCGCCGTCGGCCGCCATGATCTGCCAATCCGCCCCGCCCCGCACGATACGCCCGTTGAGCCTTGCGCCGCTCACGGTGCCGCCCAGCAGGTTGACCACCCGGCGATGGCCGAACGGCGCCGGACCGAGGTCGACGATGTTCGCGACTTCGCAGCGAATGGAAAAAATCGGCTCGGGCGAAATCATGCCTCCCCCATGCGTTTATTCATGGCCCCTCGCCTCGGCGCGCGTTGTCAGCCCCGGCCGGACCGAGTAGGACATCCCCACTATAACCAACGGCAGGGATGAACGTGCAAGGCAGCGTCGAACGCAAGCCGATCGCGGGCGAAGTCTTTCTCCGCGCGCTCGCCGAACACGGGGTCGACTACTTCTTCTGCAATCCCGGCACGGATTTTCCGCCGATCGTCGAAGGCTTCTCGCGCGGGCGCGGCTCCAACGCGAAGCTGCCGCGGCCGATCCTGGTGCCGCACGAGAACCTCGCGGTCGCGATGGCGCACGGCGCGTACACGCAGACCGGACGCGCGCAGGCCGTGATGGTGCACGTCAACGTCGGCACCGGGAACACGATCAACAACCTGATCAACCTTGCGCGCGACCGCGTGCCGCTGATCCTCGCGGCCGGCCGCACGCCGGTGACCGAGAAGGGGGCGTTCGGCTCGCGCTCGCGCCAGATCCACTGGGGCCAGGAAATGTTCGACCAGGCCGGCATGGTGCGCGAGATCGTGAAGTGGGACTACGAACTGCGCATGCCGGGTCAGGTCGCCGACGTAGTGGCGCGCGCGCACGAGATGGCAATGACCACGCCGCGCGGGCCTGTGTACCTCGTGCTGCCGCGCGAGCCGCTGTCGGCCTCGCTCGCCGAGGAGCCCGCGATCACGCCGCGCCCGGCGCCGCGCCCCGCACATCCCGACCCGGCCGCAATCGAGGAGCTGGCCGGATGGATCGCAAAAGCCGAACGGCCACTGATCATCACGGCGGGACCGGGCACGGACGAGGCCGCGGTCGCGGCGCTTGCCCGGCTCGCGGAGCGTGCCGCGATTCCCGTGGTCTCGCACAATGCGCGCGCGGTCGCACTCCCCTCCTCGCACCCGATGAACGCGGGCTACGACTCCGGCGCGCTGGTGGCAAACGCCGACCTGATCATCGTGATCGAGAGCGACGCGCCGTGGTATCCGCGCGTCGAAGGGCCGGCGGCGGGCTGCCGCGTCGCGCATATCGGCGAGGACCCGACCTTTGCGCGCTATCCGATGCGCTCGTTCCCCAGCGATCTGAGCCTCGCCGCGCCCGTGTCGATCACACTGGCAGCGCTCGATGCGGCGCTGGCGAAGAAGAAACTGAACATCGAGCCGCGGCGCGCCCGGCTCGCCGAGCGTCATCAGGCGCGACGCGTCAAGTCTGCCAGGGAGGCGAGCGCCAACGCCCTCAACGCCGCGACTTTCAGCGCGGCCGTGGGCAAAGCCGTCGGCGACGATGCGATCATCTTCAACGAATATCCGTTGAACCTCGAATATTGCCCGCGCGAAAAACCCGGCACGTTCTACGGCCTCTCTGCGGCGGGCGGGCTCGGCTGGGGACTCGGCGCCGCCATGGGCGCAAAGCTCGCAAGCCCCGACAAGTTCGTGGTCGCGACCATCGGCGACGGCGCCTACATGTTCGCGAACCCGACCGTGTGCCATTGGGTCGCGCAAAAATTCGACATTCCGGTTCTGGCGATCGTCTACAACAACGCGCGCTATGGCGCGGTGCGGCGAGCGACGCTCTCGATGTTCAAGGATGGCGCGGCCGGCGAAGACGACGGGCAGTTTCTCGCCGATCTTTCACCTTCGCCGCCGTTCGAGGAGATCGTGCGCCTGCACGGCGGCCACGGCGAGCGCGTGGAGACCCACGCGGACCTCGCACCGGCGCTTGCGCGCGCGCGTGATGCCGTGCGCGGCGGTAAACAGGCCTTGGTGAACGTTCTCATTCCCAACTGACAGACAAGCGGAGCAACACGTCTCATGCGTATCGACGCGTACACGCATTTCTTCCCGGCGAAATATTTCCAGGCGCTCATGGACAGCAAGGTGCCGGACATCGGCAAGCGCGTGGCCGAAGTGCCGGCGATCCACGATCTCGACACGCGCCGCCGCGTCGTCGGCTCGTTCCCCGACTACAAGCAGATCCTCTCGGTCGCGCTGCCGCCGATCGGCACCTGGACGAGCCCTGAGAAGGCCGAAGGCGTCGCGAAGCTCGCGAACGATGGCCTGAAGGAGCTGTGCGACAAGTACCCTGATGAGTTCGCGGGCTTCGTCGCCGAGGTGCCGCTGACCGCGCCGGACGCGGGCGTGCGCGAGAGCGAGCGCGCAATCAACGAGCTCGGCGCCTGCGGCGTGCAGATCGTCACCAACGTGAACGGAAAACCGCTCGACCGGCCGGAGTTCGAGCCGTTCTTCGCCCGCATGGCGCAGATCGGCAAGCCGGTGTGGGTGCATCCGACGCGCACCGCGAAGACGCCGGACTACGCGACCGAGGACAAATCGCTATACGAAATCTGGTGGACGTTCGGCTGGTCCTACGACACGGCGGCCTTCATGGCGCGCATGGTTTTCTCCAAGACGCTCGACAAGTATCCTAACCTGAAACTGATCGTGCACCACTTCGGCGGCATCGTGCCGATGCTGGAAGGCCGCATCGGCCCCGGCTGGGACCAGATCGGCGCGCGCACCTCGGATGCGGACTATCAGGCGCTGCTCAAGTCCTTGAAGAAGCGGCCGCTCAATTATTTCAAGGAAGATTTCTACGCCGACACCGCCGTTTTCACTTCGGACGCCGCGACCGAACTCGGCATGAAGTTCTATCCGCTGGAGAAGATCGTGTTCGCGAGCGATTGCCCGTTCGATCCCGAGAAGGGCACGATGTATATCCGCGAGACGCTGCGCATCCTAGATGCGCTCGACCTCACGAAAGAGCAGCGCCACGCTGTCTATCAGGGCAATCTAGAGCGCATCACGGGGAAGAGGTTCTCCTAGGCCTCATCCTGAGGGCTGGGCGAGACTCATCGCCAGCACCTTTGCCACGTGCAGCGCGTCGCGCTGTGCGCCGTCGTGGATCTGGTGCCGGCAGGAGGTGCCGTCGGCGACGACAAGCGTCTCGGCGTCGGCCTTGCGCACAGCCGGCAGCAGCGACAGCTCGCCCATCGCCAGCGACACCTCGATCGTGTCGGCGCCGTAACCGAACGCGCCGGCCATGCCGCAGCAGCTCGAGTCCACGGTCTCGACCTTCAGCTCCGGGACAAGTTTCAGGATGCGCTCGACCGCGCCCATCATGCCGAAAGCCTTCTGGTGGCAGTGGCCGTGCACGAGCGCACGCCTGGCCAGCGGCTTGAGCGGCAGATCGAGCCGCCCCGCCGCGCGCTCGCGCACCAGGAACTCCTCGAACATCAGCGCATGCATTGAAAGCTGCTCGGCCGCCTCCGACTTGATCATCGCCGGCACTTCGTCGCGGAAGCCGAGGATGCAGCTCGGCTCCAGGCCTACCACCGGCACGCCGCGCTTCACGAACGGCTCGACCGCAGCGATCACGCGCTCGGCCTCGCGCCGCGCCTGATCGACGCGGCCCACCGAAAGGAAGGTGCGGCCGCAGCAAAGCGGCCGCTTCTCGCCGTCAGCAGGCTGTGCGACATGCACCTTGTAGCCGGCCGCATGCAGAACGGTGACGGCGGCATCGAGGTTCTCGCGCTCGAAATAGCGGTTGAACGTGTCGGCGAGCAGCACGACCTCGCGCGGCTCGTTGTCGTTCGCGCCCTCCCCGACGTGGCCTGGCAGGTGCGGCAGCGAGGCGAGCGTGTCGTCGAAGACGTCCGCGCGCCATTGCGGCAGCGTGCGGCGGCCGCTCAGGCCGGCGAGGCGCTCCGAGAGCGCCTTGAGCCACGGATACTTGTCGCGCGCATTCGCGAGCGCCGGGAACTTGGCCGCGTGTGGCGCGTAGCGTGGCAGGAAACCGACGAGCCGGTCGCGCAGCGAGAGGCCGCGCTTGGCGGCGCGCGCCGAAAGCACCTCGATCTTCATGCGCGCCATGTCGACGCCGGTCGGGCACTCGCGGCGGCACGCCTTGCATGAGACGCAGAGCTTCAGCGTCTCGGCCATCTCGTCGGAGGTGAGCGCGTCCGCCCCGAGCTGTCCGGTGATCGCAAGCCGCAGCGAATTGGCGCGCCCGCGCGTGACATCGCGCTCCTCGCGCGTGACACGATAGGACGGGCACATGACGCCGCCCTCGATCTTCCGGCAGGCGCCGTTGTTGTTGCACATCTCGATCGCGCCCTGGAAACCACCGCCCGCGCCGGGCCACGCGGACCAGTCGAGCTCGGTCTTGATCTCCAGACCGGCGTAATCCGGCGGATAGCGGAAGTTTGCGCGGTCATCGAACTTCGGCGCGCGCACGATCTTGCCGGGATTGAACAGGCCCTTCGGGTCGAAGGTGTCCTTCACCTCCTCGAATGCCTTGACGAGCTCCTTGCCGAACATGAACGCGTGGAATTCGGAGCGCACGATGCCGTCGCCGTGCTCGCCGGAGTGCGAGCCCTTGTAGTCACGCACCATCTGGAACGCTTCCTCGGCGATGGCGCGCATCGCCTTCAGGTCCTTCTCCTGCCTGAGATTCAGCACCGGCCGCACATGCAGGCAGCCGACCGAGGCGTGCGCGTACCAGGTGCCGCGCGTGCCGTGCTTCTCGAACACCTCCGTGAGGCGCCGAGTGTAGTCCGCAAGGTTGATCAGCGGGACCGCGCAGTCCTCGACAAAGGAAATCGGCTTGCCCTGCTCCTTCATCGACATCATGATGTTGAGGCCGGAGGTGCGCACGTCCGCGATCGCCGCCTGCAACGCCGGATCGGTTACCTCGACCACGCCGCCCCACTTCGCGCCGTGCTTGTCGAAACCGAAGCCGAGATCGCCCATCGTGGCGGCGAGCTCTTTCAGCCGGCGCGCGTTTTCGACCTCGCCCTCGTCGAACTCGACCAGCAGGATTGCCTCCGGGTCGCCGTGCACGAAGGCCTTCAAGGTCGGGCGGAACATGGCGATCTCGCTCGCCAGCTCCAGCATTGTGCGGTCGACCAGCTCGACCGCGATCGGCTTCAGCTTGATCAGATGCTGCGCGGAATTCATCGCTTCGTAGAACGAGCCGAAGTGGCAGGCACCGATCACACGCTTGCCCATCACGGGCGAGAGCTTCAGCTCGATGCGCGTCGAGAATGCGAGCGTACCCTCTGAGCCGAGCAGGATGTGCGCGAGATTGTGCTGCGGCGCGTTCGGCGCGAAGGCATCGAGATTGTATCCGCCGACCCGGCGCTGCACCTTCGGAAATTGCGCCTCGATCTCGTCGGCCTCGCGCAGACCGATGTCGAGCAGCGCACGCGCGAGTGGGCGGAGCGGAGAGCCTTCCGGCAGGTTGGAGAGACCCGCGTTCACCGCACCAAAATGCGCCTTGGTGCCGTCGGCCATCACCGCATCGATGGAGATAACGTTGTCGCGCATCGTGCCGTAGCGCAGCGAGCGTCCGCCGCAGGAATTGTTCGCCGTCATGCCGCCGATCGTGGCGCGCGAGGCGGTGGAGACGTCGACCGGGAACCAGAGGCCGTAGGGCTTGAGCGCGCGGTTCAGATCATCGAGCACGATGCCGGGCTCGACGGTGCAGCGCTTCTCGCCGACGTCGATCTCGTAGATTTTGGTGAGGTATTTCGAGCAGTCGATGACCAGCGACTGGTTGACCGTCTGCCCGGCCTGCGAGGTGCCTCCGCCGCGCGGCAGCACGCTCACCCCCTCCTCGCGCGCCAGCGCCAGCGTGCGCTCCGCCTCCGCGACGGTGCGCGGGGCCACGACGCCGAGCGGCGTGATCTGGTAATGCGAGGCGTCGGTCGCATAGCGGCCGCGGCTGAAACGGTCGAACATCACGTCGCCCGTGATTTCGGCCTTCAGCTTGCGTTCCAGCCCCGGCAGCAGTTGCGCGGCCATTCCGACTCCATACGACCGGCTGCGCCGGATGTGCCTGCCTTGAGTCTCGCATCACCCATAGGGACCGACAAGGAGAGACTCCACGGCGGCGCGTTGATATGCGAAAAGACTGACCCACGCGAGGGAACCATGGTCCAGAACTCATCCCGCACCGCCGGCCGCCATTTCCTGCAGATCCCCGGGCCTACACCGGTGCCGGACCGCATCCTGCGCGCCATGGACATGCCGGTGATCGACCACCGCGGTCCGGAGTTCGGCAAGCTTGGGAAGCGCGTGCTCGACGGCATCAAGACGATCTTCAGGTGCGCCGGGCCGGTGATCATCTACCCGGCGTCGGGAACCGGCGCGTGGGAAGCGGCGCTCTCCAACACCATGTCGCCCGGCGACAAGGTGCTGATGTACGAAACCGGGCACTTCGCCTCGCTGTGGAAGGCGATGGCGGTGAAGCTCGGGCTTCAACCGGAGTTCATCGCGTCCGATTGGCGCACGGGTGCGGACCCCGCGAAGATCGAGGCACGGCTCAGGGAAGACAAGGCGCGCGAGATCAAAGCGGTATGCGTGGTGCACAACGAGACCTCGACCGGCTGCGTCACACTGATCAATGAGGTACGCCGGGCGATCGATGCGGCGGGGCACCCGGCGCTCCTGATGGTCGACACCATCTCGTCGCTCGGCTCGATCGACTACCGCCACGACGAGTGGGGCGTGGACGTCACCGTCGGCGGCTCGCAGAAGGGGCTGATGCTGCCGCCGGGACTTTCATTCAACGCGCTTGGCGAGAAGGCGCTGGCCGCCGGGAAGGACGCAAAGCTGCCGAAGTCCTACTGGGGCTGGGAAGAGATGATCGCCGCCAACAAGGGCGGGTTCTTCCCCTACACGCCGGGCACCAACATGCTCTACGCGCTCGGCGAAGCGATCGACATGCTGCACGAGGAAGGCCTCGAGAACGTGTTCGCGCGGCACGACCGCCACGCGGAGGCGACGCGGCGCGCCGCGAAGGCATGGGGCCTCGAAGTCCTCTGCAAGGAGCCGCGGCACTATTCGTCGTCGCTCACCGCCATCCTGATGCCGGCCGGGCACGATGCGGACAATTTCCGCAAAGTCGCGCTGGAAAACTTCGACGTGTCGCTCGGCACCGGGCTGTCGAAGGTCGCCGGCAAGGTGTTCCGTATCGGGCATCTCGGCGACACCAACGATCTCACGATCATCGGCGCGCTCGCCGGCGTCGAGATGGGGCTCACGCTTGCCGGCGTGCCGCATCGCAAGGGCGGCGTGCAGGCCGCGATGGATTACTTCGCCCAGATGCAGAGCCCGGCACGCGCAGCGGCGGAGTGAGTGCCGCATGCTCAGCGTGTTCCCTCCCCCCTTGAGGGGGAGGGTTAGGAAGGGGGGTCGAGCGTGACGCACGGCTGGCGCGACACATGACGACCCCCACCCCCGAGCCCCCCCCGCAAGGGGGAAGGGGGCGCGCCGAGTCTGTGGCGGCTGCCTTCTCCATTGTCGATGTGCACCAGCATTTCTGGGATCTGACGCGCAATTATTACCCTTGGCTGTGCGACCCGAAGCCAGTGCACTTCCGCTACGGTGACTATTCGGCCCTCAAGCGCAACTACCTGCCTCCTGATTACCTGCGCGATGCAGCCGGGTTCAACATCGTCAAGACCGTCCATGTTCAGGCCAATTGGGACCAAACCGACCCGGTTGGCGAGACGCGCTGGCTCGACGAGGTTGCGCGCGACTACGGCTATCCGAATGCGGTGGTCGGCGCGGCGTATTTCGCGCGCGACGACATCGAGCGCGTGCTTGCAGGCCATGCGAAATCCAAGCTGACGCGCGGCGTGCGCAACTTTCCGGCCGCCGCAGCCAAGCCCACCGAGGCAAAGCGCGGCGAGCCGGGCTCGATGGACGACCCGAAATGGCGGCGCGGCTATGCGCTGCTGGAGAAATACGGCTTCTCATTCGACGTGCAGATCCCATGGTGGCATCTCGATGCGCTGGCCGAACTTGCGCGCGACTTTCCCAACACGCAGGTCGTGGTCGTGCACACGGCGCTGCCGCATGACCGCAGCGAGGAAGGGCTCGCCGTCTGGCGCGCTGCACTGGAGCTGGCGGCTGCGCAGCCTAACGTCGCGATCAAGATTTCCGGGCTCGGCCGGCCCGGCCTGCCGTGGACGCTCGCGGCGAACGGCGGGATCATCCGCGACACGATCAACATCTTCGGGCCGGAGCGCTGCATGTTCGCCAGCAACTTTCCGGTCGACGGCCTGACCGGCTCGTTTCCCGTGATCTATGGCGGCTTCCGCGCCGCCGTCTCGAACCGGCCGGTCGAGGAGCGGCGCATGCTGTTCCACGACAACGCCGTGCGGATTTATCGCTTGTGAAAGGGAGAACGCCGTGGACCAGAAGCTGTACGACAAGGGAATGGAGCTGCGCCGCACCGTGATGGGCGGGGCCTACGTGGACCGCGCGCTCGCCGCCAATCAGGACGACATCGGCAAGCCGATCCAGGATTTCATCACGGAGCACGGCTGGGGCGCGGTGTGGGGCCGCGAAGGCTTGAGCCGCAAGACGCGCAGCATGCTCAATCTCGCAATGCTTGCGATCCTCAACCGCCAGCACGAGCTGCGCGGGCACGTGCGCGGCGCGATCACCAACGGCGTCACCAAGGAAGAAATCCGCGAGATCTTCCTGCACGTCGGGCTCTACGCCGGCGCGCCGATCATGCTCGACTCGGTGCGCATCGCGAAGGAAGTACTGGCCGAGATGGAGAAGGCCCCCTAGTGGTCATTCCGGGGCGCCGCGAAGCGGCGAACCCGGAATCCATAGCCCCAATAACATCCGTAACACTCGGCCGGCGTTTCTATCGCGAATATTGTGTTTATGGATTCCGGGCTCCGGCCTTCGGCCGGCCCCGGAATGACCAACTTACAATTTAAACAGCTCCCGCGCCGCCGCGCCTCGCACCCGCTTCGCTTGGCCCGTCGGCAACGCGTCGACGCGCGCGAGGCAACCCTCCATGTCGCCGATGTTGTGCGGATAATCCGAGCCGTAGAGCACGCGGTCGGGCGAGCCCGCCACGTTGATGCACATCTCCAGCGCGCCCTGGTCGTACACCACGGTGTCGTACCAGATGCGCTTCAAATACTCGCTCGGCTTCTCCTTGATCACCGACGAACACGCCGGGATCATCTCGTGGCAGCGGTCGAGCCGGCTCGCGAGATAGGGCAGGGTCGCGCCGCCGTGCGCGGCGATCAGCTTCACATTCGGATACTTGTCGAGGAAGCCTGAGAAGATCATGCGCGCGAACGCGAGCGTGGTGTCGATCATGAAGCCGATCGGCGGCACCAGGCCGAATTCGCCGAGGTTCATGTCTTTCATGCCGGGCGGCGTCCCGGGATGGATCAGCACCGGCAGGCCGAGCCGGTCAATCTCGGCCCACACGGGCGCGAACGTCGCGTCGGTCAGCTCCGCGCCCGCCACGTTGGCAAGCTGCATCACGCCAACGGCGCCGGCCGTCACACAGCGCGCAAGCTCGACCCTGGCGTCGTCGGGATATTGCCACGGGATCGAGGCGAGCCAGCGGATGCGATCGGGCCGGGCGCGGCTCTGCTCGGCCATCGAGTCATTGACGATCTGAGCCGCCTTCAGGCTCGTTGCGCGGTCGCCGAAGAAGCAATTCGGGCAGGTGAGCGAGATGATCGCCAGATCGACCTTCGCCTTGTCCATTGCCGCAATACGCAGATCGTAGTCCCACATGCCGGGGAACAGCGTCATGAACGGCGCGCCGTCCTTCCAGATCGAGTTCTGCCCGGCCGGGGTGGGCTTCACGTCGTAGGCGCCGCCATGCTGTTTCAGGAGCTCGATCCAGGAAAGCGTCAGCATGTGGGTGTGCACGTCAACGACGGTCATGATGGCTCTCGTTCTTCGCGGGCCCTGCCCTCTTTGCGAAGACGGAGCAGGCCGTTAAGTTAGGAGCAAAGCACAGTGTCGTGCACGCTTCGAGAGGTTCGCATGCCGACGATTGCCAAGAGCGTGGACGAGGCCGTTGCCGCCATCCCGGACGGCGCCATGGTGGTCGTGCCGCGCGAAGCCTGCGGCGCGCCCATGGAAGCGACCCGCGCGCTGATCCGGCGGGGCGCGAAGCGCCTGCACCTCGTCTGCCTGCCGACCTCCACGATGCAGGCCGACATGCTGATCGGCGCCGACTGCGTGGAAACGCTCGAGACCTCCGCGGTGAGCCTCGGCGAGTTCGGCCCGGCGCCGCGCTTCACCGCCGCAGTTCTGTCCAAGGCGATCCGCATGAAGGATGCGACCTGTCCGGCGCTTTACGCGCAGGTGCAGGCCGCCGAGAAAGGCGTGCCGTTCATGCCGCTGCGCGGGCTGATCGGCTCCGACATCCTGGCGCACCGCGCCGACTGGCGGGTGATCGACAATCCGTTCGGCAACAACGATCCGATCGTGCTTCTACCCGCCATCAGGCCGGACTTCGCGCTGTTCCATGCCGCGATGGCGGACCGCGCCGGCAACGTGTTCGTGGGGCGCGACCGCGAGCTGCTCACGATGGCGCATGCCTCCGCGCACACGATTGCGACGGTCGAGAAGCTCTACGACGGCAACTTGATGGACGATCCGGCGCTCTCCTCCGCGACCGTGCCGGGCTTCTATGTCGAGACGATCGCGGTCGCACCGCGTGGCGCCTGGCCGCTGCAATTGCTCGATCATTATCCGGCCGACGGCGCGCATCTCGCCGAATACGCCAAGGCTGCGGCGACTGCGGAAGGCTTCGCGCGGTATCTCGAACAGAATGTTTACGTGAAGCGCGCCGCGTGACGGATTTCCGCGCCGAAGAGCTGCTCGCCGACACGATCATGCGGCTGATCGGCGACGTGCGCCATGTGGCCGTCGGCAATGCCTCGCCCATTCCCGCACTCGCGGCGCTCACCTTGCGCGAGCGCGGCGGCGGCAAGCCTTACGTGTCGCTGCTCGGCAGCCGCCGTCACATGTTCTTCACCGATGGCGGGCGCGAGTTGTTCGACTGCGCCGGTCAGGGCCGCGTCGATGTGTTCTTCCTCTCGGGCGGCGAGATCGACGGCGAAGGCAACATCAACCTGGTGAGCATCGGCGACTACGATCAGCCGAACGTGCGTTTTCCCGGTTCGTTCGGCTCCGGTTATCTCTATTACGTGGTGCCGAAGGTGATCCTGTTCCGCCTCGAACATTCACGCCGCACGCTGGTGCCCAAAGTGTCGTTTGTCTCCGCACCGGGCGGCAATGATGCGAACGTGCATCGCACCGGCGGACCAGTCGGACTCATCACCAACCGCTGCCTGTTCTCGTTCGACCGCGCGCGCAAACGCTTCACGCTCGTGAGCGTGCATCCCGGTCGTACGGTTGACGACGTGATCGAGAACACCGGCTTCGATTTCGACCGGCCGGACCATGTACCGGTGACGCCCGCGCCCACGCCCGAGACGCTCAAGCTGATGCGCGAGACCGTCGCGCCGCAACTGGCCGAGGTCTATCCGCAGTTCGCGCAAAGAGTGTTCGGGGTGAAGGTCGCAGCCACGAGCTAGCCGCTACTCCTTCACCTCTTCGGCCATTTGTGCGCGCCAGTCGCGCCGCTTCGAGGCCATCGAGAGCGCCGACATCGCCAGCATGATCGCGGCCGCGACCATCAGCGTGCCGGCGATCGGGCGCGACACGAAGATCAGCCAGTCGCCGTTCGACATGATCAGCGATTGGCGCAGGCTCATTTCGAAGATCGGCGCGATGACGAGGCCAAGCACGAGCGGTGCGGGATCGAAGGAGAATTTCTTCAACAGGTAACCGACCACGCCCATGATCAGCATGATCCAGACATCGACGATCGAGTGGCTCACCTCGTAGACGCCGATGATGCAGAACATGATGATCAGCGGATAGAGATAGGCGTAGGGGATGCGCAACAGGTGCACGAAGATGCCGACCAGCGGCAGGTTGAGCGCCAGCAGCATCACGTTGCCGACATACATCGAGGCGACGAAACCCCAGAATACGTCGGGATGATCGTTGACGAGACTCGGTCCCGGCGGCACGCCGTGCACCATCAGCGCCGCCATCAGCACGGCCGTCACCGGCCCGGTCGGAATGCCGAGCGCCAACATCGGCACGAAGGCGCCGGTTGAGGCCGCATTGTTGGCGGATTCAGGCCCCGCGACACCCGCGACCGCGCCTTTTCCGAACTCCTCGGGGTGCTTGGAGATTTTCTTCTCGACCGCATAGGAGAGGAAGCTCGAAATGATATGCGCCGAGCCCGGAATGATGCCGATCAGGAACCCCATCACCGTGCCGCGCGTGATCGGCCAGCCGGAATCGCGCCACTCCTGCGCGTTTGGCCAGAGCTCGCGCAGCTTGGGGCGAATCACCTCGCCGGTGACCTGATGGCTCGGCGTGGCGAGAATCTCGCCAAGGCCGAACAGTCCGACCGCGACCGGTACGATGCCGATGCCGTCGCCAAGCTCCGCGATGTCGAACGAGTAGCGGAAATGCCCGCTCAGCGGGTCGATGCCGATGCAGCCGAGCATCAGACCAAACGCCGCCATGATGAGCGTTCGCGTCAGCGATGTCGTCGACATGTAGGCGAGGAAGATCAGCCCGAGCACCAGCAGCGCCGTGTACTCGGGCGGCCCGAACTTGAGCGCGATGGTGGCAAGCGGCGGCGCGATGAAGGTGAGCACGATGACGCCGAACGTGCCGGCGATCCACGAACCGACCGCCGCGATGCACAGCGCTGCGCCGGCTCGGCCCTTGCGCGCCATGGCGTTGCCGTCGATGCAGGTCATCACCGAGGAGGCTTCGCCCGGAATGCGCAGCAGGATCGATGTGGTCGAGCCGCCATACTGCGAGCCGTAATAGATGCCGGCGAGCATCACGATCGCGTTGGTGGCGTTCAGCCCGAAGGTGATCGGCAACAGGATCGAGATGCCGGCGAGCGGGCCGATGCCGGGCAGCACGCCGACCAGCGTGCCGACGAGGCAGCCGAGAAACGCGTACCACAGCACGGCCGGCTGCAGCGCGACCGAGAAGCCGAGGCCGAGTGATTGGATGGCGTCCATCTAGAATCCAAGGATGCCGGTTTCGAGCGGCGACTTGAGCGCAGTCCCGAACACCCACCAGGCGATCATCGTCAGCCCCACGCTGTAGGCGGCCGCGCGCACCACGTTCTTGCGTTCGACCACCATCAGCAAGGTGAAGACAAGCAGCGACATCGTCAGGATGAAGCCGAGCCACTGATAGAGCGTCGTCGCAACGCCGGCAATCAGCACAACGAGCAGTGCATGATTGCGGTCGCTCCAGTCGATCTCCGCGAGCGGCGCGCTCGCTTGCGCGCTGAGGATCAGCACGATGCCGAATACGATCATCAGCACGAGCAACAATTTGGGCATCATGCCG
>Ga0310810_10002000_pt1 | contig 21657 bp, 16 predicted proteins | sample NCmetagenome_FD_207641 | JGI IMG/M metagenome (GOLD analysis project Ga0310810, IMG submission 207641) | Soil microbial communities from experimental microcosm in Duke University, North Carolina, United States - NC | ecosystem: Engineered > Artificial ecosystem > Soil microcosm > Unclassified ... | reverse complement strand
GGAAACCGGGCCAGGAACTGGCACGGTCAGAGGCGGGTTACTTACCTTCCGGCATCAGGGTGACCTTTACGTAGTTCTTCGGGTCGAGATAGGTCATCGCTGCAAGCTGGATCGCGTAGCCGTTCAACCCCGCGATTAGGGCGGGCTGCTGAACGGCGAGCGCGACGTTCGCCCCGTCGCCGTCATCGTACTTGCGCATGATCTGGCTGAGCAAATAGCCGTTGTCCTGGCTTGTGCGATCGAATTCGCGCAGCAGGACATCGCGCACACGGGCGACCTGATCGGGCATCAGCAGGTTCGTCCTCACGAACTCCACTTCCTGGAATACGCGCTGCACCAGGCTGTCCACCCTCGCCGGATCGCACGTCCAGTCGATTCGCACCTGGTACTCGGGCCGCGGAAGCTTGCTGGCTTCCGGCGTCGCCGTGATGTTGTAGGTGCCACCGAGCTCCTGCCGAATCGCGTCGCTCAGTCGCGACTGGAGCAGCAGAACCGTCGTGCGCAGGGCAAGCACATTCGCATCGTCGTAGGCGAACGGACCGGCGTAGACGATCGAGACCTGGCTCTTGGGCGCGATGCCTTTCTGCACGGTCTTTTCGACGACGCCCTTCGGAGGGGTGATGCCGAGATCGCGATACGTCTCGCGCGCGTGCGTGGCCGGAAGGCTGGCAATGTAGGTTTCGACGAACGGCTTGATGCGTTCCGGTGTGAAGCTGCCGACGAACACGAACGTGAAGTTGCTCGCATCGGCGAAACGCGCCTTGTAGAACGCGAGCGACTTCTCGAGATTCCAGCGGTTCACAGTCTCCAGCGTTTCAGGCTGACGCCGTGGGTTGTTCTGGCTCAGTGCGGCATCGAGCGTCTGGTCGAAGACCACGTCGGGGCTCGCCATCTGGTTGGCGAGCACGCCGAGCGCCTGCGACTTCATGGCCGCGAAGGCTGTCTCGTCGGCCCGAGGCTGCGTGAACCGCAGATAAATGAGCTGGAACATCAGCTCGAGATCCTGCGGCGTGCTGCCACCTGCCATCCCCTGCCGGATCTCGTTGATGAACGGACGCACCGCAACGGCCTTCCCCGAAAGCACCCGGTCGAGCGTCACAGCCGACAACTTGCCGACACCACCCGCCGGAATGACGTCGTCTGCGGCGCGCGCCGCGATGAAATCGGCATCGGTCGCGAGCGAGGTGCCACCAGGTGCAGTAGCCCTGAAGAGAATCTGATCGACCCGCAGCGTCGTCGGCTTCAAGACAACGGTCGCGCCGTTGGACAGCGTCCATTCGGTGATGCCGGCGCCGGGGCGTTCAGTGGTCTTGACGATGGTGCCGCGCGTGGGCGGCGCATCCATCAGCTTCTGCCCCGCGGCAGCGTCGACGTATGCCTCGAGACGCTTGGCCGACGCGGCGCTTACAGTTGCCGCGAGCTGTTTCTCGTCAGGCAGCACGACTCCGGCCGCTTCTGGCGCGGACACGACGACCAGCTGGTTCTGATCAGGGAACCAGTCTGCTGCCAGCGCATTGACCTCCGCGAGCGTGATCGCCGGAATGAAGCGCCGATGGAACGCGAGTTCCTGCCAGATCGTGGGAAGCGCCTCGGCCTGCAGGAAGTTGCGCGTGTACTCGTCAGCGCGGCTCTCCGACTCGCGATCGGGACTCTCTTCGACCACGCGCTCCGAGCCGGCCATGTTCTCCTGCTTCGCGCGCTCGAGTTCCGACGCCGTGAAGCCGAAACTTCTGACCCGCTGGAGCTCTGTGATGAGCGCGTCGAGCCCCCTGTTCACGCCGTCGTTCGACACGAGCGCCTGCATCACCGCTTCGTCCCTGCTGCGCGGAGCCGGGAACAGCGCACGACCGGCAGCAGCGTTGAGAAACGGCGGATTCGCGCTTTGGCCGGTCTCGTCGAGGCGGTCGCTCAACATCGACGCGAACAGCTGGTCGAGCATGATGTCGCGATAGCCGCCAACGGTTCCCTGGTTGCGTGCTGGTCGAAGGTTGCTGACGCGCACGGCCGTCGCCGTGCTCTCCTTGTCGGTCACCACCGCATACCGGCTGCCCGGACGATCGACGATGTCGAAGGCAGGGCGGGGACGTTCGGGCTCGGGGTTTGTCAGCGACGAGAAATGCTGCCGGATCATCGCGGCAACCGCATTGCGATCGACATCGCCGACCACGATGACCGCCATGAGATTCGGCCGGTACCAGTCGCGGTAATAGCGGACCAGCTGATCGCGCTGCGCCTTCTCGATCACGGCCGGCGTACCGATTGGTGGGCGGTCCGCGTACCGCGAGCCCTCGAGCTGAACGCTGCGGACCTTGTCGCCCGTGCGTTCATCCGCGCCGAGATTCATTCGCCACTCGGCGAGCACGATCGGACGCTGCCGCTCGATGCCTGCGGGGTCGAATATCGCGCCGCCAGCCCAGTCCTCGAGAACCGTCAACGCGCGATCGAGCACGCCGGGCCGATCCGTCGGGACGCGAAGCGTGTACTGCGTGTCGTCGAAACTGGTGGCCGCGTTCGCATCGGCCCCGATGCTCAGCCCAAGCGACCCAAGGAAATCGTTAATCCCCTGTCCTGGGAAATGCCTCGAACCTTCGAACTGCATGTGCTCGACGAAGTGCGCGAGGCCGCGCTGATCCTCGTCTTCGAGCACCGACCCGGCCTTCACGACCAGCCGCAGTTCGGCCTGCCGCGCGGGCTTGCCATTCGGCCGGATGTAAAACCGCAGGCCGTTTGGCAGGCCGCCGACCAGGACCTCGGGGTCGACCGGCATCTGCTGCGAGAGAGCGTATGCGGCAACAGAGGCGGCGGTCGTCTCGCGACCGGCAGAAGCCTGGGCGGACGCAAACGGAACGGCAGCGGCGAGGAGCAGGAGAACGGCGCCGGCGCCGCCGCGCCGTGATGAAGCACATGTCATGGATAGATCCTACTCTGCCAGGAAGCGGTGTACGAGGCTCACGGCAACCGAGCCTTCACCCACCGCCGACGCCACCCGCTTGACGTTTCCGGCCCGCGCGTCGCCGACCGCGAAGACGCCCGGCAGGCTGGTTTCGAGATGGAATGGCGGCCGTTTCAGCGGCCACCGCGCGTGCGTCAGGTCCTCGGGCGTGAGATCGGAACCGGCCTTGATGAACCCCTTGTCGTCGGTCACGACGCAGCCGTCCAGCCACGCGGTGTTCGGCACGGCACCTGTCATCAGGAACACGTGACGAATGGGGTGCGTTTCGGTTTCGCCATTCTGGCTGCGCCAGGTGATCTGCTCGAGCCGGGCATCACCCTGGAGATCGACAATCTCGGTGAACGGGTGCAGCGTGATCGTCGGGCTCTCTTCGATCCGCCGAATCAAATAGCGGGACATGGTGTCGGCGAGGCCCGGGCCGCGCACGAGGATGTGCACGTGTCGCGACGTCTGGCTGAGGAACACTGCGGCCTGGCCCGCGGAGTTTCCGCCGCCCACGATCACGACTTCGTCAGGCCCGCAGATCTGCGACTCGATGAACGTCGCGCCGTAGTAGATACCTGCCCCCTCGTACCGTTCGAGATTCGGAATCGGCGGCCTGCGGTACTGGGCACCTGTGGCGATCACAATCGCGTGGGTATGCAGGAGGTTGCCCCCGTCGAGTTCGATCGCGTACGGCCGCAGCGCGCACGACAAAGACAGCGCGCTGCGCGCAATCATGATCTCGGCACCGAACTTCTGCGCCTGCGTGTAGGCGCGGGCGGCCAGTTCGTTGCCCGATACGCCTGTCGGAAACCCGAGATAGTTCTCGATCTTCGAACTTGACCCGGCCTGCCCTCCCGGCGCCATCGTTTCGAGGACCAGCGCGTCAAGTCCCTCGGACGCCGCATACACGGCCGCGGCGAGACCGGCCGGACCAGCACCGACAATCACGACGTCGCGCACCTTCCTGCCGTCCACCGCCTCGTTGAGACCGAGGCACTCGGCCAGTTCACCGTTGGACGGATTCATCAGGACGTTGTCGCCCGGGCAGAGCACGATCGGGATCTTCTCGGGCGCCACCTGGAACCGGTCGACCACGTGCTGCGCTTCGGGATCGCGCTCGAGATCGAGATAGGAGTACGGATAACCGTTGCGGGCGAGGAACTCCTTCAGGCGCAGCGTTCCGGTGGAATGGCTCGATCCCACCAGCACGACATCGCCGCGTCCGGAGGCCATCAACGCAACGCGCCGGAGGATGAACGCGCGCATCAGGATCGCGCTCAACTCGCTGTCGATTTGTATGAGCGTCAGCAGGTTTTCGCGCGGGAGTTCGATCACCTCGCCGTCGGTCCGCGCCCGGGCACGCACGATGCTGCGGCGGCCCGACAGGGTGTGGACGTCACCGATGAATTCGTGCGTCCCGTGCACGACGACAAGTTCCTCGCCGGTGGTCATCGGCCGCACGATCTCGACCGCACCCTTGATGACGGCGTAGAAGCGTTCGATTGGCGTGCCCGCTTCGAGCAATATCTCGCCGGCGGAAAAATGTCGCCGCTGTCCGTGGCTCGACAGCCGCTCCATCTGTTCCTTCGTCAGCTTCGGGAACATCCGATCGCGGTCCATACTGACGTCTGCTCCAACGCTGCCGGTCGTGTCACCGGTCGACATAACGGGTTCTCCTGGATGGTTCCGCGGTTGCACGTCTGCGGCCGGGGTCTACCACGTCGGGAGAGCTGACCGGTCCGTCTGCGTTACGGTCTGTCCAGTATGGCATTGCGCAGCGCCAGGGCTGCGGTATCGAGTGCCACCTCGAAGGTCCGCTGGGCGCCGCGGCGGTGCGCCGCACTGAACTCGGCGGCCGGCAGCGCTTCGGCGATCTTCGGCAGCCAGACCTTCTGTACCGCTCCCTCCCACGGACGCGGTTTGTCGCCGGTGGTCTGCCGAATGCGGTGCGCAGATCCGAGCAGCTCCGCGCCGAGGTCGAACCGCTGGCTCATCGCGGCCCACGCGGCGGCGGTCTCGAGCACGTGGGATCCGCAGTTTTCCTGGATCCCCTTGAACACCGTCAGGGCATCCGCAAGCAACTCCGCTCCGGTCACCAGGTCGCCCTTGAGACAGGCAATGAAGCCGCGCAGTTCGCCGGCATGCCCGATGTCGAAGACAAGGCCGCGAGCTTCCTGTGCGGACTCGTCGGCAAACCGGCCGGCACGCTCCACATCCCGCTCGGTCTCCAGCCAGCCCCGAATCATCAGCGTGCGAGACAACGCAACGGCGTCGCCTGATGCTCGTGCTTCCGACAGACCGAGATCCATCATCTCGCGCGCCGTGTCTGTCTGTTCCATTCCCCAGTGACACGCACCAAGGTAGGTCAGACTCAATGCCCGCCGCATGGCATTGCCTGCACGGCCATTCACGTCGGCTGACGCCTGCATGGTGTCGGCGCCCCACGTCCAGTCGCCGATCATGAACGCCAGTCCGCCCGCGCCGTACAGCACCGAGCCTTGCACGTCGATGGGCGCACGATCGACGAACGGCAGCAGGAGTTTCAACATGCGAGTCCGTTCGTCGAGATAGCCGACGGCGGCGACGGCCACGATGCGCAGGCCCAGGTCGTATCGGGCCGTCTCGTACGCCCATTCCAGGGCAACCCGCAGACTCTCACGTTCAGCGGCAACGGTCGCCGCCATTGCGTCCCGGCGTGTGCCTTCGACAAGGGTCGTGGCCCACGACAGGTGCCGGTGACGCATCTCCGCCATCTCCCCGCTCGCAACGAGCTGATCGCGACCGAACTGGCGGAAGGTCTCGAGCATCCGGTATCGCATGCGTCCGCCCGCCTCCCGCTGCGCCACGACCATCGATCGCTCGACCAGGTGCGCAAGACGATCGGCGACGTCCACCGCCGGCAGACGAGGATCGGCGCACACGCGCTCGGCTGCGGGCAGGCTCCACGCCGCTGGAAACACCGACAAACGGATGAACAGAAGCCGCTCGGCCTCCGAGAGCAGCTCGAAGCTCCACGCAACGGCCGCTTCGAGCGTCCGCTGGCGCGGCACGGCTCCCCGCGACCCGCCTGTCAGCAGGCGGAAACGATCGTCGAGCCGCTCCGCGATCTCGATCGCGGACATCGCGCCGGCCCGGGATGCCGCGAGTTCAATCGCGAGCGGCAAGCCATCGAGGCGACGGCAGATCTGCGAGATGGCACCCATCTCCTTGTCGTCTGCCTCGAAGTCGGGGCATGCGGCGGCTGCGCGCTGCAGAAACAATTGAACCGATTCTGTGTGCCGCATCGACGCCACGTCGTCGTCTGGGCCCGGGACACTGAGGGTGCGCAGGCGCATGACCAATTCGCCAGGTACGCCAAGCGTTTCGCGGCTTGTTGCCAGAACTGCGACTTCCGGGCCGGTGGCAAGAAGACGCTGCACCAGCGACGCAGAGGCGTCGACGACCTGCTCGCAGTTGTCGAGCATCAGGAGCACAGATTTCGATCGCAGGTCTTCGCAGAGCGCGACGCCGATGGGACGATCCGGCCGATCCCGGATGTTCATCGCCTGGGCCACAATCCCCTCGACGCGGACGGAGTCTGAAACCGACGACAGATCGACCATCCACACACCATCGGCGAAGCGATCGGCCAGCCGCGCGGCCGCGTGGAGCGCGAGCCGCGTTTTCCCGCTTCCGCCCGCTCCCGTCAATGTCACCAGGCGTGAACTGCCGATCGCCCGTACTACGCCGTCGATGTCGTCATCCCGGCCGACGAACGAGGTGATGTGAAGGGGAAAATTGTGGAGGCCTGACGCCTGTGGAGCCGTCGCAGCGGGTGCGGTGTGTCCTCCCGCGATTGTCTGTTTCACCGCGACGAGTCGAGCCATCACGTCGCGGGCCGACCGAGGTCGTGCCATCGGGTCCTTGCGGAGCAACTGCCGCACGAGATCCTCGAACGGCCCCAGCCGGTCGAAGGACGGTTCGGCGTGCAGGATCGCGCCGATTAGATCGGCCGATGAGGACATCTCGAATGGATAGCCGCCGGACACGAGCTCGTAGAGCGTGACGCCGAAACTCCACAGGTCCGTGCGCGATTCAGTTGCGATTCCTCGCAGCTGCTCTGGTGACATGTAGGGCGGCGTGCCCATCACGACACCAGGACGCGTCTGCCCCACCGTCGCCACATCGTCGACATCACCGGCGACAAGCTTGGCCAGTCCAAAGTCGACGACCTTCACGAGCCCTTCAGGCCGGAGCATGATGTTTTCGGGCTTGATGTCCCGGTGCACGATGCCTCTGTCGTGGGCGGCCGCCAGCGCGTCTGCCACCTGAATCGCGATGTCCGCCGCTTCGGTCCACGGTACAGAACCGCGACGCAGGCGATCGCGTAGCGTCACGCCATCGACGAATTCGGTGACCATGTACGGGCGCCCGTTGTCGTCGCCGTAGTCGTGAACGACGAGAATGTGAGGGTGATTCAGCGCTGACGCCGCCTTCGCCTCGGTATGGAATCGGCGCAGCCGCTCCGGGTCCTCCGCGAGGCTCAGCGGCAGCCACTTCAGCGCGACCGGCCGATCGAGCCGTGTATCCACGGCAAGATAGACCTCGCCCATGCCACCGGCACCGAGCCTCGCCGTGATGCGGTAGCGACCGACCACACGGTTGACGAGCTCGTCGGATGGCTCCGACGCAGGCCCGAGCGTGATTGCGTCTCGAGGAGACGGATCGTGACCTTGCATCGCCTTCCTCTTACTGCTGCGCGGCGAATCGTACTGCAGCGGTAATGGCGATTGAAAGCCGTTCCAGTGCACCATTGCGCGCCGCACTACGCTATAAAATTGGGACTGGTTCTTGCGGGCGCTGACTCCGATGATGTACGTCGATTCCGCACTCCTGGATTTCACCGAACGATTGAGCCAACGCTTTCAGAGGTGGTGCGGACGCACGAATGTCTGGCTCGCGTTCCAGCTCACCAACCTCAGTATCGTCGTCTACTTCGCGTGGGTCGCGGTGTTGTACTGGCTCAGCGGAATGCTCGCACTGCGGATCTTCGTCGCCCTGTTCTGCGGTGGTGTGTTCTTCGTCTTGACGCGGACAATCTTCAGGGTGTCGATCGAGGCGTCGGAAACCCAGGCCTATCGACGCGTCGCCCAGGGCCTCAGGAATCCGCGGCGCATTCGCGACGCGCAGCTGCGGATTGCGTTTCTCACACTGTCAGTGCTGCTGGCGTTCCCGCTGGGGCTCGCATACGTCGCGCTCGGCCTGCGGTTCATGCTCCTGACCGAAGCGCTCGTCGTGCTCACGACTGCGATTCTTTATCTGCTTGCCTGCGACCCGTTGCCGCCGACCGAGGGCAAGGTGCTGGACTGGGTGCGCGGCCTGGCGACGGCGCGCACGGCGAACGCCAATCTACCCATTGACTAGAGAGGAGTGAAACATGACGCTCGTGGAACTTCTGATGGGAGAGTTCGATCGTGAGGCACCGCGGACGCGTCGTGCACTCGAGCAGGTCCCGCTGGACAAGGACGACTGGAAGCCGCACCCGAAGTCGATGGCGCTCGGACGGCTCGCCGGACTCGTCGCGTCGATGCCCTCATGGGTGCCGCTGATTGTCGGCCAGGACGAATTGGATTTGACGCCGCCGCCGGGTCAGGGTGGCTCGTACGCGCCGCCGCCAACCAGCGAGCTTGTCGCGACGCTCGACAAACACATGGCCACTGCGCGCGAGGTACTCGCGAAGACGACCGACGACTTCCTGCTCACCACCAACTGGCGCCTGCGCGCGGGCGGCGCGGTCGTCGCCGACGACCCACGCCACGTCGTCCTCAGCGACACCATCAATCACTGGTCGCATCATCGCGGTCAGCTGACCGTCTATCTCCGGCTGCTCGATTGCAAAGTGCCGCCGATCTACGGACCGTCTGCCGACGACGCACGATTCCTGTGAAGAGTGTTCGTCGGCATTGCGCCGACGTTATCCGACGCGGGCTGAGCGAAGGGCTTGACCGCGTCAGGCGACGTGCGCCGAGTGCGTCAGAATGACCATCGGCTGGTAGGACGAGGGGACAAACCTCTGGGTTGTCGTGTTTGGCTCGGCTCCGCCCAGCGCGATGAACAGCGCGCACGCGCCTGCCGTGAGCAACGGAAGTACTCCGACGATGCAGATGAACAGAATGACGGCAAACATGTCCGATCCCCCTCAGTAACACCGGCCAGCACACTCCCCCGGAGTGAAGCATCTTCGGTGTCTGATGAACGGACAGCTGAGCAATCGAAATACCACGTCGGGAAACAGCGCGATTGCTCGCAATTCTTAAGGAATGTCGGTCGTATCGTATTCACAGACAGGGAAAATTCCCGCGCCGCCGGAAAATTAACGCGGTCGCGCCGTTCGAGCGGCTTTGCTGATCGTCTCCCTCGCCTCCTCCGGTCCTCCCCATCCCTGGAACTCGACCCGCTTGGGTTCGAATGCGACGGACGCGGCGAAGAACTGCTGCAGTTCGTCGCGGGTGCGCTGCGGCAAATCTTCGACACTTCGCAGGTCGCGTGCGCGGCTGTCTGACGCCGGAACGACGGCCACCCTGTCGTTCCGCGACGTAATGCCAGTGGCGTGCAGGGTTTGCGACACGCGCAGCACGCCGATTGGCCTTGCGACGATCAGGATCCCCGGATAGGAGCAGCCGTCCCACACGACAAACGCATCGAGCGGATCGCCGTCTTCAGCGAGCGTTTCCGGGATGAAGCCCCAGTCGCACGGGTACATGAGACCTGCGGGCAGCGGACGCGACAGCGCGAAGAGGCCGCTCTGCTCATCCCGCTTGAACTTCGCGGTGGATCCGCGCGGCGACTCGACGATCACATTCACGTCGTCGCCCGACGTTGCGCCTGGCTGGGGCATCGCTGCCGGCCTCAGTGTCTGCCCTGCGCGATAGCCAGCAGCGCGGTCGCCACGCCGATGCCCGCCGCGGATGCCGCGATCCGGCGTACCGGCGGCCCCTCGACGCGAAGAGCGCCGCAGGCCTCGATGAGGTCGTCACGCCTGGAGAGGAAGCGGCGGTGCCGCCAGGCAATCTCGTATTCGACACACGGCAGCAGCATCGCCGCGGCGTCGGCGTCGCGCGAGTCTTCGCGAGTGGTGACAAAGTCACGCAGGAGTTGCCGATCGTGAATGTCGCCGAGCAGATCCTGGGTCCGCCGGAGGTGCCGCAACGCGTTTTGCGGATCCGTCATCGGCCCAGTCTCGTGCGCGACTTCGGCGGAATAGCGCAGCTTCTTGATGGCGACGCGCGCACCATGAAGCCGGTTCGGAAAGTAGACGCTGGTCGCGTAGCGCAGCGCGTCGAGTGCGCGCCGCCGACGATCGGCAAGCCGCGAGCGCAGCCGTTCACGCCATCCAGCGGACCACAGATGGTCGTTGAGAGCATGCGCGGCAGGAATCGGAAACGCCGAAGTGAACTCGTCCGTTCCATCGGGCAGCTTCTTGATGACCTGTCGCAGGTGGTTTTCGCGCGCCTGCATGGTGCAATGGCGGCGCTCGGCGAGCAGGCTTGCTGCCCTCGGCACCCGCAGCGCAAACTCGTCGAGGAGTTCGATTTCCACATCGCAATCGCGGACCATCCCGAGACGGCGGCCGAGGTCGCGCACCTCTCCATACCGCTCGTCGCGCTGGTCCACGTAGAGGGGCAGCAATTCCCGCATCTTCCTGCTGGCGACGCGAGCGTCGTGGACAGATTCGGGATCCGCGTGCCGTATACCGTCGAGATGCTTCCCGAGTGCATCACGCTGTGCCGCAAGCAGAGTTCGAGGTGTCGGTCTCACGGGATCCTCCGGTCGTCCGCTGATGCAACACAGCGACCGCAAAGTTCGTGGGGTCGGGTCTGTCGTACGTGGGGTCGGGTCTGTCGTACGTGGGCTTGGGCGTCGGGCTTCGCACGTGGGGTCGGGTCTTTAGACCCGACCATTCTCGAATCGCAGCGGTTCTATCGGTTACTCGCCCGAAGCGCGCGGAAGATGAGGAGGTGTCCCGCGAGCGCCGCGAGGACCATGACGGCTGGCAGCCACACGAACGGCGTGTAGGTGACGAAGACGTTGAGATGGTCGTCGCCGAAGAGGCGAAAGATCGGCGTCGACAGGATCGCGATCACAACGACGTTGACGAGGAGTGCGAGCCCGAGGATGTTCCACGCGAGCACGAGCCGGCGACCCGCGCTTCCGGCCAGGAGCAGCGCGGCCACAAGGATGGCTGTCGTACCAGTCACGATGTCGAAGTTACGGCCGGTGTATGTCATCTGCGGCGGCATGATGCCGCGCTCGGCCATCGCATGCATCGCCAGTTCGAGCGGGAGACGAAATGCCTGCACGCCCACGAGCATCCAGAGCGGGATGGTCCTCGCAATGCCCGTCCCGATCGGGCTCACCACGATCAGGATCGCCAGGGCAACGATGGATATGAGCAACAGTCCGAACGGCGGCGGCACCCGGTCCCATCGCTGAAGAACACCCGTGGCGGCGAGCCACCAGGTCGTGCCCATCCACGCCGCGCCCAGGACGCCGACCAGGGCTGCGGCGCGGGTCGACCGGCCCGAGGTCGATCCCTGCCGGCGCCACGCGCTGCCGGTCGCTGTCACTAATGCCGCCAAAAGCAGCACTGGAATGCAGACGAATGCGCCAACCGCAGGGTCGAGGAGCGAGTAGTTTTCAATCACGACATGAAGAAGTGACGTCAGACGCGGCGATGCGCCTGGCAGTTGTAGTCCAAGGCGACCCGGCACCGCAATGCTGCACATGAAACCGCGGCGGAACGAGGCGCTCGAATTCGCCGCCTCGGTGATAGATTGCGCGCATGCTGCAGGAACAGGTCGCCGTTGTGACAGGCGGGAGCCGTGGTGTCGGACGAGGGATCGCGCAGGAACTCCGCGCCAGCGGTGCAACCGTCTACGTGACGGGCCGGACGTTCACGCCGGATGCCGCCGCCGATGGCTGCATTCCGGTGATCTGCGACCACAGGGACGACAGCCAGGTGCAGAGCCTGTTCGACCGGGTTCGCGCCGAGCACGATCGGCTTGACATCCTCGTGAACAACGTATGGGGCGGCTACGAGCGCATGGTCGAGAACGGCGCCTTCACGTGGGGGCTTCCCTTCTGGCAGCAACCGTCGTGGCGCTGGGATGCGATGTTCGAAGCCGGTGTGCGGGCGCACTATGTCGCGGCGTCGATGGCGGCGCGAACGATGGTCGAACGCGGGCGCGGGCTTATCGTCAACATCTCGTTCTGGGCCGCGCAGAAACATATTGCCAACGTTCCCTATGGCGTGTCGAAAGCCGCTACCGACAAGATGACTGCTGACATGGCGCACGAACTCCGGAAATACAACGTGGCGGTGGTGTCGTTGTATCCGGGGCTGGTCCGCACCGAAAAGGTGATGGAGGCTGCGGCCTACCTGGATCTGAGCAACTCTGAGTCCCCGCAGTTCGAGGGTCGTGCGGTGGTTGCACTCGCGTCAGATCCGCAGATCATGCCGAAGAGCGGCACGGTTGTCGTCGCGGCGGCTCTTGGGCGCGAATACGGATTTTCAGACATCGACGGCAAACAGCCCACGCCGCTGACGCTGGCGCAGGTCTGACAATCGAGTGCGCCATGAACGGACTCACGAGAGCAAATCTCCTGGCCTTCATGCGCCAGCAGAAGTACGGGGTGCAGGCATCGGTCTCCGTGTCTGGCACACCGCAGATCGCCGTCATCGGTGTGGTCGTCAGCGACCAATTCGAAGTGTTCTTCGACACGCTCCAGTCGACGCGCAAGGCCGTCAACCTTCGACAGAATCCGACGATCGCACTGGCGCTCGGACCGACGTCGGATGTCACCGAACGCTCCGTGCAGATGGAAGGGACAGCGGACGAGCCTCGCGGTAACGATTTGAATCGGCTGCTCGATCTCTACTTCGCTTGTTTCCCAGACGGGCGCGATCGGCAGCGCTGGCCCGGGGTCACCTACTTCCGTGTCGCCCCCGTGTGGCTGCGCTACAGCGACTACTCTGTCAGCCCGCCGCTCATCGTGGAGCTCTCGGCCGCAGATCTGGCGCAGCTCGGCTGAGAAGACCTTGGGAACATGGCGGCTACCATCCGCATCGTCGATTACGACTCCCGCTGGCCGGAACGATTCGAGCAGCACCGCAAGGCGATCGCGCTTGCCCTCGGCGAGCGCGCGCTCCGCATCGAACACATCGGCTCGACATCGGTGCCAGGGCTGGCCGCCAAGCCGATCGTCGACATCCTGCTGGTGGTGTCTGATTCGTCAGACGAGGCATCGTACGCGCCGGAGCTCGAGTCTGCCGGCTACGAGCTTCGAATTCGCGAGCCCGAGTTCCACGAGCATCGCCTGTTCAAGCCGCCGGCAGGCGACGTCAATCTGCACGTGCTGACGGTCGGATCTTCAGAGATCGAACGATATCTGCTGTTTCGGGATCGCCTTCGCGCGAACGGCGATGATCGGCGCCGTTATGAAGAGATGAAGCGTCAGCTGGCGGCGCGCCATTGGGAGACGGTGGACGAGTACGCGAGCGCGAAGAGCGAGATTGTGGAAGACATCATCGCTTCCGCTCGCGCTCGCGCGATCGCGAAATTGAGAATTGAGAGTTGAGAAGGGTCAAAACCGGCCCGCGTGGCCGTCTTAAGTTCTCAATTCACAATTCTCAACTCTAACTTCGGAACGCTATGGGTGTGACGGCATGGTGCGCTTGCCGTCCACAACTGGCGGGAGCCCGTTCACCTCGTCGTACACCTCAGTGATGAAGCGGTCCTTGCTCTGCTGCGTGTCTCCCTCGGTCTTGCCGTCATACGGCGCAGTGAGGTTGGCCGCGAGCACGTCCTTCAGCGACTTGCCCTGCGTCCGCAGCATCTTCACCTTCGCCATGATGTCGACGAGCATGGCGCGGTACGGCAGCAAGTCGTTCTTCTTGATGAGATGACCGTGACCCGGGACCAGAGTCGTGTCCGCGGTTGCGAGCTTCTGGATGAGATCGATCGCTTCGAGCATGCCCGCAATCGAGCCGCCGTTCGACTGGTCGGCGAAGGGATATCCGAAGTTCCGGTAGAAGTCTTCGATGTAGATCACGTTCGCCTTGCGGAAGCGGACGATCGTGTCGCCGGCCGTGTGTGACGGCATCATCGGAATGAAGTCGACCGTCTCACCATTCATGTTGAACGTGACCGCCGGTTGCCCGGAGGTGGCCGCGTTGTACTGATAGGTCGCAACCGGAACGGCGGCCGGCTCGGGCGCCGGAGCCGGCTGTCCGTTCGGCCGCGGCGGCTGGCGCAGCATCTCGTTCCGCAGGTTCTCCTGCGCGTAGATGAGCGCGCCCTGCCCGGCAAAGAAGGCGTTCGCGCCGGTGTGATCGCTGTGGATGTGCGTGTTCACCAGGATGCGAATGGGTGCGTCGGTGAAGCCGCGGATGGCTTTCAGCGTCTTGTCCGCGACCTGGCGGTTCTCGGTGTCGACCATCAGCACGCCGTCAGATCCGAAGAGCGCCATCGCCCTGCCGCCGGACGCGTCGGGGTGAGCCGGATCGAGCCCCTGCGAGCCATGCAACACGAACAGGCTCGGTGACATCTTCTCGGTCACCATGATCTGGATTCGATCCCATGGAATCTGGAAGCCCTCCGGGAACGTGAAGGGCCCCTTGCCGGTCGGGATGAGCGTGATCGGGTAACCCGACTCCTGTGCAAGTCCCGCCGGAGACAGGATCACCACCGCCGAGAGGCCGAGCAATGCGAGCCAGCGCAACTTCATCCTGTTCCCGCTGTTGAAATCAGATGTTCGCGGTCAGCGGCTCGTGCGCCGGCCGGCCTGTCTCGAGCGCCATCAGGATCATGTCCGCCATGATCGGCGCGCGCCGGAACACATCGTGTCCAACTGCGTTGGCAATGGCATTTGCGACCGCGCCGAAGCCGGCGCCGACCGGCGCCTCGCCCATGCCACGCGAGCCTACGGGCGTCTCCGGATCCGGCCGATCGACAGCGGCCCACTGGAACTTGACCGGTGCGTCGAGAATGCTCGGAGGCTTGCTGTTGTACATCCGCTTGGCGAGCGGGACGCCGAAGTGCTGGTCGTACACGAAACGCTGGCCAATCACGTGCCCAAGCCCCAGCATCACACCGCCACACACCTGGCCGCCGAGTGCGCGCGGGTGGATGACGGTGCCGCAATCGACGACGGCGACCAGGTCGAGCACCTGGTATCGCCCGGTCTCGACGTCGACCTCCACTTCCGCAAACCCGGCCACGTACGACTTCGACACGCCGTCGCGTGGATAGGTGTCTTTCGCGACACCCATCAGCCCCTGGCCGGCGAGCGCCGACGCCGAACGGCGCGTGAACGCGTTGATATCTTCCGGAAGCTCGTGGCCGTCGAACTTGCCGCCGAGCGCGATGGCCTTCTGCGCGGCTTCGGCGAGCGACATGCCCCGGCCGCCGCTGGACACCCGCTCGTTGGCGACCGTGTAGCTATCAGGCGATCCTCCGAGTGTCTTCGCGGCGATCTCCTGCAATTTTCTGACGGCATCCATGCCTGCAGCATGAGCCGCACGGGTCATCGCATGCGACGTCTGGCTGCCGCCCTGGCCGCAGGTGTTCGGGAAGTTACGAGACGTGTTGCCCCACGCCACATCGCACTTCTCCCACGGCACGCCAATGAGCTCCGCCGAGACGCGGTGCACGTCGAATACGGATTCCGTGCCGAGATTCCCGATGCCCGACTGGATCGCGACGCGTCCGTCCGGCCTGATGATCAGCAACCCGTCGAAGCCGACGGAGCCTGCTGAATAGGTACTGAGCGACACGCCGACGCCCCGCACCTTGCTGCCGACACGCTTTCCACCGCTGTCCTTTCGGGCCTCCCAGTTGAACAGCGCGGCGCCGCGTTCGAGCGCATCCTTGGCGAACGAGCTGGTGACGTACTGACGTGTGCCGCGCGCGTTGGGACCGCCGAACGCTGCCTTGCCTTCCGGCGCGTTGATCTGGTGCATCGCGAGCTGATCGACGCCAAGCGTTGCCGCGGCCTTCGCGAGGATGGGCTCCATCATCGCAATGCCCTGCAAACCGCCCGGTGCGCGTTGGGCGCCGCGGGGCGGGGTGTTGGTCAGCACGGTCGTCGCGCGCCAGCGCATCGCCAGCGGCTGGTACGCAAGCGAGATGTGGTCGCCGGCGGAACGTCCGTCAGACACCTGGTCGTAAGGGCCGTTCTCGATCACCGCGAACCCGTCGATGGCCGTGATCCGACCGTCCTTGCGGAACCCGATCTTGATGCGCGAATGCAGCGCCGGGCGCGCGCGGCCGATGTAGTACTCCTCGTCGCGCGTGATGCGCATCATGACCGGCACGCCGGTCTTCTTCGAGAGCAGCGCTGGAATCACGACGAACACCGAGCCGGACCCCTTGCTGCCGAAACCGCCGCCGGTGTATTCGCTGATGATGACGACGTCTTCGGGCTTGATGCCGACCCAGCGCGCGACCGCCGACACAGTTCGCATCGCACTCTGCGTCGAGCAGTGCATGTACAGCTTGCCGTTGCGCCAATAGGCCATCGCGCTGCGCGTCTCGAGCGGCACGTGGCTCGTGTTCGGCCCAACGAAGGTCTCGTCGAGCACGAGGGCGGCGTCAGCGAACCCCTTGTCGAGATCACCGAAGGTCCACTCGTCGGTCGCCTTTCCTGTCGGCAACTGGCCCTCGGCGGCTGCCTCGAAGTCCTCGTCGGTCCACTTCCATTCCTTCACGTCAGGATTAGCGGGAGCCGCAGGGGCGCCCGCCGGTCCGGTGCTCGCCGGGCGCAGCCAGACGTTCCCCTCCAACCTCGGATTCGCACCGCGCGGTCGAAGGCTCTCGATGGGGTCGACCACGAACGGCAGCGGCTCGAAGTCGACCTCGATTTTCTCGATGGCTTCCGTCGCCGTCAGTTCGTCGACCGCGGCGACCGCGAGGATCGGCTCGCCTTCATACAGGGGCTCGTTGGTCAGGCCCCGCTCGCTGTAGGCGCTGGCGATGATCCCTTCACCGAGGTTCGCGCCGGCAACGACCGGCGGCAGGTCGTCAACCGTGAGCACGGCCTTCACACCGGGCATCGCGAGCGCCTTGCTCGCATCGATGCGCGTGACCCTCGCGTGGGGCATCGGGCTGAGTAACAGCTTCGCGAACAGCATGCCGTCGGCCTGGTAGTCCTCGGCGTATTTCGCTTTGCCGGTGACCTTCGCCGCGAGATCCGGCGTGGTGTAGTTCCTGCCTACGAGACGGTGTGCGTTTGATTCAGCCACGGTCGCGCCCTCCAGGAAAGATCGAGCGGACATTACGCTCTCTTTAGCTCGCTGTCCAGTCAGCAGCAGCGAACAAAACCGCTGGCCCAGCCGGCCCGGTCAGAACCGATAGAGATACGACGCCTTGAAGAACAGCCCGCGGCTGACTGTGTGATACCTGCCGGCGTTCGGTCCGACGAAACCATCCTGCAGCGGTCCGGCGGAGCCATCCTGAAGGTCAGGCCGTTCGTACAGCGATCCGTAGCCGGCATGGAACACGGTTCCCGGCACGACTTCGTACGACGCGAGGACATCGGTCAGCAGCTGACGCCGCGAGCTGTCGAACTGCTCGAGTAACCGCACGAAGAACCGCGTGTTGAACTGGTAGACGCTCTTTGCGTTGATCACGTCCACCGTAAACACGTGAACGCCAGTGTCGGCACGGGAGAAATGCACCGTGTCCCACGAAATGTACTGACTGAAATGCACCGTCGGCTGCAACGTGAACTCGATTCCCCCATTGGTGGATCGTCCCTGATACGGCGCGATCGGATCGTAGAAGGTGGCCCACGACCGCGGGAAGATGTTGCCTCCGACGTGCAACCATTGAAACAGCTGCACGTTGCCGAACGCTCCGAGCGGCTGGCTGGTGTTGAAACGCTGACCGGCCCACGGCTCGTGCCCGTCGATGTGTTGAATGCGGAAAAAGCCCTGCCGGCTGAAGTTGAATGCCGTGCCGACACCGACGAATCCTTCTTCGCCGTCCTGCACATCGTCGTGCCCGTAACGCGCGAGCAGAAGCGGGTGCACCCGGATCAGCCCGTACTTCTTCGCCGCTTCCGGATAGAAACTGACATCGCTGTAGAGAAACGAAGAGGTAAAGCCGGTGCGGTTGTAGAACGCCGTGTCGGCCGTGAAGCCACGGTCGTAGTGTTCGAGTTGCGGCGCGGCAAACCAGCGGCGCGTCTCGAACTTGTAGGACACCTGTGCGCCGACGCCGCTCCGGTCCGATGCGACGGGATCGGATGTCTGCGTGAAGAGCGAGCTCGCAGAGAAGGTCTGCGCCGTGCTCGGCTTGAACGTGAGATCTGCACCGGCCACGTGATTGCTGCGGCCATCGATTTCGCTGTCGGTGAACAAGGCGCCGACATAATTCGAATCGCCAAGTCCATACGTGGCGCGTCCGATCGTGAACAGCTTGCGGGGCCGCTCCGGTCTGGTCAACGGATCGAACCCCTCGGGTGTCTCGTCAGAGGCCGAGAGCATGCCGAAGGCAAGCGGCCCCTGTGTGCCGGTCACCTTCGCGCCCCACGACGGATCGACGATGCGCCGGGTGTGAACCGCGGTGCGCATGTTGAAGTCGCCACCGGTGCCCGCCATGCTGAAGAGGCCGAGCCCCTCCATGAAGAACGGCCGCTTTTCAGCAAAATAGATTGGGTACCGCTGGTTCACCTGCACCTGGTAGGCGTCGCTCTCGACCTGGCTGAAGTCCGGATTGACGGTCGCGTCCACGGTAACCTGGGACGTGACACCGTACTTGACGCTCAGCCCCACCTCCGGATGTCCGTGCACATCACCCCACGCGTCTTGAGGGAGGCGAACCTGCGACATCGGCCACGTGGCACTCGGAAGCACTTCCAGCAGCCGGCGCGGCCGGAGATCGTCGAACACCAGTTGCGCGTGCCGGTCGAATACCCACTGGCCGGCGGGCATGTCTGGCCACGAATAGGAGACGCCTGAGAAGCTCACGTGCCTCCAGAACAGGACGCCCATGGTGACGTTCGGGCCCGCCGCAAACCGGATCGTCTGCAGCGGCAGCGCAGCCTCGACGACGTAGCCGTCCGAGGTGCGGGTGCCGGCGCTGTACCACACGAAATCCGATTCGAACTTTTCGCCACCGGCGGTCGTGTTCACGGCGTCCATCTGCACGCCGCTCGGATTGATCATCAAGTGGTAGGACGTCTGCTTCGAACCGGTCGAATCGAGGCTGAAGCCGATCCAGTCGTCGTTGAATACGTTGTCGCGCTTGCTGACCGTCGTGCGAACACTTGCGGGATCGTCGGTGATGCAGTGAAAGGCGAAGTAGATGAACCGATCGTCGTAGGTGATGCGCACCTCCGTGCGTTCGGGGCCCGCGTCGCCGCGCAACGGTTGGTAGGACAGCCACGTACCTGTCGGCAACGGGTCGCCGAGCCACGCCTCGTCGTCCAGGACCCCGTCGATCTTCGGAGGCACCATGGCACGGGAGACGTGCAGCGAGGGACGATCCGGGTCCTCTGCCCACGCCCCGGAGGACAGCAAGACGAGCATCGCAACGAACGCGCCGCGCCAGTTGCTGGTGCGCACGGCCGGATCCTAGGTAAGTGCGTAGCTGCGTTCAATCATCGGAACTCCCACACGGGATGCCGTTGGTTGGACATTTGACGCCTTGGCAGCCTGTTTAGTTGGCGTCAGCTCTTCGTTGAATCGCGTCCGCATCAGCCCGGCGGCCGACTGCCTCAACGTGACGGCAGGTCTTTAGACAAGACGACTGCCGTCGGTCAGATGTTCGCGAGTGCCCGCCGTGCGGCGTAGTACCCGGCCATGCCGTGAACGCCGACGCCGGGCGGCGTCGAAGCCGAGCAGAGGTAGACGCCTTCGATCGGCGTCGAATAAGTACGCCACGTGGGGCGCGTAAAGAACTGATCGAAATCGGTGACACCCGACGCGATATCACCACCCACGTAGTTGGCGTTGCGAGCTTCCATGTCTGCCGGCGTCATGACGGACCGGGCCAGTACGCATTCGCGAAACCCTGGCGCGAAACGCTCGACCTGCTGCTCGATCGCGTCGAGCATGTTCACCGTTGAGGCGTTGGGCACATGGCAGTACGCCCATGCGATGTGTTTGCCGGCCGGCGCACGGGTGGCATCGAATACCGTGGGTTGACTGAGCAGGACGAACGGTCGCGATGCTATCTTCCCGCTCCACGACGCCTGCTCAGCGACTGAAATTTCCCCGAGCCCACCGCCCACGTGCACGGTGCCAGCCTCACGGCACCGCGATGCGGTCCACGGGATGGGCGCCGACAGCGCCCAGTCCACTTTGAACACACCAGGGCCATATCGAAAGGTTTCAAGCAACCGCCGGTAGGCTGGCGGACACCGAGCGCCTGCAATCTCGAGAAACGGCTTGGGCGACAAATCGCACAGCACGATCTTCGCGGGAGGCAACGCGTCGAGATCGCGGACGCGCGTGTCAGTCACGACCTCCCCACCCAGCGTACGCAGGTGAGCCACCAGGGCATCGGTGATCGCCTGTGCTCCGCCGCGCGGAAAGGGCCATCCGGTGACGTGGCACATCGCGCCGAGAGTAAGGCCAACGCCGGCAGTGAGCGCTCGATCGAGCGGCAGCATGCTGTGCGCGGCAATACCGCCGAACATCGCACGTGTCCGCTCGTCCGCGAAATGACGTTCCGCGAACTTCGACGCCGACTGAAGGGCCATCAGGCCGAACCGGCCCAGTGCGAGCGGATGACGGGGAAATGCGATCGGCCCGAGTACGGCGCGTTCGAGTTTGGGCCAGGTGCGCGCGACCTCACCGACGGTCCGGACGTAGGCCTGGCCGTCAGTGCCGACGGCAGCCGCCGTATTTTCGAGCGACTTTTCTATGGTTGCCGCGGACCCGTCGTCGAACGGATGGGCGAGCATGACGGGCGGCTGGATCCACGTCAGCCCACTCTGAGCAAGCGGAAGCGTGCGCCAGAACGGCGACGCCAGCGCGAACGGATGGACGGCAGAACAGGTATCGTGGATGAACCCGGCCAGCGTCAGCGCTTCGGATCGGACGCCGCCGCCAATCGTCTTGTTGGCTTCGAAGACGACGACCTTGCAGCCGGCCTGGGCGAGCGCAATGGCGCCGCTCAGCCCGTTGGGACCGGATCCGATGACGACCGCATCAATCATGCATATGCCGGATGCAGTGCGGGATCCATACTGGCGCTCCCGCTGGCTGTTCGAACGTGCGCTTGCGGCGCTCTACCTCCTGGCGTTTCTCGGCACCGCGATGCAGTTTGTCCCGCTGCTCGGCGAGCATGGCCTCGAGCCGGTCGGGCGCTGGGTAGCGAGCGTACCATTCACCGCGTCGCCGAGTCTCTTCTATCTCGCGCCCAAAGACATCGTGTTTCGCAGTGCCGCATGGTTTGGTGTGGTGCTGTCAGCGGTTGCCCTCAGTTCGTGGCCGCAACAACGCAGCCCTGGCACAGCAGCCGGCGTGTGGGCGTTTCTCTGGCTCCTCTATCTGTCGTTCGTAAACATCGGCCAGACCTTTTACAGCTTCGGCTGGGAAATCCTGCTGTGCGAGGTTGGCTTCCTCACGATCTTCGCCGGGTCATCACGCACGCAGCCGAACGTGTGGATTCGCTGGATGTGGCGCTGGACGCTCTTCCGCCTGATGCTTGGTGCGGGTCTCATCAAGATGC
>Ga0310810_10001999_pt1 | contig 21661 bp, 16 predicted proteins | sample NCmetagenome_FD_207641 | JGI IMG/M metagenome (GOLD analysis project Ga0310810, IMG submission 207641) | Soil microbial communities from experimental microcosm in Duke University, North Carolina, United States - NC | ecosystem: Engineered > Artificial ecosystem > Soil microcosm > Unclassified ... | reverse complement strand
GCAGTTCCGCCGGCGCGAAACTCGCGAATCCTATGTCGGCCGGATCGTTGGCGACGATCGCCCAGGCCGCGGCGCCGATCGCGAGGACGCACAGGCCGGATCCGATCGCAACCGGACGCCACCCGTAATGCTCGACGAGCAGCCGGAGCGGCAGCTGGGCGAACAGCGCACCGATGTTGCCCATCATCAGGCCGAGGCCCGATAGCATCGCGAAGCGCTGCTTCGGAAACCAGTGCGTCGCGACCTTCAGCGTAATGACCCAGCCGACGGCCGTCGCGCCGCCGACGATCGCGCGGCCGAGCGATGCGACCGCATAGCTGCTCGTCGTGCCGAACAGAAAGGTGCCGAACGCCGCGACGAGCGAGCCGCCGACGAGCAGACGCCGCGCTCCCCACGTGTCGACGAGAATCCCGGTGGGAATCTGCATCGCGAGGTAGGCGTAGAAGTAGAACGCGGAGAACTGCCCGAGCTGACTCGCGGCGATCCCGAAGTCGCGCATCAGCTCCGTCGTCATCACGGCGGGTGAGGTGCGGACGTAGAAGGCGGCGAGGTAGAAAAGCGCCGCAACGATCCAGACGGACCATGCCCGCGACGAAGGAGCGCGAGCCTTCACGCGAGCGGACTCACGCTCGGCGAAAGCCTCGGGCTCGATCCTGCCGAGCACTCACTCGCCCTTGCGATAGATGTCGTTGATGTTCCAGTGTCCGGGCGTGGGCGTCGGGGCGTTTTCCATCGGCACATGGATTAGCGTCGGCGCGTTCGCGGCCAGCGCGTCGCGCAGCGCGGGTCCGAGTTCGCACGCGGCCTCGATCTTCACGCCCCGCGCGCCGCAGGCGCGCGCCATCGCCGCGTAGTCGATGCGGTACGCCTTGCCGTTGCACTCGAACATGCAGCCGAAGCTCCACCCGTAGTGCGCCGACTCGAGGCCCGCGATCGTCCCAAACCCCGCGTTGTCCATCACGACCCAGATCACCGGGATGTCGGCCTCCATGGCCGTTGCCATCACCGCGGGATTCGTGCTGAAGCCGCCGTCTCCAACGAGAGCGATCGCCGCGCGGTCCGGTTGCGCCAGCTTGACGCCGAGCACCGCGGCGGCCCCGAACCCCATCGTCGCCAACCCGCTCGGCGTGATGAACGTGCCGGGCACGGTGATCGGGAACTGCTGGCCGACGCCATTTTTGTTCCAGCCGACGTCGGTGACGATATAGCCGTCGTCGGGCACGGCTTTCCGCAGTTCGCTGAGGATGCGTTCAGGGCGCAGCGGATATTGATCGGAACTCCACTGGTGATCCCAGTTCGCCGCGAAGGCTCTGCGGCCGCGGGCGATCTCGTCGCGGAGCCGGCCGCGTTCGCGATGCTGCCGTCCGCGCCCCGCCGCGGCGAGCGCGGCCAGCGCGAGCTTCGCGTCGGCAATCGCACCAAGTTCGGTCGGATAGTTACGGCCGATCTCGGCGGCGTCCGCGTCGATGTGAATCAGCCGCGTCGGCGGAATCGAGAACGTGAAGCGCGAATCCCACGAGCTGGAGTTCGCTTCGGCCAGCCGCGTGCCGACAGCGACGATGAGATCCGCCGTGCGACATTTCTCGTTGGCGATCGGCGTTCCCCAGAAACCCGTCATGCCGAGCAGCAAGGGATGATCTTCACGCAGACATCCCTTGCCCATCAGCGTGTGCGCGACCGGAACGTCGAGCGCCTCAGCGAGCGCGGCGAGCTCCGCCGTCGCTTGCGCGGACAGCACGCCGCCGCCCGCGTAGAGGACGGGCCGTTCGGCTTCCGACAACGCTTGCACGATGTATTTCGTCGTTGCCGCGTCGAGCGCGGGCCGCGCGATCGGCGCGGGGGTTTGCTGAAACGCGTCGAGCGCCAAATCCGCCGAGAAGATGTCCATCGGCACGTCGACGAGCACCGGCCCCGGACGCCCGGCCTGCGCCAGATGAAAGGCGCGCTCCACGACGCGCGGCAGATCCTGGACACGATCGACGCGGTAGACGCGCTTGCAGAACGGCCGGTAGATCTGGAACTGATCGGCATCCTGGTGCAGGTTTACTTCCTGATGCGGATGGCGGCCGTAGAAGTGCGACGGAATGTCGCCGGCGATCACGACCATCGGGATCGAATCGAGCGCGGCATTCGCGACGCCGGTCGTCGCATTCGTCAGCCCCGGCCCCAGGTGCGTCAGGACGACGCCGGGCTTGCCCGAGGCGCGCGCGTAGCCATCGGCCGCGTGCGCGGCGATCTGCTCGTGGCGCGTGCTGATGAAGCGGATGCGGCTCTTTCCCAGCGCATCGAGAAACGCGATGTTCGTGTGCCCGCACAGACCGAAGATCACGTCGACGCCCACGCGCTCGAGGTATTCGGCGAGCAGGTACGACGCGATCCGTGTATCGGTCGACGTAATCGGGGATGCTGCCGTCGGGGCCACGATGCTCATAGGTACTCTCTGTTGACTAGAAAACTTCGCCGTTGAAGAACTCGCCGAATAGCTCCTGCTCGGAAGGGCGATCTTCCGGGATGGGGCGGCTCACCCAGGTGACGTTCATGTAGTGCTTGAGTGAGATGTTCTCGTTGGTGATGTTGCCGCCCCAGATCCCGCAGCCCATGCTCGAGGTCATCGGCATGCCGTTGGTGAACGTCCCGGCATTCGACGCCGACTGCACCTGGCGCACCATGATGCGGCTCACCGGCGCGACGAGGGCAAGGCGATGAATATGGTCGTCGTCGAACGAATAGATGCCGCACGAGTGGCCCTTGCCGGCCGTGTCGAAGATCCGACGCACCATGTCGAGCGCCTGATCGAAGCCTTCATATCGGAAGATCGCGAGCACCGCTCCGAGCTTCTCGGTCGAGAACGGATGCTCGCGGCCTATCTCCTGCTCTTCCACGATGAGGAACGTCTTTTCCGCCGCTATCGAGAATCCGGCGCGTGCGGCAACCACCGACGCGGCGCGCGCGATCGTGTCGGGCGTGCGGTGTCCGTCCGCGTCCCAGTACGCCGTCCGGAGCAGCTGCTTTTCGCGAGCGTTGACGAGGTATCCGCCTTCCACCTGCAACTGCGCCAGCAGCGCATCGTAGATCCGGGCATCGACGAGCAGATTGCCATCGGCCGAGCACCCGGACCCGTGATCGTTCGTCTTGCTGATGCGCGTGTTGCGCGCGGCTTCCTCGACGTTCGCCGTCTCGTCGATCACCATCGTCGCGTTGCCGGCGCCAACGCCGTACGCCGGCTTGCCGGAGCCGTATGCCGCTTTCACCATCGCCGGGCCGCCCGTCGCAATCGTCAGATCGCAGATGCTCATCAGCTCGCGCGCCAGCGGGATGCTCGGACGCTCGACGCACTGCAGCAGATCTTCGGGCGCACCAGCCGCGCGAAGCGCGGCTCGCATCACCCGGACGGTCTCGTTCGTCGTCTTCGTGCTGGCCGGATGCGGCGAGAAGATGACTGCATCCGTGCACTTGATCGCATAAATGGCGATGCCGATCGGCGTGACGTACGGGCTGGTCACCGGAATGAGCGACGCGATGACGCCCGCAGGCTTCGCGTACTTGACGATCCCCTTTTCCGGAATCTCCTCGATGACGCCCATGCTCTTCTGCCGCAGCGCGTCGCGGAGAATGCCCAGGACTTTCGCGCGGCGTCTCGGCTCCGGACTGCCCATCCCACTCTCGTCGACGCTCATCTGCGCGAGCCGCGTCGCGGTCTGTTCGTTGCCGCCGGCCCACGCGACGGCGCGACACAGACGGTCCACCGCGGCCTGATCGTAGGATTCGACGGCGCGCGTCGCGGCACGACCGCGCGCGAGCAGATCGCCGGCGAGCGCCCGCTCGGCGGTCGTCAGCGCTCTCGGTTCCGTCGCGACAGTGCTCATGCCTTCTCGATGTCCTTCGGCGACGCGCCGTCGTATTCGACCGGAATTCTGATCCGCATCGGCTTCTCGCGCGTGTATTCCTCGAGCACTTCGGCGCTGATCCCGGCCACACGCGCGATGATGAACAGCAGCGATCCCATGCGCGGCGGGAAGCCGAGGTCGTGGAGCACCGACGCCAGCGCGCCGTCGATGTTCAGCGGTACCGCCGTCCCGCGATCGCGCAGCGCGGCCTCGAGCGCGCGCGCCATGCGGATCCCGTCCCCGGCGAGACCGCCTTCCTCGGCCAGACCGAAGATGACTGCCACACGCGGATCGATCGTCGAGTGCACGCGATGTCCGAATCCGGGCAGCCGCCGCTTCGCCGCCCTGGCTTCGTCGACCAGCCATGCGGCGACGGCGTCGATCGTCAGCCCTTCCTGGCGCGATCGCTCGAGCCCGGCGGCGATGAGCTCCATGCACGCCGTGCCGGCACCGCCGTGCTCGTCGCCGATCGTGAGGACGCCGGCCGCAATCGCAGCAGACACAGACTGACGGTTCCCGGACGCGGCGAGACGCGCAGCCGCGCACGACGGCGCGCCCGCGCCGTGATCGGCCGACCCGATCAGGATGGCGTCGACCACACGCCGTTCAGCCGGCGAAGGCGGACGTTCGTGGTGCAGCAGAAAGATGAGATCCGTGAACGACGTCGTCCGCATGAGCTCGAGCAGGTCGTGCCCCTTCACGCGGATGTGTTCGGGGCCGGCGTCGACGATCGCGGTGCGCCACGGGTCCATTCGAGGAATTGGATTATCACCGCGAATGCCGCCGCGTGGAGAGTGTTACGGTAACGCTACCGTAACATCGTTGGGTTGACGAAATCCGGGTGCTAACGTGCCTCTCCGCGACAGCACTGTCGCTCGCAGGGAGGCACACGTGAGATTGCTTCGAGTGTTGCTGGCGTCCGTCGTTTTCGGCTGCATCACTGCTCCGGCGACGGCGCAGGAAGTCGCCGGCTCGCAGGTGTCCGGCATCGTCCGCGACTCAGCCAACCTGCCGATTCCCGGCGCCGAGGTCACCGCGACCAAGATCGACACCGGCCTGACGCGCACCGTATTCACGGGCGGCGACGGCGCCTACGCGATCCCGAACCTGCCAGTGGGACCGTACCAATTGAAGGTGGTCCTTCAGGGCTTCAACACCTACGTGCGCGACGGGATCGTGCTGCAGGTAGGAACGAACCCTGAGATCAACGTCACGCTCACCGTCGGCGCGATCAGCGAGCAAATCGTGGTGACGGCGAACAGCACGCTCGTCGAGACACGCAACACCGGCGTCGGGCAGGTGATCGACAACCAGCGCCTCACCGAGATGCCGCTGAACGGACGGTCCGCGTCCGAGCTCATCTTCCTGTCCGGCCTCGCGACGTCGGCGCCCGCGGGCGATCTGAATACGAACAAGAACTTCCCCACCGCGACGATTTCGGTGGCCGGCGGACAGGCGAACGGCATCACCTACATCATGGACGGTGGGACGCACAACGACCCGTTCAACAATCTGAACCTGCCGACGCCGTTTCCGGACGCGCTCCAGGAGTTCAAGGTCGAGACGAGCGCGCTGCCGGCGCGGTACGGACATCACGCGGCATCGGCGGTGAACGTCGTGACCAAGTCGGGCACCAACGAAGTGCACGGCAACCTGTTCGAGTTCACACGCAACTATCGCTTCAACTCGAAGAATTATTTCGCGACGGTGAAGGACAGCCTCGTTCGCAATCAATTCGGCGGCACGATGGGCGCGCCGATCAGAAGGAACAAGTTCTTCGCGTTCGGCGCGTACCAGGGCCGCGTCGAGCACAGCGAACCGCCGACGACCATCAGCTTCGTGCCGACGCAGGCGATGTTGAACGGCGACTTCACGGCGGTCACGTCGCCGGCGTGCAACGCCGGACGTCAGATCGCGTTGACCGGCCCATTCGCCGGGCTGGGAAATCAGATTGACCCGTCGAAATTCAGCTCGGTCGCGCTCAATTTCCTGAAGCACGTCCCGGTGTCGAGCGATCCCTGCGGGCGGCTGCAATACGGCATCCCGAACAACAGCACCGAGCATCAGGCACTTGCGAAAGTGGACTACACGCTCAATCAGAAGCAGAGCCTCTTCGTGCGCTACCTGTACGCCGTCTACGACAACCCGGCGACCTACGACGGCACGAACGTGTTGACGTTGAGCCGAACCGGCCAGAACAACCAGGCGCACTCGGTGGTCGTCGGCCACAACTGGGTGCTGTCGCCGTCGACGCTGAACTCGTTGCACGTCACGTTCAACCGCACGCTGAACGATCGGCCGCTGCCGCAGTACTTCACGCCGACGGACCTGGGCAGCAAGATTTTCAGCCTGCAGCCCGGCTACATGGGCGTGAGCGTCAACGGGAACGGGTTCAGCGTCGGTGCGGGAGGCACGAATCCCGGGTATTTCAATTCGAAGGGCTGGCAGGTTGCCGACGACCTCGACTTCATCCGCGGCGCTCACCAGATCGCGGCGGGCGCCAACTGGATCCATTCGCGAATCGAAACACTGAACAACCGGCCAACCAACGGTCAGTTCACGTTCAACGGCCAGGGCACGGGGCTGTCGCTCGCGGACTTCATGATGGGCGTCGTCAGCGGTGGGTTCGTGCAGGGCAATCCCGTATTCGATTACGACTACAACGATTATTTCGGCGCGTACGTCCAGGACAACTGGCGCGTCCAAACGAACCTGACCTTCAACGTCGGCCTCCGGTGGGAGCCGTTCATTCCGATCAAGAACACCTACAGCTGGGTGAGCCACTTCGACCAGACGCGATTCGATCAGAACGTCCACAGCACGGTGTACCCCCAGGCGCCGGCGGGTCTGATGTTCCCCGGCGACAGCGGTTACCCCGGGGACGCGACGACGTTCGGCAAGACGGGACAGTTCGCGCCGAGGCTCGGCGCCGTGTGGACGCCCGGCGGCAACGAGCTGACGAGCATCCGCGCGTCGTGGGGTGTCTTCTACGACACGGCGCACCTGTTCTTCAACACCCGGTTCGCCAACAATCCACCCTGGGGTGCGCAGATCACGATCCCGAATCCGGCTGGCGGCTTCGCCGATCCGTACCTCGGGTATCCCGGCGGCAATCCGTTCCCGGCGCTGAACAACGGATGGGCGACGCAGCCCTTCCCGGCGTTCGGCGTCTACGTCAACACGCCGCTCCACATGGAACCGACCCAGCTCCAACAGTGGAATGTCAGCGCGCAGCACCAGTTCGGCGACTGGCTCGCATCGGTCAGCTATCTGGGGAACCGCTCGCTCCACTTGTGGCGCGCAACGGAGCTCAACCCGGCGGTCTTCGGGCCCGGCGCGACCACCGGCAACACACCCCAGCGGCGCGTGCTCTATCTCGCCAACCAGAGCCAGGGGCAGTTCTACGGCACGATCGGCCAGGTCGACGACACGGGCCGGGGCAACTACAACGCCGTCCTGATGTCGGTGCAGCGCCGGTTGAAGAACGGATTCAGCGTGCTCGCCAACTGGACGATCTCGAAGTGCATGAGCGACCCGGCGACAACCGAAATCACCGGACCGACGATCGTCAATCCGGCGGATCCGAGTCTCGACTACTCGTATTGCGCGTCGGATCGCCGCCATGTCGCCGGGCTCTCGGCCGTGTACCGGACACCGGCATTCGAGAACCACACGATGGCGCTGGCGTTCAGCGACTGGCAGGTGTCGCCGATCATCCGGTGGCAGACCGGGAATCGCTCGAGCATCACGACCGGCGTCGATACGGCGCTGACGGGCCTTGGCGGTCAGCGTGGCGTGCAAATCCTCGACGACCCGTACGGCAGCGGCGCGCCCGACCAATATCTGAATCGGGCCGCATTCACGACGCCGGCGAGCGGTACGTACAGTACGCTCAAGCCGTTCACCATCGTGAACCCGGGCCAGTTCAACAATGACCTGGCGGTGACGCGCACGTTCAAGCTGGCGGGGACGCAAAACGTGCAGGTCCGGTGGGAAGTGTTCAACGTGATCAATCATGTGAACTTCAGCGCGCCGGTCACGTCGCTCAACAGCGGGACCTTCGGCCAGATTCTTACCGCCGGCGACCCGCGGATCATGCAGTTTGCATTGAAGTTCGGTTTCTAAGGAGAACGTCGTGCGACGTCTCGTCGCGGTTTCGTGTCTGCTCGTCCTGCCACTCGCGCTGGCCGCGCAGCCGCCCGCCGGCCAGCGCGGACGTGGGGGACGCGGCACGGCGCCGCGCACGCGCAAGGCGGTCCTCGCGTGGGCCGACACACGCAACGGAATCGCCCAGCACGACTCGACGTCGCACGCGCTCTCGATCATCGAGCGGCTCGGCTACGACTCGGGCGCGTACGACACCTACATTCGCACCGATTCGAACATCATCGCCAAACACCCGCTGATGACCGACGGCAAGCCGGCGAGCGGCGGCCCGAGCCTCGAGAACGTCGACGCCATCTTCTTCCTCGGGCACCGCGACATCCAACTGACCGATCAGCAGAAGGCCGACTTCCTGACGTTCGTGAGGGACGAAGGAAAAGGGTTCGTCGCTGCCCACGTCGGTCTGACTGCGATGGAGTCGTGGCCGGAGTTCGGTGAGTTGATCGGCGCGCGCTACGACGGCCATCCCTGGAACACCGCGGCAGGGACGATCGTCAACGAAGATCCGCAGTTTCCCGCGACCAAGCATTTCGCGCCGGTCTTCCCGTTCAACGACGAGTTCTACCAGCCGAAGGATTTCTCGCGCGAGAAGATCCGCGTGCTGCTGCGCCTCGACGTCGCGAAGATGCCGCCCAACGCCGAGATGCACCGAACAGACGGCGACTGGCCGCTGGCCTGGGCGAAGACCTACGGGAAGGGTCGCGTATTCTATTCGTCGCTCGGCCACGCGGCGGCCACCTGGGACACCCGCGACGTCGCTCAGATGTATTTCGAGGCGTTGAAGTGGGCACTCGGCCTGGAGCCGGGCGACGCGACGCCGCGAGGCAAGCCATGACGAAGGTCGGCTGGGGACTCCTGATCGCGGTCGGCCTCAGTGCGGCCGCAGCCGCGGCGTCAGATTCCGACTGGCCGTCGCACGATCGCGACGCCGGCGGCCAGCGCTTCTCTCCGCTGACGCAAATTACACCGGCGAACGTCGCCAGGCTCCGGCAGGCATGGATGTTCGACACCGGCGCCAACGGCATCCAGGTCACGCCGCTCGTCGTCAACGGCATCATGTACGTCAGCGCCGGCAGAGAGGTTATGGCGCTCGAACCGGAAACGGGCAAAGTGCTGTGGCGCTTCACCGCGCCCGCGGCCGTCAGCCGGCGCGGCGTGGCGTACTGGCCGGGCGATCGCGACACGCCGCCGCGGCTCTTCAGCGGCGCGGGCGACCGCCTGATCGCCATCGACGCCGAGCGCGGCAAGCCGGCCGACGGATTTGGCGACGGCGGCTCAGTGGACCTGAAGGCGAGCGTGCGCGGCGACGTCGACGGCGGTTTCAGCCTTGCCTCTCCCCCGGCCATCTTCAAGAACATCGTCATCACCGGCGGCAACAACGGCGAGCAGTCGCCCAGTTCCGGCCTGTACGGCGACATCCGCGGCTGGGACGCGAAAAGCGGCAAGCTGCTCTGGTCGTTCCACACCGTGCCTCGCGCAGGCGAACCTGGCGTCGACACCTGGGAGGGCGACAGCTGGAAGAATCGATCCGGGACGAACGTGTGGTCGTTCTTCACCGTCGATACGGAACGAGAGATCGTCTACGCGCCGCTCGGTTCGCCGACCTCCGACTACTACGGCGCCGATCGAAAAGGCGCGAACCTTTACGGCAACACCCTCGTCGCGCTCGACGCGTCGACAGGTACGCTGAAGTGGTACCGGCAGCTCGTGCACCACGACTTGTGGGACTACGATCTGCCGGCGGCACCGACGCTCATCGACGTGAAACGAAACGGACGCGTGACGCCCGCCGTTGCGCAGATCACGAAGATGGGTCTGATGTTCGTGTTCGATCGCGTCACCGGCGAACCCATCTTCGGCATGGAAGAGCGCCCGGTGCCGCAAAGCAACGTGCCAGGCGAGGCGACCTCGCCGACGCAGCCGTTCCCGCTCAAGCCGCCGCCACTGGCGCGCAACACGTTCGATCCCGAGAGGGACTTCTACACGCTCACGCCGGACCACGAGGCCTACTGCCGTGAGCTCTGGAAGGCGAACGCGATGTACACGAGCGGGCCGTACACGCCGCCCGGTGTCGAGGGGACGATGGTGACGTTTCCGAGCACGCTCGGGGGCGGCAATTGGAATGGGTTTTCGTACGATCCGACACTCGGGCTCGCATTCACGAGCATCATGAACATCGGCCAGGTCGCGAAGATGGCGCAGGGCAACGCGCGCGGCGGCGGACCGACCACGTGGGTGCGCCGCTCGCCGTGGGGCGGAGCCGTCGGCCGCTTCTGGAACCCGGAAAATCGAATCCCCTGCTCCGCGCCACCATTCGGCGAGCTCGTCGCCGTCGACGTCAATCGGGGCGAGGTCGCGTGGAAGGTGCCAATCGGGTTCGTGCCGGTGCTGAAGGAAAAGGGCATCACGAACACCGGCACGCTCAACATCGGCGGCAGCATCGCGACGGCGAGCGGGCTCGTTTTCATCGGCGCGACGATTGACTGCCACTTCCGCGCGTTCGAGTCGAAAACCGGCAAGCAGCTGTGGGATACGGAGCTTCCCGCGTGCGCCCATTCGGTCCCGATGACGTTCCTCGGGAAGGACAACCGTCAATACGTCGTGGTCGCAGCGGGCGGCGGCAGCTTCCTCGGCGCTCCCGCCGGATCGAACATCGTCGCCTACGCGCTGCCGGCAGCCGCCGCCTCGAGCAAGTGAAGATCCTCAGCGCAGCTCTGTGCGTCGCTGCGCTCACCGTCCATGCGCAGCCGGCCCGGCAGGCGCGGAAGCACGTGCTGGCGTGGGCCGACGTCCGGAACGGCTACCAGCACGAATCGATCTCGCACGCCCTCGCCACCATCGAGCGGCTCGGTCGCGAGTCTGGCGCGTATGACACCTACATCCGGACCGATTCGCAGCTGATCACGAAGCATCCGATTACGTTCGAGACCGGAACCGGCATCGCGACAGGCGAGGAGTTCCTGGCCCGCAACCTGAATTACTTCGACGCCATTTTCTTCTTCGGCGTCCGCGAGATCGATCTGACCGCGGAGCAGCGCGCCGACCTGCTCTCGTTCGTCAGGGACGATGGGAAGGGATTTGTGTGCGCGCACTCCGGCGCGACGGCGTTCTTTTCGTGGCCCGAGTTCGGCGAGATGCTCGGCGGCCGCTTCGACGAGCATCCGTGGGGCATTATGGACGCGACCGTGATTGTCGACGACCCTGCGTTTCCTGCGATGCAATCGTTTCCGACGAAGGCCGTCTTTCACGACGAGCATTACCAGCTGAAGGACTTCTCGCGCGAGAAGCTGCACGTGCTGGCGCACCTGGACGCGTCGTCCCTCGATCTCCATGCGCCGCTCGTTCACCGCACCGACGGCGACTTCCCCGTCGCGTGGTCGAAAACGTACGGTGCGGGCCGCGTGTTCTACTCCACGCTCGGCCACGACGAGGCAGCCTGGGACAACCCGCACGTCCAGCGCATGTACTTCGAAGCCATCCGCTGGACGCTCGGCCTGACGCCTGCCTGACGCTGTAGACTCGACGGAGCGCCATGAGGCGAGCGCTCCCGTCGATCCTTGGTGCGATCGTGATCGCGACGCTCTGCGGGCACGCGCAGACGCTCGGCCGCTACCGCCAGTCGCGTCTGCTCATGGGTACGCTCTGCGAGATCGAGGTCTACCATCACGCCGCCGCAACCGCGGAGCGCGCGCTCGGCGCAGCCCTCGACGAAATGCAGCGGGTCGATCGCCTGCTGACCAATTACGACGCGAAGAGCGAGCTCAGCGCGATGAACCGCGAGGCCGGGCGCGCACCCTTCCATGCCTCGCCCGAACTGTTCGAGTTCCTGCAGGCCTCCGCGAGATACGTTGCGATCAGCGAACGCGCATTCGATCCCACCGTCGGTCCGCTGGTACGCGCGTGGGGATTCTTCACGCCGACACCCGCGCGGCCGTCCGATGCCGCCGTCGCCGCGGCGCGCGCGCACAGCGGCTTCGACAAGGTGCATCTCGATCCGGCGGCGCGGACGGTGTCATTCGCCGTCGACGGCCTGGAGTTCGATCCCGGAGGCATCGGCAAGGGCTACGCCGTCGATCGCGCGATACGCGTCCTGCGCGAGCGCGGTGTGGCGTCCGCGCTCGTCAGCGCGGGCGGCAGCACGATCTTCGGGCTCGGCCATCCACCGGACCGCGACGCGTGGCGGGTCGCCGTCCGCAACCCGGCACACGAGGACAAGCCGTTCGCATTCGTGTCGCTCGCCGACAATGCGATGTCGACGTCGGGAACGTCGGAGAAGTTCGTCGAGCGCGCCGGGCGCCGGTTCTCGCATCTCTTCGATCCGCGAACAGGCGAACCGGTCGAGCGGATGTGCCAGGCGAGCGTCGTCTCGCCGGCGGCGATGGATTCCGATGCGCTCACGAAGCCGGCATTCGTCCTGGATCGCGATGGCGTCGTGCGCGTACTGAGGGGCCGCGCCGCGACGCACGCGCTGCGCGTCGAAGGCGACTGCGACGCGCCGCGCGCCGTCTGGACGACGCCGTGGTCGGACGCGGTGTTTCAGCGCAAGTGAATCCGACGCACTATCGCGCGCAGGTTTCCGCGAGCATCTTGATGCTCTTCACATGCAGTCGAGGCGCATTGGCCGCTGCCGCCGGATCTGTCGTACCCGTCGTTCCCGCTGCGGTCGGCTCGACGGTGCCCGTCACTTGCACTTTGTGCCCGACGTGCGGATTGAGCGTCGCGACGGCGCCGTCCAGCTTGTAGATTGATCCCGCCTCGATCGCGGAACGAGCATCGGCTGTTGGTTTCGACGCAGCGGCCTTGCCGTCGCGGTCTGCATGCGTCAGCACGAACGACAGACTGTCCACGGTCGTGCTGGGACTGGACGCATTCAATTGATCGGCCCGGTCGACACACCCGACGAGCGTCACGGTGTTCGGGCTCGATGGATTCGCCTTGGTGCTCCGGGGCTCCTGCGCACCGAGCCCTGCCCGACACACACCAAGGACTGCCAAGCTCAAGGACACAACGAGGCTCTTCTTCATGGACCCTCCGCCGAATGCGAAGCAAGGCGGGGGCCCGCGGCGCTAGGTCCCGATCGATCTGACGATCCAGAAGATCGCGAGCACGACGACGGCGGCAATGAAGATGCCGACGAACATGCCGGCCTTGAAGATGCCTTCAATCGCGCGGCATCCTTCGGCGAAGGCGATCGCGGTGAGCAACAGCGTCAGCAGAGCCGGCCGTGACAGCGGCGAGACGGTCATCGATCCTCCTGCTGTTCAGCGTGCAAGGTCAGCGCCGCCGATCCGCCCCAGCCAGTAGGTCGACGAGAGCACGCGGCCGAGGTGGGTGCGATCGAACGCGTCGCCGAAGCAATTCAGCCACGTCTCGCACTGCGCGGCGGTGATCTCACCCCAGTCGTCGACGATCGCGACAGGCAGGCCGTCGTAGAGGTAGTCGATCGGCGATCGCTTCACGATGGGAATGCATCCCATCAGCAGCGCCTCCCACGTACGGTAGCAGTCGAGCGCGTTGCCGTGCGGGCTGACGACGAAGGCGTGCGCCGCATACGCGGCGAGCAGCGCCGGCAGCGGCCGCCGGCGACGCATCCACACGATCTGCGCGTTGCGCTGCAGCTGGCGATGAACGTCGGCGCGCGACTCTCCGCCGTATCGCCGTGTGCGGGCCGAATCGTGCAGCTGGAAATCGGCCACGGCCCTGGGAGCGCGCCGCGCGAGCGGCGGCGCGGCCGCGCGGACCGCGTCCCACTCGCGATCCTGCGCAGCGAGCGGCTGCATCACGACGCGCAGCAGCCCGCCGTCGAACGGCGAACCGATCAATTCGTTCTTGCGGGCGTAATTGAGGCCGATCGGAATGCCGGTGATGAGCGCCCCGTGGGCGCTCCCGTTGTAGTTGGTCGCAAACCAGCGTGTGACGAGCCCGCTGGCGCCGAGGCGATCCGCGGCGTCGGGAAAGTCGGCCGGCACCTCGTGATCCGAGTCGCCTGTGACGAGCACGAACGGCGCCTCGACGCGCGGCAGAATCTTGCTGACGAACTGCGGGAGATCCTCGAACCGGATCCAGACGCGATCGCCCGCCCGGATCCCCCGATATCGATCGAGCTGCAGCAGCTCGGGCCGGCCCGCGGTGCTCAGCATCACATACGGCAGACCGCCGTGGACGGAGCACGCCAGGGCCAGTCCCGGCTGCGATAGGTACTTCGTGCGATACGGCTCGTCGAGCTCGTAGCGGCCGGCGCGATCCCGCCGCGCATCACGCGCGACGCGCAGCAGGAACCGGATCCAATCCATCCGCGCCGCGCGCTGTCACGCGCTCATTTCCATTCGAACAGGTCGGACTTCGTATTGCCCTGCGCGTCGACTTCGTACTCGAAGATTGCGGCGACGTTGTTCAGCCGCAGCCACGCCGGCGTGGTCGTCGAATAGTACACGGCGCCGCGGTAGCTCACCGAGCCGTCCTTCTTGAACGTGCCGACGCCCTGGCCGACCCACGAGGCCATCTCACCGTTCTGCCCCATCAGCACGCCCTGCCCTTCGCCGTACACGGTGCCGTCCGACCGCATCACGGAAACATACGTTCCCAGGTCCTGCTCCCCGACGCCGAGAAGCGTCCCCTGCGCCTGGAACGAGATTTCCAGCTTTGGGCCGCCGCCCGGATTCGACAGCACCCGCCGCGTCGTCACCTTCCCTGATTCGCTCCCAAGCTTGTCGCCCAACATGCCGTCCTCCCGTCGACGCTCGTGAATCGAGCGTCCAGCCTATTTACGGCGCTCAGGAGACAGCGGATTCCGCGTCAGTTCACGGGGCCGAGATAGCGATCCAGCCACGCCAGCGCCTCGCGCGCCACTTCGTTGTCGTGCGCCGGCAACGCGTGGTCGTCGTCGTAAATCACCCACTTCTTGCGATCCTTGGCTGTGCCGAGCGCCTCGAACATCGGGCGCTGCGCCATCTCCATCGGCTCGATGGCGTCGAACCGGCCGTTCAGCATCAGCACCGGCTGCGTGACGCGTGAGACGTAATTCAGCTGATCGACTTCAGGCCGTGCCCGGCCCGATGCCAGCCCTCCGGAGATCAGAATCACCGCCTTGATGCGCGGTTCCACGGCCGGCACGATCGCGCCCAACCGGCCGCCCCAGCTGATGCCAAAGTACGCCAGCCGCCCCGCGTCGATGTCGCGGCGTGTTTCGAGATACTCGATCGTGCGCTTCACATCGCGCACCCAGCTCACGGCCATCTCGCGATAGCGGTCGCTCGGGTCAGGCCAGGTGGACGTCATCCCCTCGCGACGCTCGAACGTACCGCGATACACCGGAATCACGAGGGCTCGACCGCTCTTGACGACGAAGTCGGAGCGATCGATGTATCCCGGTGTCAACAGCGACGGTGTCGAGATGGCTGCGGACCCAGGAAACAGCACGACTGCTTGATAGGGCGGCGCGCCCCGGGTCGGAAGCAGCATGTAGACCTGAATCTTCGTCCGGCCGTATGGCGCGTCCAGCGTGGCCTTTTCGATCCGATACTCCTTGTTCGTGCGGGAAACGGTCTCGACGCTCGCGTTGAGCGGAGCCGCGTCGTATGCGAACTGACCGCGATACGCGTTGAACAGTTCCTCGTTGACCGGTCTCTCTTTCGAGTAGTCGCGCGCGAGCGGCTCCACCGGTTTGGCGACGGCCTCCGACATGGTCCCCGTGTATCGCACGAGACGAATGCCGTTGATCGTGGAACGGTCGAACGGCGACTGGAGATTTGCGTAGGTGAACAGGTACTGCGGATCGGACCAGGCGCCGCCGAGGATGTATCGCGACGTGCCCCACGCGTTCCAGCACCACTCGCGCACGTTGCCGGCCATGTCGTACGCGCCGAATGGACTCATGCCGGCAAACTTGCCGACCGGTGCCGGGCCGGATCCCTGCAGGTTGCTCAGCGGCTCGATGCTCGCGCCGAAATCGGTGCCGGCCGCGCGAATCCAGTGTGTGACCGTCGGCAGACTCTTGCCGGAGAACTTCGCGAACGCCGCCGCCTCGTACCAGCTGACGCCGCCGACCGGATAGTCGTCCTGGCCTGCAGGATATTCGCCCACGCGCCACGTCGACGGCCCGGGCCGGCCGGTGACGTCGACGAAGCGAGCCATCGCATCGTCGAAGCCGATCGGGCGGCCGTCGGCGACGAACGGCTGATCCCACAGTTCACGCTTCCGATAGCCGCCCGCATCGAGAAACGCCTTGAACTGCCGATTCGTGACCTCGTACCGATCGATGAAGTATTCGGGTACGTTCACCGACTCGATCGGATCGATCCCCGTGATCCAGGTGCGTGTCCGGCCGGCAGGCACATGTACGGCGGCCGCGTCGGCTGCACGCTCGAGCGCGACGTCCGGGATGTCGTCGACGGGACGCGCGAGCTCGAGCGTCGTCGCGCCGTCCTTGACGAATTTCCAGCGTCGCAAGCCAAGGGGGACCCGGACGTCCTTCAGCGGCGTCACACCGAGATCGAGCCAGCGATCGGCCGTCTCGCTGTAGTCCTTGGTCAACACGCGTGCGCCGTCGGGCTTGCTGCTGATCGCGATACGGCGGGAAATCCGCGGCCAGACGTCCGCGAGCACCGCGTCGCCGGCGAGGTACGGCTCGACCTGCTGCGCGAGCAGAAACGCCGCGCCGTACTTGTCGTGGTCGGCGAGTTTTGTGATTTCGGGCAGCTGCGTCCGCGCCCATCGCGTCTTCCCGCTCCGATTCAGCGACCACGCGCCGATGCCGCCAATCGCCAGCAGGACGACCGCGGCGGCGGCCATCGCGGCGCGGCGTGGCGCACGCCGCGTGGATGCGGGAAGCGGCGAGGCCGTCAGCCGCGTCTTGCAGGCTGCGAGGTCCCTCGCGACGTCGGCCGCGGACGCATACCGCTCGTCCCGCTTCTTGCGAAGCATCCGCCCGACGATCGCCGCCAGGTCGTCCGGCACGTCCCGCCGCACCGACGCGATCGGCGCAGGGTCGCGCGTGGTGATCTCATGCATCAGCGTCATCGGACGCTCGGTCTCGAACGGCGGCCGGCCGGCGAGCATTTCGTAGAGCACTGCGCCCAGCGACCAGACGTCGGTCCGCGCGTCGATCGTCGCCCCGTCGATCTGCTCCGGCGACATGTAGCGCGCCGTCCCGACGATGGTGGCCGTCTGCGTGGCGCTGGTGTCGCCGCCCGCAAGCTTCGCGACGCCGAAGTCGACGATCTTCACGACACCGTCGCGCGTCACCATCATGTTGGCCGGCTTGACGTCGCGATGGATGATGCCGGCCTCGTGCGCCTTGGCAAGCCCCTGCGCGGCCTGCAGGGCGATGTCGATCGCGCCCGCAAGGGGCAGCGGCCGTTCGGCAATGTGTCTCTTGAGCGTCTCGCCGTCGTAGAAGGTCATCGCGATGAACAACTGACCTTCCGGCGTGCTGTCGATGTCGTGGATCGTGCAGATGTTGGGGTGGTCGAGCGCCGACGCGGTCTTCGCCTCCTGGATGAGGCGCCGGCGCGCATCGTCGTCGCGCGTGAGCTCGGGTGGCAGGAACTTCAGCGCGACGGTGCGATCCAGCCGCTCGTCGACCGCCTTGTAGACCACACCCATCCCGCCGCCACCGAGGCGCTCGACGACTCGATAATGCGAGACGGTTCGTCCTTCCATCTCACCGATGCGGCGCCGCGAGATAGGCCTTCGATGCCGCTTCGTCCTTGAGTGGCGTCACCTTGTCGGGATCGATCCGCACCATCAGATATGTGACGTGGTCGTCGATCTTCGTGAACCAGTGCCCCGTGCCTGCAGGGATGACGATCACGTCGCCGGCTTTGAGCTGGTGCGTGACGCCATTGTTGATCGATTCCGAGTTGTTGCCCGGACCGTTGAAGAGGCGCACGGTCTCGAGATCCGCAGGGCGGCGCTTCTTGCCGACAAGATCCGGGCCCGTGACGAGCGTGGCCGATCCGTCGATGATGTGATAGACCTCGCTGACGAGGTCGTGCTCGGCCACCGACTCGGGCGCCGGCTTCTCGAGCTTCCCGCGGTACACCACGCCGATGCCGATGTGGCTCTTGCCGATCTCCACGTCTCTCACCTGCTGATCGGTGAGTCGCTCGGCCATCGCTTTCTTGGCGTACGCCTGGATCTCGTCGACGGGAATGTACGTCGCCGGGCACATCCGGCATGTCGGCTGGGGGTCGCCTTGCGCCGCGAGGCTCGTGATCGCACAGGCCGCCAGGAACACGACAACGATGCTCCGCATACTCCCTCCAGCCGCGCAGAATACTCGTTTTCTCTCGCGTGGTGATCCAAAATGCGCAGTTCACCATTTGCAAGGAGGGAACGCGTATGGCGAAGTATCTCATCGAAGCGAATTACACGAGCGAGGGTGCGAAGGGATTGCTCAAGGACGGCGGATCGAAGCGGCGGGCGGCGGCCGACGCGGCGATCAAGAGTGCCGGCGCGCGAATGGAGGCGTTCTATTACGCATTCGGCGACACGGACGCGCTCCTCATCGTCGACGCGCCGGATCACCCGACGGTCGCGGCGGCCGCGATCGCCATTAATGCGAGCGGCGCCGTGACGGCCAGGACGCGCGTGCTGATTACGCCCGAAGAGATCGATCAGGCCGTCAAGAAGGCCGTGACGTACACCCCGCCGGGGCGCTGATCGCGAGGCGGGACGGCGGGAGAGGCGGGTCTTCCTTCCGCTTTTCCTGCCCCTCCTGCCTTTCCTGCCCCCTCGTTCGTGATACAAGATACCCGCGTGATACCAGAGGCTGTCCCCGAAGCCACGGCCGCTCCGGCGCCCGCGCACGAGGGTCCTGCCAAAACGACGGTCGGTTCGCTGCTGCGGCCGCACTGGAAGGCGTTCATCATCGCGTGCGTGGCGGTCATCGGAGAAACGGGCGCGGACATCGCCGAGCCGTGGCCCGTCAAGATCGTCGTCGACAATCTCCTGCAGGGCAAGAAGCTGCCGCCGTGGGCTGCGTCGATCGTCGCGATGATCGGCGAGGACAAGCTCGCGATCTTGAACTTTGCGCTGGGCGCCGTCCTGCTGATCGCCGTCGTCGGCGCGATCGGCTCGTACTGGGAAAAGTACATGACGACGACAGTCGGGCAGTGGGTCTCGCACGACCTGAGGCTCGCCCTGTATCAGCGCATTCAGCGGCTGTCGCTGCTCGAGCACGGCGAATCGCGGACTGGCGATCTGATCAGCCGCGTCACCAGTGACATCGACGCCATCCAGGATTTCATCACGACGGCGCTGCTCGGCATCGTCGTCCAGCTGCTGACGCTGGTCGGCATGATCGGCGTGATGTTCTACATCAACTGGCGCTTCACGCTGATCGCACTGTCGGTGGCGCCGGTGCTGTTCCTCGTCGTCTATTTTTACAGCCGGCGGATCAAGAAGGCGTCGCGCGCCGTCCGGAAGAAGGAGAGCGAGATGCTCTCCGGCGTCGCGGAGATGCTGAGCTCGATCCAGGTGGTCCAGGCGTTCGCCCGTGAGGACTACGAGGACCGGAAGTTCAGCTGGGAGAGTAAGCAGAGCGTCCAAGCGGCGCTAGCGGCGCGCAGCATGAAGGCCAAGCTCTCGCCGATCGTCGACATCATCGTCGCGGTCGGGACCATCCTGGTGCTCGGGTACGGCGCGCGCCTCGCGATGCCCGAACGAGGCGAACTGAGCATCGGCATGCTGATCATCTTCCTGACGTATCTGAAGAACAGCTACAAGCCGATGCGCGAGCTCTCGAAGATGTCGAGCACGGTCTCGAAGGCCGCCGTCGCGCTCGAGCGCATTCAGGAAGTGATGGCGAGCGAGAGCCGCGTAGCGGATCTGCCGACGGCCGGACACGCCCCCCCGTTCAAGGGCCTCATCGAGTTCGATCGCGTCAGCTTCAGCTACGGCCACGACATCCAGATCCTGAACGACGTCAGTTTCCGAATCGAGCCAGGGCAGGTCGTCGCCATCGTCGGGCCATCCGGGACGGGCAAGACGACGATCGCCAGCCTCATCCCGCGCTTCTTCGATCCGCAGGGCGGCGCGATCAAGATCGACGGCATCGACATCAAGCAGTTCACGCTGAAATCATTGCGCGACCAGATCAGTTTCGTCCTGCAGGACAACCTGCTCTTCAGCGGCACGGTCTGGGAGAACATCGCCTACGGGCGGCCCGATGCCGACCCGATGGACACGATCAAGGCCGCCGAGATCGCGCACGCCCACGACTTCATCGTCAACATGCCGCAAGGCTACGGCACGATGGTCGGCGAGCGCGGCGTGTCGATGTCGGGCGGGCAGCGGCGACGCATCGCCATTGCGCGGGCGATCGTCCGAAACACCCCGATTCTCATTCTCGACGAGCCGACGACGGGCCTCGACGCGGAATCGGAGAAAGCGGTGGTGGAGGCGCTGGATTACCTGATGAAGGGCCGCACCTGCATCATCATCGCGCACCATCTGCACACGGTCCGCAACGCCGACGTCATCTTCGTCATGACGGACGCGCAGCTCGTCGAGCAGGGTACGCACGATCAGCTGCTTGCGATGGGCGGCGTCTACGCTCACTTGCACGAACTCCAGACGACAGCGTGACCTTTTTGATTCATGTCCTTGACACAGCCGTAGGCCCATCCGTATCATCCGCACCGTAACTCAGCCTTACAACCCAACCGACAGTACTGTGGGCTCACTCAGCAGGGGGATTTCTCTCACAGGCTCCTAAGGAGGCGTGCATGAGTCGTGCGAGTCTTCGAATACCAGCGTATCTGCGAACGGGCTTCAGCCTGGCGCTCTCTGCCAGTCTGCTCGTCGGCTCGAGCTTCGCGGAGACGCCGAAAGGGAGTCCGGCTGCGGCGACGACAGGCGATCTTTCCGTCACGACCGATCCGGCGGACGCCGCGGTGTACGTCGACGGTCATCTCGCCGGGCAGACGCCGGCACGGGTCTCGGCCCTCACGGCGGGCGAACACCGCGTCCGGATCGTCAAGGACGGCTACCTCGAGAATTCGCGCGTCGTAACGGTGCCCGCAGGTGCGCCGACCGCTCTCAACGTCACGCTGACGCGCAGCAACTCGACGAGCACGTCGACCACCGCGGAGCAGGTCACGTCGACCGGCGGCGGCGGTGGCGGCTCGAAGAAGTGGATCATCATCGGCGCGGCCGCCGGTGCGGCGGTCGTCGCGGGCGTCGTGCTTTCGAAGAAAAACGACCCGCCGACCCCGGGCACCATCAGCGTTGCGCCCAGCGGCACAGGCATGGCGGGCATCACGCAGTTCACCTTCACGTCGCAGGGCGCGAGCGACCCGGACGGCGACTCGCTCAGCAAGAGCTGGACGTTCAGCGACGGCGGCAGCGGCACCGGCGATTCGGTCACACACACGTTCAACAATCAGGGAGCGGCAACCGCGAATCTGAGCATCGACGACGGTCACAGCCACAAGGTGTCGGCGCCGCAGCAGTCGATCACGATCGGGCCACCCGTGAGCGGCACATGGGCGGGCGGCAGTGAAAGCACCTTCGGCTGCACCCTGGCCACGCCGTTCACTCAGAGCGGGGCGACGATCAGCGGGAGGGTTACGCTCTCGGGGCCGTGCACGGGCACCCTCCCCCTGGCC
>Ga0310810_10001998_pt1 | contig 21662 bp, 25 predicted proteins | sample NCmetagenome_FD_207641 | JGI IMG/M metagenome (GOLD analysis project Ga0310810, IMG submission 207641) | Soil microbial communities from experimental microcosm in Duke University, North Carolina, United States - NC | ecosystem: Engineered > Artificial ecosystem > Soil microcosm > Unclassified ... | reverse complement strand
CAGGTCAGATGCAAACCGGGCTTGATCCATTTCGGGTCGACCACGCGGCTGAGTGAATTCGTCGTGGTAGCGATGATGTCGGCATCGCGGATCGCATCTTCCGGGCTTTCCGCCGCGCGCACCTCAGTGCTGACTTTGGGCTGAAGGTCTTTCACGAAAGCATCGAGGTTGGTTCGAGTCGGGCTAAAAACTTTCACCAGCTTGAGCGGCCGCACCGCGCACATCGCCGGCAAGTGGCTCCCGGCTTGCCAACCCGAGCCGAAGAGCGCCATCGTCGTGCTATCTTCGCGCGCGAGGTAGCGCGCCGCCAGCGCGCTGCTCGACGCAACCCGCATGCGCTGCACCACGCCGTCGGGAAACATCGCCAACGGCTCGCCGGTAATGGTGGAAAAAAGCATCACCAGACCGACGTACTTGTCGCCCGGCGCGGCGGGAATTTTGGTTTTGATGGTGCGGTTGCCCTGTTGATTCCAGCGAATGATATCGGAATTGACCCGCATGGCGACGATGGGTGGATCGTACAACCCCGCTTCCATCGATTTGAACGCGTAAACGCCGGCTTCGTTGGACGCCGGCAAAACCAGATCCGTGCGCGGGCGATTGATCGCAGTGCCCTTGTCCCAGCATCCGTAGGCTTTTTCCAGCGCATCGATGCAGACTTTGATCGAAAGAAATGACTCGATTTCCTCGTTGCTGAGTATTAGCATGCCCGTGGAATATCAACGCCACTTGCCATCGTCAAGGCGAAGGCGCAAAGCTTGATCGATTCGATCGGGAGGCGCGGCATGAAAATTATCGCTTTGCTTCATCCGGGAAACATGGGATCGACGATCGGTGCCAGTGCGGCCGCAGGCGGCGCGCGCGTCCTGTGGGTTTCCGCGCAGCGCAGCGCGGCGACCCGGGCGCGTGCACAACGCCGCGGTCTGATCGAAACTGCAACCCTCGCCGAGGCGCTCGGCCAAAGTGAGATCGTGCTTTCCGTCTGCCCGCCGGAATTCGCCGTCGAAACCGCAGAGAGCGTGGCGGCTCTCAAATTCCGCGGCATCTACGTCGACGCCAATGCCGTCTCGCGCGCCACCGCGGAAGACATCGGCCGGATCGTCACCGCGGCAGGCGCCGACTTCGTCGACGGTGGAATTATCGGCGCCCCTGTAGAACGCGCCGGCACGACCCGACTCTATCTGTCAGGACCGCGCGCGTCTGAGATCGCCGCGCTTTTCGCCGGCAGCATGCTCGATGCGCGCGCCATCGGCGACGTGCCTGGGGAAGCGTCGGCGCTGAAAGTTGCTTATGCTGCCTGGACAAAATGCACCGATATCCTCGTCCTGGCGATCCGCGCCTTCGCAGCGCGCGAAGGCATCGACAAGGCCTTGCTGCAGGAGTGGGCGATTTCTCAACCCGCGCTCGAAAAGAAGTGCGAACGCGCCGCGGCGGTCGCCGCTCCTAAAGCATGGCGCTTTGTCGGCGAGATGCGCGAGATCGCGGAGGCTTTCGAAACCGCTGGATTACCCGGCGGCTTTCACCTGGCCGCCGCGGAAATTTGCGCGCGCCTCGCCGGCTTCAAAGATCAGACCGCGCCCGCACTCACCGTCGCGCAAGTGCTGCGCGCATTACAGGACTGAGTTGCGCACAGCTCCCGAGAAAATATGTTCCCTGCTTCAAACACCGCATCGTTCCTGCCAGACTGAAATTAGCCGCGGTTGACAGCATTCAGCGCGGCTTTGACTTCCGCCCTGCGCTCCGATAGGAACACGGCGGAACGAGCTTCAAAATATGACAACAAAGGAGTACGGCTCTCGCAGAGCTCAACCAGTCCATGCTCATGGAAAGAATTGGATACATCTTGTCCGAGGCGCCGGTATTTTTTTTCATGATCTGGTTCGCCATCCGCTTGGTCCAGTATCGCCGGCGGCGTAGGCACCAGCCGGTCTTTTCCGACGCAGACCGCCGCTTGCTCTTCGGCACCGATCGGCGCAGATCGGAATCGGCAACTTTCTATTTAAAGTTTGCTCTCGCGATCATCGCCACGGCCTTGGTCGCGGTGCTGGAGTTCATCACGCTGGCGCCCCTTGGCGCCGCGCTGCTCACCGGCGCCCTGCTTTTGACGTGCGCCACAATTGTGCAGCAAATTCTGCCTCTGGAAGACTGAGGCAAATTGGCGCGGAAAATGTTTTGGCGCGCTTTCGGCGCATCTGGTAAAATTCGCCCATGCAGCCGGGACTTCTGCCGCGCGGAACGCGTCTGTGTTTGATTTTCTGCCTGCTCGCGATTTTCCTTGCCGCTTGTGCTCAGACAACGGTTCGGCCAATCCTGCGCACCGCGGATAAAAACCTGCCGCGGCCTGGCCGCATTCTAATTCACGACTTCACCGTGTCCGACGCTGCCGTGCAGGAATATCAGGGGATTCTCCGTCAGCAGCCATCGAATCGAAACGCCGGGAAGCGCCAGCGGGAAATCGCCGGGCTGGCCAATGAAACTCTGATCGGGAGCCTGGTCCCGGGACTGCGCGATCTCGGCTTTGTCGTCGAGCGCGCCGCCCCTAATGCAAGCATCAAAGAAGACGATATCAGCATCGAAGGGCGTATCGTCAGCATTGATGAAGGCAGCCCGCTCCGGCGCTTGCTCGTCGGTTTCGGCTCCGGCGCATCGACCATGACCGTACGCGCACAGGTTTTCCGACCGGCCCAGCGTCAAATGCTTTTGGAATTCACCACGCGCGCGGACAGCGGTCGCATGCCCGGCGCCGCGGCCACGGTGCCGGCCACTGCGGCAATGCCGCTCACCCTGGGTCTGGGCGTGACCGCCGGCAGTGCCGTGGCATCCGGCGTAAACGCCAACGGCGCGACCATCAGCCACATGGCAGCCTCAAGCGCCGAACAATCGGTGCGTTTTCTTTCCGAGTTTTTCGCGCGCCAGGGCTGGATTGGCCAGGCACAAGTCAAAGGCGCCCAAATCGCCTACTGACCCAGCACTTGCACGCGTGATTCAATCTTTTACCTGCACAATTATTTCGTTTTCCACCGGCGCGTCTTGGCTGAGCGAAGCCACGCCTACTGCGGCGCGCGTATGCTGGCCGCGCTCGCCCCAGAGCTGGACCAGCAGATCCGACTCGCCGTTCACCACTTTGGGCATATCGATGAATCCCGGCGCGACATTGACGTAGCCCAAGACCTTGACGATTCTTTCGACCCGATCAAGATCGCCCAGCGCCGCCTTCATGGTCGCCAGATGGTCGAGCGCGCAGTTGCGCGCCGCTTCGTAGGCCTGTTCGAGGCTCACCGCATCACCGACTTTGCCCCGGTACTTCAGCGTGCCATTGATGCGTCCGATATTGCCTCCGATAAACAGCAGATTGCCGACCCGCACCGACCCGATGTAATTGGCCGCCGGCACCGGCGGTTTGGGCAATTCAAAGCCTAGACTTTTGAGCTTGTTTTCTATTTCCATCTGAAGCCCTCCTGTATGCTGATTTGCCGTAGCGAATCTACTGAACCACGCGCTATCGATGCAAACGCGGCTGGTGTGGCAAATTTGATTTTACCATCAGCATTCGCTCGAAACTGTTGGGAAAAGTGGAAAATGGCGACCGTTGTCGGAGCTTGGCACTTCCATAACAAGAGAATGAGTAAACGTTCTCCGGGCGGCTTCGTCTAACCTTGCAAAATCTTAGCTTACCCCTGAGGAGGGAAAATGAAAATCATTCCGAAGTTTCTAATGGGCGGCACGCTGGCTCTGGCCGCTGCAGGAGTTCTGTTGACGGCCCCCCTGGCGAACGCACAGGATGCCGCGCCGGCAACCAAACCGCCATTCGCGCACCGCGCCCGCATGATGGGATTCTTTGGCGGCGCGCCGATGATCACGATTGCGCTTAACCACAAAAGTGATCTCGCTCTGTCCGACGATCAAGTTACCAACCTGGAAAAGATCAAGAGCCATTACCAAAGCCAGGTGACGCCCATCGTCCAGCAACTGCAGGCGAATGAAAAAGAGATTGCCGGACTGATGCAGCAGACGCCGGCCAATTTGATCCAGGTCAAGGCGAAGATTCAGGAAGGCGAGCAGTACCGCTCGGAACTCCACTACCTGCGCCTAGAAGCCCTGGACAACGGCCGCTCGGTGTTATCGGCTCAGCAGCAGGAACAGCTCAAGTCTTTGGTTCACTCCCGTCACGGCAACTTCCGTGGCGCGCAAGGTCAGCCGTCGTAGAAACGCTCATACTCATTGAAAAAGCCCCGGTTCTCACGAGCCGGGGCTTTTTTTATGTTTGTAATCCGCATGGATGGATCACGGAATCTCTTGGCGCGAATGAAAACTGGTCGAAACTGCGGTAGAATTCGGGTGACCATGATCGAAGCTTTCATTTTCGACCTGGACGGTCTCCTGGCCGACACCGAGAGCCTGCATTGCCACGCCTACCAAAAGGCGCTGCTCGAGCACGGTGTTGCCCTCGACGAAACCGACTACTGTGAGCACTGGGTGCGATCCGGTAAAGGCATCGTCGATTGGATCGCGGCAAGGAAGCTCGATCTCGACCCGCACGCCCTAAGACTGCGCAAATCCGAGCACTATCTCGATCTGCTGCTTTCATCGCTGCGCCCCATGGACGGCGCGCTGGAGTTGCTCGAGCGGCTTCACCGAAAAACCAAAATTGCTTTGGCCTCGTCCTCCTATCGCGACGCCATCGACGGCGTTTTAGCCGGCCTTGGGATCGCGCGCTTTTTCGACGTTATCGTCAGCGGCTTCGACGTGGTTCAGGTCAAACCGGCGCCGGATATTTTCTTGAAGGCGGCAAGCGACCTCGGCACCGCGCCGCCACACTGCCTCGTTTTCGAGGACGCGGAGAAAGGCGTCATCGCCGCATATCGCGCCGGCATGCGCTGCATTGCCGTACCCAACGACTACACGCGCCACCACGACTTTTCCAAGGCAACGCGAATTTGCGCTTCGCTTAGAGAAATCACACCGGAGTTTTTGAAAACTCTGGACCAGCCTCAGATCACCGAAGGAGCGAGCTGACGTGATCGTTTTTCTCCGCCGATACTTCGGGCTGGGTCTCGTAATCGCGCTGGTTGCGCCGCTCTGGCTCGAAGCTAGCGAGACCGGCTCGGCGCATGACGCGCTCATCTGGGCCGGCGTGCTGCTCGGCTGCTGGCTGCTCATCAAAACACTTCCGGGTTTTCAGATCCGCGGCGCTTGGCGCAAACCGAACGCGATGGAAGTGAAAACATATGTCCGCTGCCTCCTCGCCGTTCTGCTGATCGATTTCGGATCGAAAGCGCTTTTCTTTCGCGGCGATCGTCCATACAAAGTCGAGATCTTCAAAGACTTCGGTCTGCATTCGGTCTTTCATGAAGCCTCCTTCGAGCCTTTTCACGCGGCTCTCCTGCTTTATTTTGCTTACCTGTTTTTTCTCGGCGCATTGTTCTTCCGTTTCTTCAGCCCGATTTTGGACCGCGTCTGGCTGGTATCGAGCACCTTCGCGCTGGGCGGCGCGGCGGCTCTCACCGGAGAGAAGTTTCTTTTCGGCGGCGTCCACAATTCCTTTTATTTTGCCGGGGCGCTCATGTGGCTTTGTCCGCCCTGCGCTTCAACGCGCTTTGTCAGCTACGCCTGGACGCCGGCGGATTTTTTCGTCCACGCCGCCTTCGCGCCCGTAGTCATTCTCGTCCTCTCGTACTTCGTCCCTGCGGCCAAGCCGTCCACACCCTTGCAGTCGCAAACCCCGTGACGTAGCTTACGCGCATATCGCCTAAAGGAGAGTCGTTGAATCATGAATTCTGAACTGATCGTTGACGTGCACCATCATTTCATGCCGCCGCTGTTGTTCGACCGCCTGGCCAAACAGGCCGGCGGCAAGCGCATCGTCACCAATGAAATCAGTTTGACTCTGCATCCATCACGCAAGGATCTAGAAGCGCATCTCAAATGCATGGACGAAGCCGGCATCACGGTGTCCATCCTGACCGATCAGGTCCAGGTGATGGGCGCCGAAGTCGCTCGCGCGCTCAACGACGGCATTGGAGAAGTGGAAAAAAAGCATCCCACCCGCTTCCGCGGCTGCATTCATTTGCCGGTGCACGAGCCGGAAGCGGCCAAGCGAGAGCTCCAGCGCGGCATCGATGAATTGGGGCTTCGCGCCGTGGCGCTGCTCGCCTGCCATCTCGAGGTGCAGCTCGACAATCCGGTGATGAATCCGCTGTTCGAGATCATCCAGAAAAATAATCTGCCCATCGTCATTCATCCGCAGTCCAAACCAACCGGCTCGGACACGATCTACAATCTCGATCGCTGCGTGTTTCGGCCGCTGGAAACGACTCAGGCGATCGTGCGTGTGATGAACAGCGTCCTGCCGCGCTACCCAGAGTTGCGCTTCATCATGCCGCATTTGGGCGGCGGCACATCTTCTTTGAAAGGCCGCATGATGGCGTTCTTCGAGACCGAGGACGCCGATGTGCCCCCCGACATGCGCGGCTATCTGAAAACCCAGTCGGAGCAAAAGAAATTCGGTCTCACGGAACGCTTCGAAAAACTTTTCCAGCGACTTTACTTCGACACCGCTGGCACCGGCGCGTGGCTACCGGCGATGGCGGCGGCGTTCAACATCACCACCGCCGACCGCATCATGTTCGGCAGCGATTATCCGCTGGAATGCAAAACGGCTGATAATCTCGCCGAGTCGATCAATATGGTGCGCCAGGCGCCTTGCTCCGAAATGGACAGAACGGCCATCCTCGGTAAAAATGCCGCGGCACTTTTCAAGTTGTGATCGTTAGAGCAGGTCGCGAACAAAGTTATCGTTGGCCGAAGTCCCGATCTTCGACCCGCTCGTTAATAGGCCTCGCCGCAACTCGCAAGACCCGATGGTCCTGATCGATTCCGTTGTGAAGAATTCTCTAACAATTTTCGCGGGCGCTGCGCTCGCGCTGGCAATGGCGACCGTTTCTTCGGCGCAGCAAAGCTCACCCGCGGCCAACCCGTTCGAACAGCTGGGCCGCAAGGCCGATCCGCCGGTCGTATTATGCATCGACGACAAGCCCGGCGCCGGCGGTCAGCCATCGCACCAGGCCTACATCAAGGCCGCACAAAGCGGCTATCGCTCAGTTTTGACTTTGCGTACAACCAAAGACGGCGTCGACCTAACCCGCGAGCGCCTGATGGTCGAGCAAAGCGGGCTTCACTATTTCAATCTCTCGATCGCCGCCCAAATGCCGCGCCGCGAGCAGGTCGACGAATTTCTCAAGCTCGCCAGAGATCCGGCCAACCAGCCGATGCTGGTCAACTGCGCTTTCGCCGAGCGCATCGCGCCGCTGATGATGATGTTTCGCATCGTCGAGCAGGGCTGGACCGAAGAACGGGCGGTCGAAGAGGCGCGATTGAGCGGCGGACATAAAGCAGCCGAGCTCAAGAGTTTCGCACGAAATTATTTGGCGGAGCGCAGAAAAGGCACGGGACGCTAACGCCCAATCCGTTTAACGCGATACGGCAGTGAACACCGCAACGCAACGTTCGACAAGTTTGACTGGATCCCGATCGAAAAGCACTTTGCCGGTGGTAGGCTTTCTGCAGGCATCGATGATTTCCCCGAGATGATCCGCAACGCCACCGCTTCCCTCGAGCACGCCCACGATCTTGCCCTCATCGTACGCAATGGTGAACTCGTTTAGTGTTCCGGTTGCGCCGCCGATGACCAGCACAATATCCGACGAGCGCACGTTGATCACGTTTCGTCCCTTGTAGCCGAATCCCGTGTAGACGATCACATCGGCCCCGTCATCCGGCAAACCGTAGCGGCGTACATGCTCCTCGTGATTCTCCGCCGGTGAGACGCCCACGGCAAAACCGCCGTGAGCGCGGTAGCTCTGCGCGACCATCGTAGGCAGTCCGGTGGTGGCGCCGCTAATAAGCATGCAGCCGGCGCGCGCAATGGCCGCGCCGAGATTTTCGGCAAGCCCCTGCAACCGCTTTGCTTCCGATGAATCGAGCGCATCGTTCGCCGATGCGCCCATCACACCGATAACGAGTTTGCGCTGGCCTCGATGCTCCACGTCAATACCGAATATTTAGGTGACTAAACCACCCGGAGTCCTTCGATGGTGGCTCAAGACCGACGGATGAAAAAACACCCGAGCGAAATCCGTTCCTGCTGAGCTCGTCGAAGCATTCCGACCACCTCGTAACATTTCGCTGCAGGTTGACCAGGCCGCGAGGTCTTAGATGACTTTGTCTCGTTTCAACGCCTCGATGTCGTCCGCGCTATAGCCCAAGCCGCCCAGAATATTTTCGCTATCTTCACCCAACGCCGGGATGCGATCGTAGCGCGCATCGCTGCGCGACATCTTGAGAGCGTTGGCGATCACCGGAACTTTGCCCACAGGCGACTCCGCTTCGCGAATAAGTTTACGCGCCGCGACCTGCGGATGCGCCAGCACCTGCGCGATACCGCGCACGATGCCGTGCGGCAGCTCAGCCTTTTTGAGCTGCTCAAGCCAGTGTTGGTGGTCGCGCGTGACAAAAATATTCTCGATCGTTTCTTCGAGCAGCGCGCGGTTCTTGCGCCGGTCTTGAACCGTTGCGAAACGGGAGTCGGTCAAAAGCTCCGGCTTTTCGATGACGACCTCGCAGAAGACTTTCCAGTCCGCCGGGCTCGCCACCGCCAGATTGACGTATTCACCGTCGCCAGCGAGATAGGGGCCGTAGGGACAAACGTAATGATGACGCATGCCAACGCGTCCAGGCTCTTCACCGGCGTGCCAATAGTGATGCGGGAAGTAGCCGAGCCAGGAAACGATCGCGTCGAGCATCGACACATCGACCAACTGGCCTTCGCCGGTTTTTTCTCTCTGATAAAGCGCGAGCAAGATGCCGATCGCTGCGTACATGCCTGACGCAATGTCGGCAATGGCGATGCCGGCACGCGCGGGCTTATCGGGGTAACCCGTGGTGGCGATGATACCGCCTTCGCCTTGAATGAGCAGATCGTAGGCTTTCACATCGCGATAGGGGCCGTCCTGGCCGTAGCCAGAGAGCGAGCAGTAGATCAGCCGCGGATTGAGACTGCCTAGTTTTTCGTAGCCGAGTCCTAAACGATTGGCGACACCGGGAGCGTAGTTCTCGAAAAATATGTCAGATCGCTTCGCCAGTTCCTGGAGAATCTCGCGGCCTTTCTCGTTCTTCACATCCACCGTCAGGCTGCGTTTGTTGCGGTTCAGCCAGACGTAACCGGAGGACAATCCCTTGACAACGGAATCCCACGAACGAATCACGTCCCCGACGCCAGGCCGCTCGACTTTGATCACCTCAGCGCCCATGTCGGCGAGCAAACAAGTCGCAAACGGCCCCGACAAAACCTGCTCGAAAGCCAGAATCTTGACTCCATCCAGTGCGCGCGACGCTTTACTCTGATCTGCCACTTTTTCTTCTCTCCGTTCCGGCGATTTGAACGACTTGAACTGCTTGAACGATTTGAACGCGCCTACTTTCGGTCTTCTTTGATCTCAGGAAACAAATCCGACTTGGGCGCATGCGCTTTTTTCCAGACCATGACGCTGCGCGCGTAGTCGATGACAACCTTGCCATCCTGCTGAATGCCTCGGCTGCGGACTTTGATAATGCCCCATTGGGGCTTGGATTTGGACTCGCGCTTTTCCAGAACTTCCGATTCGGAATACAGTGTATCGCCGGCGAAGAGCGGGTTGGGCAGCTTGATCTCGTCCCAGCCAAGCGCGAAACCGTTTTCGCTCACGTCCGCCACACCCATGCCCGCGACGATCGCCAAAGTAAGCGCGCTGTTGATCAGACATTTTCCGAATTCGGTTCGCTTGCCGTACTCGTTGTTAAAATGAATCTGATTGGTGTTGTTGGTCAACAATGTAAACCAGATGTTGTCGGCTTCAGTGACAGTGCGTCCGAGCCGGCAACGATACACATCGCCGATTTCGAAATCTTCAAAGAACCGCCCTTCCCAACCTGCCTTGACGGTCATGACTTTTCTCCTCTTTTGACGCTGAAAGCGTTACGCTATAGTTTAGCGCTAAATATAGGAGGAGATAATGGATTTCAACCTGACCGTCGAGCAGCAGCAGATCCGCGATGAGATCAAGAAGGTCTGCAAGGAATTTCCCGACGCGTATTGGCGCGAGATCGACGGCAAGAAGGAATATCCAGAAGCGTTCGTGCGCAAACTATCCGATCTCGGCTGGTTGGCGGCGCTGATCCCCGAAGAATTCGGCGGCACAGGCCTCGGCATCACCGAAGCGAGCATTATTCTCGAAGAAATCAATCATTCCGGCGGCGCCGCCACTGCGTGCCATGCGCAGATGTACACCATGGGCACCTTGCTCCGCCACGGCAACGAAGACCAGAAAAAGCGCTACCTGCCGAAGATCGCCACAGGCGAGCTTCGTCTGCAAGCTTTCGGCGTCACCGAGCCCGACGCCGGCTCCGAATCGACGCGCATCCAGACCACGGCCACGCGCAAAGGCGACAAGTACCTCATTAGCGGTCAGAAAATTTTCATCTCGCGCGTTCTGCAATCGGACCTTATGCTGCTGCTCGCCCGCACCACGTCCTACGATGAACTCACCGACAAAACCCGCGGCCTGTCGGTCTTCATCGTCGATCTTCGCGAAGCCAAAGGAAAACTCGAGGTCAAGCCTCTGGATCTCATGATCAACCATCACACTAACGCGCTTTTCTTCGACAATGTTGAAGTGCCCGTCGAAAATTTGATTGGCAAGGAGGGCTTGGGTTTCCGCTATATCATCGACGGCTGGAACGCCGAGCGAATTCTCGTTGCGGCCGAAGCGATCGGCGATGGCCGCTGGTTTGTCGAGCGCGCGGCAAAATACGCGACCGAGCGCAAAGTCTTCGGCCGACCCATCGGCTCGAATCAGGGCGTGCAGTTTCCCATCGCCAAAGCCTACGCCAACATCGAAGCCGCAGATCTTGTACGGTTCCAGGCGGCAACCAAATTCGACCGCAAAGAAAAATGCGGCGCGGAAGCAAACCTCGCTAAGTACCTGGCGTCGGAGGCCGCGTGGGAAGCCGCCAACGCCTGTTTAACGACTCACGGCGGCTACGGCTTCGCGGCGGAATATGATGTCGAGAGAAAATTTCGCGAAACGCGCCTGCTGACAGTGGCGCCGGTCAGTAACAATCTGGTACTGGCCTATCTCGGGCAACACGTGCTCGGTATGCCGAAATCATATTGATGGGTGGCCACCGAGTTTACGAAAATTCGTTGCTAGATTCGATGCACCCAGCGAGTCAAATAGCATCAGAGGTATTCAGGTCAGCGTGGCAATCTGGACGAGAGTCCTATATTTCTCAAAAGCGCCGGGAAAACGCTCTTGCAGTTTAAAGTCTACGTTCTCGCGGTTAGCCCGGCGCACCTTGGTTTGATCCAGGCGCGTCTCAGTATACCAAGGATTGTATTTCGGGCCTTCCAGCATCCGCTCCTGATATTCGACCCCTAGAAACTTGGCGATTCGTTCCATCATTTCTCGCGGTTGCATGACTACGTCCTCAAACGACACCACAAGTGTCAATTTGGGATAAGTCTGATTCAGATAATGAATGATTTCGATCGCGCGACGCCATCGATAGGCAGCTATGCGAAAATTTTTTTCGCCGCGCTTCATGATCGATGATATGACGTCATCCCCGGAACGGATAAGACAGAGGATCTTGATATTGGGAAGCGTCAGGTAGTCTTCGATGGAATACTCGGAGCTTTGGTATTCCTTGGCCAAACCGATGGTTTTGAAAAAACGCAGGGACAGTCGGCCCCGCTTCTTGAGTTCGATCTGATTGGGAATGCAGCGCTTGTTGCCAACCACCACCTTCCCTAAAAGCTGCCTCATCGCCCACGATTTGTTTTCGTTCAAAATGCCGATCTCGGTGTGTCGACTGATCATAGCCGCCAATAGAGTTGTTCCCGACCGCGGCGGCCCGAGAATAAGAAGGTGGGTTACCGCCACAGGAGCATTTTGCGCAGCGGCCGGCGCGCTATCGTTGGTTTCACTTGCGTGACCGGAAGATACCATCGTGCGACTCTGCCTTAACTCGCCTGGGAAAAACAACCCTTACCTCCACATCATGATTATGACCGCGCAATCCTAAAACCAGCCTGGTTACTCCGCATCATTTTTTTAACCTTTGGAGGCTCAAGTCCGTATTGTTGACCAAGTGAATAGCACAATCTAGACCTCGGCAACGTCTCCCTTGGCTTGTCGCAACCGACCAAGCAGCAACACGCCCATGAAAAACAGCGCCGTCGACCCCAACGAGCCGATCACGAAAACGCTCGCTACCCCGGCTGCCTGCGCGATCAGGCCGCCAATGGACGGGCCGAGGATGTTGCCCAGATCGCCTGCTGCGTTGTAGACGCCGGACGCCAGTCCGCGGCGGACGCGCGACTCGGGCACGTCCTGCACCAGACCCACGGCATTGGCGACAATCACGACGGCGCGCATCAGGCCGGAACAGACGTAGATGAAGAGAATGCTTCCAAAGCCGGTGAACAGCGGAATCAACATCAGCAGCAGTGATTGCAGCGGCAAACCGAAATAGGACAGGCCTTTATGGCCGAGACGATTGACGACATGGCCGCTGATCGGACGGGTGACTGCGTTACAGCCGGCGTAGGCAGCACGTAGGAGACCGATCTGAGTCAACGTCATGCCCACCGTCAAACCGTAAAGTGAGATAAACACGCCGCCCATCTGGTGCAGCAGATTCAAGAACATCGCCACGATCACGACGATCGCGAGCTCGGGCTCGACGAGCGCTTTCAGGGACTCCGCCCAGGTTAGTTTTCCGACGCGCCTCGCTCCAGCCGCTGATCCTTCCGCGTGATTCGCTCCGCGCAAAAACCAGAGAAGCGCGACGGCGACCAGCGAAAGCGCGGCGCCAATTTGAAAGGTTAGCGCGTAGCCCCAGTGATCCGCGATCAGACCGCCGAAAAAATTTCCCGTCGAATAGCCCAAGGCTAGGCTTCCGACGTAATAGCCCATGGCGTGGTTGCGGTTTTCGTCGGGCGCGAGCGAGTCGACGTAAAAGGCCATGTAGAGTGTCGTCACCGCGCCGTAGGCAAAGCCGTTGCACGCTTGAATCGCTGCAAACGTAACGGCATCCGTCGCGAAGCTGTAAAGATAGTTGGTCGCGCCCATGACGAGGATCGCGATCGACACAAGAAAGCGGGCGCGCTGGTGTTGGTAGGCCATGCCCACCGGCAGGCGCGAAACAAGCGCGAGGATCGGCGCAACCGAGATCAATGTTCCGAGAAGACCGACGGGAATATGCAGATGATCCAGATAGGGCGGAATTACCGTGGACGCCGAGTTGGCTTGAATGGCGATCGCAACGACCGGCGCGAGGAGTTTCAACGTGCTCAACTTCATATCTCTCCAGTTATTCTCCAAAAAATATTTTGGTTCAATCGCCCGAGGGTCATTTTGCGCGCGCGGCTAAACTTTCAGTGAATACCTGGAAGATACTGCGCCGATCGCGATTAGACATTTGCCCGCCCTTCAGGTAAGGAAACCGCGAGGAGAATTGCGCATGGAATTGATCCGATCCTGGATGTTCGTACCCGGCCATCGGCAGAAGATGATTGACAAGGCATTCGGCTTGAACGCCGATGCGATCATGCTCGATATCGAAGACGGCGTGGCACCCAACGAGAAAGACGTCGCGCGCAAAAATATCGCCGAATCGCTCGGCCGCGAAAAGGCACCGGATATGCCCGCGCGCTACGTGCGCATCAATGCGATCGGCCACCCACGCATGGACGCAGACCTGCAAGCCGTGGTACGGCCGGGGCTTGAAGGTCTCGTCTGTCCGAAAGTCGACACGGCAGACGAAGTACGCAAACTCGATGCGCTCCTCAACGACAAAGAACCGCAAAACAAACTAGCTAAAGGAAGCGTCAAGCTCCTGATCGCGATTGAAAGCCCGACCGGGTTGCTCCATGCGCCGGCGATCGCCGCGGCTTCGCCGCGGATCGTTGGAATTATTTTCGGGGCCGAGGATTTCGGACGCGAAATCGGACTTCCCACCGTACGCGAGGGCGAGGCGCGCGATTTGATCTACGCGCGTTCGTCGATCGTCGTCGCCGCCGCCGCCGCGCACGTGCAGGCCGTGGACGGCGTCTGGGTCGATTTGAACGACGGCCAAGGCTTGCTGGGTTTTGCGAAACAGTCGCGCCGCCTGGGATTTTCCGGCATGTCTTGTATTCATCCGTCGCAAGTCGAGGCGATCAACCAGACTTTCAGCCCGACGGCCGAAGAGATCGACTATTGCCAGAAAGTGTTGCACGCCTTCGAAGAAGCCAACGCGCGCGGCGACGGCTCCATCGCCTTCGGCGGCCAGTTGATCGACCGCCCGATCGTCGAGCGCGCGCGCCGCACCGTGGAGATGGCGAGATCTCTCGGGATGATGCATTGATCCGCCACACACATCAGGGGTTCAGCGATGAAAAAGAAACTCGCGCTGTTGTTGGGCTTGGTTTGGCTTTTGAGCACGGGCGCGGCCGCGCCCGTGCGCATGACGCCCGTGAAGATCGCCGACAACGTTTACATGCTCCAGCATTCCCAGGGTTCCGGGAATTCCACCGTGGTGTTTACCAATGACGGCGTGCTGGTCTTCGATTTCCACATCGACAACGCCGATCAGACCCTGGCTTTCATTCGCAAGACCACGGACAAAAAAGTGAAATATTTGATCACCTCGCACAGCGCCGGCGATCATGCCTCCGGCGCCTGGCACTTCCGCGAAGATGCGCCGGCCTGGATCGCGACTAAAAATCAGACCCACGATCTGCAGATGCAGGAGCGCGAGGAATTTTTGGAGCGCAAGAAATCGGATGACCCCCGAAACGCCGCGTACAAGAAGGGCGAGCCGATGACGCCGACGATCGCCATCGACGGACCGATGACGCTCTATTTCGGTGGCCTCACGTTTCAGATCACACCCGAAGGCCGCGGCCATAGCACTGGCGACTTGACCGTCTACATTCCCCAGAAGCGCGTCTATCTGATGGGCGACTTACTCGACACGGAAATTCATCCCGGGCAGGGCGAGTCGGGCGGAATTTTCTACTCCAACGTCAAGGGTTGGATTCAGATCCTTGACAACATCATGGCGCGGGAGTTGCCGGTGGAGACCTACGTTCCCGGCCACGGTCCCGCGCACATCGGCCGCGGTATGGACGATCTAAAGGAACAAAAGCGCTACTTCGTCGTTATGCGCGAAGAAGTGGCCAAGATGATGGCCGCCGGCAAAAACCTCGAGCAGATCGAAAAGGAATTCAAAGTGCCCCAGGAATTCGCTAATTACACCCGGCCCGAACGACTCAAATCTTTCCTCAAGCTTTTCTATAATCAGCTGCAGGAAACCGGCTACTAACAAGAAACTGAAAGCAAAGAACGCAAAACAAATCCTGTAGGGGCGACTGGCGGTCGCCCTGCAATCTCGAATCACGGAGGCAGACTATGAAGTCTTTCATCGGCGCAGTGATTTTTGTCGCGACGTGGGTTGCTGCGTCATCGGCGCAAACCGCCAAGCCCATGTCCATCGAGCAGCTCGCCGCGTACAACAAACCCGATCGCGAGAAAATTCTTTACGCGGGCGCCAAGAACGAGGGCAAAATCACCTGGTACACGTCCCTTGCCGGCAACTCCTATAAAGAGCTTGCCGCGGCGTTTGAAGCAAAATATCCGGGAGTCAAAGTTGAGTCGTACCGCGCCACACGCGCCGAGATGAGCGCGCGCATCACCGCTGAAGCTCAGGCGCAACACTACATTGCCGACACCATCGAAACCACCATCCCGCTATTGAAGCTGCTCAAGGACAACAGCATGCTGGTTCCCTATCATTTTCCGACGCAGGCGAAATTCCCTGCCAACGTCATGGAGAAAGGACCCAACGGTCTGGTCTTCTGGGCCATCGACCGCGAATCGCACATCGGCCTCGCCTACAATAAGAATGTCGTGCCGTCGAAGCTCGCGCCGCGAAACTATCAGGGTCTGCTACGGCCGGAACTGAAAGACAAGATCGCCTTCGCCGGCAGCGACACCGGCGTCACCGTGATTGGCGCAATGCTCAAATTCCAAGGCGAGGAATACCTAAAAAAACTCAAATCCCAGAATCCCACAGTTCACAATGTTTCCGGACGCGCGCTTCTAGATATGGTGATCTCCGGCGAAGTCGGTGTGTCGCCGTCGACGTTCCGTAATCACGTGGAAGTTTCGCTCAAAGTCGGCGCGCCCATCGAGTGGATCCCAATGGATGTCGTGCCGTCCAACTCCGGCTCCACCGCAGTGTCCATAAAAGCGCCCCACCCGCATGCAGCGCTGCTACTCGCCGATTTCATTCTCGGCGCGGGCGGGCAAAAGGTCCTCGAAGCATTCGAGTACGGCAACCCGACGAAAGATTACGGCTTCAAACGCTGGTATCCCGAGCAAGGATTGACCGCCGAGCAAATCGACAAGCTCGAGGAAAAATGGCGCAATACGCTGCGCGATCTGACCAAAAAATCTTTTTAACGCGCGCAAACGAAGACCGGTATTCGCAGGTAGGATTAGCAAGGGTAACCGACGCTTCGATCGTTGCGCTTTCGGTGAATGTGGTTCGGTCGAAGAAGGTGGGTTACGCTGCGCTAACCAACCTACGGCTTTATAGGTGTGGTTTGCGCATTGCTGATCAATCCTCAATGAATCTGGGAGGACATCCATGAATACCGGATCTTACATTGACGGCCAATGGTTTCATCCGAAATCCAATCGGCTCGTGCGCAACGTGAATCCCGCCGATTTAAATGACGTGATCGGTGAGTTTCCGGCAGCCACGGTGGAAGACGTCCAGCGCGCCATCGACTGCGCTCAAAGCGCGTCCCGCGGCTGGCGCAAAACTCCCGGTCCGGAGCGTGGCCGCGTTCTCTGGCGCGCGGCGGATATCGCGCGCCGGCGCGCCGACGAGATCGCGCGCACCCTCACCCGCGAAGAAGGCAAGATCTTCAGAGAAGCCAAGGGCGAAGTGATGAAAGGCATCTCGCTTTTGGAATTTTACGCCGGCGAGGGCTTTCGCATGCACGGCAAAACCCTGCCGTCCGAGGCGCGCGACACGTTCACGTACACGGTGCGCCAGCCGCTGGGCGTGGTCGGCCTGATTGCGCCGTGGAATTTTCCCTGGGCGATTCCCGTGTGGAAGTCCGCACCCGCGCTGGCCGCCGGCAATTGCGTCATCTTCAAACCCGCAGAGCTGACGCCGGCGACGGCGAGCCTGCTCACCGAAATCTACCAGGAAGCGGGACTTCCGCCGGGCGTTTTCAATATGCTGGTCGGTCCCGGCTCGGTGGTGGGCGAAACGATGGTGCACTCGCCGCTTTTGCGAGCGATCTCTTTTACCGGGTCTAATGAAGTCGGCGGCGCGCTCTACGTAAAAGCGGCGCAGCGCGGCGCCAAAGTCACCTGCGAAATGGGCGGCAAGAATGCGGTTATCGTCATGGCCGACGCCGACCTCGACAAAGCCGCCGTGGCGATTCATGGCGGCGCCTTCGGCTCGACCGGCCAGCGTTGCACAGCAACGTCGCGCGTGCTCACTGCGCCGTCGGTCAAGGACGCCTTGGTCGAGCGGCTCGTCGCCGCCGCGAAAAAAATCAAAATAGGCTCAGGCTTGGATGAAACCGTCGATATGGGACCGGCCGTGGACGAGAAACAGTGGAAGACCGACTTCGACTACATCAACATCGCGCGTGAGGAAGGCGCGCGTCTGGTGCTCGGCGGCGGCAAGCCGGAGCATGCCGGCAACGGCTACTTTGTCGAGCCGACGATCTTCGACAACGTCGCGCCGGGGATGCGAATCTTCAAGGAAGAGGTTTTCGGCCCCGTGCTCGCCGTCTCCACGGCAAAGAACATTGACGAAGCCCTCGCCTTCGCCAACGGTGTCGAGTACGGGCTCACGACTTCGATCTTTACCGAGAACATCGACACGATCATGCGTTTTGTCGACGAGGTCGAAACCGGCATGGTTCACGTGAACGAGCCGACCATCGGCGGCGAAGCGCAGCTTCCCTTCGGCGGCACCAAAGCGACGGGAGTGGGCGAGCGGGAAATGGCGGAGGAAGGCTTGAACTTTTTTACCGAGCTGAAAACCGTGTTCATCAACTATTCGGGCAAAGCCGAGCGGTCGATGACTCGATAAAGCGCATGCCCCTAGTCCCGCGCACCGGCGAAAAAAAAGGGCGCAGCAAGCTGCGCCCTTACATTTTTTCTGCTAGTGACCGGCGCGCTAACCCTTGTCGACGGGCGCTGCGCCCTGCCAGTGGCCGACGTCCACGATGATCCCTTCCGGACCTTTGAACTTGTCTTCGTAGTAGGCCGTGCCAAGATTCACGGCGCCCGCCTTGACCGCACCGGCCTCTTCCATCTTCTTGAACTGTTCCTGATCGTTATCGACCGAGAAACCGATGTGGTCGATACCGGCCTGTCCGCCCATGCCGGCGGCCAGCGGCAGCACGGTGATATTCACGGATCCATCGCTCAGATCGATCGCGTTGTTTTTGCGCTTCTGAATCAGAGTCATGCCCATGGCGTCGACGAAGAATTTTGCCATGGCATCGACGTCGACCGCGCGATAGGCGATGTGTCGAATTTTGGCCATCGGTAGTCTCCTTTCGTTCCCGTTCCGAGTTTAGGATCCCTAGGTCAGCGAGTCCCGGCAAAAGCCGGAATCATCCCCCGTAAAAAACCTTATCACCCAAGTCACGCATCGCCAGGATCGCGTCGTCGGGCCGGCCGGACGGCGGCACCGCGACGCCGGCATCTTTCACTTCACCGACAAAGATCGAGTGATCGCCCATCTCCACGGTATTCACGAGCTGACATTCCACGAAGGCCGGCGCCTTCTCCAAAATCGGCGCGCCCAGGCTGCCCTTGCGAAACGGCTCGCCGCCGATGGAATTGCCCTCACGCTCGAGCGGCTTAAAGAAAGTGAACGCCTGATTTTTCTGATCCTTGCCGAGCATGTTGAGCGCAAATGTTTTGGATTCCTTGATGATCGAATGCGCGCCCGAATCGGCCTTCACGCCGACGACAACGAGCGGTGGCTGGAAGGCCGTCTGAGTCACCCAGTTAACCGTCGCCGCAGCGACCTTGCCGTCTTTGCCTTCCGAGGTGAGCACGTAAATTCCGTAGGGAATCATCCGCAGGGCGGTTTTTTTCGCATCAGCGTCCATGATCGATTTCCTTTCGCTTGTGTATTGCACCCGATTCTATGGAACCAAACCTCAATCTGCAAGGCGCCGCGCTGCACTATTTACGACGATTCGGCGGCACGCGAAATGCCAAAACCGCGTATCGATTTCCTTTCACCTCGAAGTCGCCCGCCTCGGCCATGCGGAGACCGGCGACATGGGCGCTCAGCGAATGGGGATTGTTGCGCGCGACGAATGCGACGCCGACCTCGAATTTTCCCGCCAGGTCGTTTTTCTGGGCTTCGTACAGACCGCGCAACAGGCCGCCGCCTCGATAGTCGCGACCGATGCATACGGGACCATAGATATAGCTGTGAAACGCGCTCAAGGGCCGATCTTCAAAGTTCAATCGGTCGTAGCAGCGGAGCATTTCGGCGATGACCGGCGCGCCGGTCTCGAATTCTTTCCGAAATGCGCACAAAAACCCCGCGACGCGGCCCTCGACGACAGCCACCATCGTGCCTAGATCCTCCGCAATCAGCGCGGTTTGCTCGGCGCTGAACTGGGCAGACAAAAAGCCTTGCTGTTGCTCGGCTTCACTCAGGTTGGCGATAAAGTTCTCCGACTGAAGTCGAAGAATTTCCCTATAATCCGCACGAGCCGCTCGACGGCAAAGAACTGCCATTGTCATGGGACCTTCGCGACTATGCCAAAATCATTCTTGCAGGCCACGCAACCATTTTTTTAGGAATCCTTCGACAGGCTCAGGATGTACGGAGAGAAGAATGAAAGCGGAAAAATTTCCGTTCATGCTGAGTTCGTCGAAGCATTCTTAGTTATCCCTGGTACCTTCTCCATCTGCCATTCGCTCGCCTACCCCGACGGGCGGCCGAGGGCGCTCCTGACCATCTCCGCAAAAAATCCGCCGAGAGCGCCCGCGGGTATCGCGGCGGCGAAGGACAACGCCATGAACCATTCGGGGTAAGCATTTTCGTCTGAAGTCCCCGTTTGAAGCAGCAGGCCGAGGAGGATCGAACCGATGCCGACCAGCGCACCGTGTTTCATTTCCAATTTGCCGGCCTTGTAGGCGGCATAAAGGCCGCCGATCAAAGTGCCCAGGGAACCAAGCAGCAGGCTCGCAATCAGCCCATCGGTGCTGCTCCAATACTGGGCCATCGCGTCCTCCGCGGCCTCGGTTTGGGCGCCCAGCTCTTTTACGACAAAGAACGAATAGTAGATGGTCGTCAGCGCGATCGTCGAGATCGTATCGATCACGACTCCGACAAGGATCGGCCGAAACTGAATCCCGGTAAAAAATCCCGTGGGTTCGATCGGCGAAGGCGGCGAACTGGATTGACGCGGATCGTATTGCATGATGTTGTATCAATCAGATTTGCAGCGCGCATTAAAGTCCCGGCGAGCGCGACCGATCTATTCAACTGGAGATCGCATGTTCCTCTTGCCGAAGATTCCCAAGCCTGACGTGCCGCCAAAGCGACACGTTTTTCGTCTCAACACACTCCACAGCCGATTTCTATCACGGTTGCTGCCGACTCGGCATCTTTTTTCGCTCAGCGCTCCGGTGGAGAAAGAAGCGGTTACCCAGGAATCCGTCCGCCCGCAAGACGCCACGCAAAACCGAAAAGGCCGCGGCGCGCGCTGAACCGCGCCTACCGGCGCCGCAGCAAACCAGCCTCGCCGCAAGCGCATTTGAATTGATGATCCAGGCAGAGGGCCACCGCCGGCCCCTTCTCTGCTCCGCCCCCCTCCGTTTGCGGTTGACTTGCCGTTCGGCATGAGGACAATAGCTTCAGGCACCGCTCGCGCAGCATCCGCGTCACCATGTTTCATCGCTTTCGCCACGAAGCCAGGTATTATCCGACTCTAAGCCGTGTGCCGCTCGATGTGCGCATGAAGCTTGACCTCACCGGCGCAAAGATCTCTCTGAATCACTGGCTTTCGTTCAGTTTCGAAGAGCGGAGGGTCCTGTGTCATCTCCCCTGCACCTCCGAAGAAGAAAAAGGCGTCTTCACCTCTTACTTGAACTTCCTTTCATCGAAGCACAGCGGCGCGCCGCTCGGCACGACCGAAGCCTTGGATGCCGCGCTCTGGGACAGCGTGCAGGTGCCGGACGAAGTCCGGCAAAAAAGCGCCGAGGGCGGCTGCGTTGTCAATGACGGTGAATGGAGGAATTGGGATTCGCACCAGCGCTACGCTTTGTACAAAACCGCTGTTTCTAGAAGCCAGCCCGAAGCTTTTGGCGACGTGCTCGAGGAACTCCGGCGGCGTGGAGAATTCGGCGCCGCAAAATAGCGCGCGATGCCCGACGCCCCATTCAAACAACACGCCGTTTCCCGCCTCGCGCCGCTCGACTCGATCGATCCCGGCCGGCTGCGGTTTTATCGCGATCTTCTCAGCGTCGTTTGGGCTAATCGCGGCGATCTGCAGCGCGCCTGGAATATTCTCAATC
>Ga0310810_10001997_pt1 | contig 21662 bp, 17 predicted proteins | sample NCmetagenome_FD_207641 | JGI IMG/M metagenome (GOLD analysis project Ga0310810, IMG submission 207641) | Soil microbial communities from experimental microcosm in Duke University, North Carolina, United States - NC | ecosystem: Engineered > Artificial ecosystem > Soil microcosm > Unclassified ... | reverse complement strand
CTGTCGGACAGGTCGCGCGACAGGCCGGGGGTCGCCTTGATGCGGCGCAGCGCGGCTTCGGCCTTGGCGCGGCGGCCGGACTCCAGATTGCGCCAGGTGCGGAAGGCGGTCGCCATGCGGGCCGAGACTTGCGGGTTCTTCGGGTCGAGCGCCAGCACCTGGTCCGCGACGAAGTCGTAGCCGGCGCCGTCGGCGCGGTTGAACTGCACGAGGTTGCTGTGCGCGAAGGCGCCGATCAGCGCCCGTACGCGGTTCGGGTTGGCGAGCGAGAAGCCGGCATGGCGGGTCAGCGCCCGCACCTGCTCGAGCGCGCCGGGGAGGGGGCTCATCGCCTGGAGCGAGAACCATTTGTCGATGACCAGCGCATCGGCGGCGTAGCGGCCGTAGAAGTCGGCGAGCGCCTTGTCTCGGGGCTCGCCCTCGTGGAGCGCGAGCGTCGACAGGGCCGCCATGCGGTCGGTCATGTTGTCGGCGGTTTCGTACTGGCGGGCGGCCCGCGCGATCGCGCCGGCATTGCCGTCGGCGGCGAGCAGGTCAAGCGCGACGTTGCGCAAGGCGCGGCGGCCGGCGCTCGTCGCATCCGGCGTATAGCCGCCGGGGACGGTGAGACGGTCGTAGAGCATCGACAGCGCAGCCCCGAGCCGCATGCCGATCTCGGCGCGCAGCGCGCGGCGCGCGCGGTGGATGGCGTCGGGGTCGATGTCGCGGCCGAACTCGCGCGCGATGTCGCCTTCGCCCGGTGGCACCAGCGCCAGTGCGACAAAGGCCGGTTCGAGGCTGACGTCCTCGATGAGCGCGGCAAGCGCCACCATCAGCCGGTTATCGGTTTTCGGCGGGAAGCCTTTGCGGATCTCGCCGACATTGCCGATCAGCAGGCGCGTCGCGATCGATTGCAGCGCCTGCCAGCGGTTGAACGGATCGCTGTCGTGCGCCGCGAGGAAGGCGAGGTCGTCATCGGTGAGATCGGTGACGAGCTTGATCGGCGCCGAGAAGCCGCGATTGATCGACAGCACTGGCCGCTCCGCGACGCCTTCAAAGACGTAGGTCTGCGCCGCCTCGGTCAGTTCGATGACGTCGCCCGCCATCTTGCCGTTCTGAAGGTTCAGCCGCAGGTCGCGTCCGTTCTTGCCGACGAGGCCGAGCCGCAGCGGAATGACCATGGGCTGCTTATGAGGCTGGCCCGGCGTCGGCGGCGCCATTTGGCTCACCTTGACCGTGTAGGCCTTCGCGACCGCGTCATATCGGGTCGCGACCGTCACCTCCGGCGTACCGGCCTGCGCGTACCACAGCATGAACTGGGTCATGTCGCGGCCGCCCGCCTCGGCGAAGCATTGGATGAACTGTTCGACCGTCGCCGCCTCGCCGTCATGCCGCGCGAAGTACAGGTCCATCCCGGCACGGAACTTGTCCTTGCCGATCAGCGTCTCGACCATCCGGCACAGCTCGGCGCCCTTCTCGTAGACGGTCGATGTGTAGAAGTTGTTGATCTCCTTATAGGCCTGCGGTCGCACCGGATGCGCCAGCGGGCCGGCGTCCTCCACGAACTGCGCGGCGCGAAGGCCGCGCACGTCGGCGATGCGCTTTACCGGGCGCGAGCGCATGTCGGCGGAGAATTCCTGGTCGCGGAAAACGGTAAGGCCTTCCTTCAGGCAGAGCTGGAACCAGTCGCGGCAGGTGATGCGGTTGCCGGTCCAATTGTGGAAGTATTCGTGGGCGATGATCGCCTCGATGTGCGAATAGTCGGCGTCGGTCGCGGTCTCCGGCGTCGCCAGCACGTATTTGTCGTTGAAGACGTTGAGGCCCTTGTTTTCCATCGCCCCCATGTTGAAGTCGGAGACGGCGACGATCATGAAGATGTCGAGATCGTATTCGCGGCCGAAGGCCGTCTCGTCCCAGCGCATGGAGCGCTTGAGCGCGTCCATGGCGTAGCCGCAGCGGTCTTCCTTGCCGTGCTCGACATAGATGCGCAGCGTCACGTCGCGGCCGGACGCGGTGCGGAAGTTGTCCTCGATATGCGCGAGGTCGCCGCCAACGAGGGCGAAGAGATAAGACGGCTTTGGATGTGGGTCATGCCAGACCGCGAAGTGACGGCCGCCGGGGAGGTTGCCACTGTCGATGAGATTGCCGTTGGCGAGCAGAACCGGAACTTCGGCTTTGTCGGCTTCGATGCGCGTCGTGTAGACGGCCATCACATCCGGCCGATCGGGGAAGTAAGTGATGCGGCGGAAGCCCTCGGCCTCGCACTGAGTGCAGTAGGTGCCGCTGGAGCGGTAGAGACCCGAGAGCTGCGTGTTGGCCGAAGGGTCGACATTGGTCTCGATCTCGAGCGTGAAGGGCCGGGCCGGCGGCTGCGCGATGGTCAGCCGCTCGGGCGTCGCGACATAGGCGTCCGCTGCTGCCTCGGCACCGTCGATCTTGAGCGAAGTCAACGACACTTCGTCGCCGTCGAGCACCAATGGCGCGGCGGGGGCGGCCGGATTGGACCGGAACGAGAGCTTCGCCTTCACCCGCGTGCCGCTCGGATGCAGCGAAAAGTCGAGATGGACCGTGTCCACGAGCCAGTCGGGCTGGCGGTAATCTTCGAGGCGGATGGCTTGGGCGATGTCGGTGCGCATGGCCTCTGATCTAGGATAGAGGCCGCCGGATTGGAAGGAACAATGACGCCCCGGGTTCCGGGCAACCTGCCGGTGGCCGGCTTCCGGCTGCCCCCGCGGACGAGGCTATTTCATCGGCTCGGCATGGCCGATGACGCGCTTGATCTGCGGCGAGCGGGCCTTGAGCGCGCGCTCCAGCGCGTCGACATTGTCGTGGACGTCGTGAACCGAGAGCTCGGGGTCGACCCGGCAGTGGAAGTTGACGATCTCGCCGTCCTCGGTCTCGCGCACGCGCACGTCATGCACGTCGCGAATGATGCGGCCATCGGCCGCCAGCTCGCTCAGCGCGATCGACACGGCTCCGACGCGCTCCGGCGGAGCCTCGCGGCCGGCCACGTCCTGCGGCTGCAACGGCTCGATATGGGTCTCGACCTCGACGCCGTCTCCGAGTTCGGCTTCGATCGCGTCCTCGAGCGCGTCGGCTGTTTCATGCGCCGCGCGGAGTGAAAGCCGGCCATCGACTTCGAGATCGAGGGACACCGAGCGATTGTCACGCAATTCGTGCACCGTGACATGGTGCACGGCGAGCGCGCGGTTGCGCGCGATCACCATGACGCGGTCGAGCACGGTCTCGTTGTCGAGCGCGACCGGATGCGTCGTTACGACCGGTTCCGCGCCCGGTATACCTTTGCGCAGCGCGGCGGCGACCGCATCCCTGATTGCATCGACGCGGTCGATCGGCAGCGTCCGGCTGACACCGACGCCAAGGTCGATGAACGTCGTTTCGCCGACGGCGCGCGCGCGCACCTGGTCAACGCGCACGACGCCCGCAACCCGCGCTGCCGTGGTCCGGATGAGTTCTGCCGCGCCGGGCGGGGCGGTGTCGGTCAGCGTATCGACCGTGCGCTTGCCGAGCCGCCAGCCGGCGAAGCAGACCAGCACGGCAACGACGAGCGCGGCGGCCGAGTCGGCCCAGGAATAGCCGAGCCAGACGCCGACGAGGCCGCACAGCACGGCGAGCGACGACCACAGGTCGGACGAGAAATGCAGCGCGTCTGCTTCCAGCGCGTGGCTCTGCGTCTCGCGCGCCACCCGCGTCAACGCGCGCGCGCGGAAGAAGTCGACGACGATCGAAACGACGATGACGCCGAACGCCCAGCCGGTAGCGGCGACGACGTGGCCTTCGTGATCGATCAGGCGCTTCAGCGCTTCCCAGATGACGATGCCGGACAACAGGAACAGCAGGGCCGTCTCGGCCAGCGCCGACACCGCCTCGACCTTGCCGTGGCCGTAATGGTGCTGTTCGTCGGCCGGCTTGCCGGAGATGCGGACCGCGACATAGGTCATCACGGTCGCGCCGAAATCGATCAACGAGTGGCCGGCTTCGGACAGGATGGCGAGCGAGCCGGTCATGATGCCGATGATCGCCTTGGCGATCGTCAGGCCTGCCGACGCCGCTATCGATGAAAGAGCGACTTGTTCTTTCTCGTTCTGCATGGCGCGTTATCTAGCGCAGCCGCGGCGCGATTTCGACTCCGCTAGTCGCAGTTGCGACTAAAGAGCAACTGGCTTGCCGCCGTCCGCGGCGGAACGCGTCACCGCATCGAAGATGCCGATATTGGCGCGGAGGTGCTCGGGCGTGAAGCGGTAGGGCGCGCGGCCTTCGATGGCGTCGGCCCAGGTCTCGAAGTTCATGCGCACCGTATTGACCGGCGCGTATTCGCGACTCTCGCGCGATCCGTCGGGCTTGCAGTGGACGAATGTCGACGGCAGTCCCTTGTCGACGTTGCCGCCCTCCTGGACCTCGACCCAGCCCTGGTCGCCGATCAGCGTGAAGCGCGCGTAGAAAGGCGGTGTCGACAGGCAGGTGATGCGGCCGCGCGCGCCCTGCGCGAAGTCGATGTCGGCCGAGACGAAATCCGCGGCGGGGGCGGGAAATATCTGCGAGGCCGTGCGCGCGGCGACGCGCGTGGGCGCGCCGGCGAAGGACACCATCAGATCGCCGAGGTGGATGCCGAGCGCGGTCCAGGCGCCGGCCGGGGCCTGACGCGGATCGCGTCGCCAGTTCGACGGGTCCATGTTGCGGAAATTGTTGTGGCTGACGTTGGAATCCATGTGCAGGACGCGGCCGAGCGCGCCCGACTCCAGGAGCCGCCGCATCTCATCGATGGCCGGCTCGTAGCGGCGCTCATGGCCGATGCCGAGCACGCCGCCCCGCTTCGCGCTGGCTTCGAGGATGCGCTCGGCGCTTGCGGCGGTAAGCGCCAGCGGCTTCTCGCAGAACACCTGCTTACCGGCTTGAAGTGCCGCGACCGCCATCTCTTCGTGCAGCAGGTGCGGCGTGACGACGGCAATGGCGTCGATGTCGGCGCGGTTCAGGAGGTCCCGGTAGTCGGTGACGAGATCGAAGGCATGCTCTCGCGCGAACGGCGCGGCCATGTTGTGGTCGACGTCGCAACCGGCCACGACTGCGAAGCGCGGGCTCTCCTTGAGGCAGGTGACGATCTGCTTGCCCCACCAGCCGAGCCCGATAATGCCGATCCTGATCATTTGTCTTGTCCTGAAACGGTTCCTCAAGACGGGAGCATGCGAACGCGCCGGCGGCAAGAGGTGACCGGACGCTCCACCAGGAAAGCTGCCAAGGCGCTTGCACATTGGAATTGCGCGGGCGACCGTGTGCCCGTGAGAAGGAGTCTGCCCGCACCATGAGCAAGGCATCACCGCACATCCTGATCGCCGGCGGCGGCATTGGCGGGCTGACGACGGCGCTGGCACTGTTGCGGCTGGGCATCGACGTCTCGATCTACGAGCGGGCATCCGAGCTGCGCGAGGTCGGTGCCGGCGTGCAGATCGGCCCGAACGGCTCGCGGCTGCTGATCGATCTCGGATTGCGCGCGGCGCTTGACGACGTGGCTTGCGAGGCGGCGCGCAAGGAGGTGCGGCTGTGGAATACCGGGCAGACCTGGAAGCTGTTCGACCTCGGCCGCGACTGCATCGAGCGCTTCGGCGCGCCTTACTGGACCGTGCACCGCGGCGACTTCCACGGCGTGCTGCGCGACGCGGTCCTCGCGCTCAAGCCGGACGCGATCCATCTCGACCATCAGGCGGTGGGCTTCACCGACACTCGCGATGGCGTGACACTGCATTTCTCGGGACACCCCGACGCGCAGGGCGATGCGATCGTCGCTGCCGACGGCGTACACTCGAAGCTGCGCGAGGCGGCTGGCGTCGCCGCCAAGACTTCCTTTCTGGGGATCATGGCGTGGCGCGGACTGGTGCCCGCCGAGCGCCTGTCGCCCGAACAGCGCACGCCGGTCGGGACCAACTGGGTCGGACCAGGCGCGCATGTCATTACCTACCCGGTTCGGCGCGGCGAATTGTACAATTTCGTCGGCGTCGTCGAGGGCCGCGACTGGCCGATCGAATCCTGGACCGAGCGTGGCACGCACGAGGAGTGCTTCGCCGACTTCAAGGGTTGGCATCCCGCGGTGCAGGAGACGATCCGCGGGCTCGACGTGCCGTTCAAATGGGCCTTCGTCGGCCGCGAACCGCTGACGCAATGGGCGTTCGGCCGGCTGTGCCTGATCGGCGACTCCTGTCATCCGACGCTGCCGTTCCTGGCGCAGGGCGCGAACATGGCGATCGAGGACGCGGTCGTTATCGCACGCGCGATTGCCGCCGATCCGGGCGATATCGCCGCCGCCTTCCGCCGCTTTCAGGACCTGCGCGTCGACCGCACCTCAAGGATCGTGCGCGGCTCGACCGAGACTGCCAAGCGCTTCCACAATCCGATCCTCGCCGATCACGATCAGGCCGTCGGCTACATTACGCGCGAATGGGAGCCGGAGCGCGTGCGCACGCGCTATGACTGGCTGTTCGAATACGACGCGCGCGTGCCTCAGGTGACGGCGGCGGCCTGACGCAGGCCCGCGATCATCGATGTGCGCAGGAGATGCGCCTCGAGCCGCGCGCGATCGGCAGCGATGGCCTTGAGGCCATCGAGGATTTCGCGGCGGCGCGCTGGGTCCTTCTCGCGCATGCGCGCGCGATTGGCGTCGGCCTGGGCGATGATCTGCTCCAGCGCGACCGGTCGCCGCCGGCGCTCGTAAAGGTCGAAGCGCGCCTCGCGCGGCGCGCCTTCACGGATGTCGCGCAGGGCGTCGACGAGCGCGAAGGCGTCGTGCAGGCCGCCATTGAGACCCATCCCGCCGGCCGGGCTGTTGACGTGCGCTGCGTCGCCGGCGAGCGCGACACGGCCGCGGTGGTAATGCGCCACGATGCGCTTGTGCACGCGATAGGGGCGCTTTTCCAGCACATCATAGGCTTCGCGGCGCGGCACGATTGTCTGCAACTGCGCCTCGATCGCCGGCTCGGTGAGTTGATCTTCGATCGGTTGATCCTCGCGCGGATAGATCGAGACGCGCCAGCGGCCTGGCACGCGCAGCAGCGAAAAGTTGCCGTCCGCTTTCCAGCAATAGGCGATGTTGGTCAGGCCCTCGAGGTGCTGCTCGAAGGGGAACGTCGTCGTGACGAGGAGTGTCGTTTCCGGATAGGTCTCGCCTTCGAAATCGAGGCCGAGCGCACGGCGCACCGTCGAGCGGGCGCCGTCCGCGCCGATGACGTAGCGTGTTCGCAGGCTCGAAGCGCCGACTGGGCCGCTCACCTCCAGCGTCACGCCATCATCATCCTGCGTCAGGTCCGTCACCTCGGCGCCGAACATCACGGTGGCGCGTGGCTCCGCGATAAGCGTCGCATGCGCCGCGCGCGACAGCTTCCATTGCTCGCACTGCACGCGATAGGGGTGCGCCGTCGCGTTGGCCAGCACGCCGAGATCGAAGACGACGCGGTCGCCGTCCGGATGCAGGCGCACCTGCCATTGCGGGCTGATGAGACCCTGACCGGTGAGCACGCGCGCAAGGTCGAGGCGCTCGAGCATGTCGAGCGTTGGCGGATGGAACGTGGAGGCGCGCAGGTCGATCTCGACCTCGGGCGACTTCTCGACCAGCACGACCGGTACGCCGTCGCGCGCCAAAAGCAGCGCCGCCACCAGGCCAACGGGCCCGCCGCCGACGACTGCGACTTCGGCATCGAAACTTTGCACCATGATCGGCATGTCCGTTCGCGCGGGGCCCTGCCCCATCATCCAATGTCTTCTTCATAGGACAAAGGACGCGGTGACGCGACGGCGTTCTACGCATGGGGTGAGCGCGAGGAGGAGCTAGGAGACGAAGTGTTCCGCATCCTTTTCCTTGAAGGTCAGGCCGTGGCCGGGCCGGGTCACCGATCGCCTCGACCATTGTTCCGCCGACGAGGCTTACGCCGGCAGGAGGCCGCGCGCCGTCACGTAAGCGCCTACGATAATGACGATGGCGGAGAAAATGCGCGTGAGCGCGTGCTTGTGTGACGACAATCGGCGCGCGAGCGCGATGCCTCCGAGCCCGCCGGCCGCGCCGCCGAGAATGAACAGGCCGGCGAGCGGCCAGTCGACGAGACCGGAAGCGGCGTAGCTCGCCGCAGTGGTCAGGCCAAAGGCCGTCACCGCGAACAGCGAGGAGCCGACCGCATTGATCAGCGGCATGCCGGTCGCGGCCATCAGTCCCGGCACGATCAGGAAGCCGCCGCCAATGCCAAAGAAGCCGGACAGGGCGCCGACAAGGAAACCGATGCCGGCGAGCCACGGCAGCAGGTGCAGGCTGTCGCGCGTCAGCTTGACCTGCGGATTGTCGCCGGACTTGCGCGGCCGCAGCATCAGGACGCCGATGACGATCATCAGCACGCCGAAAAGGGTCAGCAGCCGGCCGCCGTCGATCAGTTTGCCGAAATGCGCGCCGACGGCCGCGCCGGCGATACCAGCGAGCGCAAACACGGCCGCGCAATTCCATTTGACGGTGTGCGCCCGCGCGTGCCCGACGAGATTGGCGGCGGCGCTTGCCGCCACCGCGACCGCGCTGGTGCCGATCGCCACGTGCGGCGAGGCGACGCCGACGACATAGACCAGCAGCGGCACCGCCATGATCGAGCCGCCGCCGCCGACGAGGCCGAGCGTGAAGCCGACGATGCCGCCCGAACCGATCGCGAGCAGCGCGACGAGCGCGCTCATTTTGAGCCGGCGAATGCGCGCCGGTTCCAGGGCATCCGCGCCAGCAGATGAGCCATGCCGCAGAAGCCCGTCGCTCCGGCAAAGAGCAGCCCCGCGCCGACGAAGGCCGAGAGCGCGTAGAAGCCCGGTACGACCAGCGCGCCGAGAGCGACGCCGATGAGCACGAGCGAGCCGGCGCCGATCTGTACCTGGCGCATGATGTCGATCGGCGCGCTGCGGTCGAACATGACCGGCAGGCCGGCCTTCTTCCAGGCGTCGAGACCGCCGTCGAGAATGTAGGTTTCGCAGCCTCCCGACGCCGCGGCGAGGCGCGCGGCGTTGCCGCGTGTGCGCGCGCCGGAACGGCAGTGGAAGACCAGCACGTCGTCGCCCTCGCGCAGCGAAGCATCCTTGTCGATGCGGCTGAGCGCATGGTGGCGCGCACCGGGAATGTGCTCGCGCGCGGCTTCGTCGGCCTCGCGAATGTCGACGAGGACGGCGCCCTGACGAACGAGCTCGGCTGCGCGGGTGGGGGAGATGGTCTGCAAGTTGCTCATCGTGATCTCTCTTCTTGGTGTTGTTGCCGCCCTCACGGGCAGTAGATGTCCTTCAGCAGCATCAGGAGCCGCTTCGCATTGTCGTCGGCGATGCGGTAGAAAATCGTCTGGGCGTCGCGCCGCGTGGCGACAAGACCTTCCTCCCGCATCCGGGCGAGGTGTTGCGACAACGCGGATTGGCTCAAGCCCACGGCGGCGGCGAGATCGCCGACGGCCATCTCGCCCTTGAGCGCCAGCCGGCACAGGATCAGGAGCCGGTTCTCGTTGGCGAGCAGCTTGAGCAGGGCGGCCGCTTCCGTCGCCTTGCTCTCGAGTTCCGCCATTGCGGCATCGGCCGCTCTGCTAGTCTGGGCACGTACTGCCATCGGGCGCTTCCCATAAATTAGGTGTTGCTAATTTAGGGATGGCTAATATATACGTCAAGCCCTATATGATGGGCCTTGCAGGAGAATGCGCGATGGCCACCGCCAAGCCTGAAATCAAAGCGTTTTTCGACGAACCGACCAATACGGTCAGCTACCTGGTCTGGGACCCCGCGACCAAGGATGCGGCGGTCGTCGATCCGGTTCTGGACTTCGACCACAAGAGCGGGGAGGCCAACGTAACGGCCGCCGATGCCCTCCTGAGCGAAGCCGCCCGGCTCGGTTTGACGATCGGCCGTGTGCTCGAGACGCACGTCCACGCCGACCATCTGTCTGCGGCGCCCTACATCAAGCAGAAGACCGGCGCACCCGTCTGCATTGGCGAGCACATCCGCGACGTGCAGCAGATTTTCCGGCCGGTGTTCAACGCATCGGACGTGTCGGGCGACGGTTCGGAGTTCGACCATCTGTTCAAGGACGGCGAACGGTTCTCGATCGGCGGCGTCGAGACCGAAGTCATGTACACGCCGGGCCACACGCCGGCCTGCGTGTCGTACCGGATCGGCGACGCGGTCTTCGTCGGCGATACGATGTTCATGCCGGACTACGGCACGGCCCGCGCCGATTTCCCGGGCGGTGATGCGCACGCGCTCTATCGCTCGATCCGGCGCATCCTGTCCTTGCCGCCGCAGACGCGTCTGTTCATGTGCCACGACTACAAGGCGCCGGGCCGCGACCAGTACGCCTGGGAGACGACGGTCGCGGACGAGAAGGCGCGCAACGTGCAGGTGCACGACGGCGTCAGCGAGGAGGAGTTCGTCGCCAAACGCGTGGCGCGCGACAAGACCCTGTCGACGCCGCTGCTTCTCCTGCCATCGATCCAGGTCAACATGCGCGCCGGTCACTTCCCGCCGGCCGAAGCGAACGGCGTCCGCTACCTCAAGGTGCCGCTCAAGCTCGGGGCGTGAAGCGTCGCATCAGCCTTCGACCGCAACTACAGTGTATTTCGACCATCTCAAAGTTTTCCGGCGAGGTTTGGTAGCGGGCGAACGTCACGCGCCCGGCCGTGCCGGCAAAACGGCTGCAAGGATTGCAGGTCCGCCATTCATGAGTGTTTTTCATTGGCGCGATAACGTCGCCGGCCCATAATTTCTGCGACAATCGTTTGCGCAGGAATTCGGGAAGGGCGTCGATGCCGTCATCACAGGCCAGTCGCAGGCGCCGCCGTGCGATCATCGTCGGCGGCTCGATGTCGGGCCTGTTCTCGGCGGCCTTTCTCCGCAAGATCGGCTGGGACGTCGACGTCTACGAGCGCTCGCGCGTCGAACTGGTCGGTCGCGGAGCCGGAATCACCGGGCATCCCGAGCTGTTTGACGCCCTGGTCGCCTGCGGCGCCGGTCTCGATCAACTCGGTGTCGAAGTGCCGAAGCGCATCGCCATCGACAAGTCCGGCAAGATCACTGAGGAGCGGCCGCTGCGCCAGATCCTCACCTCGTGGGACAGGCTGCAACGTCTGCTGCGCAACACCATCGACGAGCAGCACTATCATCTCGGCTGGAATTTCGAGCGTGTCGACCAGGACGAGCGCGGTGTGCGCGTCACGTTCACGGGCGGGCGCGTCGAGGAGGCCGATATCCTGGTCGGCGGCGACGGCATCCGCTCCAGCGTGCGTGGCCAGATGGCGCCGGAGGTGCAGCCGATCTATGCCGGCTACTACATCTGGCGCGGCGCGCCGAACGAGAGCGACCTGTCCGAAAAGACGCGGCGCGAGATTTATCCGTACTTCACGTTCTTCCTGCCGCCGCGGCAGGAAGTCATCACCTATCCGATCGCCGGGTTCAACGACGACCTCACGCCCGGCCGGCGCCGGTTCAATTTCATCTGGTACCGCACCGCGGACGCGGCGCTGCTGCGCGACATGCTGGTCGATGAGAAAGGCGTGCAGCACGAATTCTCGGTACCGCCGCCTTTGATTCGCAAAGACCTTATCGCTGACATGCACAAGGACGCGCGCGAGACGCTGCCCGACACGTTGCTGGACTCGGTGATGAATATCCCGCAGCCGTTCGTCACGCCGATCTACGATTTTACGTCGCCGGCGATCGTCTACGGACGCGTGGCGATGGTCGGCGACGCGGCTGCCAATGCCAGGCCGCATATGGGCTTCGGCATGGCCAAGGCTGGCACCGATGCGCAGGCGCTCGCCAAACATCTGTCCGAGAACGAGGATGTCGACACGGCGCTGAAAGCCTACAATGCCGACCGGCAGCCGCTCGGCAACACGATCGTCATGCACGGCCGCAAGCTCGGCACCCATATGGGCGTCAATCTGAAATCCGACGAGGACCGGCGGATGCACGAACTGCTGCAGACCGACGGCGCCATGCTCGACTGGATTGCCGTGCCGCACTTCCTCGACGCCTACAAATGACCGATCTACCTCGCCCCGACTACGCGCATCGCATGCGGATCGTCGGCCACTCCGACCAGGGCGGCCGGCCGGACGGCATGCAGTTGATGGTGCATCGCGGCCACGCTTTCGTGGCACACATGTTCTCCGGCGGCTTCTCCGTGCTCGACGTTCGCGACGCGAGGAACCCGCGCGTGACGGCCTTCGTGCCGGCGCCGGCGAACACCTGGACCATCCACCTCCAGACCCATGACGATCTGCTGCTGGTGATCCATGCCAAGGACATGTTCGGCGCCAAGGAATTCGCCGACGAGCGGGCCTATTACAGCGGCGCGCTCGGCAAGACCGTCGGCACGGCGGAGGCGAAGCGAAAGCGCGACTGGAGCGCGGGGCTTGCCGTCTACGATATCTCGCAGCCGGCATCGCCGCGGCAGATCGGCTTCATGCCGGTCGAGGGCGGCGGCATTCATCGTCTTTGGTATACCGGCGGGCGCTGGGCCTATGCCTCGGTGCTGCTCGACGGCTTCACCGATTACATCTTCATGACCATCGACATGAGCGACCTCGCGCATCCGCGCGAAGCCGGCCGCTGGTGGATTCCCGGCATGAACCTCGCCGCCGGCGAGATGCCTGGCTGGGTTTCCTCGCGCCGTTACGGCCTGCACCATCCGATCGTGCACGGCGACACGGCCTATGCGGCCTGGCGCGACGCCGGCATGGTCGTGCTCGACGTGGCGGACCGGTCGCGCCCAAAGCTTATCGTGCACAGGAACTGGTCGCCGCCGTTCGGCGGCGGGACGCACAATTGCCTGCCGCTGCCCGACCGCGATCTGCTCGTCGTGCTCGACGAAGCCGTGCTCGATCATCAGGAGGACGGGCTCAAGCTGATCTGGGTGTTCGACAACCGCGTGCGTGAGAACCCGGTCAGCATCGCCACCTGTCCGACGCCGGCCGACGCCGACTACCGCGCCAAGCCCGGCCATTTCGGCCCGCACAATATCCACGAGAACCGGCCCGGCAGCTTCGTCAGCTCGAGCCTGATCTTCGCCACCTATCAGAATGCGGGCTTGCGGGTGTTCGACATCTCGGACGCGTTCGCGCCGAAAGAGGTGGGGGCGCTGGTGCCGCCGGCGCCGGAACGATTGATGGACAAGCGGCCGAACCGCGCGCGTGTGATCCAGTCGGCGGACGTTTTCGTCGACGCGGCCGGTCTCATCTACGCGACCGACTACAATGGCGGCCTGTCGATCGTCGAATTCGACGGCTGACGGCGTCTAGCGCCGATGCGCGCCTGCGCTCCAGCCGAGCGGCGCAAGATGCGTCTCGCCGACCGCCTGCGGCTCGGCCTCCAGCGGCGTCGCCATGCTGACGTTCCAGCGCGACAGGAAGCCGGCCATCGCCACGACCCCGGCGATCTCGACGATCTGCTCCTCGGTCCAGTATTGCCGCAGCGCCGTGAATACCGCCTCGTCGGCCGCGTTCGGCGTCGCGCTGGCGGCCGTTGCGAAATCGAGCGCGGCGCGTTCGGCCGGCGCGAACAAGCCGCTGGTCCTGTAGTCGCGGACCGCCGCGAGCTTCTCCGCGGCGATGCCGAAATGCAGCGCGCCGCTTGCCGTGTGCGCCATGCTGTAAGGGTCGTTCGCCACGCGGCTTGCCGCATGCGCGATCAGGCGCTTGAGCCCGCGGTCCACCGTGCTCTCGGGGTCCCACAGCGCGCGTTGCATCTGCACGAAGGCCTTGGCGAGCTTCGGCTTGCGCTGCATCGTCAGGACGCTGTTCGGCACGAAGCCGAGCGTCCTGAAGAAGGAGTCGAACTCCTCCTTCAGGTCCGGCGAATGTTCGGGCGGCAGCGGGTCGAGCCGCGGCGGCATCGGCGCGTCACATCACGTTCTGGAGAAGAAGCAGCAGGCCGCCGACGACGCCGATATTGGCGAGGAAGCCGTTCTGCATGCCCGTGCGCTTCATCGGATCCTCCATCTCCCAGAACCGCAGCAGCAGGAGCGAGGCGAGGACGGTGAAGACGATGAGGCAGAAGGCGCCGATCGCCGCATGCCAGTTGAGTAGGATCAGGGCGCAGCCGACGGCGTCGAGCGCCATGCCGGCCCAGAACGTGGCCTGCGGCACCGGCGCCTTGAAGAAGGTCAGGCGCTTGATGTGATCCTGGACGTGGTGGCTCGACAAGTTGCGCAGCCACACGATCACGAAGAACGCGACGATCAGAAGCCGCCCGGCCGTGTCGATCCAGGAAGCGTCGTTCGGATATAGCCCGTGCATTGTTTCCCCCGTTGATCTTAAGCGTAAACAATCGCCGACTGGTGCCTTGCCCGCACCAGCGCGATCGCGGCGCCGCCGATGATCGCAGGAACCGCGGCGATCATATAGGCGGTTTCGATGGCGAGGCCGGCCGCGACCAGCGCTGTGCCGAACATCGCGCCGGCGATGGCCCCGATGCGGCCCCAGCCGATGACCCAGCCGACGCCCGTGGAGCGGATCGCGGTCGGATAGACCGTGGCCGAATAGGCCGACAGGACGATGTTGGCGCCGACGGTCAGCAGCCCGGTCAGGAAGGTGATGGCCAGCAGGCCGTACCAATTGGCCGCGAGAAAGCCGATCCCGGCGATCGAAACGGCCGAGAGGAAGAACGTGACGATGAGGCCGCGGTAGGACTTGTCCCTGTCGATGATGCGCGCCAGCCCCACAGCGCCGAAAATGCCGCCGACGGAGAAGGCGACCGACGCCAGGATGGCGCTGGTCACCGGCATGCCGATCGAGGCGAGCACGAGCGGCATCCAGGTCACAACATAAACGATGACCAGTTGCGCCATGAAGGCCGCGATGCAAAGCAACACCGTCGCCCGCATGAACTCGCGGCCGAAGATCTCGCGTGTCGGCCGGCTCGATACGCCGCGGCTCTGCGGCAGGACGTAGGTGTCTCCCGGCGTCGACGCGAAGTCCGGCGCGATCCGCCGGAGGATGCCGCCGATGCGCTCGGGCGCGGCCCGGGTCAGCACCATGAAGCGGATCGATTCGTTGAGCCACAGCAGCAGCGCGACGGTGAGCACGAGCGGCAGGATGCCACCGAGAACGAAGACCGCGTGCCAGCCGTAATGGGCGATCAGCGCCGCCGAGATCGGACCGCCGATGACGCCGCCAAGCGGGAAGGCGGCGTACATCACGCTCACCAGGGTCGCACGCGCGCGCTGCGGCGCATATTCGGCCACCATGGCGATGGAGTTCGAAAGCGCGCCGCCGAGCCCGATGCCGATCAGCATGCGGAGGATGAACAGCGACCGGAAATCATAGGCATAGACGGTGAGCAGGGCGAACACGCCGAACAGGGCGGTCGGCACGATGACGCCCATGCGTCGTCCGTAGCGATCGGCGTACCAGCCGAAGAACACGGAGCCGGCCGCCGCGCCGATATAATGCGCGGCGAAGATCGGCCCGAAGGCCTCGCGCGGCAGCTTCCAGGCCGCGCCGATGACGGGCGCCACATAGGAGATCGCGAGGATGTCGAACCCGTCGAGGAACGATACGCCCGCGCACAGCGCCACCACCGCGATGATCAGTCTGCCGACCGGCGCGACGTCCACGACGCCGACCGCATCGATCTGCCGTCCTTCCAAACCAGCCATGGCGCTCCTCCCCTGTGAGCGGATGAATTGAACCCGGCGGCGATGCTTGTCTTTGCCGTTCCTTGGCCGGGACGCTTGGTCTTCGCTTCTCGCAAATCTCCTTGGACGTGGACCGGAGAAACGCCGCGCCGACTATTCGGCGGCGGCGATTTTCCCGGGCCGATAATCGCGTCGGGCCGAATCCTGCGCCTTGGCGTAGTCGGCGACGCCCTTGTATTCGGTCATCTGTTCGCATGGCTCGGCGAGGCCGACGACCTGGCGGGCGAATGCTGCGAACTGACCGCTTCCCGTGAATTCGGCGCGTTTCATCGTCAAAGACAGAAGTGTCTGGAGCGGGGTGCCGTTGAAGTTCTCGAACATGAAGAGCCGGCTGCCCCAGTCGGTGAGATAGAGATCGCGGATGACGCGCGCGATCTTGATCCGGTCATAGGCCTCGCCGGTGGCGCCCTTGTTCAGCTTTTCCAGCCAAGGCCGCATGTCCGTGTTCTGCCATTGCGCTTCGGTCGGGAACATGACGGCGCTGCGGCCGCAGAGGTCGATCAGCTCGTCGACCATCGTCCCGAAGTTCTGGAGGAAATAGACGCGGCCCCAGTTGAACAGCTGGATGTCCGGCTTGTAGAGGCCGCCCGGCGTGTAGAAGCCCTGGTCTTCCGCCGCCAGCACGTGCGCGTAGGTCGACTGCTGGAAGCCGACGATGCGCGCGAGGCGCGATTGTACCGCCTCGATCTTCGCCGTCCCCAGATGCTCGCACATCAATATTGCAAGGCCGGCCAGCAATTCCGCCCGCACCGCCTGCCGCACCAGCGCGTAGTAATGGCCCCAGTCGAATACGCGCTGCGGGTAGAGCCGCGCATGATCCGGGTTGCCGATGTGGAATACGTATTTCCACGGGATCAGCACGCGATCGAAAAGGACGGTGGCATCGAGCTCGTCGCCTTGCGAGGCGAGAGGGTGCTCGACCGCATCCTCCGCGACGACGCTTTCCCGGCAGACGATGGTGATGCCTTTCGAGTTGGCGGGGCAGACGCCGTAGATGATCTGGTCGCCTTTCGCGCCGGGGCGGAAGAAGACGCCGAGGTGCAGGTAGTCGGCGAAGGCGCTGGCCGTGCCGATCGACTTGACCCCGTTGACCACGATGCCTTCGTCGTTCGTCTCGACGATGCGCAGGGCCGGCGAGTTGGCGTGCGCATTGGGATCGGAACGGTCCGCCTGCGGGTCGACGAAGTGCGGCGCCACGACGAGGTCGCGGTCCATCGCGAACTGCCAGAAATTCCGGATGTTGTCGGCGAGACCACGCCCCTCGGCGCCGACCGATGCCTTCTCCCAAGGTTCGGGGTCGTCGATGTAGGTGACGAGCATGTAGTTCTGCGAATCCGGCGTCCGCGGACAGGATGCGGCGACGAAGTGCCGCATGATGAACTCGTGATACCGGCGCTTGTGAACGAGCTCTTCCTTGCTGCGGTGCTTGAACCACATCATCGAGCGTCGTGTGCCGGCCTCGTCGACGAAGGTGAGCTGGTCCTGAAGGTCGGCGCGGCGGTGAAGATCGAAGAAGTCGGCGGTCACGCGCGCATAGGCCCGCGTAAGGGGATGCGTGGCGACGTTGTCGATTTGTGTGTTGCCGACCCAAACGACGCGGCCGTCGTCCAGCGACTCGAGGTAGTGCTCGCCGGTTCGCAGCATCGTTTGCCTCCTCAGAGTTTGCGGGTGGTTGCGTAGGCGTTGCGCTGGAAGACCAGTGGTTCGCCCCCGTCGCGCAGACTGGTTGCCACCACCTTGACGATGAACAAGGAATGTGTGCCGACGTCGCGGACATCGACGATCTCGCAATCGAATGCCGCAAGCGCATTGACGTTGCATGGGGCGCCGGTCGCGAGCACTTCCCATGCGCCCAGCGCAAAACGTTCCGCGGTCGTCAGACGCCCCACGCCGGCGAAGGCCTGTGACAGATCGCTCTGGTCGGTCCGAAGACAATTCACGGACATGACCCCGTTGGCCTTCAGGACCGCATTGGCGGCGCTCTTGCCGTGCACGCAAGCGAGCAGCAGCGGCGGATCGTCGCTGGCGGCGCAGACGGCCGAGCAGGTGAGGCCCGCAACGCCCGCGGGTCCGTCAGTGGCGATGATCGAAACGGTGGTGGTGAAATTGGCGAAAGCCGCACGGAACTGCGCCGTCGAAACCGCGCTCGATGGGGCATTCGCCGCTACCGCGGTAGGACGAGCCGGCTCCGAGACGTGCGACATAAGACGCATTCCCGACTTGCGAGGCGGGCCACCAAGGCCGCTCCTCCATGTCGGCTAGCCTAGGTGCCGAAGCGCCGCTACACTATCAATCCATGGATATAAATTCCATTCCGTCTGGTTATGCGGCCGACCTCGACCTCCAGCACCTGCGCGTGCTCGATGTCCTGCTGCGCGAGCGGAGCCTCACGCGCGCCGCCAAAGTGCTCGACGTCACGCAGCCGGCGCTGAGCAAGACTCTCGCCCGGTTGCGCGGGTTTTTCGACGATCCGCTGTTCGTGCGCGTATCGCACCGGATGGAGCCGACCCCAAAGGCTCTCGCTTTGGCGAAGCCTGTCGCCGATGTGCTCGAGCGAATGCGCGCGCTGCGCGGGGACCATGTCGTGTTCGATCCGAAACGGTCGAACCGGACATTCCAGTTTTGCGTTGTCGATGCCGGCGTGATTAAGCTTCTTCCGCCGCTGTTGAAGCGGGTCGCGGGCGAGGCGCCGCACGTGCGCCTGCGCGTCGTGCAGCTCGAAGGCGCCCATCTGGAATCGTGGCTGGAAACCGGCACGGTCGATTTTGCGATGGGGTCGTTTCCCGATCTCGGCAAGAGCATCCGGCGCCAATATCTCTGGACCGAGGAATACGTCAGCGTCGTCAATCGCGGCCATCCGCGCCTGTCGGCCACGCCGTCGCTGCGTGAATTCGCGGCCGAGCGCCACGTTCTCGCCTCGACGATGGGGACGGGCCATGCCCACAGACTGGCGGAGCGCGCGGTCGAAGCGGCCATTCCGGCCGACAATATCCTGTGCCGTGTTCCGATCTTCATCGCGGCGGCGGTGATTGCAAAGCATACGGACACGGTCGCGACGCTGCCCATGTCGATTGCCGCGGTTCTTGCCGACGATCTCGATCTCGAAATCATCAAGCCGCCGATCAAGCTGCCGAGGATCGAGATCCATCAGTATTGGCACGACCGGTTTCATCGGGACCCGGGTAGCCGCTGGATCCGTGACCTGTTCGCCAGCCTGTTTCGTGCTCAGCCCGGGCGCGGCCGGAAGTAGCGGCGGCAGGGCGCTTTGACGGCCTCTTTTTAGGCTTTCGCGGTGGCGCATCGGCGCGGCCGAAACCCGGTCCACAACCAGAGAGCACGCTAAAGGAGTGAATATAAAAGACACAACCTTGACTTGTGCCGTTCTTTCGGTCGAGATGTCCCTCGCACCCTTGGGAGGACGAGGCCATGAGCGACATGCTCCAGATCGAAAATCGTCCACTCGGCGCGGTTTCCCCGCGTGTGGCGACCAGGCTCGGCGTGCTGCTCGCCGCGGTGGTGATCTTTGCAACGGTGGCCTTCATCACTGTTGCGGGCGCGCAATCGGCGCAGCCGGTAAACCGTTCGGGTCAGCAGGTGACCGGCGAGAACTACACGGGCGCGAATCTGTCCGGCGCCAATTTCAGCAACGCCACGATCAGCGGGTCGAGCTTTATCGGCGCCAATCTTTCCAACGCCAATTTCTCGGGCGCGACCATCACTTCGAGCGGTGGCATCTCCACCACGTTCGGCGGCGCCAATCTCAGCAACACGAACTTCACAGGCGCGAAGTTCACCGCCGCCAATATCCAGTACAGCACGCTGAGCTGTACGAATTTTTCCAATTCCGACATGAGCGGTGTCATCGCCGGCGCCGCGCTCACCGGCCTGTCGACCACCTGTGCGCCGGTCTTCACCGGCGCGACCGTCAATTGCGGCATCGCCCAGTTTTCGGGCCAACTCAACCTGAGCGGCGCAACGGTGCCGACGGGTTGCCAGACCCCGAAAGCCTTGGCCAACGCCGCCGCGGCCGGGGCGCCGGCCTGGCAATGCGCCGGGGTGGCGCCGTCCGGCTATTCCAACTGGACCTATGCCAATGTCGCCGGCGGCTCCGATAGCAACGCGTGCACGGCCTCCGCGCCCTGCGCCAGTGTGAAGGCTGCGCTTGCGGCGTGTCCGGCCGGACAGTCCTGCGGCGCGCTGATCTATTTCGGCCAGTACACGTCATCGCAAACGGTCACGCTCGCCGCTAATCAGGGGCTGATCGGCGCGTGCCTCGCCACGTCCGGGAGCGGCGACGAGTCGAACTATTATTCGACGCTGGGGCTCCAGTCCGGCGTCACCGGAATGCCGGTACTGTCGGCGACCGGCGCCGCTCATGCCGCGATTAGCAATTTTCAGTTCACGGGCAGCAATGCGTCGTCCGCCGCGAGCGCGGTGGCGGTGACGGTCCACCTGTCATCGAGTTCGTCGCTGGCGCTGCAGAACGTCACCGTCATCGGCGCCACGGGCGGCGTCGGCGTCAAAGGATCGGACAACACGACGACGCCCAGCAATGGCGGCGGCGCCAGCGGGCAGACCGGCGCGAGTTCGTCCTGCGCCGTCGCAGGCGGCAATGGCGGCAATGGCCAGTCCGGCTACAGCGCGCGCTCCAAGGTCGATTGCTACGGCTATGCCTGCACGAACAATTCGTGCAACGGCGTTACCGGCGCCTACGGCAGCATGGGCTATTCCGCGAGCTATTCGAACGGGGGCAGCGTCGGCGGCGTCGCATGCCAGAACTCGCCGTTCTTCAATTGCGATGCCGGCACCGGCAAGTCGGGGCAGGCCGGTCAATCCGGCCAGTGCGGAGCCGGTGGCAGTGCGCAAGCCGTGCTCACCGGCACGTACGGTCCGACCGGCTGGATGCCGCTGCCGGGCGGCACCGGCGCCACGGGCGGCACTGGCGGCGGCGGTGGTGGCGGCGGCGGCGGTGGCTTCTGCGGCGCAATCCCGCTCACGCACAGCACCGAGCATACCGGGATGGTCGGCGGTGGCGGCGGCGCCGGTGGCTGCGGCGGCGGCGGCGGCACCGGCGGCATGCAGGGCGGCGCCAGTTTTGCGCTGCTGATTGACGATGCGTCCACTGCGGCACTGACGGCCGTCACGATCATCGGCGGCCACGGCGGTCAGGGCGGACAGGGCGGAGCGGCTCATGCCGGCGGCGCCGGCGGCAACGGCGCCAACGGCGGCAGCAAGAGCGGCGGGTATTCGCAGGGGGGGAAGGGTGGTGTTGGTGGTGTTGGTGGTGGTGGCGGCGGCGGCGCCGGCGGCAACGGCGGCCCCGCCTTCGGCATAGGACAGGTCGACGGCTCGACCATTACCGGCGACGCGCCGACCTATCTGACCGGCTATGCCGGCCAGCCCGGCCTGCCGGGCAGCGGCGCGACGACCAGCGGCAATGCCTGCTCGCCCTTCTCGGGCGATCAGGGCCTAGCCGGACGCGTGGCCAACACCGTCTCGTTCCAGACGCAGTAGGCGCGCCATGCTCAGCAGGGCCCGCAGCGTACTGACTTCGTTTCTGTGCGGCGCGATGCTCGCGCTGTCGCTCGTCGCCTTCGCGCCGCCCGCGGCGGCACAGACGTCCACGCAGGATCCCGCTTCGCCGGCGACGGCACAGGCGCTGTCGCAGGGGCAGTCCTATGCCTGCAACCACCTGTCGCTGACCGGTCCGAACTTCACCAATGCCGGCACGGCCGGCGACAGCTACTCCGGCCAGAATCTGGCGAACGCCAATTTCGCCGGCACCGACCTGCGCGGCACGCAGTTCCAAAACGCGGACCTCACCGGCGCGGACTTCACCGGCGCCAAGCTCGGCGTCGGAACGAACGGCCTCGAGACGAACTTCAGCGGCGCCAATCTCTCGAACGCCTGTCTGCACGCAGTGACGATCGCCGCCGGCAATGCCGGCGCGCCCGGCGCGAATTTCCTCTACGCGAACCTGTCCTGC
>Ga0310810_10001995_pt1 | contig 21678 bp, 16 predicted proteins | sample NCmetagenome_FD_207641 | JGI IMG/M metagenome (GOLD analysis project Ga0310810, IMG submission 207641) | Soil microbial communities from experimental microcosm in Duke University, North Carolina, United States - NC | ecosystem: Engineered > Artificial ecosystem > Soil microcosm > Unclassified ... | reverse complement strand
TCTTCACGCGGCCATCCGCAGTCACGAAAAGGTTTTCGGGTTTTAGATCTCGGTGGACGATCCCCGCGCCATGAGCGGCAGCCAGACCGTGGGCGATCTGGATCGCAAGATCGACCGCCTTGCGAATGGGGAGCGGACCCTTCAGTCGGTCCCGTAAGGTCTGACCATGAAGAAGCTCGAAGACAATGTAGGGAGCGCCGTCGTGGACGCCTGTATCGAAGACTGCCAGAAGGTTGGGGTGATTGAGGGCGCCCGCAGCCTTGCTCTCCTGTTCGAAGCGCCGCAATCGATCGGAATCCGCCAATGATCCGGCGGGAAGTACCTTGACGGCCACTTCGCGTTCGAGACGAGGGTCGCGGGCGCGATAGACTTCGCCCATCCCGCCCGACCCGAGAGGGCCGAGAATTTCGTAGGGCCCGAGAGTGGCACCTGCGGAGAGAGCCGCCGCCGGAGAGAGCCCGTCCGATCGCTTCACTGTAAGCCCGCGACAAGGACACTACACGTGTCGGGACCGAAACGGCAACTCGAACGCCGGCTGCCGTGCTTGTTATTTCAACAGCAGTTCGCGAGCGTACTTGGTGCCGACGACTTCACGGAACTTGGCGCGGTCCTGGTAGCCCTGCATCTGCGCCTGGTCATTGCCCATCGTCTGCTGCAAGACTTCATCGGATTTCTCTGTGTTGGTTTCGATGCTCGCAAGACTGGTGTATTCCCTCAGGATCAGGACGTTCCACGCGCCGCCATCGTCCAACGTTCGCAAAACCTTGTAGGACTTCTCGAACCCGGCCTTGATCTGCGCGTCCTCGCCCTTCTTGAATTGATTATCCAGATATTCCATGTAGCTCTGGTCCATGCCTGGCGCCATCTTGATCATCGTCACAGTCCAGACCGTTCCGGGGGTGAAGAACTTGTGAACTTGTCCGATGACGGGCACGGCGCCGAGTACGGTGAGGACGCCGATCAACGCCATTGTCTTCAGGTTCTTCATCGTCTGATTCCTCTCTGGGAGAACACGTAGCGGCATCTGCGAAGGGCGGCGGTTTCCAACGCCCGTTTCTGCGCAGCGCATTTGACGGCAGCAACAGACGATGACACACGGGGCGACGGGCGTATGTTCAATAGTGCACACGCTTCGCACAGCAGGCCCACGGATCGAGAGTAGACAGCCGTGTCTTTGGCGCCTGCTTCAATGGCGCCAGAGCCGCTTGGAATTGCGCATGAAGCTGTTAACCTGGCGCCGGCTTCCGCGTAACTAGTAGGCACCATGCTGCAACACGTCTGGCAGGACGTCCGCTACGGGCTGCGACTGCTGCGCCGCAGTCCGCTGTTCACCGTCACGGCGGTGCTCTCGCTCGCCATCGGCATCGGCGCGAACACGACGATCTTCTCCGTCGCCGACGCCATGCTCCTGCGATCGTTGCCCGGGCTGGCCGATCCGGCGCGCCTGGTTGACATCGGCCGCGTCCAGAACGGCCAGGACTTCGACACCGTCTCGTATCCGAACTTCCGCGACGCGCGCGACCGCGTGACGACCATCGCCGACCTCTATGCCTACCGCGTCGATCCGCAGCCGGTCAGCCTTGGCGGCGAGCACGAAGCGGAGCGGATTTACGGCTCGACCGTCAGCGGCAGCTACTTCGGTGCGCTCGGCACGTCCGCGGCGCGAGGCCGGCTACTGAACGATGCGGACGACCGGCCCGACGGTGCGCACGTCGCGGTCATCAGCTACGAGCTCTGGCAGCGTCGCCTCGCGGGCGCCGCCGACGCTGTCGGCCGCGTCATCACGATCAACGGTTTCCCGGTGACGATCGTAGGCGTCGCGCCGCCGCGCTTCCAGGGGACGACCGTGATGCGCCCCGACGCGTGGTTTCCGCTCGCCATGTCCAGCATCGTCGCGCCGCGACTGCCGGCGTCACTATTCACGTGCCGCGATTGCGTGTGGCTGATCATGGGCGGCAGGCTGCGGCCGGGCGTCACGCTCGGCCAGGCCAACGCCGAGCTGCGGGCGATCGGAGCGTCGCTCGAGAAGGAGTTTCCCGACGCCAATCGCGGTAAGAACTTCAGCGTCCTGCCCACGTCGGTCTTTCCGGGCGAGGTGGAGATCGTTTCTGGTTTCCTCGCCGTGCTCCTCGGCATCGTCGGTCTGGTGCTCGCTGCCGCGTGCGTGAATCTGGCCGGCATGCTGCTGGCGCGCGCCGAGGCTCGGCGGCGCGAGATCGCCGTGCGGCTGGCGATCGGCGCGGGCCGACTGCGCCTGGTTCGGCAGCTCGTCACCGAGACCCTGGTGCTGTTCGTCGCCGGGGGCGCCGCGGGACTGATCCTGACGCAGTGGCTGACACGGCTGCTGCTCGCCGTGCTGCCGTCGCTGCCGGTCCCGATCGGTGTCGATTTCGTCGTCGACTGGCGGGTGCTGGCGTTCGCCGCGGCCCTCTCGCTCGTTGCCGCGGTGCTCTGCGGCACCGCGCCGGCGCTGCAGGCGTCGAAGACCGACCTCGTGCCGGCGCTGAAGGTCGACGCGGACCATCGCGCCGGGCCGCTGCGGCTGCGCAGCGCCTTCATCATCGCGCAGGTGACCGTCTCCCTCGTGCTCGTCGTCGCCGGCGCGCTCTTCGTACGTGCGCTCGGCCGTGCCGCCACGATCGATCCGGGGTTCGACATGCGGCAGGTCGACGTCGTCACGCTCGATCTATCGCTCAGCGGATATCAGGCGGCCGATGCGCAGGCGTTCGCCGACCGGCTGCTGGCGCGCGTGCGCGCGCTGCCGGGCGCCGAGGCCGCAGCGCTCACCGTCAACCTACCGCTGAGCGGCAACCGCCTGGCCCTTGGGCGGCTGCGCGTCGCGGGGATACAACCGCCCGACGGCGACGGCGCGTTTCCCGCAGACTGGAACGTCGTGTCGCCCGGGTTCTTCGCGACGCTCCGCATGCCGCTCGTCTCGGGCCGCGATTTCACGGCGCAGGACAGCGCCGGCGCGGCGGGGGTGATCATCGTCAACGAGGCGATGGCGCGCAGCGTGTGGCACACGACCGACGTGCTCGGCCGCCAGATCGAGACCGATGGCGACCCCGGGACGCCCACTACAACGCTGACGATCGTCGGCGTCGCCCCCGACGCGCAGGTAGACATGCCGGGCACTGCGGCGCGACCGTTCGTCTACGTGCCGCTGGCGCAGCACTACGTTCCACGCGTCTCGCTGATCGTGCGCTCGCCACGCCGCCTGATCCCGCAGGTGCGAACGCTCGTGCGCGAGCTGAATCCGAACCTGCCAGTGACGCGCGCCATGGCGCTGGAAGACGTCACGGCGATTCGGCTGATCCCACAGCGCGTGGCCGCCAGCCTGGCGGCGAGCCTCGGAGTCGTCGTGCTGCTGCTCGCGGCGATCGGCGTTTACGGCATGACGTCATATTCCGTGACTCGGCGGACGCGCGAGATCGGCGTACGCATGGCGCTCGGAGCGGGACGCGCCGACGTGATGCGCCTCGTCGTCCGGCAAGGCATCGTGTTGACCGCTGCCGGCGTGGCGCTGGGACTCGCGGCCGCGGCGGCCGGCACGCCGCTCATTCGCAGCCTGCTGTTCGGCGTCAGCCCGTTCGATCCGATCGCCTTCGCCGGCGCGGCGCTGCTCTTCGCCACCATCTCGCTCGCGGCCAGCTACGTCCCGGCCCGCCGCGCCATGCGCGTCGATCCGATAATCGCGCTCCGCGCAGAATGACAGCAGGGCGTCACGCAGACGGGCGAGCGTCTGGCTCGGGGAGTACTGAGACGTTCGACGGAACGGTCTGCAATACCGGAGGTGCCACCCGATCCCGAAACCTGTGCTTTACTCCTGCGGGATCCTGTGGTCATCTGTTAGACGCGGCGACTAACCCGTTCGACATGACGACGCCCGTTCGAGAAGTCCTCGGCGCGCTGACGATGCTGGGACTGCTGGCGCCCGCGGCGTCCGGGCAGACTGCGCCGGCGTCAGCACCGCACGATGTCACGGCCCTTGCCAAGGAAACGCAGAATCCGGTCGGTAATGTCATCTCCGTTCCCTTCCAGTTCAATTTCAACAACGGTGGGGGACTGGAGGACCAAACGCTATTCACGCTCAACGTGCAGCCGGTGATTCCATTCAAGCTGACCGACCGCTGGAACCTGATCTCTCGCACGATCATTCCGATCAACAGTGCGCCAGGACCGCACGGTTCGCGCTATAGCGGCGTAGGGGACATCAATCAGCAGCTCTTTTTCACGCCGGCCAAGCCTGGCGCGATCATCTGGGGCGCGGGCCCGGTGCTGTCGCTACCGACGTCCACCGCGGTCCCGACGACGACAGGAACCTGGGGCGCGGGCGTCGGCGCTGTCGTCGTGAAGATGACTGGCCCGTTCGTGCTCGGCGGGCTCGTGACCCAGGTCTGGCCCATGGTCGACGCGGGTGGGGAGCCCGAAGTCAATCTCTTCACCCTGCAGCCGTTCTTGAATTTCAACTTTGGCGCCGGCTACGCGCTGGGCTTTGCGCCCGTGATGACCGCCAACTGGGACGGCGAGCCTGGTGAGCGGTGGACCGTACCGTTGGGGATCGGAATCTCGCGAACGACGGTTTTCAACGGTCGCCCGATTACGCTGGCGGCGCAGTACTACCACAACATCACGCGACCAGACGCGGGACCAGGCAATCAACTGCGTCTCGTGATGACGCTTCTTTTCCCGCCCGCACGGAGGGCGCGATGAAGGTGTGGCGCATCGTCGGATGGCTGTTCGTGCTCCTGCCCGCCGTGGGACTGTCGGCTGGAGCGGGTGACCAGGCGTCTCCCCTCGCCGCGTCGAAGCCATGGACCGGCGACTTCGACGGGATGGTAGCGCGCCGGCTCGTCCGAATCCTGACGCCGTATAGCCGGACACAGTACTTCATCGACAAAGGACAGCCGAGAGGCCTTGTGTACGAGGCCGCGGTCGCGCTCGAAGAAGAGATCAATCTGCGGCTCAAGACAACGCGGGCCACCCGCGTATTCGTCGTCGTGAAGCCGACGTCACGCGACGAGCTGTATCGAGCGCTCATCGACGGACGCGGCGACATCGTCGCCGCCGGTATCACCGTGACGCCCGAACGCGCCAAGCTGGTTGACTTCACTACACCAGGCCGCAGAGACGTCAAGGAGATCGTCGTCACCGGCCCGGGCGCTCCGTCGCTGAACACCGTTGACGATCTCTCGGGGCAGCAGGTCTGTGTCCGCGACAAGGGTATTCAGTTCGAGAGCTTGACAAGGCTCAACGAATCCTTGAAGGCGCGCGGCAAGCCGCCCGTCCTCATCAAGCCGCTGCCGCCGGCGCTCGAAGACGAAGACATCCTCGAGATGACCAACGCCGGCCTCGTCAAGACGACAGTGGTGGACGACTACATGGCGGAATTCTGGAGCCAGGTTCTGCCGGCGCTTACGCTGCACCTGGGGATCGCCGTGCGCGGGGGTGGCGACATCGCATGGGCGATGCGGAAGAACAGTCCCAAACTGCTGGCCGCGCTGAACGGGTTCGCCAGCACCCATGGCGTCGGAACGGCGGCGGGCAACGCGCTGTTTCAGAAATATCTGAAGAGCACGAAAGTCGTGAAGAGTGCGACCTCGCCAGCCGAGCTGTCGAAGTTCGTGGCGCTGCAGAAGATTTTCGAGAAGTACGGCAAGACCTACGATCTCGACTACCTGCTGATGATGGCGCAGGGCTACCAGGAGTCACGGCTCGACCAGGCGGCGAAGAGCCAGGTCGGCGCGATCGGAGTGATGCAGGTCATGCCGGCGACGGGCAAGCAGCTGAAGGTCGGCGATGTCCATCAGGTCGAGGCCAACGTGCATGCCGGCGTGAAGTACATCCGCTTCATGATCAATGAGTATTACGCCAACGAGCCGATGGACGCGGTGAACAAGATGCTGTTTGCGTTTGCGGCGTACAACTGCGGTCCCGGCCGCACACGACAGCTCCGCGCCGAGGCGGCCCGCCACGGCCTGAATCCGAACGTCTGGTTCAACAACGTCGAGCGCGTTGCCAGCGAGCGCATCGGCCGCGAGACGGTCCAGTACGTCAGCAACATCTACAAGTACTACATCGGGTATCAACTGGCCGCTCAGGAGATCGAGGAAAAGAGTAAATTGACGGGCGCGCGATGAACCGATCCCCGGCGCGATGGCCGTCCTTCACATGATGGCCTTCAGCGCGGATTTGAGAATGTCATCGAGCGGCATTACCGCGAACACGATGGGGAGGTAGGGGAGCAGCGACGCCACCAAAAGCGGCGACACCGCCTTCATATCGAGGACGTTCACGTTGATCTTCCTCACGTCGGCCACGATCGAATAGAGGTCGGCCGTTGCCGAGAAGTCCTCCGCCGCGAGCGCGTCGGCATCCGCGACGCGGCCTTCGGCCAGCCACCGCTGCTGAAAGGCGCGTCCCATTTCGCTCGCCAAGCGTCCGTAGTGGAGCGTGCCCCACCCTTGAAGCCGATGCAGGGGCTGCCTCCACACGAGCAGCGGCCCTGCGAAGATCACGACCACCACCAGAATTTGCGCGATGATGTAAAAGCGAAAATCCCACAAGGGCCGGCCGTCCACGATAACGCTCTCTGCGACGCTTCCGGCACAGAGCGCTCCGATGGCGAACGCCACAACGGCGAAGCCGCGGATCGGCATGAGCGTGAACCGCAGTCCGCCGAGCGAATCGGGATGCGTCGCGATCAAACGCATTGGCAATTGCGATACCCGGTGAAGGAAGCGTGTCCACAACAGGACTCTCCAGAGCCACATCCCGAGCAGCGTCTGGAGCAGCGGCTGACTGATGATCGTGCGCCACCATCCGGCGAGCGACAGGTGGGCCGTGCCACCGGATACAGGTGCAACCCATGTCGACAGATTCGACGGGTACAGTTGCGGCGATCTCAGTGCGGTGACCAGGTAAGCGAGGATCACGATGGCAGCGTCGGCCCATGGCGTCATGAGTAGCCGCCGCGTCGAGGCGACCAGCGCCTCGTACCGGCTGCGGTCCTCTTCCGCAATCACGCCGCCCTCGACAAAGTGCCGCACCACCTTCGCGATCCGCGGCAGGACAGCGGAACTCGCGTAGACAAGGGCGGGGATGGCGACAACGTACCGGCCGTACGCGGCGAAATCGAGCAAAAACGATTCGTGACGCGTCGCCCCGAGCGCGAGACCCTGGAGCGCGGACAGAACCGCGAGCGGCACCCAGGCGACGAGGATAGCGATGAGCGCGCGGCCGCCGGCTTCCTCGCCGCGCGGCGCGAACGGCAGCAGATCGGGTGCCCACGCAAACGGCCCGTCGTCGAACGCACCCACGGCGGCAACATGTTCAGAACTTTCAGCCGATAGACTTTGCTTCGTGTGACGCTCCTGGTTCTCGGCCGCCTGCCCGTCTAGAGCCGCTCGAAGTCGGATAGCGGCCACGAGCGATCGAAGTACGGCTCGGTCCGCCGATAGAATCGAGAGTACGCGAACCAGTTCCTCCCCTCAACCGTCGGGATCCGGCGGCTTCGGTCCGCAATAGATGTCCACGGAACCGTCGTCATTCGTGCGGAGGTCCATGCACGAGGACCGATCCGCGATCTGCTGATCGTTGAGGATCAGCGCACGCGTGTCGGCATCGTACACGGTGACCGACCAAAACAGTTTGATCGCCGGAACGGCTTCGAGCGCGCGCCTGTGGACGGCATTTCGAGCCAGCTGCTCCGGCGTCAAACCCTCGGACGAACGCGTGCTCACCATGCCGTTCCTAGAAGACCACTCTCAGTCGCGCGGCTGGAACGACCGCAGTGTCGGCAACTGGACGGTTCGGGCGAAGAATCTGCAGATCGCCCGTGAGCTGGAACCACGGCGTGAGATGCAGGTTGTAGAACACTTCGAGTTGGTGCTCGACGCGGAGCCGCCCGCCGAGCGGGAGCAGATCCAGGTTGTCCTTCAGCTCGTCACTCAAGTCCGTGTACGCGTAGGACACGCCGAACTCATCGCGCGGCCGGCTCGCGATGAGCGCGTTGCCGCCGAGACCCACGTCGAAAAATGTCGTGATCGGGCTCGTGCCTTGATCGGCAAAGGACACCTGTCCGAAAAGTCCCCACCCATTTGCGGCGGCGCGCTCCACGATGGACTGCCGGAAGGTGTAATTGATCGAGCATGACCCGCGGTGCGGTTCGACCGGGTTGATCGGAGGTCCGGGAAGGATCGCCTGCCGGATCGCGTCGAATGGCGTATAGGCCTTCGTGGTAATGGCGCCACCCACGGAATGCTTGGCTGACTTGCCGCCGTACTTCGCCGTAAAGTTGATCCCCGGCGCGAACGTGACGCCATCGGCAAACAGGTCCGAGAGGCCGGGGTCGAGCGAGTGGTCGTTGGGATCCATCACCGCGAACGTGATGAACGGTTCGCCGCCTTTGATGTACGCCATGCTCACTGCGTTCGTGACGAGCGGCACCTGGCGCAATACCGTCAGCGGCCCGATCTGCGCGATATTGAGGAATCGCTCGGTCCCGCCGCCGGCAAAGAATTTTTCATCGAGGAGATCCAGCAGGTTGTAGCGCCCGAACGACACGGCGACCAGCTTGCCTTCCTTCAGGTTCACCGGAAACAGTTTCGTGAAGTTGACAGCCGTGACCGAGAACACGGTGCCGTTCGCGCCGGGGATAATCGCGGCGGTGTTCACCGGGCTGATGGTGCCGGTGCTGGTGACCAGCGGACCGCCGAAGCGCATTTCGCCTTTCACTTCCGCCGACCAGAACTGCCATCCCGCGAGCTTTCCCAGATCGAACTTGAGCTCCGCCTGCGCGGTCCCGTTGTACTCGCGGCTGGTGTCGAGACCGCCCGACGCCACGCCTTGATAGAACTGCGTGAGCGAACTCTCGAGGACGACCCCCTTGTGCTTCCATTGGCTTCGTCGACCCTTCCAATCGCCGGTCAGCGCCTCCTGATGGAATACATCGGGCGCGGGTGCTGCGGCAGGCTTCGGTGCCGGCGCTGGAGCGGGCTCCTGACCTCGCGCCGCCGCATTCGCCGACAGCGCTACCGCACATAACGCGGAGACCGCACACACACGCGCATGCATTCTCGTCATGGGCCTTGCCGTCGCGGGCGCGTCGCAATGCAACGAAACCCCACATGGCACGTCGACGTGTCCACCGGCTCGGGGAACCGCGCAGCAGGCCGATACCGGCGGCAGTAGTTGGGCGCGCAGAGATGCGAGCCCCCCTTGATCACCTTGCGCGGAATTTTGATGTCCGGCTGGCACGGATCGTAGCTGTCGTCCGCCTTCGGACCGCGTGGATTGCGCGGCACGCAGCAGGCTTTCATGACCTCCGCCGGATGCCGCGGCACGTACCAGTCCGTCGTCCACTCCCAGACGTTGCCGATCATGTCGTGAAGGTCATAGCCGTTCGGAGGAAATGCGCTGACCGGCGAGGTGCGCTCGTATCCGTCGGACGCGAGGTTCTGCCAGGGGAACTCTCCTTGCCACGTGTTGGCCATATGGCGATCGCCAGGGCGGAAGTCCTGGCCCCACGCGTAGGGCGCGGCGTCGAGTCCGCCACGCGCGGCGAACTCCCATTCGGCTTCCGACGGGAGCGTCTTGCCCTCCCACTGCGCGAACGCTTCGGCGTCCGCGAAGGTGACGTGCACCACCGGATGGTCGTCCAGGTCGGCGATCGTGCTGTCCGGACCGTAGGGATGGCGCCAGTCGGCGCCGCGCACGAACGTCCACCAGTTGTGGAAGTCGCGGCGATCGACGGGGCCGTCCGGTTTCGTAAAGACCAGCGAGCCGGCGAAGAGCATGTCCGGGAGCGCGTCGGGATAGTCGGACGGATTGGGCGGGATTTCCGCGAACGTCACATGACCGGTCGCCTGCACGAACCGCGCGAATCGTTCGTTGGTCACCGGGTAGCGATCCATCCAGAAGCCGTCGACCGTGACCCGGTGGGCAGGACGCTCCTCCGGGTAGTGTTTGTCGGATCCCATCAGGAAGGTTCCGCCAGGAATCCACACCATTCCGGGGAACGGCGGTTGCGTGACGGCTTCGGAATTCAATCCAGGTTCAATTTGCATAGACACCGCCTCCGACCGTCTGCGCGACCTGCCGGTCCATGTCGCACCCGCTACTGCCGGATCGACTCGAGCTTGTTTTGCACGCCCTCGCCGCCCGTTTCCGCCGCTGGATCTTCCTTGCCATAGCGCTGCGGCTGATTGTTGGGCTGTCCGGCCGCAAGATTCGGGTACTTCTTCACACCCGCCTGATAGCGGCGACGAACGGACCCGCTCGCCCACCGATCTTGGGAGCGGCCGCGAGGTTGAAGCCGCGCGGAAACGACAAGTCTTCGAACACGCCATCGACGCGGTCGAGACCCTCGAAGTGAATCTTGGAGTTCCTCCATTTGATGGCCATGACCGGCCTGCAGCGGGACGACGCCGCGCAGGCGCGAGGCCGCTGCCAGCCCGGTACATCCGAGCAGAAACTGTCGTCGCCCGACAGGGGCTCCGGAGTTACGGTCTCGCTTGGCAGGCATCACGTTCTCATGTCGTCGTCACTGGATCGCCATCGCCAGCCTTGCCCGCATCTCATGGTGCGCCGCCAGGTCCTCGAACGTGTTCTCGCTGATGTCTACCATTACCTGAAGAATCGTTCCGGTGAACGGGAATGGCGATTCGTACTGATCGGAGACCGGCGAGACGGTATCGCACCCGACGTCGAAGGTCTCGTTGACGGTGAAATAGCCGGCGACTTGCTGCTCGAAACGACCCTCGCCGATCGTCTGTTTGTCCATTCGAAGGGTCACGTCGCCACCCGTACCGAACTTTCCCTCCGTGTCGACTTTCACTTCCGCGGAAAGGATGTGACGTCCCGGTGGAATCGCCTCTCTCGACGAGGCGCGATAGTGCACCTCGTTGTAGTAGTTGTGCTCCCAGTGAAGCCTGCCGTCTTTGATGAAGAGAGAGAACCCTCCGGAAATGCCGCCACAGCAGACGAGAACGCCCTCCGCGCCACCCTGCGGGATCTCGACCTCGGCCGCCAAGGTATGGTGGACGTTCTTCGTGTTCGGCGCGGAGCGCTCGCCAAGCCGGATGGTGCCTGGGGCATAGACGAACTGCGTCTTCCCGCGGATGTGACTGGGATGCAGGTTGGGATCGGCCCGCTGAGCGAAGCGGTCGTCGAGCGGCAGTACGTTGTACTTGGCCGCCTCGGCCATGAAGCGGTCCTGCAGCTCGCGCAACTTCTGCGGGTCGTCGGCTGCCAGGTCGTCGGCCTGTGAAAAGTCCTTCTCGATGTTATACAGCTCCCAGCTGTCGGTGTCGAAGCTCGCACCGCCCGACGTCAGCCATGGCAGTCTGCCGTGTAGACAGCCGGCGACCCACCCGTCGTGATAGAGCGCCCGGTTACCAAGCATCTCGAAGTACTGGGTGACCCGGCGGCTGGGCGCGTTCTTATCCGCGAAGGTGTACGCCATGCTGATGCCTTCGATCGGCTTCTGCGGCACGCCGTTCACTTCGCGTGGTTCCGGAACTCCGGCGACTTCGAGGATCGTCGGCGCGATGTCGATGCAATGGTGGAACTGCGAGCGCAAGCCGCCGCGGTCGGTGATGCCCTTCGGCCACGACATCACCAGTCCGTTGCGCGTTCCGCCGAAGTGCGATGCCACCTGCTTCATCCACTGGAATGGCGAAGATCCCGCCCAGCACCAGCCCACCGGGTAATGGTTTTCGTGCAGAGGCCCGCCGATCTCGTCGATGTGTTTCAGCATCGACGACACATCATCGAGAAGGCCCAGTTGGGTTTTCATGTTGTTCAGCGTGCCGGTCAGCGAACCTTCAGCGCTCGGCCCGTTGTCGCCGACTATGTAGATGATGAGCGTGTTGTCGCGCAGCCCCATCCGCTCGATTGCATCCACCAGCTTTCCGACCTGGGCGTCGATGTGCTCGAGAAATCCGGCGAATACCTCCTGCATCCGCGCGTAGAGGCGCTTTTCGTCGGCCGACCGGGAATCCCATGAGGGGATCGAGTCCGGCCGTGGTGTCAACTTCGTGCTGCCGGGGACGAGGCCGAGCCTCTTCTGATTCTCCAAGGTGATCTCACGCTGCCGATCCCATCCATGATCGAAGTGCCCCTTGTACTTATCAGCCCATTCCTTCGCCACGTGATGCGGGCTGTGGCAGGCGCCCGGCGCGAAGTAAAGAAAGAAAGGGGTGTCCGGCGCGCCGGCCTTCTGCTGACTGATCCACGAGATCGCTTTTGCCGCGATCGCTTCGGAAAAATGCCAGCCGGGATCATCGTGCGGAGGCTCGATCGGGGCAGTGTTTTCGAAGAGAGGCGTGTGCCATTGGCTCGCCTCTCCTCCCTGGAATCCATACCAGTAATCAAATCCTTTGCCCGTTGGCCAGCGGTCGAATGGACCCGCCGCGCTCAACTCATGGTCGGGCGTGTTGTGCCATTTCCCGAAGGCGGCCGTGCTGTAGTGATTGCCCCTCAGAATTTCCGCGATGCTGGCGGCCTCCCTCGGCCACGAGCCGTCATAGCCGGGGAACCCGGTTGCCATCTCCGTGATGACGCCCGTGTGCACGGAGTGGTGATTGCGACCCGACAGCAGCGCGGCCCGCGTCGGCGAGCAGAGCGCCGTCGTGTGAAAGCGGTTGTAGCGCAGCCCCTCGTCGGCGAGCCGCTGCAAGGTCGGCGTGTTCGCGGGCCCGCCGAAGGTGCTCGCCTGACCGAAACCCACGTCGTCGAGGAGCACCAGCAGCACGTTCGGGGCGCCCGCCGGCGGCGTGGGCAGCGCAATGAGATCGGCTTCGGAATCGACGTAGGTGTTCCCGACGCGTCCGCGAAACCGCGGTGTGGCCAGCGGCAGGATGTCCGACAGCGGGGGACTGCCGGTTTTCGCGCTACCCATCGTTATCTCCTCACTTCTTTCGGGCCCGCAGGCGGGCGATAAGGATCCGGCGTCCCCATCGGGATCAGTGGGTACTTCTTCGTACTCTCTTCGAACTCCGCCACCATCTTCAGCACGGGTCCGATGATCCAGGAGTCGAGGATCGTCTTCGTCTCGTCTTCTTGCGGGTTCGTGTACAGATTGAACAGGAACGGGAGCGGCAGTTTCACCGGCGGCGAAATCATCGTTTCCTGCTGGTAGAAGTGCACTTTGTAATGGCGCCACTTCACGGCCTGCAGGCGATCGGCGCACCACACCAGAATGCCCTCGCGGCCGGAGGTTTCCGTTTTGCCGGTAAAGAAACTGGACTGGTCCAGTCCGTCGATCGGACGATCGACCGGCACGCTGGCGCCGGTCATACTCGCTATCGTCGGAAACAGGTCCACGGCGTGCACGATCTGATCGCTGACGCGGCCGGCGGGCACATGCCCGGGCCAGCGAACCATGAACGGCACGCGAATGCCGCCTTCCCACGCCGTGAAATACTGCCCGCGCCACGGCCCCGCCCAACCGTCGTACGGCCTTACGAACTCCGGTCCGTTGTCGCTGGCGAAGACGACGATCGTGGTGTCGCGGATACCGAGACGATCGATGCCGTCGAGCATCTGCCCCACGTTGGCGTCCATCTCGGCGAGCATGTCCGCCCAGTCGCCATTACCGGTCTTGCCCGCGAATGCGGGATTGGGCAGGGTGGGTAAATGCGGCTGGGTCAGGGTCGCATAGGCGAAGAAGGGCTTTTGGGCCTGCGTCTGCCGCTCCATGAACGCGACGGTGCGACGGGTGATCTCAGCGTCGATTAGTCGCCGCTGCTCGAGGTCGTACACCTTGACCTCACGGCTCGTCTCGCCCTTGCGTCCCTCCATGATTTGTTCGGGTGGCATGACGCTCGGCGAATAGCCCGGAGACGAGGGCCAGAGCGCCTCGTCGGTCGTACGGGGAATGCCGTACCACTCGTCGAAGCCCTGATCGTTCGGAAGGCGTCCGTTCTGACTGCCCAGATGCCATTTGCCGAAGAGCGCGGTCGCGTAGCCGGCCGCCGACAGTGACTCCGCCATCGTCACCTCCCACTGCGTCAGGCCATCGGCCACCCCGCCGAACGGTACCGAGTGGGTGCCCGAGCGGATCGCGTACCGACCGGTCAGGATCGCGGAGCGGCTCGGCGTGCACTGCGCCTCCATGTTCATGTTCGTCAGCCGCAATCCTTCGCCCGCGAGCGTGTCGATGCGCGGGGTCGGAGCTCCGCGCGTCGCTCCGCCACCATACGCTCCGAGCTCGCCGTAGCCCAGGTTGTCGACCAGCATGAACAAGATGTTCGGCTTCTGTGTGCCCTGCGCCGGCGGCGTCGCAATCGCCGCGTGGCTGGAGTCAGCAACGCCGAGAAGCCGTGCGGCAACCGCACCAGCACCGCTCGTCCGGAGAAATGCGCGGCGGCTCAACATGACGCTGTGCCGATCACGACGGCCCTCATTGGCGCGCCATCGCGAGATTGAATCGCTCCTCGACGCCGATCAGGTGGTCGGCGTCTGTGGCTGCGGCATCGACATCGATCTGCACCCACTCGACCTTGCCGTTGAAGGCGTTGTCCTTGGGGCCGTAGTCCTCCGATACGGGCTCGCCCGCATCGCACCCGACGTCGAGCGTTTCGTCCATCGAGAACAGGAACCGGTGGGTGCGTTCGACGCGCCCGCCGCCGACCGGCTTGCCATCCACGAAGAGTGTGACGGCGCCCCCCTTGCCGATGCCGCCGCCGTCGTAGACGAACTCCATCCTCGCCTGATGTTTGCCGGCGGGCAGCGGCACTGTCGCGGACACGTGGTATTGAACGATGCCCACGTGGTTGTAGCAGTACTTCAACTTGCCGTCGCGCGCGTAGAAACACCAGCCGCCCATGTTGCCGCCCTGGGCGACAATGACGCCCGTCGCGCCCGACTCGGGCACCTCGACTTCCGCTGTGACCGAGTGCGACTTGTTCTTGGTGTTGATGACCGAGTTTTCCTGCAGGCGGCGCATTCCCTGAAACACGAGTTGCGTGGTGCCGTGCACGACCGACGGGCGACCGGCGAGGTCCGGGTTCGCGCGCTCCACCTTGCGGTCGTCGAGCGGGAACACGTTGTATTTCGCCGCCTCCAGTTCGAATAAGCGCTTGAGCTGGGCGAGCTTTTCGGGCTGTTCCCTGGCGAGATCGTGCGCCTGCGACCAGTCCGTTTTCGTGTCGTACAGCTCCCACACGTCGCCGTCGAGTGGCGGCTGTTCGCTGGCCATGACCCAGGGAGGGTTCCCATGCCGCGTGACGGCTGTCCAACCCTGGTGGTAGATGCCGCGGTTGCACAACATCTCGAAATATTGCGTTTCGTGCCGCTCCGCCGCAGTCGCATCGTCGAAGGAGTACGCCATGCTCACGCCGTGCAACGGCTCCTGCAGGACGCCGTTCACCAGCGTCGGGTGCGGGAGTCTGGCGGCCTCGAGGATCGTCGGGGCCACGTCGATCACGTGATGGAACTGCGAGCGGATCTCTCCCTTGGCTTTGATCCCGTTCGGCCAGTGCACGATCGTCCCGTTGCGCGTGCCGCCGAAGTGCGACGCAACCTGCTTGGTCCACTGGTATGGGGTGTCCATTGCGTGCGCCCAGCCGACCGCATAATGGTTCAGCGTCCGGTGGGAGCCCAGGTCGTCAATGCGATCGATCATGAGTTGCGGCGTGACGAGATCGGGCGCATCGCCCATCGCGATCTCGTTGATGGTGCCGATCAGCGAGCCCTCGGCCGACGCGCCGTTGTCGCCGATGATGTAGTAGATGAGCGTGTCATCGAGAATGCCGAGATCCGTCAGCGAGTCGATGACACGGCCGGTGTGATAATCGGCGTACTCGAGGAACGCCGCGTAAATCTCCATCTCGCGTGTCAGCACCGGCCGCAACCGTTCCTCGGTTTCCTCCCACGCGGGGATCTCATCAGGCCGCTTCGTCAGTTCGCAGTCGGGCGGAATCACGCCGAGTGCTTTCTGCCGTGCGAAGGTTTCTTCGCGGAGCCTGTCCCAGCCCTGGTCGAACTTGTTCTTGTACTTCGCGATCCAATCCTTGGGCACGTGGTGCGGCGCATGAGTGGCGCCAGGCGCGAAGTACATGAAGAACGGTTTGTCTGGCGCCATTGCCTTCTGCTGGTGAATCCAGGCGATCGCGCGGTCGGCCAGATCTTCCATCAGGTGATAGCCCTCGTCGGGCGTCTTTGGTGGCTCGACAGGCGCAGTTCCTTCGAACAGGCCCGGGAAGTACTGGTTGGTCTCTCCGCCGACAAACCCATAGAAGTGCTCGAACCCCGATCCGGTCGGCCAATGATCAAAAGGACCGATTGGCGTGGCCTCGAATACCGGCACTTCATGGCACTTGCCGAATTGCGCCGTCGAATACCCGTTCAGTTTGAGGACCTCCGCGAGCGGCGCGCAAGTATTCGGCCGCAGCGAGTTGTAGCCCGGCGCCGCAGTGGCGACTTCGGTAATCGCACCCATGCCGACGGCGTGGTGGTTGCGGCCGGAGAGCATCGCCGCACGTGTCGGCGAGCAGAGTGCCGTCGTATGGAAGCGGGTGTATTTCAGTCCCTGCGCCGCGAGCCGTTCCGCGGTCGGCGTATGACACGGCCCACCGAACGCAGTCGACGCCCCGAACCCGACATCGTCCAAAAGGACGATGAGCACGTTGGGCGCGCCAGCCGGTGGGCGCAACGGTCGAATCGGCGGGAAATTGGTACCCGGATCCTTGGCGTCGTAGGTCATTAGACCGACCGACTTCTGGTCCGGAATCGGCAAGACGTGACGTGCGACATCGTCGCGGCGGTCGTCCATCGTTCACTCCGAGTCCTGCTGGGTCCGCGGGCGCGTTCTGAGCCCGCAGCAGCGTCGTGGCGAGGCCGTCGCTGATGGTCGATCGCTGCCGGAGTCGCTCGACACCGTCGGCTGGAGGTCAGGCACGAAATGCCGTGGCCTGCGCAGATGGAAGCTTCGCGATCCCCGTCAATCGCTCGAAAGTTCGCGGCGCGTACGCGAGCTGCGCGCCCGGTACAGCAGAACCCGTACCTGCTTCGTCGGGCGGCCTCGCGATGTCACGCGTACCTGCGCGGTCGGTGTTCCGTGTTCCCGGTGACATAGGGAAGCTGGTTGTAAACGTCCTCGTGCACTTGGAACGTCTTGCTTCCGCCCCCCGTGGGAACAACGGCACTGCATTGACGGGTAGCCGTTACGGGCCTAAGCTGCCGGTGGCTCCATGTTCTCCGCGCTCCCGACGCTTGCTCAGGATCTGCAATATGCCGCGCGCTCGTTCAGCCGCGCTCGTGGATTTACCGCAACTGCGGTTTTGACGCTGGCGATCGGAATCGCCGCGAATACGGCGGTGTTCTCGCTCGTGAATGCGGTGCTCTTCAGGCCGCTACCGTTCCCTGATTCCTCGCGCATTGTGTGGTTTGTGACGCGTACGCCCGACGGCTTGTATGCAAACGCGTCCGACCTGAAATTCAACGCCTGGACGACACTGACGTCCACCTTCCAGGACGTGTCGGCGTTCGCGTTTCCCTCGGTGCTCGTGCGAAGCGGCGATCACTTCGAAGAGGTCATCGCAGGGCGCGTCAGCGAACGATTCTTTGCCTTGTTCGGCGGCGAGCCGGAGAGGGGGCGCCTCTTTACGGAGGCCGAACAGGCGCCTCATGGCCCGCGCGTCGCGATCATCAGCGATTCAATGTGGAGGCGCCGCTTTCAATCCGGCGACGTGGTCGGGCACACGCTGGATCTCGACCGTCAGAGTTACGTCATTGTCGGCGTACTGAAGGAAGGCTTCGACTCACAGACATTCACCACGGCGCGCTATGCCAGGGTAGACGTCTGGTTACCGATGTCGATCGATCCCTCCAGCATGGATCGCGTGAACCGATTCGCGGTGGCGGCCCGCCTCCGGCCATCTGTCCGACTGTCCGGAGCGCAAGCACAGGTGGCGACGGCCGGGGCGGAGCTTCGCGGCCGTTTTCCGAACTTCATCCCTCAGACCGATCACCCGACGGTCCAACCCATGCAGGCGCTTCTTGCTCGTCACGACCGCAGTCCGCTGCTCATTCTCTGGTTCGCGGTCGGCCTCGTGCTCCTGATGGCATGCGCAAACGTCGCCAATCTGCTGCTTGCGCGGGGTGCGGAGCGCGGGACCGAAATCGCGGTGCGTGTGGCGCTCGGCGCAACCCGCGGACGCGTCGTTCGTCAACTCCTCGTTGAAGCGAGCGTGCTTGGCCTGTCCGGTACAGCGCTGGGGCTTGCGTTGGGCTGGTGCGCGATTCATGTCGTCGTCGATTGGACAGGGCCGACCATCACGCGAATCGGTCTGACTGGCGACGGAGTTGTGATGGACGGGCGCGTAGTCGTCTTCACCTGCGCGGCAGGCCTCATTGCCTTGATCACCGCCGGTATCACCCCAGCCCTTGCGTCGTCTCGTGTGGATTTGACTGGCGCCCTCCGGCGTGGCAGCCAACGACAAAGCGCACGGACCGGCGCGGCCGGACGCCTGCTTGTCGGCGCGCAAGTGGCGATTACCGTTGTGCTCCTGATCGCCGCGACATTGTTCGTCCGGACATTCGCGAAGCTCGGGGTCGTGGAACCCGGGTTCGACACGCGTAATCTCCTGACCGTCCAGGTCACCATGGATCCGGATAATGTGACGGCCTCCGATGCAGCCAGGAGGATTGCGAATGCGACTGAACTCGTTCGCACAGTTCCTGGGGTGGTCGACACCGCAGCGACGTTGTCAGTGCCTTTCGATGCCGACTCCGATGCATCGCTGCGTTATGTCGTCGAGGGACGACCTCTCGACGGGCCATATCACGGCATCGCGCCCTGGCGACCCGTCGGAGCACGGTACTTTGAAACGCTCCGCATGTCGCTTCTTCGCGGACGAACCTTCACTGACGCAGATTCGTTTGACGCGCCGCCAGTTGCTGTCGTCAATCAGGCCATGGCGAATAAATGGTGGCCGAACGGCGACGCGATCGGACACAGGATCATTCTCGGGAGAGGCACCGGCTGGGACGAACCGCCACGAGAGATCGTGGGAATCGTGGCCAATATCCGCGACGAATCACTCGATGAGGATCCTGTTCCGACCAACTACATTCCGCTCGCGCAATTGCCGAACGCCGTGGTCGCCTCCGGCGCTAACCAACTGACGTGGATTATCCGCGCACGATCGAGCCCTGAATTGCCCGAGCGGCAGATCGTGTCGGTGCTTCAGCAAGCCTATGAAGGCATGCCGACCATCTCTCTAGGCGAACTCAGCGGAATCATCAACCGTTCGCGATCGAAGGCATCGTTTCGCATGTGGCTGATGATCGCGTTCGCGATCACGGCTGTCGTGCTGGCGGCGGTCGGCGTATATGGTGTGGCGGCGTACGACGTACGCCGGCGGAACCGGGAAATCGGGATTCGTCTGGCGCTCGGCGCCAATGGGCCTGGCGTTGTTCGGGCGATAGTGTGGGACAGTTTGCGATACTCGGTCGTCGGGCTCTTCGTGGGAATGGGGTCGGCCGCGGCTGCGGTACGTGTCCTCAACTCCCTTGTCTTCGGGATCACGGCTCACGACCCGCTATCGTTCATAACGTCCTGTTTGCTTCTGACCAGTGTCGCGGTCGCCGCGGCATGGCTGCCGGCGCGCCGCGCCGCCCGGCTGGATCCGATTGTGACTCTCCGCTCGGAGTAAGTGCGCTTCTCGCGAGAGGGGAAAGTGGACGACGACGCGTAACTGACGCCCGTTCAGCGCAACACCCGCAGTCACGTGCGATCGATTCCCGATGCACTCGTCGCCGCGCTTCATCGCCGCTGCCACGCGGCGCGCTGGCGCGTCTCGCCTGCCGAATTCGCGGCGGCGCTGTCGGTCAGCGCCGGCCGTGCGTTCGACGCCCGTGAACCGACGGCGCGGGAAGTCGAACACTACTTGAGGGGCCTCCATCTCGAGGACATCGCGCTCGCGCTTGCGTGCGCCAATGGCGATGATGCGGCCTGGGATACATTCATCGAGAAGTTCCGACCCGTGCTCTACCGGGCGGCGGACGCGCTCGACGCTACAGGCGATGCGCGGGAGCTCGCCGACGCCATCTACGCCGATCTGTACGGGACGCGTGTCAGCGACGGGCGGCGGGAATCGCTGCTGCGTCACTATCACGGCCGCAGCAGCCTGGCGACATGGCTGCGCGCCGTGCTCGCGCAGCGTCACGTCGATCGGATCCGTGCGACCCGCCGTCTCGAGCCGTTGCCCGATGAGGGGATGCAACGCCCGTCCACGGCGTGGCCGGTGGATGCGGATCCGGCGCAGAGTCGACGGCAGATGGTGCTGCAGGCCGCCTTGTCCGCTGCGCTGGCTGCGCTCGTCCCGCGCGATCGCCTGCGGCTGTCCTGTTACTACCAGCGACAACTGACGCTGGCCGCAACCGGACGCATCCTGAGCGAACACGAAGCCACCGTGTCGCGCCAGCTCGCCCGCACACGTCGGGCCCTGCGTGAGGCGACCGAACGGGCAATGCAGCGCGCGGGCCTGTCGCCGGCAGAGATCGCGGAAGCGTTCGCGACTGCCGCCTCCGACGCCGGCGCATTCGATCTGCAGCAGGTGCTCGGCAAGGAGTCCGTTCCGGATCGTTCTATATGATGAGGACGCCGTGAAGCACGACGCTGACGACCCGATCGCGCGGCTGCTGCGGAGCCGCGTCGAGCCGGAGACGCCTGCCGGATCTTGCCTTGACGCGGAAACGGTAGCGGCGTGGTTCGACGGAACGCTCACGGCGTCCGAACAGCGCGACGCCGAGTCGCACGCCTCCACGTGCGCGCGCTGTCAGGCGCTGCTGGCGACGATGGCGCAGGCCGAGCCGGTCGGGCCGCCACCGCGGAAGAGCCTGTTGCTCGTCCGGTGGTTCGCGCCGGCCCTCGTTGCCGCGGCGGCAGTGTTGATCTGGATAAACGTCGCCGGCAGAAGCGCCCGCATCCCTCCGGCTCCCGCAGTTCCAGCCCCGGCGTCGACTACTGCAGCGCGGCAGGCTGCGGCGCCGCTCGCTGCGCACGACCAGCCAAGGTCTTCCGCGGCACCAGCGAAGCCGCTCGAGAAGCGCGCCGACCGCGCTGCAGTCGACGAGTCGATCAACGAACTGAAAGCGTCGGCGCGCAACACACCTGCCACGCACGCCGAGGCATCGCAGCCTTCAGAGAAGAAGCAAGAAGCGACGGCCGGCGCGGCGCAGAGTGCGATGGCCGATCGACGAGCGCAGGCGAAGGACAAAGCCAATGACGCGCTGCAGCGGGAAGAGCCGCTTGCTTCCGCGCGGCGTTCTCCGATCGTCCGCTCCGCCGATGGAACGCTGTGGCGCATCGCGAGCGACGGAACAATCGGGCGCTCCGATGACAACGGGACCACATGGCGCGAAGAGAGTCTCGGGGCTTCGGCGCCCGTCCTGGCCGGTTCGTCTCCGTCGGCAAACGTCGTCTGGTTCGCCGGCGCCGGCGGCATCGTCGTTATGACGGCCGACGGCCACTCCTGGCAGCGGCGCTCCCTTCCCGACCGCGTGGATCTCACAGCCATCGATGCGGTAGACGCCCAGACAGCGACCGTGACGACCAGCGACGGCCGGCATTTCGTCACGCACGATGGCGGGCTGACGTGGGTTCCGGCCGCCCCGCAAGAAAATCCCGCGGCTCCGTTCTAAGGCAAAAGGGCGCACTCAGGCGCCCGG
>Ga0310810_10001994_pt1 | contig 21679 bp, 20 predicted proteins | sample NCmetagenome_FD_207641 | JGI IMG/M metagenome (GOLD analysis project Ga0310810, IMG submission 207641) | Soil microbial communities from experimental microcosm in Duke University, North Carolina, United States - NC | ecosystem: Engineered > Artificial ecosystem > Soil microcosm > Unclassified ... | reverse complement strand
TTTCCGCTTTCTCAATTTCACCGCGGATGCGGCCCGGCTGCTGCGCCTGCGCCGCCGTCGCCAAACATACCATCATCACCGCCGCCGCGATGACGCGGCCGGCCATCTGCAACGAGCGCATCGCCGTTTCTCCCCTGACGCCGGCGCCTTGGCGCGCCGTCAGGCAGAGAAACCCCTACCCTTGCGGCTTATTCCGCGGCTTTTTCACTTTCGGCGCGGGCGCAGGCTTGTCCGGCTTCGCCGGAGCCGCGTGCGCCATCAGGTCGGCCTCGACCATGGCGCGGAGTTCCGGCGTCACTTCGGGGCGGATGCCGAACCACAATTCGAAGCCGCGCACGGCCTGGTGCAGCAGCATACCGAGCCCGTCCGCCGTGCGCAGGCCGCGGTCCCGCGCCATCGCTAGGAGACCCGTAACGAGCGGATTGTAGACGAGGTCGGCGACGACCAGCGAGGCCGGGCAGCGCAGATTGATCTCGAGCGGCGGCTGGCCGGTCATGCCGAGCGTCGTCGTGTTGACGAGAAGCCCCGCGCCGCCGAGGAGGCCGGTCATTTCCTGCCAGCCGGCCGGGCGCACGCGCTGGCCGAACGCCTTCTGCAAGGCTTCGGCGCGCGCGCTCGTGCGGTTGATGACGTAGACGCGCTGCACCTCGCGCTGAAGCAGCCCGTAGATGACGGCGCGCGCGCCGCCGCCGGCGCCGAGCACGACGGCGGTTTCGAGCCCGCGGTCCCAGCCCGGCGTCGCGGCGTCGAGATTGGCGATGAAGCCGTGCACGTCGGTGTTGGTCGAGCGCAGCGCGCCGTCGGCGAACCACAGCGCATTGGCCGCGCCGATGCCGCGCGCCTTCTCGTCCGGCTCGGTCAGCGCCATCACCGCCTGCTTGTGCGGCACGGTGACGTTGGCGCCGATATAGCCGCGCTCGCGCAAGCCCTTGATGAAATCCGTGAATTCCGGCGGCGCGACTTCCTCGATGCGGTAGATGGCGTCGAGGCCGTGCTGCTTGATCCAGTAATTGTGGATCATCGGTGAGCGCGAATGCTTCACCGGATAGCCGATGACGCACACGGCTTTTTGGGTGTCACTCATCGTTCCGCGACCACTTCGTTGCGCAACACGCCGATCTCCGGACATGCGACTTCGACGACATCGCCCGGCTTGAGCCACACCGGCGCTTCCGCGCGCTTCTGCTTGACCGGCGTGCCGGTGACGATGATATCGCCCGCCTTCAGCGTCATGAAGGTGCTGACATAGGCGATCAATTCGGAAAAGGACTTGATCAGGTTCTCGGTCGTGTCGTCCTGCGTTACCTCGCCATTGAGCTTCGTGGTGAGATGCAGCGGCTTCGTCAGGTCGACCTCGTCGCTGGTCGCGATCCACGGACCGATGGCGCCGGTCGCGTCCCAGTTCTTGCCCTGCGTGACGTTGAACTTGCCGTGCCGGATCCAGTCGCGGATCGTGCCTTCGTTACAGAGCGTGATCCCGGCGACGTGGCCGAGCGCCGCTTCAACGGCGATGCGGCGGCCGGGCTTGCCGATGACCAGCGCGATCTCGCCCTCGTAATCGAGCTGCTCGGACTCGCGCGGCAGGACCAGCGGCTGCCCGTGCGCCACCAGCGAGTTCGGCGCGCGATAGAACATGCTCGGATATTTCGGGATCTCCTGGTCGCCGTAATCGGCGTTGCGATTGGCATAATTGATGCCGATGCACAGGATCTTCTCCGGCGCGGTGACCGGCGGCAGCAGCGTCACTTCCGAGAGCGCGAAATCCGCGCGCGCGCCACGCACCGCCTCGCGCGCCTTCTCGAGCGCGCCGGCGCGCAGCAGATCGAGCACGTCATCGAAGCCGGCGCCGAGGCGCAGCTTGAGGTCGACGACGCCCTCGCCGACCACCGCGCCGAAGCTCTCGCGCCCGCGCACCCTGTAGCTTGCCAGCTTCATCGAAGACCCAGCGTTCCAGCCATCCCCGCGCCGTCCGGATTGGATCGGGCGGCCGTTCGGGGCTATGCTCGGCCGCCGAAGACGAACGCATGTATTCCGGGCAGCCGGAGCCGTCAACGCCGGGGTCGCCATGCCGCATATCATCGCCGAATACTCCGCCAACCTCGAAGACCGGCTGGACGTTGACCGTTTGGTCAACGACCTGCACCAGGCCGCAGTCGAGACCGGGATCGCGGAACTCGTCGGTATTCGCACGCGGGCCGCGCGGCGCGAGCATTTCCGCGTCGCCGACGGCAAGCCGGAGAACGGCTTCGTCCACATCACCGCGCGGCTTCGGCGCGGCCGCACGGCCGAAGCGCGCAAGGCGCTCGGCGAGAAACTGCTGGCCGCGGCCGACCGCCGCCTCGCCGACGTCTATCCCGCGCACGGCATCGGGCTGACCGTGGAAATCCACGAAATCGATCCCGACATGACCTTCCGCCGCAACACCTTGCGCGAGCGCGCGCAGAGCGCGGCCTGACGCCCATGCCGATCCGCCCGAGCAACCCGAATCCGCCGTTCAACGTCGTGCGCGCGAGCCATGTCGAGTTCGGCGTGCGCGATCTGGAAAAGTCGCGCGCGTTCTACGTCGACTGCCTCGGCTATCTGGTCACGGCGCAGGACAAGCAATCGCTCTATCTGCGCGCCGTCGAGGAGCGAAATCATCATTCGATCGTGCTGACGCGAGCCGACGCGCCGAGCGCGCATGCGATCGGCTTCAAGCTCGCAAGCGAAGAGGACCTCGACCGCGCCGCCTTCTATTTCGCGCGCAAAGGCCTGCCGACGTCGTTCCCGGAGGTGCCCTATCAGGGCCGGACGCTGCGCACGGTCGACGCCGTCGGCATGCCGATCGATTTCTACGCGCGCATGGACGAAGCGGAATGCATGATCCGCAAATACGCGGAGTATCGCGGCGCGCGCATCCAGCGCATCGACCACATCAACTGCTTCACGCCCGACGTGCAGGCGTCCTACGATTTCTACTCCGATATCGGTTTCCGCCTGACCGAGTACACCGAGACCGACGACGCCGCCGATCCGCGGCTGTGGGCGGTGTGGATGCACCGCAAGGGCAACGTGCACGACCTCGCCTTCACCAACGGCGCCGGCCCGCGCCTGCATCATGTCGGCGTGTGGACCGCCGGCGCGCTCGACATCCTGCATATCTGCGACGTGATGGCCTCGTCCGGCTTCCTCGCCAACATGGAGCGCGGCCCCGGCCGCCACGGCATCTCCAACGCCTTCTTCCTCTATGTGCGTGACCCGGACGGCCACCGCGTCGAGCTGTTCACGTCCGACTATCTCACCGTCGATCCCGACCTCAAGCCGCTGCGCTGGTCGCTCACCGATCCGCAGCGGCAGACCCTGTGGGGCCATCCGGCGCCGAAGTCGTGGTTCGAGGAAGGCTCGCGCTTCACCGACGTCGCCGTGCGCGAGCCGCGCCTCGCGGCGCAGCCGATCGTGGCGCGCTGAGTGACTTGCGACGCCTCGCACGCCACTTCATAAAGACGCCCATGAAATCCATCTTCATCGACTGCAACGATCAGCTCGGCGCCGTGTGGGACAAGGTCATCCGCCCGGACGACCCGGCCATCACCGTCAACCGCACGGTGCGCGTCGGACCGGAATTGCCGCAGGTCATCGCCGGCTACGACGTCGCCATCGACGACCACTCCTACATGCCGACCGAACTCGTGGCGCAGTGCCCCGACCTCAAGCACGTCGTGTTCCTCGGCACCGGCGCGGCGAGCTACATGAACGTCGCGGAGCTCAACGAACGCGGCATCGCCGTTCACATCATCAAGGGCTATGGTGACACCGCCGTCGCCGAGCACACGATCGCGCTGATGTTTGCCGCGGCGCGCGACATTGCGCGCATGGACCGCGACCTGCGCGGCGGCCAGTGGACGCCGCAGGAAGGCGTGCAACTCTTCGGAAAGACGCTCGGCATTGTCGGCCTTGGCGGCATCGGCGCCGAAGTCGCGCGCATGGCCAAGGGCCTCGGCATGGAGGTCATCGCCTATAACCGCACCCCGCGGAGCGACGCGCCCTGCCCGCTGGTCGACATCGACACGCTGCTCGCGCGCGCCGACGTCGTTTCGCTCAACCTCGTGCTCAACGACGAGACACGCGGTTTCTTAACCCGCGAGCGGATCGCGCGCATGAAGAAGGGCTGCCTGTTCGTCAACACCGCGCGCGGCGCGCTCGCCGACGAGCAGGCCCTGATCGATGCGCTCAAGAGCGGCCACATTCGCCATGCCGGGCTCGACGTCTTCCACAACGAGCCGCTGAAGGCCGATCATCCGCTGGCGCAGCTTCCGAACGTGACGCTCTCGGCGCACGCGGCCTTCCGCACGCTGGAGGCGTCGATGACGCTGCTGCGGCGCGCGATCGAGATCGTGAGGCGCATTCAGGGTTGAGCCAGCCCTCCACTTTCTCGGGACCGCGCGGGAAAGCCTGACCCACGCATTGACCTCCTAGGCGGCTGCGTCACAATGCCTGCAAAAATCCCCCGGGAGGGACCGTGAAGCCGGCGCCATTCGCCTACAAGAAAGCCCGCTCGCTCGACGAGGCGGTGGCGCTACTGCGCGAGCACGCCGACGCGCGGCTGCTGGCCGGCGGGCAGAGCCTCGTCGCAACGCTCAACATGCGCCTGTCGGCGCCGTCACTTCTCATCGACGTCAACGGACTTGGCGGGCTCGATCGCATTGAGGCGAAGGACGGCACGGTCACGATCGGCGCCCTGACGCGGCACGCGCAGGCCGAACGCTCCGACGTCGTCGCCAAACACGCACCATTGATCGCCAAGGCAATGCCGCACATCGCGCATCCGGCGATCCGAAATCGCGGCACGATCGGCGGCTCGATCGCCTTCGCCGATCCGGCAGCGGAACTCCCCGCGTGCCTGCTTGCGCTCGGCGGCGAGGTCGAGGCGCACGGCCCGAACGGCAAGCGCACCATCGCGGCCGACGACTTCTTCATCGACCTGTACGAGACCGCACTGCGGCCCGATGAGATGCTCACCGCCATCCGCGTGCCGGCGTCAACGCCTGAAACGCGCACCGGCTTTGCCGAACTTGCGCGGCGCCACGGCGACTACGCCATCGTCGGCCTCGCTGCGACGGCGCGCGCCAAGGGCAAAGGTTTAGCGGACGTGCGGCTCGCCTTCTTCGGCGTCGGCAACACGCCGCTGCGCGCGCGCAAGGCGGAAGAGGCGCTGGCGTCCGGCGACGTCGACGCCGCTATCGGCGCGCTCGACCTCGCGCCGCATGACGACATCCAGGCGACCGGGCCTGAGAAGAAGCATCTCGCCGGCGTGCTGCTCCGGCGTGTGGCGGGGCAGCTGATGGAGCCCCGCGCATGAGCGACACCGCCCTCGATATCACGCTGACCGTCAACGGCGAGCGCGTGTCCGAACGCGTCGACGCGCGCACGACCCTGGTCGATTTCCTGCGCGACGACCTCGTGCTCACCGGCAGCCATGTCGGCTGCGAGCACGGCGTCTGCGGCACCTGCACGGTGCGCGTCAACGGCGAGATCGTGCGCGGCTGCCTGATGTTGGCGGTGCAGGCTGATGGCGCCGTGGTCGAGACGATCGAGGGCCTGTCGGATTCCGGCGAGGTTGCCGACTTGCAGACGGCCTTTGTCGCGCGCAACGCGCTGCAATGCGGCTACTGCACGCCGGGCATGATCGTCGCGGCGCAGGATTTGCTCAAGCGGGCACAGGACACGAGGACCGTTCCCTCGCGCGACATGATCCGCGAGCATCTCTCGGGTAATTACTGCCGCTGCACCGGCTATCAGGCGATCGTCGATGCGATCGAAGCGGTGGCGCAAGAGCGCGCCAAAGGAAGGTGAGCCATGACCGAGCACGCGCATGCCATGTCGATGTCCGAGCGCGCCGACGAGCTCGAAGAGGAGAAGATGCACGAGATGGAGCGCATCCTCAGCCGCTCCACCTTCTCCTATCTGGCCGACGGCAAGCAGGAGATGGACGTCGGCGCCGACCTTCTGAAGAAGAATCCCGGTAAGCACTTCCTCATGGGCGCCGATCCGCGCCTGCCGCCGATGCCGGAGAAGCCGACGCTCGTCGACTATTTCCGCCACCGTTTCGCCTCCACCGCGCATCTGTTGCAGAGCGCGGCGCACGCCTTGAAGACCGGACAGCCGGAAAAGGTGGTGATGGCCTGCCTCGTGCACGATATCGCCATCGTCTCGTTCATCCGCTGCGACCACGGCTATTGGGGCGCGCAGATGATCGAACCCTATGTCGACGAGGAGATTTCGTGGGCCGTGCGCACGCACCAGGCGCTGCGCTTCTTCCCGGATGAGTCGGTGGGCTACGGCTATCCCGACCTTTACAAGACCCTGTTCGGGCCCGACTACCAGCCGGAAGACTACATCGTCGACGAGTACAAGCGCGCCCGTGCGCACAAATGGTACATGACGTCGCGGCTGATCTGCGTGAACGACATCTACGCCTTCGACCCGAACATGAAGGTCAACCTCGACGACTTCGTCGACATCATCGGCCGCAACTTCAAGCAGCCGAAGGAAGGCCTCGGCTTCGACAGCTCACCGTCGGCGCATATGTGGCGCACGATCCTGTGGCCGAGCCGGTTCTTGTGAGCGAGCGCGCATGAAAATCGTCGACGACTCTCCCCCCGTACTGACCGCGCTCGATCGGCCGAACTCCTATATCGGCCGCTCGGTGCCGCGGCCGAACCTGTCGCGGCTGGCGCAGGGCCGCGGACAATATGTCAGCGACGTCACGTTGCCGCGCATGGCGCATGTCGCATACGTGCGCTCGCCGCACGCGCATGCACGCATCGTCACGATCGACAAGGCGGCTGCCGAGAAGGCGCCGGGCGTGATTGCGGTCGTCACCGGGCCGGAACTGGCCAAGGTGATGACGCCGTGGGTCGGCGTGCTGACGCATCTCAAAGGTCTGAAGTCTGCGCCTCAGGCGCCGATCGCGACCGAGCGCGCCTGCTGGCAGGGCGAGGCGGTCTGCGCCGTCGTCGCGAAGACGCGCGCGCAGGCGGAAGACGCGTGCGAACTGGTCGACATCACGTATGAAGAGCTGCCGGCCGTCACCGATGCCGAGACGGCGCTCGACGCAAGGACCGCCGTGATCCATTCGTCGCTTGGCGACAATCTCTGCTTCGAGCGCAAGCTCGAAGTCGGCGCCGTCGACACGGCCTTCGCCGAGGCCGACGCCGTGGTCGAGACCACCTTCGTCACCGGCCGCCACACCGGCGTCACGAACGAGCCGCGCTCGATCGTCGCCGACTGGAATGCCGGCGAAGACCGCCTCACGGTCTATCAGGGCACGCAGGCCCCGCACATGATGCAGGATCTGTTCGCCAAGCATCTTGGGCTTCAGCACCAGCAGGTTCGCGTCCTGACGAAGGACGTCGGCGGCTCGTTCGGAATCAAGGTGCACACCTATGCCGACGAGATGGCGACCGTGGCGCTGTCGAAGCTCTTGAAGCGCCCGGTCAAGTTCGTCGCCGACCGGCTGGAAAGCTTCGTCACCGACATCCACGCCCGCGACCACCGCATCAAGGCGAAGATCGGCGTCAAGACGGACGGCACCATCACCGCCCTCGAGATCGACGATCTCACCGGCATCGGCCCCTACTCCGTCTATCCGCGCACGTCCGGCATCGAGGCGAACCAGGTCGTGAACCTGGTCGGCGGCCCCTACACCTGTCCGAACTACCGGGCGGCCGCGCGTGTCGTCTTCACCAATAAGAACGTCATGTGCCAATACCGCGCCGTCGGTCATCCGATCGCGGTTGCCGTGACGGAGGGTCTGGTCGAGCTCGCCGCGGCGAAGATCGGCATGGACCCGCTCGAACTGCGCCGGCGCAATTTGTTCGCCGACGATTCCTACCCGGCGCAAACGGCCGCCGGCCTCAAGCTCGAAAAGCTGTCGCACCACGAGGCGCTGGCGCAGCTCGACACGAAGATGAACTATGCCGGCCTGCGCGCCGAGCAGGCCAAGCTGCGAAAGAGCGGCGTCTATCGCGGCATCGGTTTTGCCTCCTTCATCGAGGTGACCAACCCGTCAGCGGCGTTCTACGGCGTCGGCGGCGCCCGCATCACCTCGCAGGACGGCGCGACGGTGAAGCTCGACGCGCAGGGCAACGTCTCGATCCACACCGGCGTGTCCGAGCAGGGCCAGGGCGCGGAAGCCGTGGTCGCGCAATGCGTGGCCAGCGCCTTCGGCGTTTCGCTCGACAAGGTCCGCGTCGTCATGGGCGACACCGACAACACGCCCTATGGCGGCGGCACCTGGGCCTCGCGGGCGGCCGGTATTGGCGGCGAAGCAGCCTGGCAGGCCGGCAAGGCGCTGCGCGAGAACGTGCTGTCGGTCGCCGGCAGCATGTTGCAGACCAAGCCCGGCGATCTCGACATTCGGGGCGGCACCGTCGTCGACAAGGCGAGCGGCGCCGAGCGACTCGGGCTCGATGAACTCGCGCGCGTCGTTTATTTCCGCCCCGACACGCTCCCGTCCGGCGTGCAGCCGGAACTGGTGGTGACGAAACACTACGTACCGAAGGGCTGGCCCTTCGCCTTCACCAACGGCATTCAGGCGAGCTATCTAGAGGTCGACGTTGACACCGGCTTCGTCAAATTGCTGAAGCACTGGTGCATCGAGGATTGCGGCACGATCATCAACCCGCAACTCGTCGATGAGCAGATCCGCGGCGGCGTCGTGCAGGGCATCGGCGCGGCGCTCTACGAGCAGTGCCTCTATGACGAGCGCGGGCAGATGCTCAACGGCAGCATGGCCGACTACCTGGTGCCGATGGCGGCGGAAATGCCGGACATCGACTGCGGCCATGTCGTCTCGCCGACCGCGGACTCCGAGCTCGGCGCCAAAGGCGCGGGCGAAGCCGGCACCGCCGGCGCGCCGGCCTGCATCATGAACGCGATCAACGACGCCCTGCGGCCTTTGGGCGCATCGCCGCTCACCGACATGCCGTTCACGCCGGGGAAGATCCTGCGGGCGCTGGGCAAGGTGTGAGGCCTTCTTATCCCTCCCCTGCGCCTCAACGTCATGGCCGGGCTTCGTCCCGGCCATCTCGCTTAGTCAGGCACAGTGCCCGCCTGATCGGGGCCACCGAGACAAGCCCGGTGGCGACAGCGGTCAAAACTTGATCATGTCGCTGCGCGTGAGCGTCGTCTTCGTCGACAGGCCGGGCGCGGTCATCGCATCGAGCACCGTCGCGTATTCCGCGATCGGATCGATCGCCGACATGCCGTCGACCGGGATAATTACGTTCATGCCACGGAACGCCGCGCCGCTCGCCGTATAGAGCACCGCGCCGTTCGAGGCCGTGCCGACGGCGATCACGGTCTTGATGCCCTTGTCCTTCAGCATCTTGTCGAGGTCGGTATTGAGGAACTTGTCGGGGCCCGACAAGACGTGCGGCTCGCCAGCCTGTGGCGCCAGATCGGGCAGCACGTCAGCCGGCGTCGAGTTCGGGATGATCGAATAGATGACCGGCGCCTTGGCCGCGCGCGCGGCGGCGAGCAGCTTCTTCATCGCGGGCAGGCTGTCGACGCAGCGTGGCCGCTTGCCGCAGTTCTGTTTCATGAAGTCGAGCATCAGGAGCGCCGTCGTCTTCGCATCGACGGTCACCGGCTTGAGCGCGGGAGCAGCGGGCGCCTTGATGCTCGCCCATTCCGAAACGATATCGCCGGCCATCGCCGGCAACGTTGACATCGTGAAAGTCGCGAGCGCTAAGCCCAGCAGAGTGCGTTTCATGATCCCTCCTCTTATGCATTGGCGCGACAGCGCGCCTCGGATCGGAGCAAGACACGCGATGCTTGTAAAGCGGAGCGTCCCACCCGCTTGAACGAACACCGTGGGCCGTCGCAGTATTGCGCGCGAAGGCGGAGGCTCGACGGCGCCGCGGAGAACCAAGGACACGCTCGATGAACATCAAGGTCGACAAGAACGCGATCGACGAGGCCAGCCAGAAGCTCCGGAACTGGGGCCGCTGGGGCAAGGACGACCAGATCGGCACCTTGAACCACGTCACGCCGGAGGACATCGTCAATGCGGCGCGGCTGATCCGCACCGGCAAGGTGTTCGCGCTCGGCATTCCGCTCGACCGCACCGGCCCGCAGACCGGCCTGTTCGGCGGCCGCTTCAACCCGATCCACCAGATGCTCGCGACCGGCACCGACGCCATCGCCGGGCAGCAGGACTGGAACAAGCTGCGTTACGCCGACGACACGCTCATGCTGTGCGTGCAGGGCGCGACGCATTGGGATGCGCTCGGCCACATCTTCTACGAGGACAAGACCTATAACGGCTACGACGCCAGGCTGATCGACTCGCGCGGCCTCTCGGTGCTCGGCATCGAGCACTCCAAGGACAAGATGATCGGCCGCGGCGTGCTGCTCGACATCGCCCGCTTCCGCGGCGTGCCGTGGATGCAGGACGGCGAAAGCATCTCCAACGAGGAACTCGACAAGTGCGCCAAGGCGCAGAACGTCGAGATCAAGAAGGGCGACTTCGTTATCATCCGCACCGGGCAGATGGAACGCTGCCACGAGGAGAAGGATTGGGGCGGCTATGCCGGCGGCGACGCGCCGGGCGTCAAGTTCGAGAACTGCTACTGGTGCCAGGACAAGCAGATCGCCGCGATCTGCACCGACACATGGGGCGTCGAGGTGCGGCCGAACGAGACCGGCGACGCCAACCAGCCGTGGCATTGGATCGTCATCCCGGCCATGGGCCTGTGCATGGGCGAGATCTTCTATCTCAAGGAGCTCGCGCAGGACTGCCACGACGACGGCGTCTACGAGTTCTTCTTCTGCGGACCGCCGCTGATCATCACCGGCGGTACCGGGAGCCCGATCAATCCGCAGGCGATAAAGTGACCGCATAGCGGTCATCCCGGACGGCGCGACAGCGCCCATCCGGGGTCTCGCGCCACAGGCAGAGCGCCGTCACCCCCGGGCTTGACCCGGGGGTCCATGACGCGTTTGAACTTGTGGAAGCCTTTCATGGATGGCCGGGTCAAGCCCGGCCATGACGCGGTGCTGGTGGCATCGCGCAGCAATACGGAGAACGCCCACATGCCCCGCTATCTCAAGCGCGGACTGGACGCGAGCGCGATCAAGGCCGCCGACGCCAAGGTGCGCGAGACCGTCGAGGACATTCTCGGCCAGATCGAAGCCAAGGGCGACGCCGCCGTGCGCGAGCTGTCGCAGAAGTTCGACAACTGGTCGCCGCAGGAGTTCAAGCTCTCGCGGCAGGACATCGAGCGCGCCATTTCGCAGGTGTCGAAACGCGACCTCGAGGATATCAAGTTTGCCCAAGCACAGGTGCGCAACTTCGCGCAGAAGCAGAAGGACACGATGCTCGACCTCGAGGTCGAGACGCTGCCTGGCGTCATCCTGGGCCACAAGCACATCCCGGTGAACTCGATCGGCTGCTACGTGCCGGGCGGGCGCTATCCGATGGTCGCCTCCGCGCACATGTCGATCGTCACCGCCAAGGTCGCCGGCGTGAAGCGCATCATCGCCTGCGCCCCGCCCTACAAGGGCGGACCGCACCCCGCGATCGTCGCCGCGCAGCATTTCGGCGGCGCCGACGACATCTACGTGCTCGGCGGCGTGCAGGCCGTTGCGGCGATGGCGCTCGGCACAGGCACGATCCAGGCGGTCGACATGATCGTCGGGCCGGGCAACGCCTACGTCGCCGAGGCCAAGCGGCAATTGTTCGGCCGCGTCGGCATCGACCTGCTCGCCGGTCCGACCGAGACCTTGATCATCGCCGACGACACGGTCGACGCCGAAATTTGCGCCACCGATCTGATGGGACAGGCCGAGCACGGGCCAACGTCGCCGGCGGTGCTGATCACCAACTCGGAAAAGCTCGCCAAAGCGACGATGGCCGAGGTCGAGCGGCTGCTCACGATCCTGCCGACCGCCGACGCCGCGCGTCAGGCGTGGAAGGACTACGGCGAAGTCATCGTCTGCGACAGCGAGCAAGAGATGATCGCGGAAGCCGACCGCGTCGCCTCCGAGCACGTGCAGGTGATGACGCGCGACCCGGACGTGTTCCTCAACGGCATGACGAACTACGGCGCGCTGTTTCTGGGACCGCGCACCAACGTCGCCTATGGCGACAAGGTGATCGGCACCAACCACACGCTGCCGACTAAGAAGAACGCGCGCTTCACCGGCGGCCTCTGGGTCGGCAAGTTCATCAAGACCTGCACCTACCAGAAGGTGATGACCGACGAGGCGAGCACGAAGATCGGCGAAGTGTGCTCGCGGCTCTGCGTGCTCGAAGGCTTCCTCGGCCATGCCGAGCAGGCGAACGTGCGCGTGCGCCGCTATGGCGGGCGGAACGTGCCTTACGCGACCGCGGCGGAGTGAGTTCGCGAGCGGCGCGCAATGCCTCCCACGGCCGATGATCTCCGCGCCATCGAACGCCTGCACGTGCGGGCGTGGCCGGCGCTGGAGACGGCGGAGATCGAGGGCTGGCTGTGGCGGCGCTCGGGCGGCGGCTCGAACCGCGCCAATTCGGTGTCGACCGTGCGCTTCACCGACGCCGATCCCGACGCGGCGCTCGACGCGATCGAGGCGCGCTATCGCGCGCGCAACGCGGCGGCGCGCGTCTGCGTCTACGACCTGAGCGAACCCGCAGATCTCAATGAGCGTTTGGCCGCTCGCGGCTACATCAACAACGAAACCACGGTGACGATGGTCAAGCCGGTCGCACACCGTGCCGTGCCGGCCGACGTCGCTATCAGCGGCAGGCCGGGCGCTGATTGGCTTGCGGTCTATCTCGGCGCCATCACCGAGGACCGCCGCGCCATCAACGCGGAAATTCTCAAATCGATTCCGTCACCTTGCGCGTTCTTCACCTGCATGCGTGACGGGCGCGCAGTCTCGACCGGCCTCGGCGTCGCCGACGGCGGCATCGCGGCCATCGAATGCATGGCGACGCGCGACGACGCACGGCGGCAGGGCGGCGCGCAGGCGGTGCTCGCGGCGATCGAGGCCTGGGCGGCCGGCCAAGGTGTGCACAGGCTGGCGCTCGAGGCCGTCGCCGCCAATACTCCGGCGATCGCGCTCTACAGTGGGTTCGGCTTCGCGCAGGTTGCGACCAACCGTTTCTGGGTCAAGGATTGGACATGAGTGTCGCGCTCACCCCCACCCCCTCCTTCCGCCTCGACGGCCGCCGCGCGCTGGTGACCGGCGCCGGCCGCGGCATCGGCCTCTCCGCCGCCTCCGCATTGGCCGAAGCAGGCGCGCATGTGACGCTCGCCGCACGCTCCGCGCAGGAGATCGAGGAGGCCGCGGCGTCCATCCGTGCCCGCGGCCAGCAGGCCGAGGCGCTGGTGCTCGACGTCACCGACATCGCGGCGGTGCGCAAGGCTGTCGCCGCGGCCGCGCCGTTCCAGGTGCTCGTGAACAATGCCGGCATGAACAGGCCGAAAATGCTCCCCGACGTCACGGTCGAGGACTTCGACGCCATCATGGGGCTCAACGTGCGCGCCGCCTTCTTCGTGGCGCAGGCCGTGGCCAGGCGCCTGCTCGACGCCAAGCTCCCCGGCTCGATCATCAACATCTCCTCGCAGATGGGCCATGTCGGCGCCGCGCGCCGCACTGTCTACTGCGCGTCCAAGCACGCGATGGAGGGCTTCACCAAGGCGATGGCGATCGAACTTGCGCCGCACGCGATCCGCGTCAATTCGCTGGGGCCGACCTTCCTCGAGACGCCGATGACGAAGCCGTTCTTCGAAAACAAGGCGTTCCGCGACGAGGTGCTCGGCAAGATCAAGCTCGGACGCCTCGGCCAGCTCGAAGAGCTGACCGGCGCCATCGTGTTCCTCGCGTCGGACGCGTCGTCACTGATGACGGGATCGGCGCTGGTGTTGGATGGCGGCTGGACGGCGGAGTGATCCGCCTCAAAACAGCTTCTTCAGCACCTGCGGATTGAGGCAGCTCACCGGAGCCCGGCCCTCGATCAGCGCGATGGTGTTGTCGACCACGACATTGGCCATGCCTTCGCGCAACTCCAGCACGCCGCTGCCGAGATGCGGCGTCAGCACGACGTTCGGCATGGCGACAAGCTCGGCCGACACCTGCGGCTCGAATTCGTAGACGTCGAGGCCGGCGCCGGCGATCTTTTTGTCCTTGAGCGCGCGCACCAAGGCCGCTTCGTCGATCACCGGCCCGCGCGCGGTGTTGACGACGAATGCGGTCTTCTTCATCAGCGCGAACTGCGCGTCGCTCATGAGGTGGCGCGTCTCGCGCGACAATTGCGGATGCAGCGAGACGAAATCGGCTTCGCCGAGCAACTGCTCGAAGCTGCGGTAGCCTGCCTCGAATTTCACCTCCTCCTCGGCCGGCAGCCGGCGCGGATCGCTGTAGACGATCTTCATGCCGAAGCCGCGGCCGCGGCGGGCCACCGCCTGGCCGATGCGGCCGAAGCCGACGAGGCCGAGCGTCTTGCCCGACACGGCGTAGCCGGCGAGATGGTTCGACTGCGAGCCGGGATAGACACCCTGACGAAACAATTTGTCGCCGAGCACGATGTTACGCGCCGTGGCGAGAAGCAGGCCGAAGGCGATGTCGGCCGTGGCGTCGGTGACCATCGCCGTGATGTTGGTGACCGGAATGCCGAGTTCGGTCGCACTCGCCAAATCGATGCGATCCTGCGTGATGTTCATCGACGACACCGCCTTGAGCTTCGGATTGGCGGTGAGCACGTCGCGATCGACCGTGTCGTGCAGCAGCGATATCAGGATGTCGGCGCGCTTGACCCCGGCGATCAGCTCATCCTTCGGCAGGACGCGGCTCGAATCCGGATTGACCTCGACCTCGGCCACGGCGCGCAGGCGCGCGAGCGCGCTCTCGGCGATCGGCTGCGTGACGAAGACGCGCGGCCGGCTCATGACTTGGTCGTGGCGTTGACCTTCGGCAGCACCTTCTCGGCCAGGAGAATCATCGAGCGGCGGCCGAGCTCGCGGTCCTTCCAGTCCTTGCCGGCATAAAGCAGCGTGCCGAAATCGCCGACGGTGTCGCGATACTTCAGGATTTCGTCGGCGACCTTGTCCGGCGTGCCGTAGGTGATGAGCTGGTCGCAGATCGAGTCGAGCGTCACCTCGTCGTCGGGCTGGTCGCGCCGCGTCTTAAACAGCTCTATGCGGCCGTTCTTCTTCAGCTTGGTGTAGAGCTGGCTGTAGTAATAGCGGTACGGCCCATTCGGATCGGTGGCGTAGGCCTTAGCCGTCTTTTCGTCGTCGGCGACGAAGATCGAGCGCGCGACGCGCCAATTGGCGGGATCGGCCTTGCGCCCTGCCCGCTCGCAGCCCTCGACATATTTCGGCCAGTGGCTCTTGACCCATTGCGGCATCAGGAAGTTCGCCGAGATCGGGTCCCAGCCGCGCGCGGCGGCTTCAGTGACGCCCTTCGAGAACGGCGCCACCGCTGTGACGACGATCGGCGGATGCGGCCGCTGCAACGGCCTGGCGACATAACCTTGGCCGAGGTCGGGGATGAACTGCCGCTCGACCGAGATGTTCCAGTATTTGCCTTTGAGGTTGTACGGCGGCTCGCCTTCCCAGATCGCCAGCACCTGGTTGATCGCCTCGAGGAACATGGCGTTGCGATCGGCGTCGAGGTTGCCGAAGATCTCGGCGTCGGACAGGAGCCCGCCCGGGCTGATGCCGAAGATGAAACGCCCGTCGAGCAGATGGTCGAGCATCGCGATCTGCGAGGCGACCGCCGCCGGATGCGCGTTCGGCATGTTGATCGTGCCGGTGCCGAGCTTCATCGTCTTCACCGCGTCGACCAATGTCGACAGGAACATTGCGCACGACGTGATGTTCTCGGCGCGGTCGGTGACGTGCTCGCCGCAATAGCCTTCGACGAAGCCCAATTCGTCCGCGAGCACGAACGCTTCACGATCCTCGCGCAGCGACTGCCGCCAGTCCTTGGCGAGCGGATGGATTGGCATGGTGAAGAAGCCGAGCTTCATCGGACGCGTATCTCCAGAAACGTAAGACGTCCGCGCCGTCGCTGGCGCGATACACATGCTAGGCGGCTTAGCCGCCCTGTCCACACATTACAACGATCATATCGGTGTTGGCCCCTCGGATATTCGTCGCAGAACGCCGCTTGGATTTCGCCATGAGCAAATTTCGATAAGCAAAATGCCGCGGCCGCCGGAGCACGCCCCGACGGCCGTACAGACAAAGGCATTACCTGGAGGCGCGCCGGCGACGGCGCCGGAGGCGAGTGTCCGAATACTGAAAGCGCGACGAGCCCGTCCTAGACCGTTGCCGGGGCGCCGGGCTGCTTGAGCGGATGCGCGCGGGCGAAGGCGTCGATCTTCATCACCTCGTCGACGATGCGCTTGACCGTCGGGAACGGCGCGAGGTCGGCCTTGAAGTAGCTCGCTCCCGCCGCCTGCCCGGCGAGGCAGATATCGGCGATGGTGACCTGATCGCCCTGGCAGTAGCGGCCGGTCTCGCGCGAGCCGGCGAGCACGGTTTCCAGCGCCTTGAGCGAGACGTTGTGCCAGTGATTGCCCCACTTGAGCACGCCGGGCTCGTCGATCTTGTATTCGTGCGCGAGGAATTCGCGCACGCGCGGCACGATCAGCGGATGCGTGTCGGCGGCGATGATCTGCGCGATGGCCCGCACGCGGGCGCGCGCCTTCGGCGCCTTCGGCAGCAGCGGCGGATTGGGATGCGTCTCGTCGAGATATTCGAGGATGGCCAGCGATTCGAACAGCACCGTTCCGTCGTCCTCGATCAGCGCCGGGATCGCCATCATCGGATTGATTTTCGCGAAGTCGGCCTCGCGCTGCTTGCCCTGCGGCAAATTGACCTCGAACACCTCGGGCGTGATGCCCTTGAGGTTGAGCGCGATGCGCACGCGATAAGTCGCGAGCGATCGCCAGAAGGAAAAGAGTTTCATTGCCGCCTCCCCGTTTTTCCGTCACTTCTTCTTCCGCGACGACCAGAACGCCGTCATCGCCGCGCCGTCGCTGCCGCCCTCGCCGCTGCGAACGGCTTCCTCGAAGCCGGCCATCGTCGCCTTCGTCGCCAGCATCTCGGCGCCGAGCGCCTCGCCGGCCGTCACCATTGTGCGCAGATCTTTCAGGCCGTTGGCGATGGAAAACGTCGTCGCGCCCGGATCCTCGCCGTCGAGCAGCTTCGCGATCATCTCGGCGCGCGAATTGAGCGCCTTGTTGCCGCCATTGCTCTCGTTGAACAGGGCGACGAGGCGCTTCGAATCCCAGCCGACCGAACGGGCGATGGCGAAGGCCTCGCCATAGGCCTGCCAGGCGACCATCAACGGCAGATTGATGGCGAGCTTCATCGCCGAGCCGGCGCCGACCTTGCCGCAATGCTCGACCTTGCGGCAGAGCTGCTCGAGCAGCGGCTGCGCGCGCGCAGCGTCGGCGTCGTCCGCGCCCATCAGACCGAGCAATTGTCCCTTGCGCGCCGGGGTGGTCGAGCCGCCGACCGGGCATTCGACAAAGCTCGCACCTTTGGCGCGCACCTTCGGCGCGAGATCGGTCTCGACCTTCGGGGCCACGGTGCTCATCTCGATGAGCAGCTTGCCCTTGACGTCGCCGGACAGGAGCCCGTTCGGCCCGTTATAGACCTCGTCGATCGCCTTGCCGTCGGTGAGGATGGTGAGCACCGCTTCACAGGACGCGGCAAGCAACGCCGGGCTTGCCGCAACCTTGGCGCCGGCGTCCGCCAGAGGCTTCGCCTTTTCCGCCGAGCGGTTCCAGACGGAGACCTCATGGCCCACTTCCATCAGGCGCGCGGCGAGCGCGCTGCCCATCGCACCGAGACCCGCGACTCCGACCTTCATTGCACGCAACCTCCCTGAACTTCGGCGGCGACGATATGCGATCGGCGTCGCGCTTGAAAGCGGGGTGCCACTCGACAAGCGGTGCCGGCAAACCTAAGAGGAACGCCGAACGCGGCGAACCGGATCGCGCGCACGGGAGAATTCGATGGCAGGAAAGAGCAAAGGCACGGTCGGCGTGATCGGCCTCGGCATCATGGGCGGCGCGTTCGCGAGGAACCTCGCCGCCGCCGGCTGGCGCGTCGTCGGCTACGACATCTCGGCCGCGCGCCGGCGCGAGGCGCAAGGCGCGGGCGTCGAAATCGCGGACAGCCCCGTCGACGTCGCCGCCAGGACGCCGACAATCATCACCAGCCTGCCCAAGCCACAGGCGCTGATGGACGTCGCCCGCGCGATCGCCGCGGCCAAGCTCAAGGCCAAGACCATTGTCGAGATGAGCACTTTCACGATTTCCGACAAGGAAAAGGCCGAGAAGGTGCTCGCCAAGGCCGGCCATACGATGCTCGATTGCCCGGTCAGCGGCACCGGGTCGCAAGCCAAGGTGCGCGATCTCGTCTTCTATGCGAGCGGCAACACCGCGACGATCCGCAAGCTCAAGCCGATGTTCGAGGCCTTCGGCCGCACGGTCTATGACGTCGGCGCCTTCGGCAACGGCAGCAAGATGAAGTACGTCGCGAACCTGCTGGTTGCGATCAACAACGTCGCCAGCGCCGAGGCGATGGTGCTCGGCATGAAGGCGGGCCTCCCCGGCCAGGCCATCTTCGATCTCGTGAAAGCCGGCGCCGGCAATTCGCGCGTGTTCGAACTGCGCGCGCCGATGATGGTCAAGGGCAAGTACGACGACGTCACCATGAAGATCGACGTCTGGGACAAGGACATGCAGGTGATCGGCGACTACGCGAAAAAGATCCGCGTCAAGACGCCGCTGTTCGACGCCACCAAGCCGATCTACGTCAAGGCGCAGAAGCGCGGCCTCGGCGGCAAGGACACCGCCGCCGTGTGCGCCGTGCTCGAGGACATGGCGAAGTTCAAGCGTGGCAAGGGCAAGCGCGCATAGCATCCCTCCTCGACTTTCATCGAAGCGTTGCGATGGCCGGCCTTGTGCCGGCCATTTGCGTTCTGCAAGATCGCTCCAACAGGAAACGACGGGAGGCGTTGCATGGCCGCGTTACACGAGCGCACGGAAGATCGCGACGGCATGCGCATCGACTGGAACGTGCCGATAAAAATGGACGACGGCCTGGTGCTGCGCGCCGACGTCTTTCGGCCCATGAAAGACGGCAAATTCCCCGTCCTCCTCACCTACGGTCCCTACGCCAAGAACCTCGCCTTCCAGGACGGCTATCCGAGCGCGTGGCAGCGCATGGTCGACAAACATCCCGACGTCGCCGCGAACTCGACCAACAAGTACCAGAACTGGGAAGTCGTCGATCCAGAGAAGTGGGTGCCGCACGATTACGTCTGCGTGCGCGTCGATTCACGCGGCACGGGTTGCTCGCCCGGATACATCGATCACTTCTCGCCGCGCGAGACCAAGGACTTCCACGACTGTATCGAGTGGGCCGGCGTTCAATCCTGGTCGAACGGCAAAGTCGGGCTCAACGGCATCTCCTATTACGGCATCAACCAGTGGCACGTCGCTTCGCTGCAACCCAAGCATCTCGCCGCGATGTGCGTGTGGGAAGGCGCGGCCGACTGGTACCGCGACATGACGCACCACGGCGGCATTCTCTCGACGTTCTGGGAGAACTGGTACGACATGCAGGTCAAGACCGTGCAATACGGCGCCGGCGAGCGCGGCAAGCGCAGCCGCGTGCACGGCGAGCTCGTCTGCGGGCCCGAGACGCTGAGCGAAGAGGAACTCAAGAAGAACCGCTGCGACTTCGGCGCCGAGATCGCCGCGCATCCAATGGATGACGCGTATCACCGCGCGCGCTCGCCGCAGTGGGACAAGATCAACGTGCCGGTGTTCACCGCCGCCAACTGGGGCGGTCAGGGCCTGCATCCGCGCGGCAACTTCGAAGGCTTCGGGCGCGTCGCCTCGAAACAGAAGTGGCTCGAAGCGCACGGCATCGAGCACTGGACGCATTTCTATACCGACTACGGCCGTGAGCAGCAGCTCAAGTTCTTCGACTTCTTCTTGCACGGCAAGGACACCGGCTGGCGCAAGCAGCCGAAGGTCAACCTGCAGGTGCGGCATCCCGGCGAAAAGTTCGTGGCGCGCGCCGAGAGCGAATGGCCGATCGCGCGGACGAAGTGGACCAAGTTCTATCTCGACCCGAAGGCGATGACGCTGACGCCCAAGAAGCCGTCCGGCAACGCCAAGTTGTCCTTCGCCGCGATGGGCGACGGCCTCACCTTCATCACGCCGCCGCTTGCCGAGGACACCGAGGTCACCGGGCCGTCGGCGCTGAAACTGTTCGCCTCGTCGACGACCGCCGACGCCGACTTCTTCATCGTGCTGCGCATCTTTACCGCCGACCTGAAGGAGATCGTGTTCCAGGGCGCGATCGATCCGCACACGCCGGTGGCGCAAGGCTGGCTGCGCGCCTCGCACCGCAAGCTCGACAGGAAGTTGTCGAAGCCCTACCGCCCCTATCACACGCACGACGAGCGGCAGATGCTCAAGAAGGGCGAGAAGGTCGAACTCGACATCGAGTTGTGGCCGACCTCGATCGTGGCGCCCGCCGGCTACCGCATCGCGCTGTCGGTGCGCGGCAAGGACTATGTCTATGGCGGCGGTTCTGGCGGCAAATTGTCGAATTTCAAGAACGAGCTGACGGGCTGTGGCCCATTCCTGCACGACGATCCACGCAACAGGCCGACGGCGCTGTTCGACGGCGCAACGACGTTGCATTTCAGCGGGTCGAAAGCGCCCTACCTGCTGCTGCCCGTCATTCCGTCCAAAAAAGCCGCGCCGAAACGGACGGCAAAGCGTGGCTGAGGTGTTCGTCACCTCAGGCGCGCCGTGAAATGCGCGCTTCATCGGCGACATAGCCGGTGTGCGATGCAACGACGCGCAATCCGGGCTTTACATCCGGCAAGCGCTTGAACGATGATGAGAAAGCCGTCGGTGCGCACCGCAACACAGGCGCCCGGCTTCGATTTCTTCAGATGAAATGGCCGATCAAGGCCATTCGCAAAACCCCGCGTGGGCACTCAGGGAGGACTGCAATGGCTCGCAAGATTTCACGTCGCACCATGATGGCCGGGACAGCTGCGGGCGTTGCCGCCGCCGCGTTCAAATTCCCGACGCCGGCGATCGCGCAAGCAGCGCCGTTCAAGCTCGGCCTGCTGACGGTGAAGACCGGCCCGCTCGCGCAGGGCGGCATCCAGATGGAACAGGGCATCTCCGTCTATCTCAAGGAGAAGAACAACACCTTCGCCGGCCGCAAGGTTGAATTCATCTCCGCCGACACGGGCGGCAATCCGGCCGGTGCCAAGACCAAGGCGCAGGAGCTCATCGAGCGCGACAAGGTCGACGCGATCGTCGGTCCGCTCGCCGCGTTCGAGCTGCTGGCGATCACCGATTACGTCGCGCAGCACAAGACGCCGATGATGAGCCTCGCCGCCGCCGAGGACATGACGCAGCGCAAGCCCAACCCCTACTTCGTGCGCGCGTCGGCGACCTCGTCGCAGGCGATGCATCCGATGGCCGACTTCGCCGCGAAGGAGCTCAAGCTCAAGCGCGTCGTCACCATCTCGGAAGACTTCGCCTTCGGCTACGAGCAGATGGGCGGCTTCCAGCAGACCTTCGAGGATGCCGGCGGACGCATCGTCAAGAAGCTGTGGCCGCCGATCGTCACGCCCGACTACACGCCGTACCTGGCGC
>Ga0310810_10001993_pt1 | contig 21695 bp, 26 predicted proteins | sample NCmetagenome_FD_207641 | JGI IMG/M metagenome (GOLD analysis project Ga0310810, IMG submission 207641) | Soil microbial communities from experimental microcosm in Duke University, North Carolina, United States - NC | ecosystem: Engineered > Artificial ecosystem > Soil microcosm > Unclassified ... | reverse complement strand
CTGGTGTCGGCTCCCGTCATCGACGACCGCGGAAAGCTCGTCGGCCGCCTCACCGTTGACGCGGTGATGGACTTCGTCCGCAGCCAGGCCGAGCTGCGCGCGCTGCAACAAGCAGGTCTCAGTCGCGACGAAGATCTGTTCGCAAGCCCGGTGGACAGCGCGTTCAACCGCTGGCCCTGGCTCGCGATCAACCTGGTCACCGCCTTTCTGGCCTCACGCGTGATCGGTCAGTTCGAGCACACGATTCGCGATCTGTCGGCGCTGGCTGCGCTGATGCCGATCGTCGCGAGCATCGGCGGCAACACCGGCAACCAGACGATGGCGATCATGATCCGGGCGCTCGGTGGCGATCAGGTGCGCGGCTCGAGCGCGATCAGACTGTTGAACAAGGAACTCCTGGTCGGTTTGCTCAACGGATCGATCTGGGGAGTTGTCGTCGGTCTCGGCGCGGTCTTGATCTATGCCAACTACGCGCTCGGCGTGGTCATGACCGGTGCGGTCGTACTGAACCTGGTCGTCGCGGCGGTGGCAGGCGTGATGATTCCGTTCGCTCTGCATTCGACCGGGAGGGATCCGGCATACGGTTCGAGCGTGTTGCTCACGTTCATTACCGACGCGATGGGGTTCTTTCTGTTCCTCGGGCTGGCAAGTGCGTTTCTTCGATAGGCATGTAATCGGGCGGCGAGCGGCGAAGGTATTATCGTCATCCAGTGAGGGTGTCTTCATGCGCGCAGCGTTAGCGTTCATCACGACAGTTGGCGTCACGGTTGCCATGGCGGGAACGGTCCATGCCCAGCGCGGGCCGCTCCCGTCGCCAATGATCAAGGAGGGGATCACCGAGAAGATCTCGGATCATGTCTACGTGATTCCCGACAACAGCGTCGTCCTGGTTCCGAACATCGCCATCGTCGTCGGGAGCAAAGCGACGTTCGTGGTTGATACCGGGCTCGGCGCAAAGAACGGCGAGATCGTGATGCGTGAAGTGGCGAAGGTCTCGAAGAACAGTGAGCTGTATCTGGCGACGACGCACATTCACCCCGAGCACGACCTCGGCGCACACGCGTTCCCCGCGAACACGAAGATGGTGCGCTCCAACGACCAGGTGAAGGAGATCGCCGCCGATCGTCTCGAGACCGCCAAGCGCTTCGCTGGCTTCTCACCCGAAGTCGGCCAGTTGCTGCAGGGCGCTGACTTTCGCAAGGCGGACATCACGTTCGACAAGGAGCAGGTGATCGATCTCGGCGGTGTGCGCGTCCGCATGATCGCCATGGGGTTCAACCACACGCCTGGCGATACCGCGTTCTTCGTCGAGCCTGATGCGATCCTCGTGTCGGGTGACGTCGCGATGAGCGCGCTGCCGGCGATCGGCGCCGAGTCGCGGGTTTCGACGTGGCTTGCCAGCATGGATCGCTTCGAGAAGCTGAAGCCGAAGCGCATCGTCCCCAGTCACGGTCCGATGGGTGACGTTGGGTTCGTGACGAACTACCGCGCGTATCTGACGACGGTGCGTGAGCGCACGGTTGCCCACAAGAAGGAAGGGAAGAGCCTCGACGACACGATCAAGCTCGTTCAGGACGAACTGGCAGGTAAGTACGACCGGAATCGCATGGCTGGTGCGATTCGGATTGCCTACAACGAGCCGTAGTCAGCGGCCGGGTTGCGCGGCCGCGGCCTCCTGCTGCGCCTGTGCGCCGACGAGCATGCCTGCCATGATGTGATAGTTCCCCTCATGGCAGGCGAACTCGTAGAGCGCTTCCTGTCTGGCGCGCATCGGCATCATGGCAGTCCACGGCTTCACCCACGTTGACGGATCGCTGATCGTCATTTCGTACGTGATCGTGTTTTCAGCGGTGCGTGTGAATCGCTCGATCAGGTGCAGGTTCCCGGCCGATCCCATGAAATAGCTGTTGGGCGAGAAGTTCGTCGTGTCCACGACGAGTGTGTCGCCCTCCCAATGCCCCCGTGAGTCGCCGTTCCACTGGCGAATCGCCGATGGCAGGTGGGAGCTGCTGTCGATGGGTATCACGCGTGCTTCGTGTCCCGCTTCCATGAACAACACGACGTGACCCGGGCTCTGGATGATTTGGTAATAGGCCATGTCTCCCGAGCCATAACGCCCTCCGAGACGCGGCACGCCCCACGAGATGCAGCGCAACGCGTTGCCAACATCGGCCGGCGTTGACGGTTGCCTGAATGCGGCGTTCGTGGTGGCCTGGCGGTTTCTTCCCTCGGGTGTGAGCGTCGGGACCCGGCCGTCCTGCGGATCGACGATGAGCGACGTCCGATTGTCGAACTCGAGGTCGATCATGTCCGTGGCGCCATGCGTCGAGTTCGGGTTGGTGTAGGTCTCGGGATTGGCGAGGACGGCCTGAAAGACGCCGTCGCCCACCGCGAAGTCGCTGTTGCCGGACCCGAAGAGGCGTGCCGCCCGGCGTCTGAACTCGGCGACTTCCTCGTCGGTCAACGTTGACCGGCCCTCGAGTGCTTTCGGGCGCTCGAGCGGCGTTGCCGTGTGAATGAGCCAGACACCCTGCAGGTCGGGTCGGCCGTCGGCCGTGCGTGGTGTGGTCCACGTCTTCGTGGCCGGGCGAGACGGGGCGGCGGCGCTCTGTCCGTGAGCGGGAAGCGGCGCGCTTGCCAGGACGAGGACCGTGATGACGCATGCTCCGCCGCGCATAAGCCCCCCGTTCGGTACAATGACTCGTGATGCGACGTTCCGGCGTGACCGTTCACGACCGCACACTGGCGCGGATACTGACACAGGGCGAGATCACCATTCAAGCTTGATGCAGTCACTCCATATCGCTTTTCTGGGTTGCGGCTTCATCACGCGTGTCCATAGCCGCCACCTTCGCCGGCTCCGTTCCGAGATCGTGTGCAGCTACGCAAGCCGGGATCGCGACAAAGCCGAGCAGTTCCGCCGCCGCTACAACGGCCAGCGGACCTACGCGAGCTATGACGAGGCGATCGGCGACCCGGGCGTGGACGCGGTCGTTGTGGCGGTGCCGCCGCGCTTTCATCTGGAACTGACGCTGCGCGCGCTCGCCGCTGGAAAGCACGTGCTCGTTGAAAAACCGGCATTTCCTCGACTCGCGGACTACGAGACGGTTGCCGAGGCGAAGACGCGAGCGCGCAAGGTGGTCCTCGTCGGCGAGAACGATCACTACAAACCACTCGCCGTCTGCCTCCGCGATCTGCTGAAGCGCGGCGTCATCGGCGAAATGGTGTTCGGCCACTTCACCACGCTCGTCAGGAAGTTCAAGTCCGCTGACGACTGGCGCAACGATGAATCGATGGCGGGTGGCGATGCGTTCTTCGAGGAAGGCATCCACTGGCTGCACCTGGCGTCGAGTCTTGGTCCCCGAATCGTCCGCATCGAGGGCTTCCGGCCGGCGCCAGCCATGGGCGGGACTGACCGGCGCGCCAAGAGCATGATGGTCGCGTTCGAGTACGACAACGGCGCGGTCGGATCGCTCTACTACTCGCGGGAGGTGCCCTCGCTCTTGCAGGGCCTGCGTCTGTCGAAGCTGCTCGGACGCGCGGGCATTATCACATTCGAATCCAACGGTGCATTTGTCCTGGTGCGCGGTGAGGGACTTCCGCGCATTCTGTTTCCAGGCTTCCGCGACATCCGTGGATACCAGGCGATGTATCGCGACTTCCTTCGATCCATTCGCGAGGGTCGCTCACCGGCGATGAGCCTTGAAGCGGCCATGGACGATCAGCGCCTCATGGATCGGATCTACGCCAGTCTGAAAGGAACCGGCCCGCTCGCTGTTGCCCGCTAGGCGAGTTGTATTCGATGCAGACCGACTCATACGACATCGTCATCATCGGCAGCGGCGCTGGCGGCGGCACGATGGCGCGGGCGCTGGCGCCGACCGGCAGGCGCATCCTCGTCCTCGAGCGCGGCAGCACGTTTACGCGCGAGCCAGACAACTGGGATCCGGGCGTCGTCTGGATGGAGCAGCGGTATCGCTCGAAGGAGCGATGGCTGACGACCGGGTCGCGGGACTTCGAGCCGAACACGCACTACGGCGTCGGCGGAAACACGAAGTTCTGGGGCAGCGTTCTCTACCGGCTGCGGGTCGAGGACTTCGAGCGCGTCAGGCACGTGGACGGGGAGTCGCCCGCCTGGCCGATTCGTTACGACGATCTCGCACAGTATTACGATCGCGCCGAGCAGATGTACCACGTGCACGGTCAGGCGGGGCTGGATCCAACCGATCCTCCGCGCGGCGCGTTTCCCTACGCTCCCATCCCGCATACCGTGGGTATGGAGCGCATGCTGACCCGGCTGCGCTCGCGCGGACTGCATCCGTCGTTCCTGCCTCTCGGACTGATTCGACCGGGTGAGGACGGTGGCTGCGTGTTGTGCGACAGATGCAATTCGTTCCCGTGCATGATCGGTGCGAAGAGTGACGCAGAGACGTGCGGACTGCTTCCCGCGCGCCGCGAGTCGTCTCGAGTCGAAGTGCGCGAGCGCACGTTTGCGACGCGCCTCATTACTGATCCAACCGGCAAGCGGGTGATTGCCGTCGATGTGCTCACCGATGGCCGCGAGCACCGCATCCACGCAGATCTGTTCGTCGTGTCGTGCGGTGCGGTCAACTCGGCTGCGCTCCTCTTGCGTTCGGGGAATGGCAAACCGGGCGGACTCGCCAACAGCTCCGGGCTGGTTGGCCGGAACTACATGGCGCACGTAACGACGATGTTCAGCGCGTATCGGTGGGACGATGTGCTGGCCGGTCCGCATGGATTTCAGAAGACGATTGCGGTCAACGACTTCTATCGAGCGAACGGGTCGAGCCCCTATCCGCTCGGTCACATTCAGTCACAGGGCACGATTCACCCAGAGATGGTGAAGGGCGGGGCCCCACCGCTGCTCAGGATGGGGCTGCGTGCGGTACTGAGCGTGTTCCCGAAGTCGTTGAAGGAGTGGACCGATCACAGCATCCAGTGGCTGGCGATGACGGAAGACCTGCCGCATCGCGAGAACCGCGTGACGCTGGAGGGTGACCGTATCCGCCTCGAGTACAGGCCAAGCAACCTGCGTGCGCACGAGCAACTGAAAGCGAAGGTGCGGCAGTTGCTGCGCGACTGCGGGTTTCGCTGGATCAAGGCGCTGTCGTTCGGCCTCGGCAACACGACGCATCAGTGCGGCACGCTGGCGTTCGGCAACGACCCGGCGAAATCGGTGCTCGATCCGTGGTGCCGTACTCACGACATCGACAACCTCTTCGTCGTCGATGCATCGTTTTTTCCGTCCTCTGCCGCAGTGAACCCGGGGCTCACGATCGTTGCCCAGGCGTTGCGCGTCGCGGACCACATCGTGTGTCGATCATGAAAGCCAGATCATTCAGTCACGTTGGCATCACCGTCTCTGACTTCAACAAGGCTGTCCGCTTCTACTGGGACGTGTTCGGATGTCCGCTCGTCGGCGTGGCTGACACACCGCCCGATCGCGTGCGGACCTTCTTCGGCGTCGAGAGCGATGCGCCCAGCTGCAAGATCGGCTGGATTCGCGTGCCCGGTGGAGGCGTGCTCGAGATCTTCGAGTTCACACCGCAGCGCCCACCGGTATCCGTGCCCTGGAATCAGGTGGGCCTCACGCACATCTCGTTCAACGTGCGCAACCTCGATCGCTGGCACGAGTACCTGACAAGCAAGGGTGTCGTGTGCCTCAGCAAGCCCGAGCGGTCGCCGCGCGGCCATTCGTTTTTCTTTGCGAAGGACTTCGACGGCAATCTGATCGAAATGATGGACCTCGGCTACATGCACTACGTGCTGCAATGGGGCGGGCCGCTCGGTGGCTGGCTCTTCAGGCGGGGGATGTACAAGCGCTACTACAGCTAACGCCTGTATCCTTCCAGCACGATGGAGCAGCAGCGTATCGAGCGAGCCTGGTTCTTTATCTTCCTGGCGGCAGTGACGGTCGCCTTCCTGTGGCTGACGCTCGACTTCATCGAACCCGTGTTCTGGGCGGCGGTGCTCGCGATCATCTTCAATCCGATGCAGCGTCAGCTCGAAGAGCATTTGAAGGGGCGCAAGACGCTGGCCGCGGTCATCGCGACGATCATGATCGTCCTGGTGGTATTTCTTCCGCTCGTGCTCGTTGGCGTCGCGGTGTCACAAGAGGCGCTCAACCTCTACGACCGAATCCAGAGCGGCAACGTCAATCTGCAGGACGTCGTCTCTCGAATCGATCCGATCGTGCGCAACGTCGCCGCCCGGATGGGGATCGATCCGGAGACGATTGGTCCTCGGATCTCCGAGTCGGTCGGGGCGGCCGCACAATTGATCGCCACACGCGCCGTCATCGTCGGACAGAACCTGCTCAGCGTCGTTGCGCAGACGGCGTTGATGCTCTACGTCCTGTTCTTCTTTCTTCGTGATGGGGACAAACTGCTCGCGACGCTCAACTACGCGATACCGATGGGGAATGGGCGCCAGCAAACGCTCTTCCGTCGATTCGCGGCGGTGACGCGGGCCACGCTCAAGGGATCGCTGCTCGTGGGCCTCGTGCAGGGTGCGCTCGGGGGGCTGCTGTTCTGGGGCCTCGGTTTGCGCGCCCCGGTGTTCTGGGGCGTGATCATGGCGATGCTCTCGCTCTTGCCGGTCGTCGGCCCCGCGATCGTGTGGGCGCCGGTTGCGGTCTATCTGATGTTCACCGGGTCGATGGCCAAGGGAATCATTCTCGTGACTGGCGGTGTGCTGGTCGTCGGGACGGCGGACAACGTCCTGCGACCGTTGCTCGTCGGTCGCGAGACCAGAATGCCGGACTACATGGTGCTGTTGTCAACGCTGGGAGGACTGTCGGTCTTCGGTCCCGCGGGCTTCGTGGCCGGCCCGGTGCTGGCGGCGCTCTTCCTGTCTGTCTGGGACATGTTCGCCCAGGAACAGCGTGGCGTCGTGCTCGCCAGAAGCGACGGCAGTCATCCTTCAGAAGGAACATAACGATGCAGGGATTCACGCTCTTCGACACGGCGATCGGACGCTGCGCAATCGCGTGGGGTGAGGGTGGCGTGATCGGCGTCAAGCTTCCCGAACAGAGTGACGCAGCGATGCGCACCCGGATCGGCCGCCAGCATCCCGAGGCGCGCGAGACGCATCCACCGCCGGCCATCGAAGTCGCAATCAGCGACATTCGACGATTGATGGATGGTCACAGGCAGGATCTGTCAGCCGTTGCTCTCGACATGAGCGACGTGCCGGACTTCGAACGGCGCGTGTATGCGGAAACGCGATCGATACCGCCTGGCGAGACGCTGACGTACGGCGACATCGCGACTCGCCTCGGTGACGTCGGTCTGTCGCGTGCTGTCGGCCAGGCGCTCGGTCGGAATCCTTTTCCGATCGTCGTGCCCTGCCATCGTGTGCTCGCCGCCGGAGGGAAGTCGGGAGGGTTTTCCGCCCCTGGCGGCGTCGAGACGAAGCGCCGGATGCTCGAGATCGAAGGCGCGCGGGACCTGCACCCGACGCTGCCCTGGGGGCCAAGGTAAGATTTCGCGATGCAGAAGATCCTCACGGCTCTTGCGTTCTGCCTGGCGTTGGGGCCGTCGTCAGCATTGGCGCAAACGGCACGCGACGCGGCGGCCTGCTCGACGTTGACGGCGCTGAAAATCCCGGGCCTCGAACTCACCGTCACCAAAGCCGAATGGTTTGCCGCGGGCTCGCCACCACCACGGGGCGGCCCGGGTGCGCCGGCGAATCCGATCAAGCTTCCGGCCTATTGCCGTCTCGACGGCGTGATCGATCGGCGCACAGGCGCCGACGGCAAGCCCTATGGGATCGGATTCGCACTCGCGCTCCCGGGAGACTGGAACGGTCGCTTCCTGTTTCAGGGTGGAGGCGGACTCAACGGCAGCGTGCAAGCGCCGATCGGAGCCACGGCGACGGGCGGCACGCCGGCGCTTTCGCGCGGCTTCGCGGTCGTCTCAACCGACACCGGACACACAGGACAAAACGGTTTCGACGCCAGCTTCATGGCCGAACAGCAGGCGTCGTTGGACTTTGCCTATCAGGCCGTGGGGCGAGTCGCGACGGTTGCAAAGCAGATCATCGCGCAGCACTACGCGAAAGCGCCCGATCGTTCGTACTTCGCCGGTTGTTCAACGGGCGGACGCGAGGCGATGCTGATGGCGCAGCGTCACCCGACCTTCTTCGACGGGATCATCGCCGGCGCGCCCGCGATGCGAACCAACTTCTCTGGCATCGGCGACGAGTGGGTCGCGACGCAACTGAATACGGTGGCGCCGAAGAACGACAAGGGACAGCCGATCACTCGGCAGGCACTCTCCGACGCTGACAAGAAGACAGTCATCGATGGGTTCCTGAATGCCTGCGACGCTGGCGACGGCGTGAAGGACGGCATGGTGTTCAACACCAACGCCTGCCGCTTCGATCCAAAAGTGCTCGTGTGTAAGGGCGCGAAAGCCGACGGCTGCCTCTCAGCCGAGCAGGCCGCAGCGCTCGAGAAGGGCTTCGCGGGGCCGAAAGACTCCAAGGGACGCCAGGTTTATCCGGGGTTCTTCTTCGACACAGGCATCGCTGCCACACAAGGCATTCCCGGCCTCCTGCATGGTGGGCTAAACCCGGTTGGTCCCGCGTTCGCAGCCACGACGATGGACGTCGATGCGAGGGTCGCGGGGGCGCTGGCGGATCAGGGAGAGGCGCTGGTGGCGACGTCGCGATGGACCAACCTGAACACGTTCTCCAACCATGGCGGGAAGCTCCTGTTCTTCCATGGCGTGAGCGATCCATGGTTCTCGGCGCTCGACACGATCGACTACTACGAGCGCATGAGCAAGGCGAACGGCGGTCCGGCCGTTGTGAACAACTGGAGCCGGTTGTACCTGGCTCCGGGGATGGGCCACTGCAATGGCGGAGAAGCGGCGTTGGACAGCTTCGATCTGCTGACGTCGCTGGTGGATTGGGTCGAGAAGGGCACAGCGCCCGTCGTCACAGCAACCGGCCGCGCGTTTCCCGGACGCAGCCGTCCGCTATGCTCGTATCCACAGCATGCGCACTACAAGGGACAAGGCGACCCGGAGAAGGCGGAGAACTTTGAATGCCGCAACTAGGCTGAGTGCCTTCCTGATCCTGGGCGCCCTGGTGCTGACGGGATGTGGCTCGTCTGCCCCCCCACCGCAGGAGGCCTCAACTCAGAAGGCCCCCGCTGCTCCAGCGAAGCCGCCCATCGTCGCTCGCTTCGACTGCGACACGCTGGCGTTGACCGCCACGTTTCACGATGACCGGGTCGTGATCGAAGTGCCTGAGCAGCGCCAGTTGACGCTGCCGCACGCGGTGTCGGCATCCGGCGCGAGATACAGCGATGGAACCGACACGTTCTGGAACAAGGGACGCGAGGCGACATTCGAGCGTCGTGGTCATACGGAAACGTGCCGGGAACGGCGTGAGCCCTGGCAGGAGGCGGCGGATCGCGGCGTTGACTTCCGAGCCGTCGGGCAGGAACCAGGCTGGTTCCTCGAAATCGACAACGAGAAGCAGATTCGCCTCGTCTACGACTACGCCGAGCACCAGATCGTTGCGCCGGTCACGTCACCGGCCACCAAAGGCCGCGCCGTGTTCTACGACATGATGGTGGACTCGCAGCGCGTGTTGATCACGATCGAAGAGACACCGTGCAACGACGCGATGAGCGGGGAAGCGTTTCCACGCAGCGTCGCCGTCACGATCGGGACGCGGACGCTGCATGGATGCGGGAAAGAGATCGCAGGCGGACGTTGATCTACTTCGCCGTTCCGTCCAGCAAGGCGTAGATACGAGCTGTCCCAATCGGTGGAACCGCGGTGTTGGGGTAGTGATCCTTGTGCTTCGTCAGGTCCGCGCGCTTGGCTGCTTCCTCTGCTGACACACCCTGCTTCTTCAAGCGGCTGACTTCGGTCCACACGTCGCGGAGATACGCCTGGAAGTAGTCGATCTTCGCCTTGTCGGTGAACGCCTCGCCGTGTCCGGGCAAGACGGTGTCGAAGTCGAGCTTCTTCAGTGCGTCGAGCGAAGCCACCCATTCATCGGGGTAGGAGTCGCTCAGGTTCGATAGGCCCGCCGTCAGGAAATCGCCCGTCATCACGACCTTTTCGTTCGGAAGGTAGACGACGACGTCCCCGGCGGTGTGGCCGCGGCCAAGATAGCGAATCTGAATCTCGCGGTTCCCGCGGTACAGCGTCATCTGCGTCGTCAGCGTCACGTTCGGCGGCGTCAGCTTCAGTTCCTTCTGCGACGCGTAGTTGTTCTCCATCACCTGGAGCTGTGTCTGGAGCTTGGCTTTGGCGGCAGGGTCTGCCTCGGACGCGATGCGCTTGCGCAAGTCTTCGATCTGTCCGGGCATCGCCGTCAGGTAGTTCTGGTAGAGCGGCATGCTGGTCGAGTTGTTCAAGAGCATCCGGCGGGTGAACTCGTGCCCGATGATCTGCACGTTCGGCTCGAAGATCTGATTGCCATGGGCGTGATCGAAGTGGAAGTGCGTGTTGATGACGGTGGTCACCGGCTTGTTCGTGACCTCCTTGATCTCTTCGAGCAGGACCCACGCCGCGGCAGGCGAGACGTGATCGTCCACTACGATCACGTCGTTGTCGTTGACGATGAAAGAGGAGTTGCCGACAACGGCCAGTGAGCCGGTGCCGACGGCATGATAGACGCCGTCCTTGACCTTGTTGAATCTGAATGCCTTGCCGTTGTGAGTGGTGCCGGCAGGTTGGCGCGACTGCGCGGCAATCGCCACGGCGAATAATGCCGCTATCACACCCAACACGACTGGTCGCCTCATCATCATGCAGCGATTCTAGCGCAGGGGCGTGCCTAATCGCCTATCCTGAACGGCATGTCCGAGTCGCGGCAGCACCTCTCCATGATCCGGTCGTACACCCCGGCCGATGCGCTCACGATCGGCAACGCGAGCTGCGGCACGATCGCGATCTTCCTGTGCCTGGACTTCGTTGCGACCGGCAGCCCGCGGTATCTCTGGATGGCGTTCATCCTGATCCCACTGGCATTGGTGTGCGACGTGCTCGATGGCTACGTCGCGCGGTCGCAGAAATCGCGGCAGTCCGTGCTCGGCGGCGATCTCGACTCACTGGCCGATGTGATCTCGTTCGGCGTCGCGCCCGCGGTGCTCGGTTTCACGCTGGGACTGCGTGGCGGATGGGACATGGTCTGCCTGACCTACTTCGTCGTGTGTGGTGTCAGCCGTCTCGCCCGCTTCAACGCGACCGCGGCCGCCCTGTCCGATGCGGCGACGGGCAAGGTGAAGTACTTCGAGGGCACGCCCATACCGACGACGATCGTGATCGTGGGTCTGCTCGCGATCGCGTTCATGTTCGAGCGCATCGACGGTGCACTCTGGTTTGGCAGCGTGCGAATTGCGTCGGCCACGCTGCACCCGCTCGCGTTGCTCTATGTCGCAAGTGGCAGCGCAATGATCAGCACGATCCGTATTCCAAAACCGTGACCCCGTAGAGGCGGGTCTTCAGGCCGCCTGGTCTGCAGCGAAGGTCAGGCGTATGACCTGCCCTGACATCGGGTCAGAACAGACTCCCATCATGTCCCGCAGCAGAGAAGTCGTCCGTCAATGGCAGGTCCTTCGCTCCCTGGCCGCCTCCCGCCACGGTCTGACCGTTGACGCCCTTGCCAGCGAACAAGGCGTGACGTCGAGGACGGTCCGCCGCGATCTTGCGGCGCTCGAACGAGCGGGATTCCCGCTCTTCCAGGAGACCGGCGGCGAGCGCCTGCGATGGCGGATCGACGTGCGCGGCCTGGCAGGTCTCGATGCCGGCTTCAGCCTCGTCGAGTTGTGCGCGCTCTACTTCGGTCGCGCAACGCTCGACAGTCTTGCAGGAGCGCCCTTCCACGAGGAGTTGTCACGGACCTTCGCGCGATTCGAACACGGGCTCGCGCCAGGGATGCGCGCCTTTCTCGATCGATTGCCGCAGGTCGTCGGTGCGAAGCAGACGGGAGGCAAGCGCGCGCTCGCCAGGCATCGCGAACGAGTCACACAACTGCTCGAAGCGAGCGTGCAGTGCCGGAAGGTGCGGATGCGCTACTACTCGCTCACGAGTGGTCGCGCGAAGGATTACGACCTCGATCCGTTGCGCGTCGTCTACGCGGAGGGCGGACTATATCTGATCGCTCAGGTTGCGGAATACGGCGAGGCCCGGACCTTTGCCATCGAGCGCATCGAGAGCCTGACGGTGAGGGACGAACGCTTCACCACAGCGGCGCCATCGTCGAATGCGTTCGCACACTCGCTCGGCGCATTCTCGGGCGCGCCGGAGCGAGTCGAGGTCGTGGTCGATCGGCGTCACGCGGCGTACGTGGCGGAGAGGGAGTGGCATCCGAGTCAGAAAATGCGCCAACTGCCTGACGGCAGCGTGCGCGTCGAACTGGAGGTCTCCATCGACTGGGCGCTGCGACGTTGGATCCTCGGGTTCGGTGCCCAGATTCGCGTGATTGCTCCGTCGAGCCTGGCCGATGACATTCTCGACGAGCTCGATGCTGCCCGGACGCAGTACACACCCGGTCTCGATCTCGACCTCGATCCGCCGCGCACCGCGTGGGACCTCACCTCACAGCAGGCGCTTCCGTTCGCCGAGTTTCAGCGTCTCTCGCTTGTGGGCGAAGGCAGATCGTAGGACCTGTCTCGACAGCACCGCGCCATACCCTCACGCACTGAAGGGGAGGCCGATGCTGCAGTGGCTGCGCAAGCTTGGGCGGGTGTGGCGGTTTCCGTTGGTGCTTGTCGTCCTGGCACTGGCGTATCTGATCTTGTGTGCCGACGCGATCTACCGGCGCGTTTCTGGCGGAAACACGCGCAATCCCCGCCCGTGACCTCCCCTGTCACACCCTTCGCGGACGATGGACGTGGAGGGGACATGTCAGCCACTGTCATCTGCTTCGAGAGCTTTCGAATCGAGCGGAATCGCCAGCGCGCGGAAAGCGCGGTGGATGCTGTTCAAACGGCCGTGAGCGCACCGTTCCTGCGCGAGCCGGGAGTCGCGCTCACCGCGCGCCAGATCGCGCATCGACAGACGATGCTCGACTACTGGAACCAGCGCCGGAGAGCGATGTTCGGATTGTTCAGCGTCAGCTTCGAATAACGATCGTCTCACCGATGTCGCGAAGTGCGAGACGGTCGTGTTCTTTGGCGAGCGCCTGCTGGATGCGCTCGATCGGTTCCATGAAGGGCTCGTTGCTCAATCGGAACGATTGATGGTGCACAGGCACGATCAGCCGTGCGCCGGCCGCGTCCGCCATCGTGACGGCCTCTTCCGGGGTGCAGTGGTTGTAGATCCAGGGGTCGTACGCGCCAATCGGCATCACAGCCGCATCGAATGGACCGTAGCGCCGGTGATTCTTGAACGCCGGCGTGATCGCCGTGTCGCCGCCAATGAGGAGGCGCCGGCCCTCGCGCTCGAGCACCCAGCCTGTGTATCCGCGCCATGTGTCGCGACGAATGCGCGCCCCCCAGTGCTTGACCTCGATCGCCCGGACGAGGACGTCACCTCGTAGCGTCTTCACCGTGGTGGATTCATTCCAATGCAGTTCCGTGACCGATGAGTACCGTCGTCGCGGAAGCAGATCGGAAATGTCGGCTGCCATGACAGCCGCGGGCTTGCCACGGATCGATCCGAGCGACGGCGTGTCGAGATGATCGAAGTGCGCGTGCGATACCAGCACGAGATCGATCTCTGGAAGTTCGTCCGGCGTGAGGGCGCACTGCACGAGACGCATCGGCCCGAGAGTCCCCAGACCGAGATCCACGCCAATGCGAGGATAGAGCGCAGGGTCTGTCAGGATGCGCAGACCGTAGAAGTTGATGAGGACGGTCGCGTGTCCGAGCCACGCAAGCGTCACGGCATTGTCAGACCATCCCGAGGGCGTCGGCTTGTTCGGAGCGCCTGGGATGTCCCGGCCGACTTCTTCGAAACGCTGCCGGATGAACCGGGCGCCCCACGACGAGGACACGCCGACCCACGCGGCGCCGCCAGCAGCAGCAATAGCACCAGTAGCCATGAATGCGCGGCGGTTCAGCGGGGAGCGCGGGAGTCCCATCGGCTGCGTACAGTCTGCAGGCGGGAGGTGCGAGCGGTCAATGCAGTCACGAATGGTAGGACGTCGATTCAGGGCCGGCGGGTTCCAGAGTCCACGTCAGGCTACGATCAAGAGGGATGCGGAACCTTCCGGAATCGCTGCGGCGCCGACTGACCTCGCCGCTGCCCGGCCTCGATGCACAGATGCGAATGTCGCCTCGTCCGCGGCTGGGGGCCGACTCCGGCATCGACGTGAATGAGTTGCGTCCTGCTGCGGCGCTGCTCTTGATCTACCCGTACCACGATGCATGGCATGTGCCGCTGACCGTGCGCGGATCGAATCTACGTCATCACACGGGACAGGTCTCGTTGCCTGGCGGACGTCTCGACGACGGTGAGTCAATCGAAGAGGCCGCGCTTCGCGAGGCGCATGAGGAAGTCGGTGTCACGCCGGCCGACGTGGCCGTGTTGGGACGCCTCACGCCGCTACCGGTGTATGTGAGTGGCCACCTCCTGCATCCGGTCGTGGGTGTCGTCGCACGTCGTCCGGATTTCGTTCTCGCCTCACACGAAGTCGAGCGGCTGATCGAAGTCCCCATCGCGCTGCTGCGCGAACCCGAGCGAGTGCTATGGGAAGAACGCACGCGGATCCTTCCTCCAAAAGGCGTCATGAATGTCCCCTATTTCGACGTACCCGACGCGCATGTATGGGGAGCGACGGCGATGGTGCTCGCCGAATTCGTCGCGCTCGTCGAGGAGGTGGAGAAGTCCAGGTGAAACAAGACACTGTGTGAGCCGAAGCAGGACATTCCCTTGCGGCCAATGAGGCATGGCTCCCGCACCCCCAAAAAATCGACCCCGCCAGCGCTGGCCGGATTCTTGCCACTCGCATATTCACTCGAGCGTCAGGCGCTCAGGCAACAGGAGACGGGTAAAGTCCCCGCGGCAACGTGCCGATGGGCTTGTACATACCCGGTGGTGGACCGAAGTACGAGTCCGCGCAGGAGGTGGCATGGGGCCGCTACAGGAACTACTCGCTGTCGATCAACGTCGTGCGCTCGAGTTCTTTGTCACGGGTCTTCAGGACGTCTCCGATCCGACGGTTGATCGGCAGGAGTTGCTCTACAACGCGAGCGTGCTCGCGCACTACGCGCAGGTCTCCACGACGGCTGAACTCGAGATGCCGGCGCCATCGAACCTGAGCGCGGTGTTCGATCACTTCATCTCGAACGCGGCGGTGCCGCACGACCGTGATCTCATGGAGACTGCCGGCGCGCAGTGCCTTTTCCTGACAGGCTTCTTCGGGGATCAGATGCGTGGCCGCCACAACATCCGCTGGTATGCGGATCTGGGCGCGGGCTTCTTCATTCGCTCCGCTGAACAACAAGAGTCCGCAAAGAAGGCGCGGCTGCTCTCGATGATGGCCAGGCACTTCGAAGCCTGGCGGCAACGCCACACTCGGCTCAGCCGGGAGTTGCGCGAGCAACATTACCTGCTGACGCCACCGCCCACGTCATTGATGTAGGAGTCGCTGTGTAGAGGCGGGTCTTTGGACCCGCCTCGTTCAGACCGGCCTGACTTACTTTGCCTTGTGCGAGGTCTCCATCAGCACAACGCCCGCGCTGACCGCCGGTGGCAACTTCAGCTTGTCGCCGACCGATCCAAGACTGAAGCCTTCACGCACGGTACCCTTTACGCTGACCTTGGCGCCCTTGCGAGGCACGCCGCGATTGGAGACGACCCAGAGTTTCCCGGAGCTGTCTTCGATCTGGTACGCGCCGTTACCGACAAAGGAGTAGCTGTCCACGACGGAACCTGACAGCTTCACTTCACGGTCGCGGTAACGTCCCGGATCGGCAAGCACCTGGTTGATCGATCGTGATGCGCATGCGCCCGAGAGCAGCGCGCCAGCCAACACGACGACGAGAGCGACGCTCCTGACAATCGATCTCTTCATGCCTCACCTCATATGACGTCCCTAAAACAGCACCGCGACGTCCAGAATGAACCCGCGATCGTTGTATACCACGGCGTGACCGTCGATGAGGCCGCGGTGATACCCATAGGGCACCGCGACGAGCTCACGCTCGACGTACACCGGAACCGGGCGAACCCGCTTGGCCCATCCGGGCGGCAGATAGCCGGCGCGATAGTATTTCTTCTGCAACCCCGGCGGCAGCGGACGATAGTACGGACGGTAGTAATCACGAATCACCACGATGTCGCGGCTGCGATAGTAGCGATCACCGCGGTAATATCGATCGTCTCGATAGTCGCGCGAGTCCCGGTAATATCGACTGTCGTAGCGCTCGTAGCGACCGCCGCGCTCATGTCCCTTCTTGTCTCCGGCTTCCGCGCGATCGACAAGTACAGTTCCGCCAAGCAGTGCACCGGCGACTATCACTGACAGCAGCGATTTCACGTCCCACCTCCGTGTGAAGACCGGGGAGCCTTCGTAGCGAGGGACGAGGCAAGGCCCCTGCCAAGCGCCCGCGGGACAGCGGAAGTAGCGGCTCTACAGCAATTTAGCGGACTTCATGCGTCGATGAGGTGCAAGCCGGCCGTCCTCGAAACATGACGGCCGGTCGCTGTGCGAGGTCAGCGGTAGTAATCTATGCCTCTTCCTTCGGCTCCAAGGAGAGCCGGTCTCCCATGATCCACGTTGAGAACCTGGTCAAGACCTTTGGCGAGGTCAAGGCCGTGGACGGCATCTCGTTCGACGTCGCTCCCGGCGAGATCTTCGCGTTCCTCGGCCCCAATGGCGCGGGCAAGACAACGACCATTCAGATGCTCACGACGCTGCAGCGTCCGACGAGCGGAACGATGAAACTCGATGGCCTGGATCCGGTGACACACCCGCTCCAGGCGCGCAGCCGGTTCGGAATCGTGTTTCAGGATCCGAGCCTCGACGTCGAGCTCACGGCGTTCGAGAACATGGACCTCCACGGCGCGCTCTATCACGTGCCGCGCAAGGTTCGCGTCGATCGCACGCAGATCCTGCTGACGCTCTTCGAGCTGTGGGATCGTCGCGATTCGTACGTGAAGACGTTCTCTGGCGGCATGAAGCGCCGGCTCGAGATCGCGCGAGGCCTGCTGCACACCCCGAAAATCCTGTTCCTCGATGAGCCGACACTGGGTCTCGATCCACAGAGCCGCAACCAGCTCTGGACGCACGTGAAGCATCTGAACGAGACCGAGGGCGTGACGGTGTTCCTGACCACGCACTACATGGACGAAGCCGAGCGCACCGCGCATCGCATCGCCGTCATCGATCACGGGCACATCGTCGCCCAGGGGACTGCGGCCGCGTTGAAGCAGCAAACGAACGCGGATTCACTCGAAGGGGCGTTCCTCGCGTTGACCGGCTCGACAATCCGCGACGAGCGTGCCGATGCCGCCGACCAGATGCGCCAGATGGCCAGAATGTGGAGGAGATGAACTGTGACCGTCGTCTACTACCTGTGGCTCCGTGAGGTGAAGCGGTATCTGCGGTCGCGTCCGCAGATCATCGGATCGATCGCGCAGCCGTTGTTGTATCTCCTCGTGCTCGGCTTCGGGCTGGGTCCTGTCTTCGAGCAATCGGGGCAGGGAAGCTATCTGCAGTTCATCGCCCCGGGCGTGGTGGGGATGGCGATTCTCTTCACCTCGATCTTTTCCGGTATCGGTCTCCTGTGGGATCGACAGTTTGGCTTCCTCAAAGAGACGCTCGTAGCGCCTGTGCCTCGACTGCAGATCATGCTGGGCCGGACGCTCGGCGGCGCGACGATCGCATCGATTCAGGGCACGCTGATTCTCATCGTCTGCATGATCGCGGGCTTCCGGCCGTACAGCGCCGCGATGATTCCGCTCGCGTTCGCCTTCATGCTGCTCGTTGGCCTGGTGTTCGCGGGGCTCGGCACTGCGATCGGATCGTCGCTGAAGGACATGCAGGGCTTTCAGCTCATCATGAACTTCCTGGTGATGCCGATCTTCTTTCTCTCAGGTGCACTCTTTCCGCTGAACAACCTGCCGACAGCCCTCGCGGTTGCCACGCGGGTGGATCCGTTGTCGTACGGCATCGATGGACTGCGCGGCGCGCTGATCGGCCTCACGCAGTTCGGGGTCATCATGAATTTCGGCGTCCTGATGATCTTCGCGTCCGGCTTCCTGGTTCTCGGCGCCTGGGCGTTTTCGAGGATCCAGATCTGAGGGTGCGGGCGGCACGTTCGAGGGAGCCTTCGGCACGCAATTGCGCAGCACATTAGGCTCCAGATGATGAGCTGATTGACCCGGCCCGTGTAGACATAAATCCGCGTGCCGGCGACCTTTTGGCTCCTGAGGCGTCGTGATCCCACGCCATTTTGCTGGCGTTTTCTTTGAATGTGCGGTTGGCAACCATGGCATCCGCGCCCGTAGCGATCTCCGGTTTCGATCGACCTGCATTCCTCAAGCGTTGGCGTCTGTCCGGCGCCCAGATTCTCTGGCTGGCGTTCGTCGTCGTGCAGGCGCTCGACGGGGCGATGTCCTACGTCGGAGTGTCGCTGCATGGTCCTGGCATCGAGGCCAATCCGCTCGTCGGTTGGTACCTCGCGGTGTTCGGTCCCGCCGTTGGTTTCACGGTGGCAAAGCTGTTCGCGGTGACGTGCGGCGCCGTGCTCTATTTCACGGCGCGTTATCGCTGGGTCGCGATCCTCACGGTCGTGTATCTGATCTTTGCTGTCGGTCCCTGGGTGCGGCTGCTTTCAGGCAGCGTCTAATCACGCCTCACCAGACATCGCGCTCGTAACTGCGCCGGCACGCTAGAATGCGGCGTATGTACACCGCGCTCCTGTTTCTCCATTCGTGGATTCGGTGGGTCGTCATTCTGAGCGGGATCGCCGCTCTTGGCGGCGCGGTGGCCGGCGTGACGACTCGTCGTGCGTGGCTGCCCGTGGACAACCTGCGACTCGTTCTCTTCACCACCACGCTCGACGTGCAGATGCTGATCGGGTTGATCCTCTACGCGTTTCTCAGCCCGGTGACGCGGTCCGGTTTCGAGAACATGTCGTTGACGATGCGTGATCCAATCCTGCGCTTCTTCGTGGTGGAGCACCTGACCGGGATGATCATTGCCATTGCGCTCGCGCACATCGGTCGTGCGCGCGTGAAGAAGACCAGTGACGCCAACGCTCGACACCGCTACGTGCTGATCTTCGTAGGGCTGGCGATGGTGGCGATTCTCTTGTCGATTCCATGGCCCGGGATGGCGGGGGGACGGGAGTTGTTCCGGTCGCTCACGGCGAACTGAGGCCCCCGGACAGGGGACCGAAGACTGACGATATAATTCACGTTCCTCATGTTGGTGGCGCGCCGATTCGTGATCAGCGGCCGCGTGCAGGGCGTCGGTTTCCGGTATTACACACAGGAATGCGCGTTGCGCGAAGGCGTGACCGGGTGGGTGCGTAACCTGCCAGACGGTCGTGTCGAGGCTCTCGTCGAAGGGGACGCCGAATCCGTCACGCGCGTCGAACGCGCACTGCGGAGGGGCCCGGGTGGCGCACGCGTTCAGACGGTGACCGTTGACGTCGAAGATGTGAGCGGCGCGTACGATTCGTTCTCAGTGACCTCTTAAGCACGATCCTCTTGCTCAGAGACTGAATGGACCTCAAACAGCACATCAGACACGTGCCCGACTTCCCGAAGGCGGGCATCCTCTTCTACGACATCACCACGCTGCTCAGAAATCCAGCCGGTCTCGAGGCGACGATCGATCGCCTGTCGGAGCCGTACATGAAGTCCTCGATCGATCTTGTCGTCGGGATCGAGAGCCGGGGCTTCATCCTCGGAAGCCCCGTGGCGCAGCGCCTCGGCGCCGGGTTCGTTCCGATCCGCAAGCCGGGGAAGCTTCCCGCCAAGGCGAGGAAGGAAACCTACGAGCTCGAATACGGCACGGACGCCCTCGAGATCCACGAGGATGCCGTGCAACGCGGGCAGCGGGTGCTCATCGTGGACGACGTGCTCGCGACCGGCGGGACAGCGGCTGCTGCCACGCGGCTCGTGAAGCACCTCGGTGGCGAACTGCAAGGGCTCTCGTTTCTCATCGAACTGGTGTTCTTGAAGGGACAGGCCAAGCTGCCGGGCGAGAAGGTCTACTCGGTGCTTCAGTACTGACGCACGTCAACACCCATGGGACCAACTCCCAACTTCCGAAGAATTGGGAGTTGGAACAGGAATCGATTGGGAGTTGGGAGTTTCGTACAATGGGGAGAGGTCCCCGTAGCTCAGTCGGATAGAGCGAGCGCCTCCTAAGCGCTAGGCCGGCAGTTCGATTCTGCCCGGGGACGCCACGAATTTCGGTCTATGGTCTACAGGCTTTGGTCTCTGGTGGCGAGGAGCGTCGTCAGAGGCCATAGACCAGAGTCCAGAGACTAGAGCAGAGAGAGTATGAAACGCCAAGAACGTCAGCACCTGAAAGAGAACGAGCTGGTCCACTCGATCGAAGCCACCCGCGACTTCATGGAAACGCGGAAGCGCGAGATCGGAATGGCCGCCGTCGCGGTCGTCGTCATCGCCGCGATCCTGATGGGCGCGCTCGTTTACAGGCAGCGCAGTCAATCGCGCGGCTCGGAGCTGCTCGCCGAAGCCATGGTCGCGCTCAATGCGCGCGTCGTGCCCGCGGGCGCGGCGAGTCAGGGCGAAGACATTCCAGCGGCCGCGTCCCTTGGCGCGACGGGGAGTTTCGCGACCGAGAGCGCGAAGCTGAACGCGGCGCTGCCGAAGCTGCAAGCCGCCGCTGATGCCTATCCCGACAGCCCCGCCGGAATTACGGCTCGCTATCACCTGGCAGGAGCGCTGGCCGCGCTCGCACGCCACGACGAGGCGATCACACAGTTCGACGAGGTGTCGAGGCGCGCGGGGGGCGGAAGCCTCTACGGCCGCATGGCTCGGCTCGGCAAGGCCGACACGCAGGCACGCGCGGGACAGATCGACGCCGCGATCGCCACCTGGAAAGAAATGGCCGCGTCAACGACAGGCGACTTCCCAGTCGACGCGATCCTGATGGAACTGGCACGTGCCTACACCCGGAAGGGCGACCGCGAAGAGGCGCGCAAGGCCTACAACCAGTTGATCGATCAGCACCCCAATTCGCCCTATACCTCAGAGGCTCGCACCGAGCTCGAGAACCTCAAAGGCTGATACTCAAGCACCCGCGGCCAGGTGCCGATTGGTCGTGAGGTGTGGACATGGCTCCCGGTCTGCCTCGGCGGTGCGTGTCTCCTGCTCGCCGGCGCCTGGGTGCGCTGCCGGCGGGGTCCACTGACGCGTTCGCCGGCCCGTCTCGCCACTGATCTCCTTTCAGATCGACAGATGTTCGAGCTCGCCGAAGAAGCGGCCGGCTTCGGCGTCTGGGAACGCAATCTCGTCAGCGACACGACCCTGCTCTCCGCGGGCGCAGCCGCGCTCAGCGGATATCCGCCCGTCGCCACGCAGAAATCGGTTGCCGAACTCGTTCTCCTGATTCATCCCGACGATCTCGCGGCCAACATGGTGAACCAGAAGGTCAGTCGCCTTGTTGAAACGCCTCGGCGTCCGGGCGGATGTGGCCAGCGACGGCCGCGAAGCGGTCGAGCGCGTGCAGTCGCGCTCGTACGATCTGGTCCTCATGGATTGCCAGATGCCGATCATGAA
>Ga0310810_10001992_pt1 | contig 21699 bp, 19 predicted proteins | sample NCmetagenome_FD_207641 | JGI IMG/M metagenome (GOLD analysis project Ga0310810, IMG submission 207641) | Soil microbial communities from experimental microcosm in Duke University, North Carolina, United States - NC | ecosystem: Engineered > Artificial ecosystem > Soil microcosm > Unclassified ... | reverse complement strand
GCGTGCTCGACGAAGTGCTCGCCGTGGTGCTCGATGCTGCAATCGAGACGACCGGCGCCGAGCGCGGATTCATCATGCTGGCCGACGAGCAGGGAAGACTGGAGATGAGCGTCGCGCGTCACGCGGGACGCGGCTCAGTCGAGGCCTCTGACTTCAAGACCAGCCGCAAGATTCCGGAGCAGGTCTTCGCCACCGGCCAACTGCAGGTGGTGGCCGATCTACTCGAGGGAGATCTGCCGGAGTCGCACACGCAAACTGTCGCGTTCGGGATTCGGCACGTGCTGTGTCTGCCGTTGAGACTGGTGCGCTACGTCGAGCGCCCAGAGGATCCCGGCGCCAGCGCCAACATCGGTGTGTTGTATCTCGATAGCAAGGAGCGCGGCAGATTCTCGTCGTCGACTTCGGTTGCGCTCGAGGCGTTGGCCACAGAAGCGGCCACGGCGATCGAGAACGCTCGTCTCTATCGCGAAGCGGTCGAGAAGGCGAAGATCGACGAAGAGCTGCGCACCGCGTCGAAGATCCAGCAGGCGCTATTGCCGCCTCCGCGCCGGGAAGGGAAGTTCTATCGCGCGGTGGGCGCCTCCGTACCGAGCCGGGCGATCGGCGGCGATTTCTTCGACTATCTCGACCTGTCGGGTGATGCGTTTGGCTTTGCCCTCGGTGACGTGACCGGCAAGGGGCCGTCCGCGGCGCTCGTGACCGCCGTCATCCAGGGGATCTTCGGATCGAAGATGGACACCGCGGTGGCACCCGCGGAACTCATCTCACTCGTCAATCGCGTACTGCTGGCGCGCCGTGTCGAGTCGCGCCTCGCCACGATCTTTTTCGGATCGATCACTCCGCAGGGACGGCTCGTCTACTGCAACGCCGCTCAGAATCCGCCCTTGTTGTTTTCCGGGGGACGCTGGGAGCGTCTCGACATCGGCGGCACGCTACTCGGCGCATTTGCCGAGGCGGTGTACGAGCAGGGCGAGCGTCAGTTGACGCCGGGAGACACCATCGTCGTCTTCAGCGATGGGATCGCGGAAGCTCTGAACGTCGAGGGTGAGGATTTCGGGGAGCAGCGAATTCGCGAAGCGGTCGAGCCGAGAATCAACGAGCCCGTCGAAACAATCCTCGAACGACTGCTCGGTGCGCTCGAGCAGTTCACGCGCGGGATTCCGCAAGCCGACGATCTGACTGCGGTCGTTGTCCGGTATCTCGGCTGACGCCCGATCAGACCTTGGCGGCGGCTTTCTTGCGGGTGCGCTTTGCAGGTTTGTCGGGTTCGGCGGTCGTCGAGCGCTCGAGCTTCACCATCGCGGTCGCGAAGCGTCGAAGCCCGTGCTCATCGAAGTCGATGACAGTGTGATGTTCATCGACGAGCCGAATCGTGCCATGGCCGTATTGCGGTTGAGAGACCCGGTCGCCAATCGCATAACCTCGCACGTTCCGCCTCCTGAATCGACACAACAAACCAACCCGGCACCGGGCCCTTTCAGGGCCCGGTATTCAAATCGCTTCTAAGCTCGACCCGAATGTGGGGTCGAGAGTGTGTCTACCAGCGAGGTTCGCTGCGACGTGATGGGCCGCGATTTCCGTATGCGCCGCCGCCGCCGCCGCCACCGCCCGAACGAGGAACCTGGGGTCGGGCTTCATTCACCGTCAGGCGCCGTCCGCCAAACTGCTGATCGTTCAGTTTGGTGATGGCGTTCTGCGCTTCGTCATCCGATGACATCTCGACGAATGCGAACCCGCGCGCGCGGCCGGTGTCCCGATCGCGCATGACGGTAACGGTCTCCACATTGCCTGCCTGCGTGAAGAGCTCCTGCAGATCCTGCTCGTTGGTTTCGTAGGGAAGGTTACCGACGTAAAGTTTTCGACCCATCACTGAACTCCTGCGACGTTTCAGCGACCCACGCGACGTGCGGGGGCCTTACGAAAACCCAGCCTGAGCGACTGTCGCTCGGCTCAACTGCATGCAGGAAGATCAGAGGACGGTCGGATCGACGCTGAACGCGATTAGCGGTGGGCTAAGCTTCCGGACCGGCAGTATACACCTTCGGGGTTCGGTGTCGACTACCTACTTCGAAGTATTTTCGCTATTGCTGAGGCGGGAGTCTATACCGGCCATCGGCCGTTTGTCTAAGGAATCCCTCTTCAACAAGCGTTTTCAGAACGCGCACGCATTCGTCACGGCTGACCTGAAACAATCGTGCAGCCTGGTCGACCGTTGGCGAGAAGCCGCGCATTTCGACGAACTCACATCGGATGCGATCGGTGACATCGACACGCAGCGAGGACTTGCGCGCCGTCGTCATCGAGAGCGCTTTGAACCGAATGTCTGCGAGCGACGGTGGGAAGTGCGACGCTTTCGTTGCGCGCATGGGCATAAGACCTCCCCCTGCGGTGTGAATGTTTCGACGATACGCCCCAAGACGGGCGACGTCAAGGTCGATTAACCGTCACTCGTGATATGTGTAGGGTGAGGTGCCTGCCTGTTGACGCTGGAGTAGTGCGCATGAACCGGCTCCTCACCCTCTCGATCGTCGCTGCCTGCGTCTTCGTCGCCAGTGCAGCTCCCCAACAGCCCATCTTCCGCGGAACGAGCGACGCCGTTCGCGTGTTCGTGACAGTGACGGACAAGGACGGCAGACTGATTCCGAACTTGAAGCAGGAAGACTTCGAGATCAAGGACGAAGGCAAGCCGCAGCCGATCACGTTGTTCGACAACACGCCGCAGCCAGTCAGGCTCGTCGTCATGCTCGACGTGTCCGGGAGCATGGAGGGGAACTTACCCCTGCTGCGTGCCGCCTCCGATCAGCTCTTCACGCGGCTCGGCCCGAATGATGTCGCACGCGTGGGGACCTTCGGGCGCGATGTCGTGATCAGCCCGACGTTCACACGAGATCCGGGCGAGCTTCGACGGGCCTTGCCGACATCGATCTCGCCTGACGCACCCACGCCGTTGTGGCGTGCGACTGACGCCGCGATGGAGAAGTTCTCGGATGATGGCGAAGGAAGACCAGTCGTCCTCGTCCTGAGTGATGGCAAGGACAGCGGGCCCACTGGATTCAACCAGCGCTACGTCAGTCAGGCGGAAGTAATCGATCGCGCGCGCAAGGAGGACGTGATGGTCTACGGGGTCGGCATGCGCAGCCGCGGACCGCGACGGAGCCCGCTGGGTCCGATCGACATTCAGGCCGCACTCATCGCTGATCTCCCTGATCCAGGCCTCGCGCTGGCTGCCGAACAGTCGGGAGGCGGCTACACCGAGATCCGTCCCAACCAGGATCTCGCCGAGGCGTTCGCGCGCGTCGTCGACGAATTACACAGCCAGTACCTGATCGGCTTCGCGCCGCCGAAGCGTGACGGCAAGGTGCACGACATCGAAGTGCGCATCCTGAACCAGAAGGGATTGAAGCCGCGCGCCCGTAAGAACTACGTCGCGCCAAGCGGGAAACCGTAGCTTAATTCGGCGTCGGTCACCCTTCAGCGCTTCGTGTGCCAGGAGGCGATCGAGCAGGGCCACGGCGGGATCATCAACTCGAAGTCGGTCAGGTAGTCGCGAGCCAATATTCACAAAGTGTGAAATGGCGACACGTCAAGCACAAATCGATCGCGCCGGACGTACTTCAGTTGATGCCGGGGGGCAGGGGAGTTGCGTCGTCAGATGGATGGGCCGCAGGCGGAACACCGAGCAGCCGGCGCAGCTCTTCGCCCTCCATCACCTCGATTTCAAGCAAGCGTCGCGTGACGCTCTCGAGCTCGTCGCGCCGGTCGGTGAGAATCCGGCGGGCCTCGTTGTGCGCGTCGGTCATGATGCGCTTGACCTCTGCGTCGATCAGGCGGGCCGTATCCTCAGCGTAGGCGCCGCGCTCTGGTCCCAGCTGGATATCGAGGAACTTATTGCGCTTGTGGCCATCGTAGTTGATGGCGCCGAGCGAGTCGCTCATGCCCCATTCGGTGACCATGGCACGTGCGATATCGGTCGCGCGCTGCAGATCGTTTTGCGCGCCCGTCGAGATCTCGCCGAGGGCGATCTCCTCGGCCGTGCGCCCGCCGAGAAGAACGGCGAGCTGCGCGAGCAGATCCTTGCGCTGCATCAGGTAGCGATCCTCGAGCGGTAGCTGCATCGTGTAACCAAGGGCACCGAAGCCACGCTGCACGATGGAAATCTTGTGGACCGGATCCATGTCCGGAATCGCCGTGGCGACAATCGCGTGGCCCGACTCGTGGTACGCGACGATTTCGCGCTCCTTGCGACTCATCACGCGCCTCTTCTCGAGGCCAGCGATCAAGCGGTCGATGGCCTCGTCGAAGTCCAGCATGTCCACGGCGACCTTGTCCTTGCGAGCTGCGAGCAGTGCCGCCTCGTTCACAAGATTGGCCAGGTCGGCGCCGGCGAACCCAGCCGTCCGCGCCGCCACCACTCGCAGGTCCACCGCTGGCGAAAGCTTGACCTGCTTGGTGTGGATTGTGAGGACCTCCTCGCGTCCCTTCACATCCGGCTTGTCAACGAGAACCTGACGGTCGAAGCGGCCGGGACGAAGGAGCGCGGGGTCGAGCACTTCCGGGCGGTTCGTCGCGCCCATGATGATGATGGCTTTACGTGAATCGAAACCGTCCATCTCGGCCAGCAGCTGATTCAGCGTCTGTTCGCGCTCTTCATGCGATCCCATCGGGCTCTGCACCCGCGCGCGACCGAGCGCGTCGAGCTCGTCGATGAAGATGATGCACGGCGCCTTGGTTTCAGCCTGCGAGAACAGATCGCGCACGCGCGCCGCGCCGACGCCGACGAACATCTCGACGAACTCCGATCCGCTCAGGCTGAAGAACGGGACCTTGGCCTCACCAGCGACCGCGCGCGCCAGCAGCGTCTTGCCGGTCCCGGGAGGCCCCACCAGGAGCACGCCCTTCGGAATGCGACCGCCCAGTGTCGTGTACTTCCGAGGGTTCCGGAGGAATTCGACGATCTCCTTCAGCTCCTGCTCGGCCTCGTCCACGCCGGCCACATCCGCGAAGCTCACCTTCACATCGTCTTCTGCGAAGACGCGATGCTTGCTTCGCGCAAACGACATCACGCCGCCTTCGGCACCGCCGATGCGACGGGAGAAGTAACTCCAGATGACGAAGATGAAGACCAGCGGGAGGATCCAGCCAAGGATCTCGGGCAGCCATCGGCTGACGAACTCGCCGGTATATTTCACGCCCGCGGCGTCGAGATCCTCGAGGAGCTTGGGATCCTCGATCCGGGTCGAGCTGAAGTTCTTGCTGCCGTTCGTCTCGCGCGCAAACGTCCCTCTGATCGTCTGCTCGCCGACGTAGACCTCGGTGATCTGACCTGCGCGGACAGCCTGCTTGAAATCGCTGTACGAGATCTGTCTGCCCGTGGGCGCCAGGAACCAGGTCTGCACCAGCACGAGCAGCAGCAGGCCGCCCAGGAAGTACCAGATCGGTCCACCGAAGCGCCCGCTCGCTCGCAGCGTGCGCTTCTCGCCTGGGCGTTTGTCGCGCGGGTTCAACCCCGGAGGTGTTCGAAGATTCGCCAATAATCCCTCAGGCAGTCACCGACTGCTTTTTCTGGAACGTCAGTTCATTGTGACCCATATCCACGACGATGGAGTCGCCCTCGCGGAGGTCGCCCTCGAGGACGCGCATCGCCAGCGGATCGAGCACCCGCCGCTGAATCGTCCGCTTCAACGGCCGGGCACCAAACATCGGATCAAAGCCCTCGGAGACGAGGAAGCCGCGTGCCGTGTCCGTCAACTCTACGTGGATCTTCCGATCCTCGAGCCGCTTGAGCAGGCCGCGGACCTGGATGTCGACGATGTGCTTCAGGTGTCCCAGTCCGAGCGAGTGGAAGAAGATGATTTCGTCCACACGATTGATGAACTCGGGCCGGAAGTGCTGACGCAGCGCTTCCGTGACCTGTCGCCGGACGTCTTCAGGTAGTTCCTCGCGCTCCGATGCCTGCTGCGCTTCGGCGATGAAGTGGCTGCCCAGGTTCGAGGTCATGATCACCACGGCATTCTTGAAGTCCACTGTGCGACCTTTGCCGTCGGTCAGGCGCCCATCGTCGAGCAACTGCAGCATCACGTTGAGCACTTCGGGATGCGCCTTCTCGATCTCGTCGAACAACACGACTGCGTACGGACGCCGACGCACGGCTTCCGTGAGCTGACCGGCCTCGTCGTAGCCGACGTATCCCGGAGGTGCGCCAAGCATTCGCGAAACGGTGTGCTTCTCCTGGTACTCCGACATGTCGATCCGGATCATCGCGTGCTCGTCGTCGAACAGAAATTCGGCGAGGGCACGTGCGAGCTCGGTCTTGCCGACACCCGTGGGTCCCAGGAAGATGAAGCTGCCCAGCGGCCGGTTGGGATCCTGCAGGCCTGCACGCGCGCGGCGAATCGCGTTCGCAACCGCGGTGATGGCCTCATCCTGACCGACGACACGCTCGTGCAGCCGCTCTTCCATGTGAATCAGCTTCTGGATCTCGCCCTCCATCAGGCGACTCACCGGGATGTTGGTCCACTTGGCCACGACCTCGGCGATGTCTTCCTCGTCGACCTGCTCTTTGAGCAGGCGTGACGTTTTCGGCTGACCCTCGCTGACCGAGTCGCCCGCCGCGATCCGTTTCTCGAGGTCGGGAATGCGCCCGTACTGAAGCTCGGACGCTTTCGCGTAGTCGCCGACGCGCTGCGCCGTGTCGAGTTCCACGCGCGCGTCTTCGAGTTGCTGCTTCAGATCGCTGGTGCCCTGCAGGGTATCTTTCTCGGCCTGCCACTGCGTCTGCAGGCGAGTCTGCTGCTCCTTGAGATCCGCCAGCTCGCGTTCGAGCTTGGACAAGCGATCCTTCGACGCCGGATCGGTTTCCTTGCGCAGCGCTTCGCGCTCGATTTCGAGCTGCATGATCCGGCGCCGCACTTCGTCAAGCTCCGCCGGCATCGAGTCGATTTCCATGCGCAGCTTCGAAGCGGCCTCGTCCACGAGGTCGATGGCCTTGTCTGGCAGGAAGCGGTCCGTGATGTAGCGGTTCGACAACACCGCCGCTGCGACGAGTGCCGCGTCCTTGAATCGCACCTTGTGGTGAATCTCGTAGCGCTCGCGCAGACCACGGAGAATCGAGATCGTGTCCTCGACGTTCGGCTCTCCCACGAGCACGGGCTGGAAACGGCGCTCGAGTGCGGCGTCCTTCTCGATGTGCTTCCGATATTCGTCGAGCGTCGTGGCGCCAATCGTGTGGAGCTCACCACGCGCGAGCATCGGCTTCAGCATCTGCGACGCGTCCATTGCCCCTTCGGCGGCACCGGCGCCGACCACGGTGTGGAGCTCGTCGATGAAGAGCACAATCTGCCCCTCGGACTCGGCGATTTCCTTGAGCACGGCTTTCAGCCGCTCCTCGAACTCGCCGCGATATTTCGCACCGGCGACGAGCGCGCCCATGTCGAGCGCGAAGATCTTCTTGTTCTTGAGGCCTTCTGGCACGTCACCGCGCACCATTCGCTGGGCCAGGCCCTCGACGATCGCCGTCTTGCCGACGCCCGGTTCGCCAATGAGCACCGGGTTGTTCTTCGTACGGCGCGAGAGTACCTGGATGACGCGACGCACTTCCTCGTCACGGCCGATCACCGGATCGAGCTTGCCGTTCCGCGCCAGTTCGGTCAGATCCCGCCCGTAGCGCGAGAGCGCCTCGTACGTCGACTCGGGATTCTGCGACGTCACGCGCTGATTGCCGCGCACTTCCGTCAGCGCCTTATAGAGCGCGTCTTTGGTCACGCCGAGTCGCTGGAGCAACTGGGCAGCAGGGGAGCGGCCCGCTTCCGTCGCGAGCGCGAGGAAGAGATGCTCGGTGCTGACGAACTCGTCCTGCAGGCGCGTCGCTTCGGCTTGAGCGGAATCGACGATCAGCTTCATGCGAGGCGAGAGGCGAACGTCGGCGCCATATGCCTGCGGAATCGCCTTCAGGAGCGCGCGCGTTTCTGTCGCGGCACGCGCCGGGTCGAGCTGCATCTTGCGCAGCAGGGAAGGCACGATCCCACCCGACTGCTCGACGAGCGTCAGGAGCAGATGCTCGGGTGTGACCTCTGCGTGGTTTTGTTCGGTCGCAACGTTCTGCGATCCGATGATGGCCTCCTGGGCCTTCTCAGTCAGTTTGTTCAGATTCATGGCTCGTACTCACGCGGCGCTTGTCTTACTGTCGTCGCCGCCCAGTTTCTTGAGGGCGTCGAAATGTTCACGTTCCTTGTCACTGAGCCTTGTAGGAAGTTGGACGTCCACGCGAGCGTAGAGGTCCCCGGTCTCCTCGCCATTGCCGACCGACGGCATGCCGTATCCCTTAAGGCGAAACAACTGTCCGTTCTGCGTGAGCGCAGGGATCCGCAGCCTGGCCGGCTTCCCGGAAAGCGTCTGCACCTCCGCTTCACCGCCGAGGACGGCTGTCAGCAGCGGCACGGGAGCTTTGGCGTAGAGGTCGCGTCCCTTCCGCTCGAAGTGCGGATGCGGCGTCAGCCGGACGCGCAGATACAGGTCGCCCGACTTGTCGCCACCGAGGCCCTGCTCGCCTTCACCGCTCACGCGCACGCGTGATCCGTCGGTCACGCCCGCGGGGATTCTCACGTCAACGTGCTTCACCTGCCCGTTGTGACGGAGCAGCAGCCGTCGCGTTGCACCCTGGTAGGCGTCCTCGAGTCCCAGCTCGATCTCGTTCTCGATGTCGCGGCCGGGCCGTCGTCGTCCGCGGCCTCCGCGCGCTTCCCGGCCACCGGATGCCCCGCCGAAATCGCCGCCGCCGCCGAAGAACGTGGTGAAGAAGTCGGAGAACGGGTTCGAGTCGCCGAAGATGTCCTCCATCTCCTCGGGCGTCATCGTCCGGTACTGGGTGCGCGCTCCACCACCCTGCCCGAACGGGGCACCGCCGCTGAACGGCTGGCCACCGCTGCGGGCCTGTTGCTCGTACATCCGCCAATTGGCGCCAAGCTCGTCGTACTTCTTGCGGCTGGCCGGATCGCCCAGCACCTCGTACGCCTCGTTGATTTCCTTGAACTTGGATTCAGCGACCTTGTCGCCCGGGTTGACGTCCGGGTGGTGCTTGCGCGCGAGCTTGCGGAAGGCCTGCTTGATCTCCTTCTCGTTGGCTGTTTTCGCCACGCCCAGTGTTGCGTAGTAATCCTTGAAGTCCACGATGCGTCTCTGGTCTCAGGTTCGCGAACGTTACAGTCCGAGTAACTCGTTCAGCCGTTTGATTTCGTTCAACAACTGCCGGCGGCCTGTGCCCGTGCTCAACGCGGACTCATCCAGCAGCGGTCCAATCCGTTGCATCACTTCTGCCATGGCCAGCAATCGCTGCACGCCGGCGAGATTGATTCCATGGTCGTCGACCATCTGCTTGATAAGGCGCACACGCTCGAGCTCTTCGCGCGCGTAGAGCCGCATGCTGCCGACCGTTCGGCTGGGGCGAATCAGGCCGAGGCGCTCATATTTCCGCAGCGTCTGCGGATGCATTCCCAGTTGCTCGGCCGCGGTGCTGATGAAAAACAGATCGTCCAGTGCCATTACTCATTCCACGACTCGGGCCGGGCCGATCGGGCGAGGCCCAACGTTGATACTGATCGAGTGTAGACATTGATACGATCCGTGTCAAGTTGCGTGACGGCGCCGTGTCGTGAGAGCCCCGGGCACAAGGTAGGATCACAGGAACGCCTTGGATATCGCTGCCACAGACCTCGTCACTATCGGGTTGCTCGTCGTTCTGGAAGGACTCCTCAGCGCAGACAACGCGCTGGTCATGGCCATCATGGTCCTGGGCTTACCCAGGAGCGACCATCAAAAAGCCCTGCGGTACGGCCTTCTGGGCGGGTTCGCCTTCCGGGCCGCGGCCACCATCCTCGCCGTCTACCTGATCAGCGTCGGGTGGGTGAAGGTGCTCGGTGGTCTCTACCTGCTGTATCTGACCTACTCGCACTTCTGGGGCCGTGACGAGGGGGAGGACCGCCGGCAGGCGCCGAAGGCGAAGGGCATGCTCGGCCTGACGCCGTTCTGGGCGACCGTCGTTCGCGTCGAGCTCATCAACCTCGCGTTCTCGATCGACTCGATTCTCGTCGCTGTCGCGATGTCGCCCAAGCTCTGGGTCGTCATCACGGGGGGCATTCTCGGCATCGTGGCGATGCGGCTCGTCGCGGGCCAGTTGATCGTGCTCGTCCAGCGCTATCCCGCGCTCGTGGACGGCGCGTTCATCATCATCGCGTGGGTGGGACTGAAGCTGTGCCTCGAGTACCTCCACGAGGCGCACTTCATCGCTCTCGATATTCCCAAATGGCTGTCGCTCGGGGTCGTCGTGGTGATTTTCGTCGTCGCGCTGATCTACGCGCGGATGCAGGGGGCCGTGGAAGTCGATGCCGGCGACACCCTCATGCATGATGCCGAAGATGTCCTCGCCTCCGAAGACAAGCTCGTCGCCAAGATCAACGGCGACGCGACGAAGTAAGCCGACGCCCTAGCGCCTCGCCGCCGGCGTCAGCGTCGTCTCGCGACGCTCCGTGCCTCGCATGTAGACGACCTTGACCGGTTCGCCAATCTTCAGCAGTTCAAGCGCGTACGTGTAGTCGTAGATATTCGCGATCGTCTGGCCGGCGATCTCGACGATCACGTCACCCTTCTGCAAGCCTGCCTGTTCTGCCGGACCGCCTCCGATTACGCCACCAAGGAGCAGCCCCTTCGCGTCTGCCGCGTAATCAGGCACGGTGCCCGTAAACACGCGGACGCCCGTACGGTTCACCGTCTGCGACGACTGTTCGACCTTCACGAACTGCGGCGCCTGATCGGATTCCATCAACCTCGCGGCGATCGTCGTGGCGAACTGCGCGATGCGATCGAGATCCTCGTAGTTGATCTTGTCCGCCGTATCGGACGGCTTGTGGTAGTCGAGATGCGCGCCGGTCGTGAAGTTCAGGCTCGGCACCGATGCCTGATTGAACGTGGCGACGTCCGTCGGCTGATACGGATCCGGCTGCAAATTCAGGTTGAATCCGGCCGCGACATTCGCACGCTCGATGAGCGACGGCCACGTTGTGCTGCTGCCGGTCGCCTGTACAGCGAGCTTGTTGTCCTGCATCCGGCCGACCATGTCGAAGTTGAAGTAGGCGGCGGCCTGATTCAACGGAATCGGCGGCGTATTCACGAACGCGCTCGACCCGATCAATCCAAGTTCCTCAGCCGACCAGAGTGCGACAAGGAGGTTCCGCTTTCTCTCCGGCCGGCGCGCGAAGGCTTCGGCGATCGCGAGTACCGCGGCGCTGCCTGACGCGTTGTCATCCGCGCCGACGTGCGCCTTGCCGGCGTCCTCTGCGGTCGCAAGCGAGTTGCCGTTCCGGCCGAGCCCGAGATGGTCGTAGTGGGCCCCGATGACAATCCACGGTTTGTCCACGCCTGTCACCGGCGACGTCGCAGGCACATACGCGACGACGTTTCGCGCCGTTCGCTTCTCGCGCACGAGTTTCGTTGAGAGCTCGATAGTCACGCCGTCAAGCGCGAAGCCCGCCGCGTGAGGATTGCCGGTATCGAATTCCTTCTGCACCGACTCGAGCGATCGCGAACCGAAGAGCGCCGCCGCAGCCTTGCCGCTGAGGCTCGCGGCTGGAATGCCGGAACCGGCGAGTGCCGTATCGAAGGTGATCGGCACGGTCTGGCCCGCGTTTGGCGAGCGTGGCCCGGTCACGACCAGGAGGGCCTTCGCACCACGCTGCCGTGCGGCCAACGCCTTGTAGCGAAGATCCGAGTAGCGCGCCAGGATCGACTTCGTCTCCTTGTCCGCATCCTCGGGGAAATATCTCAGGACGACAACCGCCTTGTCCTTGACGTCGAGCGTCGCGTAACTGTCGTATCCGAAGTTCTGCGCCTCCGGCACGACGATGCCGTAGCCGGCGAAGACCGCCGGAGCCGACACGGTCGCATCGTCGGAGAAGGAGAGTGCAACGACATCAGCGGGGGCGGAGAAGCGTTGCGATCCGGTTGAGAGTTGCGAGCCGCCATCGCGGCTGCCTGCGGTGAAGTCGAACGACATGAACACGTCTTGTCGCCCGGGCAGGGGACGCGCACCGATGCGCGCCAGTTGCGCCGCGATGAAGTCGCCCGCTTGCCGTTCTCCCGTGGATCCGGCTTCGCGACCTGCGAAGCGCTCGGACGCGAGCGTCTCGACATACGACCGCGTGCTGGTCGCGGTTGAGGGCGCCGGCGCCGGCGCCTGCGCCCAGAGCGCCGCCGCCGACAGAGCCAGGAGGACGAGAATCGGCGCCTTCTTCATTGTCCGGATCCTTTGGTCGCCCTCTGCTTGGGCGGTGCAGCCGCGAGCGCATCGAGCGCGTGCTGATGATTCCACTGCGCGAGATAGATCTGACCTTCGCGGCCGCCGCCACGGCTCGACGTCCACGCGAGTCGAGTTCCATCGGGCGATGGCACCGGCAGGCCGTCAAAGCCATCCGAGTAGGTGACGCGAATCGGTTCCTTTGTCCCGTCGATATCGACCAGGAACACCTCGAAGTTTTCGAATCCGAGCTTGTTCGACGCGAAGAGGATGTAGCGGCCCGAGGGGTGGATGTACGGCGCCCAGCTCATGGAGCCGAAGTCCGTGATCTGCTTCTGGTCAGTCCCATCGAGGTTCATCGTCCACACGTTCGCGATCACGCCGTTTTCCTCGAAGCGCCGCCAGATGATGCGCTTGCCATCCGGTGAGAAGAACGGACCACCGTCGTATCCCGGCACATTCGTGAGACGGCGCACGCCGGAGCCATCGGCGTCCGCACGCATGATGTAGATCTCGCCGAAGTAGCTGGGATCGGTCTCGAGCTGTTTCTGCTGCGCCGCCGACAATGTCCCGTCGTAGCCGCTGCGCGTTGACGAGAACACAATCCACTGACCGTCGGGGGAGTAGCTCGCTTCCGCGTCGTAGCCTCGCATGTTCGTCAGACGACGCAGCGTGCCGGTCTTTGCCGAACGGACGTAGAGCTCCATCTCCGGGTCGTAGTCCCATGAGTACCGGCGTTCCTGGCCTGAAGCGCGGAACTTCAGCTCGTCGTCCTGCTGCTGTTTCGAGCTCGGATCGTGGTGCGTTGACGCAAACAGCACATCGCCGGTTTGTGGGTTGATGAACGAGCAAGTCGTCTTGCCGACGCCTGGTGAGACGCGCGAGACGTCCCCCGACGCCATGTCCATCAGGTAGATCTGATAGAACGGGTTGCCGGGTTCCCGTTCGCTCTGGAAGACCAGGCGTTGGCCATCTGGCCCCCAGTAGCCCTCGCCGGCGCGACGACCCTCCACCGTCAGTCGTCTGATTCGGCTGAGGAAATCGCTCTCTTTGGAGGCGGACGGCTGCTGCGCCGACAGCGTCAGCGACGAGAGAGCCAGAACAAGAGGCAGCCACGAGCGTCTAAGGGATTGGGTCATCTGTTGCTCAGATATTTATTACCATTCAAACGAGTGCCGCTGCACAAGCTCCTGGAGCCACCGATCCGGCGCTGGATTGTTCTCGCCACCGCGGCCGTGGCCGTCCTTCTTGTTGCCATATCAGGGTACTGGACGATCCGCCATGCCTGGGCCATTTACAAGCTGAATCGAGGAGTCGGCGATACGGTCTTCTATGACGCCGACGACCGCCTCTGGTTCCGCCTTGACGAGCAGCGGCAGGACGTCCAGTTCAATCAAATCTCGACGTACTTCAAGGACGCCGTCATCGCGGTCGAAGATCACCGCTTTTACCTGCACCCGGGCATCGACCCGATTGGCCTGACCCGCGCCGTTGTGAACAACGTCAAGGGCGACGATCGTCAGGGCGGAAGCACGATTACGCAGCAGTTGGCCCGCACGCTGTTCCTCTCTAACAGCAAGACCTACGGGCGCAAGGCCAAGGAAGCCGTCCTGTCGGTGATGCTGGAGATCTTTCTCTCGAAGCGGGAGATTCTTCAGCTCTATATGAACCGCATTTACCTTGGCAGCGGCATCTACGGTGTCGAAACGATGTCGCGCAGGACATTCGGCAAGCCCGCGTCCGATCTCACACTGGGTGAGGCGGCGCTGCTGGCCGGTGTCATTCGCGCGCCGGCCTCGTATTCACCGTGGAATCAACTCGAACATGCGCGCGCCAGGAGCGCCATCGTGCTCAAGCGGATGCGCGAGGAAGGGAAGATCACTGCGGCACAGGAAGCAGCCGCAAGACGCGAGACGTTGCGCGTGCGGCCGGCGTCGTCTCCGGCGAACAGCCGGCATCGTTACGCGAAGGAATTCCTGCGACAACAGTTCAGGGATCTCGTCGGCGACGACAACCCACCGGACTGGAAGGTCCACACGACCTTCATGCCGGAAGTGCAGGATGCGGCCGAAGCCGCTGTGCGCAACGGTCTTCGTCGCCTCAATGTGCCAGGACTGCAAGCGGCGCTCGTTGCGATAGACCCGCATACAGGCAACCTCCTGGCGATCGTCGGTGGATCGGATTTTCAAACCACCCAGTTCAATCGCGCGGCACGCAGTCATCGGCAGCCTGGATCGGCGTTCAAGCCGTTCGTTTACGCAGTAGCACTCGAGCAGGGGCTCTCGCCTGTCTCGACGTTGAGTGGTTTACAGCAGGTCGCCGTGCAGGCACCTGAGGGCGTCTGGATTCCTCGCGACGATCGCGCGAAGACCCACGACACGATGACGCTGCGAGAGGCGCTGCTCGAGTCGAGCAACGCCGCCGCGGTTCTCCTTCAGCAGCGCGTGGGCGCTCGCCCCGTGATCAAGCTGGCGACTGAGATGGGTGTGCCCAATCAGCCCGACGTGCCGTCGCTCGCGTTGGGCAGTGGCCTGGTCACGCCCCTGGATCTGACGGCGGCATACGCCGTGTTCCCCGGCATGGGCTTTCGCTCACGTCCTCGCGGCATTGTGTCCGTCGACGATGCCGACGGAGATCAGGTCGAGTACATCCACATCCAGCGCGAGCGGGTGCTCTCCGAGCAGGTGGCCTACCAGATGGTCTCGATGCTTCAGGACGTCACGCGCCGAGGAACCGCTGCGAGCGTTCAGCGCTACGGGCTTCCGATGGAGGTTGGTGGCAAGACGGGAACGACGAACGACTCGCGCGACGCGTGGTTCGTCGGCTTCTCATCGTCTGTCGTTGCCGGCGTGTGGATTGGCTTCGACGAGCCGCAGACGATTCGCAGCGATGCGTCGGGCTCACGCGTGGCTCTGCCGATCTGGGCGGACTTCATGAAGCGAACGGCGCAACGCCTCGGCACGGAGCCGTTCGCGCGGCCACCACGCCTCCGGCCGGAGTTGATGTGCTCGGTCTCATACCACCGGGCGTTGGACGGGTGTCCGAGTTATGTCGAGTACTTCAAGCCAGGTGATGATGTCCCGACGCAGCTCTGTGAGATCCACTCCGGCAGCCTGAAACAGCGCGCAGAGCGTGCACTGCGCGGCCTGCTGGGCGCAATCGGCGACGGCATTCGCGGGATCTTCCAATGAAGCGCTGCTGGTGGTGCGGGACGGATCCGCTTTACGTGCAGTATCACGACGAAGAGTGGGGGAAGCCGGTCAGAGACGATCGGCGGCTGTTCGAGAAGATCTGCCTCGAGGGCTTTCAGGCCGGTCTGAGCTGGTTGACCATTCTGCGAAAGCGGGACAACTTTCGCGCGGCCTTCTCCGACTTCAAGTTCGACACGGTCGCGCGCTACACATCGAAGGACGTCACGCGGCTACTGAAGGACGAAGGGATCATCAGGCATCGCGGCAAGATCGAGTCGACGATCAACAACGCGCAACGCGCGATCGACCTTCGCAAGGAAGAGGGTTCGCTGGCGGAGTACTTCTGGCGCTGGCAGCCGCAGCAGTCGTCCCGGCCGAAGCGCATCACGCAGGACGTGTTGAAGACGATGGCGACGACGCCGGAGTCCACCGCGCTCAGCAAAGACTTGCGGAAGCGCGGTTGGACGTTTGTAGGACCGACGACGGTCTACGCCTTCATGCAGGCAATGGGTCTCGTCAACGATCACGTTGACGAGTGTTCCTTCCGAAAGCTTACCGATCGCTGAGCTGCAGCGACTGACGCACGCGCTTGAACACGTCGTTGTAAGTTCCGGCGTCGCGCTGCGGAGCCACTCCTACAAGAAATAGCATCCGGCCGTCGTTGAGCCGCGTCGTGGCCAGCGAGATCACTTCGGGTTGGCCGGTGATGTCTGACTGGTTGGTCAACGTCGTTCGCACGCCGTTGCGTCCACCGATCGTCTCGCGCGAGTAGCCTTCCTGGCGACGAAGTTGTGGATTGCTCTGCGCGAACGCAGACACGAGCTGCTCAGTGTCCTTCTGGAGATCGCCGCTGCCCTTCGAAGCCACGCCCACCTGGAACCCATGGGTCACGCCTTCGAGCTTTCCTGAATTCTCGCGATATCCGCCTTCCGGCGCGTACGTGATCCCGGTGTCACCGCCACTGACTTCCGACCAGTTGGACGGCAGGCTCACGCGAATGAATGAGAACGGAGACGACGTTCGGTACTGCGAAGACGGCGCCGCCACACGCACCGAAGTGCTCGCAGATGGACCCGACGAGGTGGTGCTCGGCTGCGGCGGATTGCCTTTGGCCTGTCCCTTGGCGATCTGCTCGGCGGTATAAGCTGGCGGCATCCCGCGCAGCCGCGCCTGAACGTTCTGGAACTCTCCCGTGTTCGCGTTGCCCTGAACGCGCAGCGACGCAGCCTCGCGATTGATCGCCTCGTAGCGGTTGCCGGGGTTCGGGTGGCTGCTCATCCACTCTGGGCCGCTGCCGCCGCCCTCGGCTTCAATCGTCTTGAACATGTTCGCCATCTGGCGTGGGTCGTATCCCGCACGTGCGAGGATCTGCGCGCCCAGGATGTCGGCCTGCGACTCGTACTCACGGCTGTACTTGAGGAACACCGTGCCAAGGCCGAACTGCGTGCCCTGAGAGATGATCGAGCCTGCCGTGCCGCCGACGATCGCGCCAGCAATCTGACCGAGCACGGATCCGATCTGGAACTTCTGTCCTTTGGTTGCCTGCGCGGTTCCGTGACGCAGCGCGACGTGCGACAGCTCGTGCGCCATCACGCCGGCGACTTCGCCTTCCGCCTTCGCGGCTTCGATCATCCCTCGATTGAGGAACATCGGCCCGCCCGGAAGCGCGAACGCGTTGATCTCCTTCTGGTTCACCATGTCGAAGGTGTACCGGAATTCAGAGTGCTGGAACTCGGGCGGGATCGCAGCCGCGAGTGTCCTGCCGATCGTCTCGACGTAATCCTCGAGGCGCTGATCGTTCAGCATCGGCAGTTCTTTGGTGACCTCGGCAGCGGCCTCTTTGCCAAGCTTCACATCGTCCTGAACCGCATAGCTGTTCTTGGGGGCGACGATCTTCGTTTGTGCCCCGACAGTGAGCGTCAGCAGAGAAGCGACACCGAGCCCGGCGAATGTACGGCGCAGTGAAGAGGGCATCTTAGACATCATGGATTGGAGTAGTGCAACTCTCCGGCCAACTCGTAACAGGCCTAACGCTTGATGACGACGCCCCCTGTCACCCTCCAGAAACTCAACAATGATTGCGATTCGTGAGTGAGGAAATCCTCTTCGTGCTCGAGGCTGCGGAAATGCCGGACTTCAAAACGAAGCCCCGTACGAGGCGTGACGAAGCCGACGACGCCACCACCGAAGTTAAAGGCAACAGAGTTTCGCGCTCTGAGAGGCAGCAGGCTCGTCAGCAGTTCCTCAACGGACACATGCATCCAGCCGACCCCGCCGACGATGTACGGTCGGAGAGATTCGCGCGTAATGCTGACTGGCGTGGCGATGACGACGTTCCCGCCAAGGGTGAAGACGTTGCTGTTGGTTATGACCCCCAGCGGATCGCCTTTCTCGAAGTATCCCGGCGCATACGAGAAATCACCTTCGACACCGAAGATCCCGCTCGTCCACAAACCGGCGCTGCCGCCGAAAATGAGCTGACTTGAACTCGCCCCCTGATCGGGATCCGGAAGCGCCGTGGACCCGGCGAATGTGCTTCCGATAAACGGCGCGAAGATCCAGTCTGCGTCAGCGACGCGTGGAGACAGCATGAGCAGCAGGCCAACGATCGCCGCTCTAGCTACGCCGACATTTACCTTCAAGGCAGGAAGAGTCTGAGGAACAAAGTAGCGAAGGGAGATTTCGTCACGTCACCGGAGTCGAGCGCGAACGGCGCAGTAAGGCCGTCGCTGTTCGCCAGTGCGATGAATGTCAATCCGCGGTTGGGCGCTTTGATGATGAGCGCCGAATGTCCGCCGCGATTCATGCCGAATTGCCAGACGATCGGCTCGCCGTGATAGTTCTGCACGAACCAGCCCAGGCCGGTCGGTAGCGGCGTGCCGCTGGCGAACGACTGCGTCCACGCATCATCCCGTGTCACCGCGGCCAGCAGCGCATTCGAGAGCAGCGCGTTGTCGAAGCGGGCGAGGTCGTACGCCGTGCTGATAATGCCGTCAGCGGCGTCGACGCGGCGTGCGGGGATGTCGTTGTTCCTTTGTGGCCGTCCAGACGTTATTCGATAGGGTGTGGCCATTCGCGCGGCGATGCCGGCGTAGCGAGCCAGATGGCCGGCGTCGAAGAGGCCAGCGTCTCCAGCAGTCGGCGTTGTCCCAAGGACTTGATCGGGTGACGAGTCGAGCATCGCAAAGCGATCGAAGATCTCTCTGTTCAACGTGACTGCGTAGGGCTCCTGCGCGCAGCGCTCGATCACCGCCGTCAGCGACGCGAATCGCGAGGGTGAGTAGAGATAGCCCACGCCACCGGGCGCGGTATGTGAGAGCAGTTGGCGGAGCGTCGTCTGCGGCTCTGGATACGTCGAATTGCGAAGGGCAACCGGGTCCTCGAGCTGCGCACCCCATTGATCGACGCACTTTCGTAACAGGAGCGTCGCACCAAAGGTTTGTGACAGGCCGCCGATAAGGTAGGGCGTGTTGAGATCGGCAGGAGCTCCGGACTCGACGTCACGACGCCCCAGACCCCGTTCCCACACGACGACGCCGTTCTGGATGACGAGTGCCGAGATACCGGGAATGTTCGCTTCGATCCTGAAGGACTCGAGATAGCGCTCGAAGAGGGAAAACGTGAGCCCCTGAGCTTCAGTGCGTTGTGCGAAGACAACGGTACTGAGCAGCACGGCAGTAGCGATGCTGAGTCTAGGCAAAAGGGTCGTCAGGTTAATCCCGGTGGAATGATACATCTAGATCACACGAATTCAGGCCTGAAACAGGACTCACGTGTGCTACAGTCAACGGCTAACTTCTCGATGCGTCCTGTTTTTGCACAGTCGAAAGACGTGAGCTCCCCCCCGATGACCTCGCGGCGGGTGGCCTTCTGTGCGATTGCCATCCTCGGCGCCCTCACCTCTGTCTACGCTCAAACCAGTCAGACCCTTCGCGTGGTTCCGCTCGTCAAGGACGATCACGTACTCGTATCGTTCGAACTGGCTGGCGGGCTTACGGACGAAGTGCGGGATGCGATTCGAAGCGGCCTGAAAACGACCTTCACGTACAGCGTCGAACTTCGCCTGGATGTCCCGGCGTGGGTGGATCGGACGATTTCCACGGCCACCGTGGCGACGAGCGTCGAATACGACAATCTGACGCGCACCAACAACGTCGTGCGCATGCTGGATGGCCGCGTCGAGCAGGCGATTTCCACCCAGGACGACGGCGTCGTCAGGACGTGGCTGACGAACCTGGTGCGCCTGCCGCTCTTCAGCACGTCGCTGCTCGAACCGAATCGCGACTACTACATCCGCGTCAGCGCAAGTGCCCGGCCGACCAACGGCTCGATCCTCTGGCCGTTCGGCAGTGGGCCATCAGCCCAATCCCGGTTCACGTTCATCCGCTAGCACCGGTCCGAATCTCCGTCACTTTTTGTCGCGCTGACACTTCCTGTCAGCCTTTCAGCCCTTTCCAACGCGTAGTACCGCCTGATTCTGCACGTCCGTGCACGGCATTCCGATGCTGGCGACGATCCTGCTATCCATCCTGCCTGGAGGCATACGTGACTTCGAAGGCAGGTTCGTCAGGCCGTCGCTGGCAGTCCGTGTTCTCGGGCATCGCGTGGGGATTGTCGACGCTGGCGTTCGTGATCGCCGGTGCGTGCTTGTCGTACGCGACCGTCGTCCAGGTCGATCGGTTGACGCGACTCAACACCCCGAAGCCACCGGAGGTGGCAAGCGACGTCATCGTGCGCAACGCAAAGGATCAGCAGGGCAGGCGCGCGTCGTTCCGCGTGTTGCTCTTCACCGACGAGTTCCGCTGGCGGATGTCATCGTACGAGTCGCTCGAGAGTCAGATCGAGGAACCGACGTTCACGCCGGAAATGAAGAACGTCCTCGACCAGGCACGCGAGATCATCGTCGTCGGCGCCAGCTCTGAAGAGATGGTGCCCGGGTTGTCGGTGGAGGCTGGACGCAAGCGCGAAGAAGCGCGGGCCGGCAAACGCGCTGAGCGCATTGGCATGTGGGTGCGGCAGGCGCTGTCGAAGCCGGTTCCCGTCCGCAAGCTGAACGTCGGGCATCACATGCCTACCGGGAACGCGAACGACACATCCGATCAACGGCGCGTGGTGATCATCATCGTGCTCGAACGGGAGGATGGCACGAACGTGGACCAGGCGCTGCGATCAGCGATGGCGCTCGAAAGCATCAACGCGCCGATCTTCGAGGCGCTCCTGACGCGCTACTCGCTGTCGGCAGCCAAAGCCTTTACGTGGGTGGAGTAGGTCATGTTTGAACTCTTGGACATCCTCGACGCATTTTCGAACCAGCTCAAGGTCGCCTGGATCGTCTGGATCGCGTGGGGCGTGGGACAGATCTTCTGGTATCGGTACGAGAGACGGCCGCAGCCGGCCAATCGGGTGGGAGCGTCCGCGCGTAAACCGTTTGTCTCGAAGCCGTCGCTGCCCGAGCGTCCGACACGGCTCGTGACGCCTGAACAGGTGATGCCAAAGGACACCGACTCCACGTCGGCTGAAGGCCTCGGCACGATCGGAGAGCTGGATCAGTTCGTCGCCAGTTTCGAGATGAACACGCGGCACCGACGCGAGCAGCCATTGAATGGCGAGCCGGTCGATGCGCCGCTCAGTCACTGAGTGATTAAGTAGCTGGGTAGCTAGGTGGCTGGGTAGCTCGGTAGCTAGGTGGCTGGGGAGAGTCCTTAGCAACCCAGCCACCCAGCAACCTATCCCACCCGTCCGGGTGATGTGCGGCCAGGCGACGATCCTCAAGATCGTGTCATGGCTGCCACTCCACTTCATCAGATCAACGACGACGAACTCCTCGACGCGTATTCGACGACGGTGGTGCGCGTGGTTGAGACCATTGCGCCGGCTGTCGTTCGAGTCGAGCGCGGACGTGGTGGAGGCTCGGGTGTGATCTTCACGCCCGACGGTTTCGTGCTCACCAACAGTCACGTCGTCCACGGGGCCAACCAGCTGACGGTCACGCTGTCCGATGGCCGCGAGACGCGCGGTGATCTCGTGGGAGACGATCCGCACACCGACCTTGCCGTTCTCCGGATCGACGCGAGCTCGCTTCCGTGGGCGGGTCTTGGCGATTCGCGGCGCGTGCGCGTCGGACAGATCGCCATTGCGATTGGCAACCCGTTCGGCTTCCACCACTCTGCCACCGCCGGCATTGTCAGCGGCGTGGGTCGCTCCCTCCGGGCGGGATCAGGCCGA
>Ga0310810_10001991_pt1 | contig 21705 bp, 18 predicted proteins | sample NCmetagenome_FD_207641 | JGI IMG/M metagenome (GOLD analysis project Ga0310810, IMG submission 207641) | Soil microbial communities from experimental microcosm in Duke University, North Carolina, United States - NC | ecosystem: Engineered > Artificial ecosystem > Soil microcosm > Unclassified ... | reverse complement strand
GCCGAATCCAGCACCGAGGGCAACTGCATCTTGCGCGCGCCAAAGAGTTCGCCGACGGTCCTCATTCCGTCCAGCAGGACGGTGTTGATCAGATCGAGCGGGGTGTATAGCTTCAAGGCTTCTTCCAGTAGATCTTCAAGGCCGATTTTGTGCGCGCCTTCGCCGACTGATTTTTCGCCATTGATGATGGCGAATTTCAGCTTGTCATCCACGGAAAGAGTGTCCACGTGGGCCGTAGTAGAGGACAGCGGCTTCCCTTGTATGCCGGCGAAGTGCTGCATATAACGCTGCAGGGGGTCGCCATTAGACTCGTCGCGGTAAATGAGTTTGCGGGCGAGATCAACTTCTTCTTGAGGGATTTTGTATAGAGGATAGATTTTGGTGTAGTTAACAATGGCCATATCAAGGCCATTGTCGACTGCTTCATGCATAAAGACGCTGTTGAGAACGCGGCGAGGATAGGCGTCAAGGCCGAAGGAGATGTTGCTGACTCCGAGCAGGGTTTTTACATCGGGGAGCTCTTGCTTGATGCGCTTGATTGCCAGCAGGGTTTGGATTCCCGCGGTGCGGTATTCCTCCTGACCAGTCGAGATGGGGAGGGTGAGAGCGTCAAAGATCAGATCGACGGGACGGATGCCGTACTTCGCGGTTGCCAGCTGGTAAATGCGCCTGGCGATAGCGACCTTCTTCTCAGCGGTGAGGGCCATGCCGTCCTCATCAATGGTCAACGCGATTACGGCAGCGCCAAACTTTTTGGCCATTGGCAGGACCTTGGAAGTGCGCTTCTCGCCGTCTTCGAGATTGATGGAGTTGATGATGGCTTTGCCGGGAATTCGTTTTAAGGCTTCCTCGACAACGTCGGCCTCGGTTGAGTCAACCAGAATGGGAGCGGGCACGCGAGTGGCGATGCGCTCGAGGATCGAAGTGATGTAACCCTTCTCGTCCTCGCCCACGATGGCGCAACACAGGTCCAGCATGTGGGAGCCTTCGTTGACCAGCTTCTTGGCCAGGGCGAGGATCTCGTCGTATTTCTTGCCGCGGACGAGATTGCGGAAGTTCTCGACGCGCGTGGTCGTGTTCATCTCCTCGGCGACGATCAGGGGCTTAGGATCGAGGTCGAGCGGAACCGAGGTGTAGGCGCTGGAAGCGGCAGCTACCGGCTTCACGTCACGCGGGGCGGGTTCGATACCGGCAACCGCGTCCACCACAGCTTTCAAGTGCTCCGGGGTAGTGCCACAGCATCCACCTACGATGCGTACACCGTATTCCTGCACGAACTGCTTGTGATATTGCGCGAGTTCCTGAGGGCTAAGGCGGTAGACGGCATGACCGCCTACGTTCTGCGGAAGTCCCGCGTTGGGCAGAACAGAAACATGCTTGGTCGAGTTGATGCCGAGATAGCGGACGGCATCGTTCATCTCTTTCGGGCCGGTGGCACAGTTCATGCCGATGACGTCCACGTCGAAGAGTTCGAGAGCAGTGAGGGCGGCGCCGATTTCGGTGCCGAGCAGCATGGTCCCGGATTCCTGAAGCGTTACTTGAACTGTGACGGGCAGGCGTTTTCGGGCTTTTTCCATGGCGAGGAAAACGCCGACGACGGCAATTTTGGCCTGGAGAAGGTCCTGAGCGGTCTCGACGAGCAGAACGTCAACGCCGCCCTCGATCAGGGCAAGAGCCTGTTCCTCGTAGGCTGCGGCCATGTCGTCGAACTTGATGTGGCCAAGGGACGGAAGCTTGGTGGTAGGGCCCATCGAGCCAGCGACAAAGCGGGGCTTATCTTTAGTAGAAAACTGCTGAGCGACTTCCCGCGCCAGTTTGGCCGCCGCGATGTTGATTTCCGCAACTCGATCCTGGAGATCGAATTCGCTCAAAACCGTGCGGGTGCCGCCAAAGGTATTGGTTTCAACCACGTCGCAGCCCACGCGAAAGAAGTCGGCGTGGATGTCACGAATAATGTCGGGCCGGCTCAGGACCAGGACTTCGCTGCAATTTTCCTTTCCCCAATAGTCGTCCAGGGTAGGGTTGCGCTTCTGGATATTGGTGCCCATGGCGCCGTCGTAGATCACGACGCGGTCATTCACGGTCTGGAGAAAAGTGGTCATACTGGCAAAACTGTCGCGGTGTGCACTCCGCCCCTGCTGGGTTATTCAAACACTATTCGCTTCGAACGTCTCCGTTAATGGCGTTTTCGGCCCGGGATTGACGCTGAGCTGCGTTAATCCTGCGGCGAACGACTTCCCGATACAGATGCTCAGGAGAGGTTCCCAGCTTCTAAAACACAAGCCGGGGGACCGGCTTGACTGGGACGACCCCTATTCTCCGGGAGCCACTTCGGGCGGGGCTCCGCCGCCAACTTCTGCCTGGTTGAAAATCGAATTCGCACCCAGGTGCGCGGGGACGGGGGAAAGCATCTGCTCTTTGCGATACACCAAAGTGGTGGCATTGAAGGTTGCGATTTCGAAGCCGTGCCCGTGGGTGATGGCATCGGTGGGACAGGCCTCGACGCAGTAACCGCAGAAGATACAGCGGTTGTAATCAATGTTGTAGACCTTGGCGTAACGTTCCGCGCCGCTGACCCGGTTCTGGGCGGTATTTTCAGCGGCTTCGATATAAATGCAGTTGGAGGGGCAGGCGGCAGCGCACAAGAAGCAGGCAACGCACTTCTCCAGACCATTCTCGTCGCGCTGCAGGACGTGAACCCCGCGATAGCGTTCCTGGACCTGGGCTCCACGCAGGGGCCCCTTGCCCTTGGGATAGTTTTCCACGATCGTGGGCTGGAACATCTCACGGAAGGTAATCGACATACCCTTGGCGATCGCGGCTATGTCCTTGATGATGGCCATATGGATGAATCAACAGTATACCGAACTGCCTCCATTTCTTGTTTTGGGGGCGGGTTGGGCCAGAACTCACCTGCGGTTGTCAGTCTGGGGTTCGGGATGAATGAGCACGCGGAACAACTCGGGAGCGGCTTGTTTAAAGTGGATTTCGAGATCGGTGATAATTTCGTGAACCCGCGACAGGGGAAGATCGTCCGGCATGGTGCAGTGGCAGGAGACGTAAAGGCGGTCGCGCACCCGCTTGATTTCAAGATCGTGAGCATCGAGGATTTCAGGAAATTCCCGGGCCACGCGCTTCAGCTTGCCGACTAAGGCGGGATCGTCCACCGATGGGTCCCCGGGTTCAATGGTGGCGGGCTCGCTCTCGATGTGAGTAAGGATGGTGGATATTTCCGGGACATCGCGGCGAATCTCGGACTCAAGCACCGAGACTTCGTCATGAGCCTGTATGAGGCTGAGGCGTTCATCGAGTTCGAGATGCTGCTCCACGTGCAGGCGGCCTCCGAGGTCCTGAACGCTTACATCGTGGACATTGAAATTGTGGCGAGTCGCTACAGCGCGAATGCGGTCGAAGATATTTTCTTCTCCGACGGGGCGAGGGATAGAGTGGACCACGACGTCGGCATCGGGCAGCACGCCATGGACGGCGCTACTGACCGCGTCGGCCATCTGTTCGGATTTTTGGAAGGTCACGTTGCGGGCTAGCCCGATGGAGAGGTCGGCGAAATACCTGTTCCCTGCCTTCCGGATGCGCACACGATCAATTTCCAGGACACCGGCTACCTTGGAGACGGCATCGATGATCTGGGACCGGACGCCGGATGGAGCGGCGTCGAGCAGAGCGTCTATGGTTTTTCGGGCCAGCCGCCAACTAACATAAACGACGAGGCCCGCGACTACCAGCGCAGCGATTGGGTCGGCATCGCGCAGCCAATCTATGCGATAGGAGCGTCCTGCGAGGACGAGTAACAAGCCCATAATAACGACGGCGCTGGACCAGATGTCGGTTGAGAAATGCAGGGCGTCGGCTTCCAGAGCCTGGCTGTCGTATTTACTGGCTATCCTGGCCAAGGAGCGAGAGCGCCAGAAATCTACGACCATGGATAGCACCATCACAATGAAAGCGACGAGACTCGGCTCGATTTCCACGTGATGGTAAAAGAGCCTCTTGACGGCTTCGTAGACGATCCATACACAAGTGAGTAACAACAGACCGGTTTCGATAAAGGCGGAGAAGTTTTCGATCTTGCCGTGGCCGTACTGGTGTTCGGCGTCGGCAGGCTTATCCGACACACGCACGGAAAACAGTGTGATGATGGCAGCCACCAGATCGAGGCCTGAATGAGCAGCCTCCGACAGGATGCCCAAGCTTCCGGTTGTCACGCCTACGATAATTTTGAGAACGGTGATAGCGATGGCCACGAGGACGGAGTTTCGGGCAACGGTACGCTTCTCGGACCGCATGGACTCGGAACTGAACGGCACCGTTGAACCGACCATGGCGGCATTATCGCTGCTGGAAGGCGCGCACGCCAATCGAATCTGTTCCGTGGCGTGCGATATCGCGGTCATCAGCACAGAACGGGGTTGTTGCCTTCATGCTAGGATGTGAAGTTCTCCCAACCACTTCAGGAGGCTTACAGGATGCGTTTTACGTATGTACCCGTCGTACTACTATTTGCTGGAATGGCGGCAGGGCAGGCGGCGCCCGCTCCCGCCGCAGTTCCGCCTGCGGAAAATCCTGCCGCGCCTACTGAAAACGCCAAACCCGCTGAAGCGAACGTCGCTGCCGAAGCTGCGGTAATCACGATTCCTGGGGTTTGCGAAGCGCCATCAACGCATGCCGCCGGAACGAAGGGTACCGCTCAAAAATCCAAGGCAGATTGCAAGACGGTGATCACGAGATCGCAATTTGAGAGTCTGGCTAATGCCCTTCAACCCAATATGAACCCGCAAACCAAGCGGCGACTGGCGGAAGTCTATCCGCGGATGCTGGTTATGGCTCGCGAAGCGCGCAAGCGCGGCCTGGAGAACCAGCCGAAATTTAAAGAGATGATGAAATTTGCGCGGCTGCAGATCCTTTCGCAGGAACTCAGCCGTTCTGTAAAAGAAGACGCGGACAAAGTTCCGGCTGCGCAGATCGAAGAGTATTACAAGGCAAATCCGGAAGCCTTCGAGCAAGCCACGCTACTGCGATTATTCGTTCCCAAGGAAAAACAGGCGGGACCCGAAAAATCTGACATAAGCGCAAAGGCTGAAGAGGCGGAGGATACGGCGAAGGCGGCGGAGAAATCCAAAGCCGACGAACAGGCGATGCAACTGCTGGCGCAGGATATTCAGAAGCGGGCGTCGGCGGGTGAGGATTTCGACAAGCTGCAGAAAGAAGCCTACGAAAAATCGGGGATTACCGGGGCTGCGCCAACCACCAATATCGGCAAGTTAGGGCGGAATGAATTGCCGGTCAGCCAGCGCTCCGTGGTGGATCTGAAAGCGGGAGAGGTTTCACCGCTGATCACTGAGTCGAACGGCTACTACGTGTACAAGGTTCAAGCGAAGGAGACGAAATCCCTGGAGCAAGCGCGAGATGAAATCCGCTCCACCTTAGCGCAGCAGCGGATGCAGGACGCAATGGCAAAATTCCAGCAGGAGGCGCAAGCCCAGCTGAATGAGACATACTTCGGTCCGGCATCAGGTAAACCGGCCCCGCCTCGAAGAGGACCGGGCGGCATGCAGCCGCCGGCCAAGCCTGCGCCGGTACCCTCCACGAATCCTCCTGCCGAAGGAGCTCAGCCACCGCAAAAGTAACTAAAGGAGCGATGCAGAGCGAAAAACCAGTAGTGGTTGTGACCGGCATCTCGGGCCATCTTGGGCTGCACCTGCTGCCGCACCTGTCCGATTTCTCGGTGGTGGGGGTGGACATGAAATCTCCCAGCACCGACCGTTCCCTGCGGTTTGTACGCATGGACCTGGGCCGAGAGGAATCGTGTCGGGAGCTTTATCACCTGCTTCGCGAGACCGGAGCGCAGGCGGTAGTTCACCTCGCCTTCGTGCTTGATCAAGTGAGGATGGGGATCACGGATCTGCACCGCATGTGGCAGATCAACGTGGTGGGCACGGCGCGGGTGATGGAGGCGATTACCGAAGCGAATCGGGACGAGAGCATCATTCAGAAATTTGTTTTTCCCAGCAGCGTAGCGGCGTATGGGCCAGATGGCAGCGGGGCGCTGGCGGAAGATTCGCCGCTAAGAGCCCACACTTACCCGTATGGGATGCACAAGAAGGAATCGGACGAAGTGGTGCAGCAACGCTCGCCGTCGCTTCGAGGATGCAGCGTTTATATTTTGAGGCCTCACATTTTTGCGGGGAGAGACGTGAACAATTACCTGGTGGGCATTTTTCGCGGGTCTCCGAATGGTACCAGCCGGCGGGCGGCAAGGATGCGCGAGAAAGGCAAACGCCTCCCATGTTTGCTGCCGTGGGGTGAGCGGTATCTGCAAAATCGCGTGCAGTACGTGCACATCGATGACGTGGCGCGGTTGATTGCCTACATCCTGCGGCGTGAACCGGAGGCGAAGCGCCTGACCATCATGAACGTAGCTGGGCGGGGCGAGCCATTGACGATTCAGCGATGCGTCGAAATGTCGGGGTCCAAGTTGATCCGGGTTCCAGGGCGATGGGCAAGCCGACTAGCCCTGCGGTATGCCTGGAAGCGCGGGCTTTCCGCCATTCCGCCGGAAATCGAGCCTTACATGAATGGTGAGTGCATCATGAACACTGAGAGGCTACAGAAATTCCTGGGGCAAGACTACGAAGACGTAATCCGCTATTCGGTGGCAGACGCATTCGCCGAAAGCCTTGCTCCAACCGAGGAGCGAGCGTCGCGGCAATCGGCTGGTTAACCCTGCTTTTTTCCCCGATACAGGCCTGCGATGGCGAAAGTATAAGGTGTCCAGGAAGGCGTCGAAAATCCCGCATCTCTCATGCGTGACAACATCTGCTGGGGCGGCGGAAATCGCTCTACTGAGGCAGGCAGATAAGCGTAGGGTCCACGGACACCGGAGATCAAAGTTCCGACTCTGGGGAGCACGTGGCGAAAGTACAAGCGATATAGGGATCCGATCACGCCGGCGGGTTCGCCGAAATCGAGAATGCCACACTCGCCGCCGGGCTTAAGGACGCGCAGAATTTCGCGAAGACCAGCATCATAATCAGCGAGATTGCGAAAGCCGAAGGCGGAAGTCACGAGGTCAAAGCGGCCATCAGGAAACGGCAGTTGCAGGGCATCAGCTTCGATCCAATTCAGATTGTGGCTTTGTGATTTGGCAGCGGCGCGCTGCAGCATAGCGTGAGAGAAATCAGCGCCCATGATTGCCGTGGCGGGCGACTTTGCCCGGCGGCGGAGGGCCAGCGTCATGTCTCCGGTACCGCAGCAGAGGTCGAGGACCTGAGAGTCAGACCGGCTCAGGATGTGCGCAAAGGCGCGCGCTGCGCGTCGCCACCAGAGGCGATCCACGTTGAACGACAGCACGTGATTGAGCAGATCGTAACGCGGCGCGATCGAGGTGAACATATCGCGGACGGCGACGGCAGCCGAGTCTGGATCATTGACGCCTTCCGGCGTAGCTCCCACTACCTTTTGCTGAGCCGGCTTGTTCAACGGGACAGGACTCGCAGTTGTTTTACGGCCTCGAGCACAACGGATTGAGGGACAGTGTTTACGATTTCCACTTGGCCGATCTCGCGTGGCAGGACAAAGTGTACGACACCGTTCTTCGTCTTTTTGTCGGCCTGCAATGAACGAAGAATTCTGCCGGGGTTAACCTCCACTGTGGGCAAAGGTCCAAGCGCGACAGTAGCCTTGCTAATACGCTGAGCGGTAGGACGGTCGGTTTTTTTGACGGCGGCGGCAATGATACAAGCGGCAATCATGCCCCAAGCCACGGCTTCGCCATGCAGGAAATATTTATAAGAGGTTTGCGACTCCAGGGCGTGCCCGATGGTGTGTCCGAAATTCAGAACACGGCGAAGGCCGTTCTCGCGCTCGTCGGCGGAGACCACGGAGGCTTTCAGTTTGACACTTTCGGAAATCAGGTATTCCAGCTCGGCGGCATCGCGATTCAGAATCTTCTCGCCATTCCTCTCCATACGTTCGAAGAGTTCCGGGTTGCCGATTACACCGCATTTCAATGCTTCATAGAGTCCAGAACGGAATTCACGTTGCGGCAAGGTGGAAAGAACCTGGGGATCAATGAGAACCGCGCGGGGTTGATGGAAAGTTCCCACGAGATTCTTCCCTGCTTTCAGATTAACTCCGGTTTTTCCGCCGACCGAAGCGTCAAGCTGGGCGACTACCGTGGTAGGCACCTGTATGACCTCGACACCACGCATGTACACGGAGGCGAGGAAGCCGGTGACGTCACCCACGACGCCTCCTCCAAACGCCAGCAATACAGAGCTGCGGTCGGCGCCCGCGCGTGAAAGTTTTTCGGCCAACTGCTCAACGGTTGACAGGCTCTTAAAACGTTCGCCATCCTGCATCAGAACTGACTTTGTTTCCCAGCCGCAACTGGTAAGCGACGCCGACAACACCCGGCCCCATTTTCGTGAAACCGCAGGAACGGAAATGACGAAGCATCGCTTGCGGCCAGGAAAGAGATCCTGGAGCAGAGCGCCCGCTTGCCGCAGCACACCATTCTGAATGATGGCGTCGTAGGACCTTGGCGGCAAAGTTATAGAGACCCGGGTCATGTGTTCCCATGATAAAGATTCAACAGGGAAAGTGGAATGATAAGCGGACAGACACGAAGCTATTCAGGGGAACGCTTCCGACCTGGCCGGGGAAAAACCAAGGAAGCAAGCACAGAGAGGGCAAGCAGAGCAGCCACCGCGCCTAATGCCCATTCGGTGGGCACAGTGTAGTAGTGCGACAGAAGCATTTTTGCGCCGATAAAGATCAGGACCAGAGAGAGGCCGTAATGCAAGTAGTGAAAGATCTCCATCATCCCTGCCAAAGCGAAATACATTGAGCGCAAGCCAAGGATGGCGAATACATTCGAGGTGTAGACGATGAACGCGTCCAAGGTAATGGCGAGGATGGCAGGTACCGAATCCACGGCGAACAGGATGTCAGTTGTTTCGATGACCAGAAGGACGATAAAGAGGGGTGTGGCGAATAGTCCCGGCCGGCGCACAAAGAATTTTCCACCCACGTAATCCGGTGTAACCGGAATCCAGCGGCGCACGAGGCGCAGAACGGGATTTTTTTCGGGATGAACATTGGCGCCGGACTCTCGCATCAACTGGAAACCGGTGTAAACGAGAAATGCGCCAAAAACATAGATGATCCAGTGCACATTGCGCATCAGGCCGATGCCGAGCACGATGAATAGACCGCGCATGATGAGAGCGCCGAGGATTCCCCAGAAGAGGACTTTGTGTTGATTGGCGCCAGACACTTTGAAGAAACGGAAAATGACCAGAAAGACGAAGAGATTATCTATGCTGAGGGAAAGCTCGATAACGTAACCAGTGACAAACTCCAAAGCCGGAACTCGCCCGCGCCAGAAAAACAGCAGGGCGGCAAAGGCAGCGGCCAAGGCGATCCACAGGACTGTCCAACCGAGCGCCTCGCGGAATTTGACGGTATGACCGCGGCGATGAAAGACGCCCAGATCGAGAGCCAGCATCACCGCTACGAACAGATTGAAGAGAATCCAGAAGATCAGCAAAGGGCCTCGAGAGTAGTCAGTCGTTGGTCATCCAGGCGCCGGCTCATGGATACCAGTTTTTCGCCCGAGAACGCGGCCAGCGGTGAACCGCAGGCTCAGGCTATTTTTGCCGTCCCCGGCGGCCCGATTCCCATTCCTTCCAGATTCCGAAGGTTTCCAGTTGCTTGTCAAGGCCGGTTTCGCGGAAGGTCTGTTCCACCTGCGCGCGATCCAGGCGGGGGCCGACCGGCTGAGGAGTACTGGCCAGAGCAAATGCGAGCTCAGCGGCCTCGGCCACATGCTTTTTCAGCTGTGGCAGGTCGACTTTGTCGAAGGTATCGGATTGTGCGTGATAGTTGATCAGGTAGTTGGCAGCGTCCTGATTGGCAACGAATGTGGGCACGCCTTCGAGCATGAAATCGAAGTTATCGGTGCCCCACTCGGCATCGGTAGTCAAGGCGCCGGCGCCGAATTCCTGAAGTGGGCTGACCAGGGGAGTGACCGGATCCATGAGATCCTTTCGGCCTCCGAGAGAGAAGCCGGTAGTGCGGCCGGTGCCTGAATCGAAAATGACCACGCCGGCAAATTTGTCGAGCTCGGCGCGATGGGCAGTCACGTAAGCGCGGGAACCCATCATGCCTTCCTCCTCACCACTGAAGAGGGCGAACCGTATAGTGCGGCGGGGATGCAGGCCGGAGGCGCGAATGGCACGCAAGGCGTCGACCACCAGGGCGGCATTGCAGCCATTGTCGAGAGCACCGGTGCCGAGTTCCCAGGAATCGAGATGAGCGCCGAGAAGGACAACCTGGTCCGGCTGCTCGGTTCCCTTAATCTCTGCAATCACGTTGGCAGAGATGATGGGTCCGCCAATTCGATTAGGGATGGAGAGGTCGGCGTAAAGCGGGTTGCCGGTGGAGAGGAGACGTGCCATGCGGGATCCGTCTTCCCGCGCGACCAGTACCATGGGAATGCGATCGATTTCGCCGGCGATCGCATTGGTGTGGCGATAGAGCAGATCATTGGGACGGCTGGACTGGAAGGCGATAGCCGTGGCTTTGCCTTTCACCGCGAGGTCAATGATTCCAGGAGCGCGCAGGTATTCGGCGAAGAGGTCATCCCAGGCCTTCATCTCGTCAGAATGAATCAGGACGATTGAGCCGGCGATGTTCCCGGCGCGTGCGAAGTCGTCGGCTGATCCATTGCCAGCATCCACCAGGCGCAGACGACGTTGGGCAGCGAGAGCCGGCGCCCATCCCAGCGAAATGGCCTTTATGGAGAACTGATCCGGGGCAACAACCGACATCTGGGTCTGGCCCTCGGCCCAGGAGGCCGGGATTTTGAATTGTTCCGTGTGGACGTTCTCTCCGCCCGCCGCTTTGAAGGCAGCAATGCCCCACTCAATGCCATGCTGCATTGCGGGAGTGCCGGGCACGCGGCCGCCGACTTCGTCGGTCAGTTTGCGCAAATTGGTCTCGAGAGGCGAGTCTTTGAGTGCTGCGGCAATAATGGCCGCCGAATCCGAACTACTTTGGCTTTGGATCAGAACGGAGGTCAACAGGAATGCTGCCAACACGGCACACTTTTTCATAGCGCGCATTAGAAATCAAAATGTTCAACAAAGCAAAGTAGCGGTCAGCAGCTCAGGGTTTTTTGGCAGCGGGCGGCGGCAACGCAGGCAGGGCGTCGAGCAGGCGAACGGTTTCAAGGATCACGTCGCCGACGATCTGCATGCTCCGGGGGCTGAGCTTGTCCACGGTGTCTTGCGGGGTGTGCCAAAAAGAGTTGGAGTAGCCGTAATCCAGGTCAATCAAATCAACAACCGGCACGCCTTTGCTGGCGAACGGAATGTGATCGTCAAAGTCGCCGGTGGCTTTCTGGAAGAAGTGCGACTGATAGCCGTAACGAGTGGCGGCCTGATTGACTACGTCCTGCAGCCACGCCGTGGAGTTCTCATCGCGCTGGATGTTGAGGTCGGCGTCACCGATCATGTCCTGCAGAAGGAAAGCCTTAATTTTGGGAAGAGTTCCATCTTTCTGCCACAGGTCCGCCAGATGACGAGTACCGTAAACAGAGTCGGTGTCAGTCCACTGCCGAACCGCCTCTTCACCATCGGTAAACAGCAGCCAGACGCTGTATCCATCGCTCTTTTTCCCATGGAACTGGTTGGCCAGCTCGAGGAGCATAGCGGTGGAAGAGCCGCCGTCATTGGCGCCGACGAACCCGGTGTTGCGCAAATAGTACGGAGTGTCGTAGTGGCCGGCGACGATGATGATGCCGTCCTTAGCGCCGGGAAATTTCACGATGATGTTGTGTACGGGCAGTTTCCCTTCGGGCGTGTCGGCCATGAAGGAATCGTGGTCGACGGTGTCTCCCTTGAGATGAGCAAGGATGTAATCTTCCAGTTTTTTGTGATTGGCGCTACCGAGGGGACGGGGCCCGAAGGCGGCCACTTCCCTGGTGTACTGGAAAGCGCGCGCGGCATTTATCGCGGGCAACGGAGCGGTGTCCGGAGGCGCGATGAATGAGGCGGTTTCAGCCACGGTGGCTGGCACTAATTCAGGACTCGGCGCGGAGGCTTTGGGAGAAATTTTTTCGCGACTACAGCCACATGCCACTACCGCCAGCAGCAGGGTTGTCAGGAGATGCAATCGAGCAGGGGAGGTGATCATTCCTACTTTCCTTGCTTTTCGCGCCGCGCCCGCCGGGCAGTGGGATGCACCAGCCACGCAATGCCGATACTAAGAGCGTACAAGCCAATCATGGGTGCAGCAAAGATGCACATATTCAGGATGTCGGTTGTAGGGGTGATGATGGCGGCGATGATGAAAATAACCAGAATGGCGTAACGCAGGTTTTTCCACATGAAGCCTGCGGTAACGACGCCCATGAGGGACAGGAAGAAGACGAGGATGGGCAGTTCGAAAATCACCCCCAACCCGATGATGATGGTGAGGAACAGATCGGTGTATTCGCCGATCGTGATCATGGGCTGGAACTGCTTGCCGTAGTTGATCAGGAAATCCAGGGCCGCGGGATAGACGATCTTGTAGCCGAAAATTCCACCCGCCAGGAACAGCGCCACGGTCGAGAACATGAAGGGGAACACATAGCGCTTTTCATTTCGATAAAGACCGGGTGAGATAAACAGCCAGACCTGGTACAGAACAAATGGCGACGCGACAAACAGTCCGGCAAGGGCAGCAACCTTGAGGTAAAGGTTGAAGGGCTCGGTGGGATTCAGATAAACAAGCTTTTCCGCAAGACCGTTGTTATGCAGGGCGGTCATGATTGGCGCCTGCATAATGCCGTAAATTTTTTCGGCGTATGCCCAGCAGGCGAAGAATCCTACGGCCACGGCAATCAGGGAATAGATAATGCGGCGGCGCAATTCCTCGAGGTGCTCGAGAAAGCTCATCGCGGGCATGTCGTCTTTGGCTTCCCCGGAGGGCGGAACGGCGGCAGCTAGTTCAGGCATCGGGGGCAGCCTTGGAGACCGGCTGAGGTTCGTGCACTTCGGGCTTGTCTACTTCCACCAGAGTACCGCCGGGGACGGTTTCTTCAGAAGGCTGAACCGGGGGTAGTATCTGCGGAGTGCGAGTGTCAGCGTCAAGGTTGTTGATCTCAGATTCGATTTGCGCCTTAAATTCATTGCTGGCGCGCTTGAATTCATTCAAGGCTTTTCCAATCTGGCGTCCGATTTCCGGCAACTTCTTCGGCCCAAAGATGATCAGGGCGATGAAGAAAATGAAGATCATCTCTGAAAATCCGAGATTCATGGAACTCATGATAATGCCTGGGCAGCCAAGCAGCAACGCGGCGGGTCAATTGGATGTGAACAAAGACACAGGGCAGGCGGGTGTCAGGGAGGCGATTGGAGCATTGGGGCAGGAAACTTTCTTCCACCGGGAAGCAGAATTGCGGCATCTCATAGAGGTGCGGAGTTTTAGCCTGGAGTTACCAATGGTCTACGCGAGGTGATTCCGGCGAGTACCCGCATGCTATACTGACGCAAGGACATACCTGACCCGGGTGAGGCTTGCGCCCTTAACCGAAGGAAAACAGATGGTTCGTAGTTCTCGTCGCTCTCTCTTTCTCGTAGTCTTCATTCTTCTGGCTTGCGGTTTTCTGGGGATGCTCTTCGCCCAGAAAAATAATCCCGCGCCCCTGCCCGGCAGCGATTCCGACATTCGTGACAGCCTGAAAACTTTCACGCAGGTCTACGACGTGGTTGAGCAGAATTACGCCGAGCCGGTGAATCCGGATAAGGCGATCTACAACGGCGCGATCCCGGGGATGCTGCACGCACTGGATCCGCACTCAAACTTTTTTGATCCGAAGTCGTATTCGCTGCTGCGGGAAGAACAGCGGGGCAAATATTACGGCGTTGGCATGACGGTGGGACCTCGAAATAACAAGGTAATCGTCATTGCGCCGTTTGCGGGAACTCCGGCATACAGGGCTGGGATTCGTCCCGGTGACGTAATTGCGGCGGTTGACGGCAAGGCGACGGACAACATGAGCACATCGGATGTGGCCGACCTGCTCAAAGGACCGAAGGGGACCACGGTGCGGATTACGATTCTCCGCGAAGGATCGGACAAGCCGCTGGAGTTTAATATCGTCCGTGACGAGATTCCGCGGAACAGTGTGGACCTGGCGTTCCTGATCCGCCCCGGAATTGGCTATCTGCACATCACCGGGTTCCAAGAAACGACCGAGCATGAAGTCGCCGACGCGTTGGATAAGTTTGGCGATCTCAAAGGGCTTGTTCTCGATCTGCGGCAGAACCCAGGCGGGTTGCTCAATGAGGGAGTCGGCGTAGCTGACAAGTTCCTCAAGAAAGGCCAGCTGATTGTGTCGCATCACGGACGCGCTTCGCAGGAGAAGCGGTACGTGGCCAGCCACGGGAATGGCGGCAAGGAATATCCGCTCGTGGTATTGGTGAATCGCGGTACGGCATCTGCGGCCGAGATTGTTGCCGGAGCAATTCAAGACCATGATCGCGGCTTAATCGCCGGCGAAACAACGTTCGGCAAGGGTCTGGTGCAGACGGTTTATCCGCTTTCGGAAAATACCGGACTGGCATTGACCACGGCGAAATACTACACACCCAGCGGACGGCTGATCCAGCGCGACTACACCGGCCTGTCACTGTACGACTATTACTACAATCGCGAGTCGGAAGAGAACCAGGCCAATCACGAAGTGAAACTGACGGACAGCGGGCGCACGGTGTACGGCGGCGGGGGCATTACACCTGACGTCAAGATTGCGCCGCAGAAGAGCACGCCGTTCCAGGATTCGATGCTGCAGCATTATGCGTTCTTCAACTTCGCCAAGCACTACGCCAACACCCACCAGGTGTCGAAGAGCTTCGAAGTGGACGACGCAGTTATGCAGGACTTTCGCAAGTTCCTTGATCAGGAAAAGATTCCCTACACCGAAGCGGAACTGGTACAGAACAATGACTGGCTGCGTTCGACCATCAAGAGCGAGGTCTTCATTGATGCCTTTGGACAGGAAGAGGGATTAAAGGCGCATGCCGAGACCGATCCTGAGGTTCTGAAGGCGCTGGAATTACTTCCACAGGCCAAGCAGCTTGCGGATAACGCCCGGCGGGTGGTGGCTGAAAGATCTACGGCAGCGCGCGTCAGCCGGTGAGTTAAGGAGAGTCTCCAAGGCCCGAAGCGATTCGAGCCTTTTTTCATTGGACCGGAAGACTTCCCCCAGAGCACAGGAGGCTCGCGTCGAATCATCCGGATGCGTTGACTTGCCCAATTATGTGTGTGACAATCCGCGCATAACGCGCTAAATGCGCGTGTCTGACCATTGAGCCGCGCGGTAATGATCCGGAAAACCTGTCGCCCTAAATTCCTGGAAGTAAGGGCCCGCACTTCTGCCGTTCCCGAGCAGATGGCAGGGGCATGCTGAAGGACGTGGTGTTGGCATTGGCGGGAACGGTAGCGCTGATCGCGGGTGCAACGGATTGGCGGTGGCGGCGGATACCGAATTGGCTCACCGTGCCAGGGGCAGTGATTGGAGTTGGCATCAACCTGGCCGCGTGGGGGTGGGTGGGTTTAAAGATGTCTGCGGAAGGGATAGGTTTAGGGTTGTTGCTGCTCTTCCCTTTTGTCCTGGTCCGGGCTTTGGGCGCGGGCGACTGGAAACTGGTGGGAGCGCTGGGAGCATTTCTGGGCCCGCAAACGCTGCTGCTAGTCCTCGGCGCGGCGGTATTGATAGCCGGGGTGATGGCGCTTGCTCTGGTAATCTATAAACGCCGGTTTGGCCAGATGCTGCGCAACCTAGGGCGGGTACTGTTGGCGCTAGCGACGGGACATCCCGGCGATCCCTCGGTGTCGCTGGACAATCCGGAGTCCTTAAAAGTTCCCTTCGGCGTGGCGGTCGCAATTGCTGCGCTTGTGTTGGTTAGCTTGCGGCTGGCGGCGCACGCGTCCTTGTAAGCCATGAAAAAGCTGTTCAAGTTCGCAGCTCAGTGTGATGCGCAGGAAATCGCGGAACTGGCGGTGGTGCTGCCGATCTTGTTCTCGATGATTTTCGGGGTATTTTCGTTCGGCCGGGCATACAACATCTATTCGACGGTCACACGCGCCGCCGAAGAAGGCGCGCACATAGCCACGGCTCCAGTTTGCGCCACGTGCGCAGCACTTTCGTGTGGCAGCTTCCCTTGCGACTCGACCGTGACGCAAGCGGTGAGCGATGTGCTGACAGCCTCGCATCTCGACCCCGCACAGGTCACCCAACTGGTTCCCGGTTCGCTGACTGACTGCCCTTCTCCGGCGCCGGCCCATACCTGCACAACGCCGTCGTTGCCGTCAGGGTCCGGACAAATTTCGGTTTGCAGAAATGTGGTGTTGAACACGAGCACCAGCAATCCAGCGCTGCAGTCGTGTGGCACGATCGTCAGCTTTCAGTACTCGTACCAGTTCATTCCGGTGCCTTTTCTTACTTTCAATTCAATTCATATTCCGGCGCGAGCCCAGGTAGGAGTGGAATTCTAGGTGTTGATGAATAAGGCGACCCATAAGAAGCGGTGGTGGCAGCAAGTGCTGAGTTTGTGCCGCGGCTGCGAGGGAGCACAAATCCTGGAACTTGCCATCACCCTACCGCTGGTGACAGCGATGTTCATTGCGACCTATGATTTTGGGCAGGCCTTCAATTTGAAACAGAAACTGGTGTCGGCCACCCGGGAGGGCGCAAGACTGGGAGCAAATCAGAGCACCAGCGATTTGACCAGCGCAACCAGCGGCAGTTGCCCCGCATCGGTTTGCGCCATCCGTGACGTGATTGACGAGTACCTGATACACAGCAACATTGGTGATTGCGGCTTGCCTTCAGCGACGGTGGCTCAGCAGTCGCCGCCGGCATGGGTTTGGACTTTCACGGCAAGCGGGTGTCCAGGAGGCAACCTGGTGCTGACGGTGAATCGGGGGCAAACGTATAACGTCACGGTACCGAGTTCGAGTGGAAACGTGACCGTGGTGGTGGAGTCTACGCAAGTGAGCTTGAGTTATCCATACCAATGGCATGTCAATCGCGTAATGCAAATGCTGGCGCCGGGCAGCAGCTATGCCGCGGTTACCCAGATCTCGACCAATTCAGTTGTGCAGAATCTCGACTGACGTGGAGAACCCAGTGAAGCGAGGGCTAGCAGAACGAGGCAACGAGCGCGGCCAAACAATCATTCTAGTAGCGTTCTCGATGTTTGCGCTTTTGGCGATGGCGGCAATCCCATTGATGTGGCGAATCTGTACGTAGCGCGACACGAGGCGCAGCAGGCGGCCGATGCTGCCGCGCTGGCTGGCGCGAAGGCGTTTGTGACGTCTGGTTTCACTTCGGGTAACGTAACGACAGCGACAGCCCAATCAATGGCTAGTAATGCGGCCCTGGCAGCGGGACAGCAACTCAGCATTGGGGGACGCCCGCTGATCAGCAGCGAACTTACAGTTAGTCCCAGCACAACAAATGCGACAAATCCTTATGTGACGGTCACCGTAGCGCGCACCAATCTGCAGACGTTCTTCGCAAAAATTTGGGGCGTGAATAGCGCGGGAGTGCGAGCCAGCGCGACGGCCGAAGCGTATAACCCGTCCGGGGGAACGACGCAAATTCAAGTCAGTGGTGTGAAACCCTGGCTGATACCCAATTGCGATCCGAACCACACCACGGCGCCTACCAACCCTAACTGTCCCGTTGCGGGCGGCAATTTCTCCTCCGAAATAATCGATCCCGCGACCGGGAATCTGGTTAATCCGTCTCAGGTGATCGGTCAATCCATCACCCTCTCGATTCCGAATAGTGGTGGTCAGCTCAAGGCTGGCGAACTTTATGCGCTGAGCATCCCCGCGACATCAGGTGCTTCTACTTGCCCGTACCAGGCAACGAGTCCGGCATATTGCAGTGGTCCTCCCGGACCGTTTTATGACGACATTGCCTGCTTCAATCCGACGCCGTTCAGCTGCGGGCAGGCGATAGGCGGCTCAGGAATCCCTTTGGATCTGAGAAATAACGGGAGCCTGCCGTCGAATCTCAAGCCAAGGATGTATTCAGGCGTGCAATGTCTGATCCACCAGGGGGGCACTGGGACGGGGCAGGATATATTCGCGGCTCCGAGCTTCGGAAATCCGATTCTCATTCAGCCCGGGGCGAACAACCCCGATCCCTCCGTGAGCAGCGCGACGTACGTGAGCCGCAGCGATTCAGTGGTGAACATTCCGATATTTGACGGTACGGATCTGTGCCCGGGCGGTACCTGCACTGGGTCGACAACCGTAATTGGATTTCTTCAACTCGGCATTCAGAGTGTCAACTCCAACGGACAGGTTACGGCATACATTCTCAATTCGTCGGGCTGTAATCCGAGTATGGGCCCACGGTATGCATCCGGAGGCGGAGTTTCCTCTATCCCAGTGCGCTTAATTCAAGCACCCTAGTTTTTCCTGCTAACTACTGCTGGTTGTCCGGATCAGGTGGAGTATTTTGATCCGGCTGCATGGGTGGATTAGGCGGCGCCGTGGGAGGAGCGAGTTGACCGTCCGGCTGGACCGCAGAGGGTGGAGGGGGACCTTCGGGATCATCCTCATCGGTCATCACGGGAGGTCCGATGGGGTGCTCCTGGTCACCAGCACCATCAGGAACTACTGCCTGTTGAGTCTGATCAGCAGGCGGCATTTGCGTTGGTACCGAGTCCGATGGCGGCACGTAGGCTTGCGATGGGCTCTCGGGCGCGTTGGAGCGGGGCGTGAGCAGGACGGTCCCTATACCGTCGGGGTCATTGGGCGAGCCCTGCAGGATGAAGTTGAATCGGGAGCCATTGAGTAATGCAGCCAGCACATCCTTGGGGCGGCCGGGGCCCACCTGGATAGCGACCGATTCCTGCTCCGCACCCGCGGGAATGGGGATAACGGCGCCGGTGCGAAGATGTATTTCGTACAAAATTTCCGCCAAGGTCGCTTTACTGGCGCTTATCGCGAGCAGGCCATTGCGGAAACTGACGCGCTGGTTAGGCGGGATCTGGGCGGACGGCACCGGAGAAGAAACCGGCATTACCTTGGCTGGCTGAGTCTGCCGGGCCGCGACGACAGTCGCATCAGAACCCAATCTGATCGTGACGGCTTTCCCGCTAGATACCAAGCGGTATGGGGTTGGACCGTTCAGGTCCAGAACTACCCGGGTTACGGGAGGATTCGCCTGAAAAAGACCGACCCGTACGCTTCTTACGATTCCCTGGTTAAGCCTTAAACTCCTTAAAGCGGGTCCGGGCACGGCGCCGGGAAAATCAATGACGATGCGGTCAGGTCCGCTTAAGACCTGAGCCTCGGCGGGGACAGCTTGGGTGGAAGTGATCTGAACGCCGAGGCCGCGTTCGGTGCCGACTAATGCGAGCTTCTGGATCGCGGGATTTTGACCCCAAGCGCAGACCAGATTAAGACAAAAATAGCAGGCGGAAACGAGAATGGTGGAGAGGCGCATTGGGGGATTTCGATTGAATTGATTTTACCAAGTTACCGATAGATCGGGTCAATCCTCAAGTCGTAGCACCAGAGAACATAGTTACCTGCGGGGTAAGCCTCGGGCACGGAATGCCGCACGAAGGGCAGGCGGCAACTTCAGGCGGTTAGCTTACGTTTGCGGTAGCTTGCGTAAATAGCGGCAATACCGCTTCCCATCAACAGAATAGTCCCGGGTTCGGGCACTGCGGCAGGAGGCTTGTGGTGCCGCGGGGGACAATGCACTTCCTTACTCTCGTCGTCCTTGATGCCAAGCTTCTCTTCCCGTTTTTCCTGGGCTTCGGTCTCGCAAGCGGGTTTACGACCGTGGGGCAAAGGTACGCCCATGTAAGGGCCAGCGATGCCAATTCCCCCAAGAGAAGGCACCGGAGACGGAGCGGGGTTGGGCAGCAATGCAGCCTTATAGAGGGCGGGAAATTTTCCCTCGATGGGCGGCAACAACGGGTCGGGTTGGAGTTGCTCAAGAAGCGCCACAGGCGGCTCTTCGGGAGAGACGGCGAGCTGCTTACGGGTGGACACCTGGTTGGCGCACTTGGTGCGAGCCGAGATATTACCGTCGGTCAGGAGTTCTTCCCCAGGGTTTAGTTTGTGCCGGGCCTGAGTCCAGTAAATCTTGTCGTTCATGCGGTACGACAGATATACCAGGGCAGGCTTCTGCAGGCGGACCAGGCGCGCGTGCTGGTACTGAAACTTCGCAAAATGGGCCGCAACCTGGCGATCATGCGCAACCGCCTGGCGGAGCTCTTCCACGCTGTGCACGCCACCCCGAACGACGGAGTAGTTATAGATCGGATAATGGTGGATTTTAGGCGCGCGCGGAACGCGAACTTCTGCTGCCAGTTTGGCAAAATCCGGGGCCGATTGGAGGTCCGAAATGCTGAGATCTGGAGTTTGAGAGACGCTATGAGTACGCTGAAAAATTAAATAGGAGCCAAATGCCAATCCAAGCAGCCCTACCGCCGCCCATGCGAGACGAATCAGCCTAAGCTGTCGGCGTCTCCATGAACGCCTTCTGCGAGGGCTCCCGGAGCCCGATTGTGTCACAAACTACTCCTTCTGGCCGCACATTGGTGGTTTGGCTAGGGGAGCACCACCATCATGCTGCAGGTACCCTTCCAGAGCTGCTATATGCAACCTGTGGATATCCAGGAACATGGAACTTGTCAGTTTAGCGTGTGTGAAGGTTATTGCATATGACGAGTGAACATTTCAATAGTGAGGAAGTGCCATTCTGGGCACGTATATTGACACGTTTTCCACAAAGGAAATGAGAGACCCCCATGGGGAGCATAAGAGGCTGTTTTGAAAACGAAACCGGCGGCTACGAGGCCGCCGGCGATCAGATCAGGTCGCGCGTTATTGATCTTCGCGACGCTTCAAGGTTGGACGATCGTCATCGCTCTTGCTGTCTTTGCCGCTTTTGTCGGCGGTGGATGTACGACGCAAGCTGGGCTTCCCGCTATCCTTCTCATCCACTACCTTGCGCCGGTTTTCCAGCCTTGCAAGGCGGGTTTTTACATCGTCGAATTCAGAAGTTGTGACGACATACTGGGGACGGGCGGGAAGAATCTTGGAGATTTCTTCCTGCGACTTCTGGATGCGATCAGGTGTCTGGGGATGAGTTGAGAAGGCTTTGGCTAGCGTGCCGGGCTTCTTCTTCTCCTGCGCCTGGATCTTTTCGAAGAAAGCGATAAAAGCGTTTGGGTCGTACCCCGATTTATACATGTACTGCAAACCCAAATAGTCAGCTTCGGCTTCGAAGCTGCGCTGGAAACTGAGGAAGGTTAAGGGCAAAGCTAGACCTGCGGCCTGATACGCAGCGTATCCGATACCCCCGCCCACAAAAATCAGGGGAAGCGTACCAATGCTGGCCCAATTGGATCGGGTCATCTGGCGGGTAGCATGGCGAGCGGCGACATGGGCGATCTCGTGGGCCATAACGCCGGCCAGTTCGGCCTCTTCGTCAGCGGCGAGGATAAGCCCGGAGTTAACGTAAAAGAATCCGCCCGGCAAAGCGAAAGCATTGATGTCGTCGGAGTCGATAACTTTGATGGTGAAGGGCACCTGCGCGTCGGAGTTGCGCACCAGGTTCTGGCCTATCCGGTTGACGTACTCGGATACAACCGGGTC
>Ga0310810_10001989_pt1 | contig 21721 bp, 20 predicted proteins | sample NCmetagenome_FD_207641 | JGI IMG/M metagenome (GOLD analysis project Ga0310810, IMG submission 207641) | Soil microbial communities from experimental microcosm in Duke University, North Carolina, United States - NC | ecosystem: Engineered > Artificial ecosystem > Soil microcosm > Unclassified ... | reverse complement strand
GTCAACTACACGACACTCGGCTACGGCGACATTCTTCCGAACCCCGAGTGGCGCATGCTGGGGCCGATCACCGCCATGAACGGTGTGCTGCTGTTCGGCTGGTCAACGGCGGTCATTTTCGAGGTCTTGCGCACCTCGGCCGGCGCGCTGCGCAACCTGCCCACGCACTCCTGACCCCCTCGCCCGATTTGATTTTCGCGGCCGGATGCGCTCAATTCCTCCGCGAAATAGAAGCCGAGGAAACGCCATGCTGAAAACCGTCGCGAACTTCGACCGCATCGGCGAGGAGAACGCCTTCGCGGTGCTGGCGCGCGCGAATGCGCTTGCCGCGCAGGGCCGCGACATCATCAACCTCGGCATCGGCCAGCCCGACTTCAAGACGCCTGAGCACATCCAGGAAGCCGCCATCAAGGCGATCCGGGACGGCCACCACGGCTACACGGCGGCGAACGGCATCCCGCAATTGCGCGAGGCGGTTGCGGCCGACCTGCACAAACGTTTCGCCGTCACTGTATCGCCGGACGAAGTCATGATCATGCCGGGCGGCAAGCCCACCATGTTCATGTCGATCCTGATGTTCGGCGAGCCGGGCGCCGAGATCATGTATCCGGACCCCGGATTCCCGATCTATCGCTCGATGATCGAGTATACCGGCGCGAAGCCGGTGCCGATCCCGATCCGCGAGGAGAACGGCTTCGCGTTTTCGGCCGACGAGACGCTCAAGCTGATCACCGACAAGACCCGGCTCATCATCATCAACTCGCCCGCGAACCCGACCGGCGGCGTCACGCCCAAAGTCGAGGTCGACAAGTTCGTGAAGGGCCTCGAGAAATGGCCCGACGTCGCCGTCATGTCGGACGAGATCTACGACCAGCTCGTCTACGACGGCGAGAAGCACATCTGCCTGCTTTCGTATCCCTCGATCCGCGACCGGCTGATCCTGCTCAACGGCTGGTCCAAGACCTACGCGATGACCGGCTGGCGGCTCGGATATGCGGTGTGGCCGGGCAAGCTCTACGACTATGCGCGCAAGCTTTCCGTGAACCTGCATTCGTGCGTCAACGCGCCGACACAGTTCGCAGGGCTCGCCGCGCTGCAGGGCCCGCAGGACGCGGTCACCAGGATGGCGGCTGAGTTCGACAAACGCCGCAAGATCGTGGTCGACGGCCTCAACAAACTGCCCGGCGTCAGCTGCATCATGCCGAAGGGCGCGTTCTACGCATTCCCGAATGTGAAGCGCACCGGCTGGAAGGCGAAGGCGCTCGCCTCTTCGCTGCTGGACGACAGCGGTGTCGCGCTGATCGGCGGACCCGATTTCGGCATCCTTGGCGAAGGCTATATGCGTGTCTCCTATGCCAACTCGACGGAGAACATCCTAAAGGCGCTTGACCGGATGGGCGAGTTCCTGGCGAGCCGCAAGGCAGCGTAGCGCGCCGAGTGATGATGGCCGGCAGTTTCCACCGCGTTGCATTTACCCTGCTGCTCGGCATGACCGCCGCGGCCGCGCAGGAATCGCTCGAGACGCGTGGCGTGTGGCGGCTGGTGGCAGACGGCGCGGATTTCGCACTGCGCACCCAGGCGCGCGACGCGGCGGACAGCACGCTCTCGCTCCACTGCCGCAAGGCGCAGAAGCTTTACGCATTCGAGATCAAGAGCCCGGCGCTGGCTGCGCGCCAGAGCGGCGAAGATATCCGTCTCGGCTACAAGGTCGATGGTGACGACCAGACCTGGTTCAATCTCGCAACCGGCCCGGACGGCACCGTCCCGATCTCGCACCAGACCGCATTCCGGATCATCCAGGCCGCACTCACGCGCGATGGCGCGAAGCGTGTTTCGTTCACGGCCGCAGATTATGCCTGGCAATTCGACCTCGACGGCCTGAGGGATTTGACCCAAAGCCTGACCGAGCGCTGCGGGTTTGATCCGACGCCGCCGGAGCCCGAAGGGCAGCAAATGCCCCCCATCCTGCCCCGTCGGTAAATTTCACTCGCGTTTCAGCGCGTCCCAAGCGCGAGCCGCAGACGCGCGATCACGCATCGCTGAGCGTGCGCATGGCGCTGTTCACGAAGCCTTGAAATTCGCTGCAGGCCAAGTGGCCTGCGCGGCCGCCCAAGCTTTCCTCGTCTCCCTTGAGGCATCCACGCGCCATTTCGAGGGAGATTTTCACAATGATGGGGCACGATGCATTGATACTCTGCGCCGCCGTATTTCTTGGCGGACTCGTTTCGGGCTTTTCGGGTTTTGCCTTCGCGGCCATTGCCGGCGCCATCCTGATCCATGTCTACCCGCCGCTCGTTGCCATCCCGCTGCTGATGATCTGCGGGCTGATCAACCAGCTGATCGGCGCATTGTACCTGCGCTCGGCAATCCATTGGCGCAGCAGTCTTCCGTTCGTGATCGGCGGGGGCCTCGGACTGCCCATCGGGGAATTTCTCCTGCACTACACGAATGGCTCGGTGTTTCGCCTCGGTTTCGGTCTGTTCCTGATCGGCTATTCGAGCGTCATGGCCTTGCGCCCGACCGCCTCGCTGCTCGCCTCCCTGTCGGGAAACCGGTCGTCCATGCTCGTCGGGCTTGGTGGCGGCGTGATCGGAGGTCTGACCGCGATGCCCGGTGCAGTCCCCACCGTATGGCTGGACCTCCAGGGCCGCACGCGGCAGGAAAAGCGCGGCTTGATCCAGCCATTCATCATGGCGATGCAGGCGCTTTCGATCCCCGGATTCTTCGTCACGAAGAATCTTGGGTTCGATGCGACGCTCATCGCAATGGCGCTCCCGGCGATCGCCGCAGGAACGCTGACGGGCGCAATGCTCTACGGACGCGTGAACGAGGCGGGCTTCCGCTTCGCGAGCCTCGCGCTGCTGATGTTTTCCGGGGTCATGCTGATCAGAGCCTAGCGTCGGGCGCGACGCCGCTCACTCGATAAATTCGACCGGTATCCCCTTCTTCACCATTGAGGCGAGCGCAAGCGCGTCCCAGTTGGTGAGCCGTACGCAGCCATGCGATGCGGCCTTGCCGACCTTCTCGGGCTCGGGCGTGCCGTGGATTCCGTAGCCCTTTTCGTTGAGCGCGATCCAGACAACGCCGACCGGGTTGTTCGGCCCCGGCGCGATCTTGAACTCGTGCTTCGCTTTCACGCCGCGGAATTCGTAGTCGGGGTTATAGGTATAGGTCGGATTCCTCGCGACGCGCACGACTTTCCGCGTGCCGGACGGCGCGGGCTTTTCCTTGCTGCCGATCGAGGCGGGATAGACGGCGATCAGGCTTCCATCAGTGCTCAATGCGCGCACAAGCTTGCGCTTCTTGTCGACCTCGATCTTGCCCAGCTTGGTCTCGAGCGCGGCCGGCTTCACGTTGATGTTCGCCACGGTAATTGTCGTGCCCGCTTCATCCAGCTTCTTGCCGCGATTGAGGCGCTGGAGCAGGTCCTCATCCATATGGAAGCGCTCGGCGAGCATTTCGGCCGGGCTCGTGTAATCAAGTCGCTTGAGGTCCGCCTGCTTCTCCATCTTGTCCGGGATGTCTTCGGTAAAGGGACCTTTCACGTCCTGCTCGGTGATCGTGTAGTCGATCACAACCGGCTCGTTGTCCTGCGTCAGTTTTTCCCAGGTGGGCGTATCGAGCGCGCCGCCCGGTTTCAGCCCATTCTGCTCCTGGAACGCACGCAGCGCGTTCGAAAAATTCTCGCCGCGATGGGCGTCGATCACACCGGGTGAAAACCGCGCGCGATCAAGCAGCACCTGTGCACGGATATTGACGGCCTCGGAGTTCTCTTTGCCGTTGAACGCGGCGGAATTGATAGCGTCGGGCGAAAGGCTGCGAACCGGCGCAGCGTGTGCGGTCACCGTCAGCGCAAACAGGAGCGGCAGCCAGGGGCGCATCGGCGTGCTCGGGTCGGGTCAGGATCGCACAAGCACAACGAAGTCTGCGTCGCCCGGTTCCGTTACGCCTCCCACCGCGCCGGCAGATTGAACAGCCCGCGGAAAGCCCAGCCGCCGATCCGCACGGGCTCCCGCTCGTCGAGCGCGAGGCCCTTGAGCCGCGCAAACACGCTCGGCAGCGCCACGTCGGCAATCATGGCGCGCGAGGCAGCTGCGCCCGCGCAGAAGTGCGGGCCCGCACCGAAGGCGATGCTCTTGCCTGTATCGCGGGCGAGATCGAACGCATCGGCACGATCGAAATGCGCCTCGTCGCGGTTCGCCGAACCGAACATCAGGAACACGCGGTCCTCCGGCACAAAATCGACGCCATTCACGGTCGCGGCCTTCGCGATCCGCCGCGGCGACATGCCGATCGGCGAAATCCAGCGCGCGAACTCCTCGAATACCTGCAGCCACGCGACCTTGCCGTCGCGCACCAGTGCAAACTGATCCGTATGCGTCAGCAGCGCCCAGATGCAGCCTGCGATCGCCTTGCGCGGCTCGTTCTGGCCGCCCGAGATGGTGAGCTTGATGTTGTGCCGCACATTCTCTTCCGGCATGCCGCCGTGGATCATCACGCTGAGCAGCGAGTGGTTCGGCACCTTGCGCACCACGGGGAGCATGTCGGTGATCGCCGCATCGATGCCGGCGGTCGCTGCCTTGCAACGCGCCTCGATCTGCGGATCGCCGGTGTAGTTCGCGATCCCGTCGATCATGCCCTGCGACCACGAATCCATCTCGGCATAGGTGATGTTGGTCAGCCCCGTCACCGACTTGAGGCATTCGCCCGAGAGCGGCAACGCAAAATCGGCGAGGAGATCGGCCGCGCCCTTCGGCGCAAGCGCATCGAGGATGCGGTCCGCGTGCGCCTGGAATTCCTCGCGCCAGTGCGCGCGCACCGCCTTCGGCGACACGGCCGGAAAGAAGATCGAGCGCTCCGCCATGTGCGCATCGCCGTCTTTGCGCATCATGTTGTGGCCCATCAGCTTCACCATCAGGCCGGCGGGCTGGTCGGACGAGAATATGTCGATGCGCTTCTCGGAGACGAAAATGTCGTCGCGCCGGGTCAGCAGAGTGCTCCCAAGCTGCGGCACGGAGCAGATCGGCGCCTCGCGCCGCATCTGCGCGAGCGCCGGATAGGGATCGCGCCAGAATTCTTGTGGGTCGATGGGAAAATGCGGCGCTGTGGACATCGCGCGAGATTGCCATGGGCCGTGCACGACCGCTACCGCGGCGGCGGCCGGCGGGATTACGGCTTCGACTTTGCGGTCGATGGACGTGGTATGCGGGGTCCGCCAAATTGCTCGCACGTCCTCGCAAGGAAGCTTATGCTCGACATCGTTACTTTGCGCGAGCGCCCCGAGCTGCGCGCCGCGATCTTCGCCAACGCGATGCAGGCCTCGCTGTGGCCGGAGTTCATGCGCCACGATCCGGTCGCCGATCTCTATTTCGCCGAAGCTGCACTCGACCGCTATCTGGATTTCGTGCTCGTCGGCCTCGACGGCGGCGAGGTCGTCGCGCGCGCGTTCAGCGTGCCATTCTGTCTCGGGATCGAGGGCCGCGGCGAATTGCCCGACGCCGGCTGGGACGGGGTGATCCGCTGGGCGCATGAGGATCACCTTGCCGGCCACACGCCGAACGCGGTGAGCGCACTGGAGATCAGCCTGCTGCCGGGCCTGCGCGGCGGCGGCCATTCGCGCGCGATGCTCACCGCCATGAAACAGAACGCCCGCGCACGCGGCTTTGCCGATCTCTATGCGCCGCTGCGGCCGAACCAGAAGCACCTTCAGCCGCACGTCGCAATGTCCGAGTACATCGCGCGAAAGCGTGACGACGGGCTGCCCGCGGATGCCTGGCTGCGCACACATGTGCGCGACGGCGGCCGGATCGTGAAGGTCGCGCCCTGCTCGATGACCATCGTCGGCACGATCGCGGATTGGTCGCGCTGGACCGGGGTCAAATTTGCGGCCTCGGGGCCGTACGCCATCGAAGGCGCACTCACGCCGGTGACCGTTTCGCTTGAGCACGATTGCGGCGTCTACGTCGAGCCGAACGTCTGGGTGCATCACCCGTTGTGATGCAGGTGCGGATCAGCCCGGTTTCGCGCCAGAGAACTTGACCACCTTGGCCCACTTCTCGGTTTCATCCGCCACGTACTTTCCGAAGCCGTCCGGCGAAAGCGGCATCGGCGTGCCGCCGAGGTCGAGGATCCGCTGCGAGATCTTGGGATCGGCGAGGCCCGCGTTCACGCCCTTATTGATTATTTCGATGATTTCGGCCGGTGTGCCCTTCGGCGCGCCCAGACCTGCAAAGGCGGAAGTCTCAAATCCCGGTACGGTGTCGGCCACCGGCGGAACGTCCGGCAAGGCGGGCAACCGTGCCGGCGAGCAAACTCCGAGCGGACGCAAGCGGCCCGTCCTGATGTGCTCGACGGACGACGGCAGGTTGTCGAACATCACGTCGACCTGTCCGCCGATCAGGGCGGTGAGTGCCGGCGGCGCCCCACGAAACGGAATGTGCTGCATCTCAATGCCGGTCATCATCTTGAAATACTCGCCGGTCACATGTGCGACCGACCCGCTGCCCGCGGAGGCGAAATTGATCTTGCCGGCATTGGCCTTCGCGTAGGCGATGAACTCGGGAACGCTGTGCGCCGGAAAGTTGGGATTTACCTCCATGACCTGCGGTACGCGATAGATGCCGGCGACCGGCACGACGTCACGAAGCACATTGAAATTGAGATTATCGTAGAGAGAGGCATTGATCGCGTTGTTGGCGCCGATGACAATGAACGTGTAGCCGTCTGGCGGCGAGCGAACCACCGCTTCGGTCGCGATGTTGCCGCCGGCACCCGGCCGGTTCTCGACAATGAACTGCTGGCCCAGGCGCTCCGACAGCGCCTGGCCGACAAGCCGTGCCAGAATGTCGATCGCCTGCCCGGCCGCGAATCCGACGATCAGGCGCACCGGCCGCGACGGATAGGCTTGCGCCCGCGCGACGAATGGTGCGGCCGGCAGTGCGGCGGCTCCAGCGCCCAGACGCAACAATGTGCGGCGGGAAACTCTCATGGCGCGGCCCTCGCTTGAAAACTGTTCTATGCCCAGGAAGGCTTCTCCTGATCGTGACCGTTGTCAACAACGGCCCGCACGTCTTTCGTCAGCCGCCCTTCAGCCCAAACAGCGTGGCGGCGTTCTGGCCGAGGATCGCCATTTTCTCCTCATCGGACAGCGGCGCACCCATCACGTGATCGACGGGCGCCGTCTCCCACGGAATCGGATGGTCGGTCCCGAGCATCAGCTGGCTGGCGCCGACCTGCGCCACAAGGTGGCGCAGCCCTTCGCCCGAGAACACCATCGCGTCGTAGTAAAGCTGATTGAGATATTCCGACGGTTTCTTCTTCAACTGGATGCTCGGGTTGCAGTTGCTCGGCGAGACGAAGCACGCGTAATCGCCGCGCATCGCATAGGACGGCAGGTACCCTCCCCCGTGCGCCGCGATGATCTTGAGCCCGGGAAATCTGTCGAGCGTGCCTTCGAAGATCAGGTGCTGCAGTGCGATCGTGGTGTCGAGCGGGTTGCCGATCGTGTTCGCGAGCCAGCCGTTGCCCTTGAAACGTTCGGCGAGTTCCGGCGTCGACTGCGGATGGATGAACAGCACGGCGCCGAGCTCCTCGGCCTTCTGCAGCACCGGATGATATTTCGTGCGCGCAAAATCGTCGCCCGCAACGCTGCCGCCGATCGCCGCCCCCTTGAGCCCCTGCTTCCTCACCGCGGTCTCGAACATCTGTACCGCAAGATCGGGAAACTGCATCGGAAGCGATGCGAAAGCGCCGAAGCGATCCGGATGCTGCGCGCACAGCTCGGCGAGTTTTTCATTGTTGGCCTTGCAGATCGCCTCGACCTTGTCGCGCTCCATCCGATACCAGAACGGATTGATCGACAGGATCTCCATGTCGATCGCCATCGCATCCATGTCGGCGAGCCGTTTCTCGATTGCGGTACCGGCAATGAAGTGCTCGGGAATGCCCTTCACCGGCGGAACGACCTGCTCGACCTTCACGCCCGCGATGTCGAGCGCTTCCTGGAAATAGCAATGCGCGTGAACATCGACTGTCTTGATGCGCTTGCCCCTCACCGTGACGGGAAGGCGCGCCGGCGCCCCGTGCGTGTGCGCGTGCGCGCTGAGGTGCAGACCGCACGCGTGGAAAATCAAACCTGCGAGCGAGCGGCCTTTCTGGAGCAGATCCGAACCTGTCGTCATGGCATTCCCCTTCCGCATTCGAGTCGTCGCACTCTAGTACGCCCGAAGCCTTGCGGTGCAGGCCATGCCGGCGCAGGGCGCGCAGACCTCGTCTGCGCTGGGCGGACTGTCATGTTACGCCATCCATGCTATGGCCTCCGGCAGGGAGGACTTCATGACTTTCGACTTCACGCCCTTGCTGCCTGCCGGCCTGCCCCCCGCCGCGGTGCGCTGGACGGGACTTGCCAAATACAATTTCACCGGCGGGAACAATGACGCCGACGAAGTTCCGGTCGATGACCTGATCGCCGCCGCAACCGCATCGCTCAGGCGCGAGGGGCGCAACCTTGCGACCTACAATGTCGCCAACGGCCCGCAGGGCTACCGGCCGCTGCGCGAGTTCCTGGTGACGAAGCTCAAGCGCGACGCGGGAATCGACTGCACCGCCGACGACATCCTGCTGGTATCCGGCTCGTCGCCGGGGCTGGACCTGGTCAACGGCGCGTTGCTGACGCGCGGAGATACGGTCATTTGCGAGAAGGACAACTACCAGAGCTCGCTCACGCGCTTCGCAAAGCTTGGCGTGACCGCGATCGGCATCCCGCTCGACAAGGACGGCATGCGGATGGATGCGCTGGCGGCCGCGCTCGCCGACTGCAAGGCGCGCGGCGTGCAGCCGAAGATGATCTACACCATCCCGACCGTGCAGAACCCGACCGCGACGATCATGCCCGAGGCGCGGCGCGCCGAGATGCTGCGGCTCTCCGAGCAATACGGCGTCGCGGTGTTCGAGGACGACTGCTATTCCGACCTGATCTGGAGCGGCCAGCGCCCACCCGCGCTCTATGCGATGGGCAAGGCGGGCAACGTGATCCACATCGGAACGTTTTCGAAGTCGATCGCGCCGGCGTTGCGCGTCGGCTTCCTGGTTGCGCCTTGGTCGATCATGTCGCGCATCCTGCCACTCAAGACCGACGCGGGCTCGGGCTCCATCGAGCAGATGCTGCTCGCCGAATATTGCGGCCCGCACTTCGCCGCCCACCTGCCGACCCTGCGCAAGGCGCTGCGCAAGAAGGTCGAGACGCTGATGGAGAGCCTCAACGAGCAGTTTGGCACAGTGGCGGAGTTCGAAGACCCGAAGGGCGGCATCTTCCTGTGGGTGAAGCTGCCTGACAATGTCGACACGATGAAGCTCTACCAGGCGGCCCTAAAAGAGGGCGTCGCGATCAATCCCGGCAATGAGTGGTCGACCGACAAGGCGCACAGTCATTCGCGCCTGCGCCTCTGCTTCGCGAGCCCAACGCATGAGCAAATTCGCGAGGGCGTGGCGATCCTCGCCGAGGTCTGCCGCCGCGAATTCGGCGTGCCGACGCGCAGCGCCAACGTGGAGCGGCGACGCGCCTGACATGTACGTCACCGTCAACGGTGCGCGGCTCTACTTCGATGTCGACGGCGCAGGCCTCGTGCCGGACGGGCCGCGCATGCGCGAAAAGCCGACGCTCTTACTGCTGCACGGCGGGCCGGGTTTCGACCACACCACATACAAGCCGGCGTTCTCGGCTCTCGCCGACGTCGCGCAGGTGATCTGGCTCGATCATCGCGGAAACGGCCGCAGCGGCGGCGATCCCGACACATGGACGCTCGCGCAGTGGGGCGACGATGTGAAAGGCTTCTGCGATGTGCTCGGCATCGAGAAGCCGGTCGTCTATGGTGCTTCGTTCGGCGGCTTCGTCGCGCAATCCTATGCGACACGCCATCCTGACCATCCCGGCAAGCTGATCCTCGTCAGCACCGCCGCGCGCATGGAATACGAGACGGTGTTTGCCGCTTTCGATCGCATCGGCGGCAAGACCGCGCGGGACATTGCCGCGGCACACCTGCCCAACCCGACTGCGGAAAGCCGCAGACGTTTTCTCGAAACCTGCCTTCCACTTTACCGCGTACGGCCGTCCGATCCGGATGCCGCAAGACGCACAACGTACCGCAACGAGGTCGCATTCAAGTTCGGCGGCGCGCGGAATGAATGGGGCCGAATGGATTTTCGCGCCGATCTCGCGCGTGTCCGCTGCCCGGTCCTCATCCTGTATGGCGACCGCGATCCGATCGCACCGCCGGAATTCAACGAGACGATCACTGCGTGCCTGCCGCCTCATCTGGTGCGGCTTGAGAAATTCACGAACTGCGGACACGGCGTGATCGGCGATGCTCCCGACCGCGCATTCGCGGCGATCCGCGAGTTCATCCTGTCGTAGCTTACTCCGCGGCGGTCTTTGTCGGCCCGTATCCCAGCTCCGCGAAAATTTCGTCGTTGTGCTCGCCGAGACCGGGCGGCGGCGTATCGATGCGCGGGCCACCGTGGGCGAACACGAACGGCGCCATCGGCACGCCGAAGCCGCCATCCACGCCGGTCGCGCCGGAATGCCGGTGCAAAATGCCGCGCGAAGAAATCTGCGAGTCTGCCACCGCCTCGCCCATGGTGCGCACACGGCAGGCCGGCACGTGTCGAGCCTGGAGAAACTGCTCCCACTCATCCGCCGTGCGCGTCACCATGATTTCGGCGAGCACCTTCATCTCGCGGTCGTGGTCCGCATCACGCTCGTCGTTGTTGCTCTTCGCCATCTCGGGGCGGCCAAGCACGGTCCACAATCGCTTCTGCTGGCGCACGTTGCTCGCGCCGAGCATCACCAGCGAGCCGTCTTTGGTGGCGAAGGCCCCGTTCGTCGCGTGATTGTGGTGATTGCCGTGGGGCTTGGGATGCGCGCCCGTGCGCAAGTAGCCGGTGAGGTGCGACGCCATCAGGATCATCGCGACGTCGAGCATCGCCATGTCGATGCGCTGGCCCTTGCCGGTCTTCTCGCGCTGGAACAGCGCGGCCGAGAGCGCGAACGCGCCGCTCATGCCGGTCGCATAATCGATCGCGGGCGACCCAAACTTGACCGGATGCACGTCTGTCGTGCCGGTCATCGCCATGATGCCGGAGGTCGCCTGGATGACGTGGTCGTAGGCGGTCTGCTCGCGCCGCGGGCCCGTGCGGCCGAAAGCGGAGAACGACGCGTAGATGAGCCGCGGGTTGATCTTCGACAGGTCGTCGTAGCCGAGCCCCAGCGCATCGAATGCGCCGGGACGGTAGTTTTCAACGAAGACATCCGCCGTGGCGGCGAGCTTCTTCAGGATCTCGCGGCCACGCTCGGTCTTCAGGTTGAGGGTGATGGCGCGCTTGTTGGAGGCCTGGGTGAGGAACCCGGTGCCCATGTGGCGCCGGTTCAGCTCCGCATCGGTGCCGCTGATGCGGCTCTGGTCCGGGTCGTTCGGGTCGTCGACCTTGATGACGTCGGCGCCAAGCAGCGCCAGCTGATAGGCCGCAAATGGCCCGGCCAGCACGTGCGTCACGTCGATGACGCGGATTCCCTCGAACGGACGCATGGCGCCCTCCCCTTTGCGTTGGTGGCCACAGGATGGCACGTTTCAAGGCTGGTCAGAAATGCATTCGAGGCGACGATGTACGACGAAAAATTCATGCGCCGCGCGATCGAGCTGGCGGCGAGCGCGCTCGATATCCCGGGCGCGCGACCCTACGGCGCGGTGGTGGTGAAGGATGGCAAGGTCGTCGGCGAAGGGCTGAACGAGTCGGCGAAGAAATTCGATCCGACCTCGCATGGCGAGGTCGAGGCGGTCCGCGATGCCTGCCGGAATCTCAAGACCACCGATCTGTCGGGCGCAGAGCTCTACACCTCCTGCGAGCCGTGCTCGGTATGCGTTGCCGCCATGATCATGGCCGGCATCAGCCGCATGTACTACGGCGCGTCGCTACAGCAATCGGCGCGGATCGTGCCGCCTCCAAAGATGCCGCCGCCCGCCCTGCTTGTGCGGGAGCAGGTCGGTCAGCCGGCTGACAGTCGCAGCATGCTGCCGGCCGAGGTGAAACTCGGCGATGAGGCGATTGCGCTGCTGAGGCAATGGGTGGAGAAGCGGAAATAAGAGATGCTCGCGCCGCATATTCCGCCGTCATCCCGGAAGCCGCGCAGCGGCTATCCGGGACCCAGTAAACACCGACCAATATGAATCGCGAGGATTGCGTTTACTGGATCCCGGGTCTCGCTGCGCTCGCCCGGGATGACGGCAATCATTGAGTGCCCGGCTATTCCGCCGCCTTGAGCGCCGGCGCCTGGCCGGAGCGGAATTGCTCGAGCAACGCCACCTCGTCCGCCTTCGCAGCGGTGAAGTGTCGTGCCTTCACATGGCCGAAGCCGCGGATTTTCTCAGGAATGTTCGCGAGACCGACCGCGAGCGCGTGGTTTTCCGGCGTCAGCTTGCCCATGATCTCGCCGAGCAATGCCTCGTAGTCAGCGATCAGCTTGCGCTCGGTGCGACGCTCCTCCGAGTAGGCGAAGATGTCGAATGGCGTGCCGCGCAGGAATTTGAACTTCGCGAGCACGCGGAAGGCCGGCAGCATCCACGGGCCGAACGTCATCTTCTTCGCGACGCCGGTGACCGGGTCCTTCTTCGCCAGCAGCGGCGGCGCGAGGTGGAACTTGAGCGTCAGGTTGTCGCCCGCGACCTCGTTCTTGACCTGCGCGAGAAAGGACGGCTCGGCATAAAGCCGCGCGACTTCGTACTCGTCCTTGTAGGCCATAAGCTTGAACAGATAGCGAGCGACCGCTTCGGCGAGCCCCGTCTTGCCCGGCGCCTTCGCTGCTTCGGCGACCTTCACCTGATCGACGAGTTTGCGATAGCGCGCCGCATAATCTGCGTTCTGGTACGCGGTCAGGAATTCGACACGCCGCGCAACCATCTCGTCGAATGACTGCGACAGCCGCCGCGCATCGCTGGTCAGCTCCGGCGCTGGCTTGATCAGCGCCTCGACCGAAGCCGGATCGTGCGCGGCGCGGCGCCCGAACTGGAATGCCGCGAGATTCATCGGCACCGCTTCGCCGTTCAATTCGATCGCCTTCTCGATCGACTCGGCCGTGAGCGGCAGCGCGCCGAGCTGATAGGCGTATCCCACCATGAAGATGTTCGCGCCGATTGAATTGCCGAGCAGCGCGGTCGCAAGGCGCGTGGCATCGACGAAGCGGGTCTTCTCGGCGCCCGCCGCGGTCTTGATCGCGCGCTTCAGCCGCTCGGTCGGCAGCGAGAAATCCGCATTGCGGGTGAAATCGCCCGGCAAAATCTCGGCGGTGTTGATCACCATCGTGGTGCCGCCGAGCTTCGCGGTCGACAGGATCTTCTTGTTGCCGACCACCACCATGTCGCCGCCGAGCACAAGATCGCATTCGCCCGCAGCGACCCGGATGGCGTGGATGTCATCCGCGCGCTTGGCGATGCGGATGTGGCTGTAGACAGCGCCGCCCTTCTGCGCGAGGCCGGCCTGATCGATGATGCCAACACCCTTTCCTTCGAGGTGCGCCGCCATGCCGAGCACGCCGCCGATGGTGACGATGCCGGTGCCGCCGATGCCGGTCACGATGATCGAGTAAGTCTGGCCGAGCGCGGGCTGTACGGGGTCAGGCAGCGCGGGCAAGTCGCTCGGCGCCTCGACGCCCTTGCCGCGCTTGAGCTTCGCGCCTTCGACGGTGACGAAGGACGGGCAGAAGCCCTTCAGGCAGGAGAAGTCCTTGTTGCAGCTCGACTGGTCGATGGTGCGCTTGCGGCCCCACTCGGTCTCGAGCGGCTGCACCGAGACGCAATTCGACTGCACGCCGCAGTCGCCGCAGCCCTCGCAGACGAGTTCGTTGATGACGACGCGCTTGTCGGGATCGGGAAACTGGTTGCGCTTGCGACGCCGCCGCTTCTCGGCCGCGCAGGTCTGGTCGTAGATCAGCACGGTCAGGCCGGGCACGTCCGCGAGGCCGGTCTGCACCGCCATCAGCTCGTCGCGATGATGGATGGTCAGGCCGGCGGGCCACTCGGTATTCTTTGGATATTTCCACGGCTCGTCGGTGACGACGACGATCTTCTTCGCACCCTCCGCGGCGACCTGGCGCGCGATGATCGGCACGCTCAACCCGCCATCGTTGCGCTGCCCGCCAGTCATCGCAACCGCGTCATTGAACAGGATCTTGTAGGTGACGTTGACGCCCGCAGCCGCCGACGCGCGGATCGCCAGATAACCCGAGTGATTGTAGGTGCCGTCGCCGAGGTTCTGAAACACGTGCTTGCGTTTGCTGAACGGCGCCTCGCCAATCCAGTTCGCACCCTCGCCGCCCATGTGGGTCCAGCCGAGCGTGTTGCGGTCCATCCATTGCGACATGAAGTGGCAGCCGATGCCCGCATAGGCGCGCATCCCCTGCGGCACCACCGTCGATGAATTGTGCGGGCACCCCGAGCAGAAATAAGGCGTACGCGCCGACACATCCGTCATGGCGGCGACCGCGCTCTGCGCCTGCTTCAGCCGCGCAACCTTGTTGGCGATCTCTTCGACATGCCCGCGCCGCAGCACACGCTCGCCGATCGCGACCGCGATGTCGTTCGGCTCAAGCGCACCCTTCACGGGAAACAGCCAGTTATCCTGCTCGTCGCGCTTGCCGATCACGACGGGCTGGTTCGCGGAGCCATACAGCTCCTCGCGCACCTGCACTTCGATCAGCGAGCGCTTCTCTTCCACGACGATGATGAGATCGAGGCCCTCGGCAAACTCCTTCAGCTCGCGGCGCGAGATGGGCCACGGGCACGCGACCTTGAAGAGCTTGATGCCGAGATCGTTGCACTTCACCTCATCGATGCCGAGTTCGTCGAAGGCCTGCCGCACATCGAGATAACTCTTGCCGACCGTGATGATGCCGATCTTCGGATTGCGCCCGCCCGAGATGATCACGCGATTGAGCTTGTTCGCGTGCACGAAGGCGAGCATTGCGTCACGCTTGAAGTCGTGCAGCCGCGCTTCCATGTCGAGAATGCCGTCGACGAGCCGGATATTGAGCCCGCCCGGCGGCATCCTGAATTCGTCGTCGCCCGGAATGACGATCTTGACGCGATCGAGCGAGCCGTCGACCACCGCGGTCGACTCCACCGTCTCGTGCATGCACTTGAGCGCCGCCCACGAGCCGCAGTACCGCGACATTGCCCAGCCGTAGAGCGCGTAATCGATGATTTCCTGCACGCCCGCCGGGTTGAGGATCGGGATCATCACGTCGACGAAATGAAACTCGGACTGGTGCGCCGTGGTCGAGGATTCCGCCGTGTGGTCATCGCCCATCAGGGCGATGACCCCGCCGTGCTTCGAGGAGCCGGCAAAGTTGGCGTGACGGAACACGTCGCCAGTGCGGTCGACGCCCGGCCCCTTGCCGTACCACATGCCGAACACGCCATCGTACTTGCCCTCGCCGCGCAGTTCGGCCTGCTGCGTGCCCCAGATCGCGGTGGCGGCAAGATCCTCGTTGAGCCCCGTCTGGAACAGGACGTTGTGCTTGTCGAGCGCGGCCTTGGCGCGCATGAATTGCTGATCGAGCCCGCCCAGCGGCGACCCGCGGTAGCCGGACACGTAGCCCGCGGTGCTGAGCCCGGCGCGGCGGTCTCGCTCCTGCTGCATCAGGGTGGCACGGATCAGCGCCTGATAGCCGGTGACGAACACGCGGCCCTGGGAAAGATCGTATTTGTCGTCGAGGGTGACGTTCTTGAGCGTCATTCAGGCCTCCGAGGCGATCCGCCCGCGCCTCTCAAGATAACCGGCAGCGCCAATCTAGGCGGCGACTCGTCAGAATAAAAGCGTCAGCAGGGCTGCCGGTTCAACTTTGGAGCGTCGTTTCGTCGGATGCGCGGCAGATACAAGGAAATTGCGACGGACCCGCCTTCGCGGAAATTTGGCGCAATGCAGCAAGTCAGGCCTTCGCGCTCGGGCGCGCCGAAACTGCCGCATACCAGCGCCGCAGATTGGTGTACTCCTCCGGCACCGCGAGCTTCAATCGGCTGGCAAAGTCCATCACGATCAGCGCACTGATGTCCGCCATGGTGTAACGGTCGCCCGCGACGAACGCGCGGCCGGACAGCCGCCTGTCGAGGTCTCGCAAAAAGTGCTCGAGGCGTTTCCGACCGCGTTCAGCAAGGTCGGGGATCTGCTCATAGTCGTGCGGCCCCGGCAGCGCGCGGCCCTTCAGTCCCGCGGTGGTGTTGCGCAAAACATCCATCGCGGCGAAGAAGCCGTCGCGTTCGATTCCGCGGTTGAGCGCGGCGACGACCGCCCGCTCCTGCGGCGTCGACCCGATCAGCGGGGGCTCGGGATGAAGCTCCTCAAGATATTGGCAGATCGCGATCGCATCGCCGATCACGGTGCCATCGTCGAGCTGCAGCGCCGGCACGGTGCAGTCCGGATTGATGGCGCGGAAGGCATCGGAGAACTGCTCGCCATTCCGCAGATCGACCTGCGCGGTTGGAATGCTGATGCCCTTTTCGGCGAGGAAAATCCGCACGCGGCGCGGGCTCGGGGCGGTGGTGCAATCGTAGAATTTCATGGCAAGGTCTCCAGGGAGTCCCTTAGATGACAGCGGTCAATGATGATCCTATTGGGTGCGAGTTAAGCGAGCGAGTGGAATGATGGCTCCTTTCGATCCTGTTTCCGCTGCAGTCGGCGGCGCGCTGATCGGCGTCTCCGCAACCCTGCTGATGCTGCTGACCGGGCGCATCGCGGGGATTTCCGGCATCCTGGGCGATCTGGTCGACCTCGCGAGCGGAGATCGGCTGTGGCGCTTGGCCTTCGTGGCCGGGCTCATTGCTGCACCGTTGGTGCTCGCGGCGGGCGGGTATGGTCTGCGCGCGCCGGCGATGCCGGGATGGAGCGTCGTCATCGCCGCGGGGCTGCTGGTCGGATTCGGCACGCGGCTCGGCAGCGGCTGTACGTCCGGGCATGGCATCTGCGGCGTCGCCCGGCTTTCACCGCGCTCGATCATGGCGACTCTGACCTTCATGATTGTGGCGATGATCGTCGTCGCGATCATGCGGCATGCGATCTGAGGCCGTTCGATGCGCATCCTGTCGGCTTTCCTGTGCGGGCTGATCTTCGGTCTCGGTTTGGTGACTTCGGGGATGACGGACACCGCGAAGGTTCTGGGTTTTCTGGATGTGCTGGCGATCCCGAAGGGCGCGTGGGACCCTACGCTGGTGATCGTCATGGTGGCGGCCCTTGCGGTCTCGACACCCGGGCTCTTGCTGGCGAAGAACCGCGCCCGCCCATTGTTTGCCGATGCAGCGGCCTGGCCCATGCGAACCGCCATCGACCCGCCGCTTCTTGCGGGAGCCGCTCTGTTCGGCGCCGGATGGGGCCTTGTCGGACTCTGTCCAGGGCCGGCGATCGCCAATCTCGCGACGCTCGCGCCTGCGGTCCTGGTGTTCTCCGCCGCGATGATCGCCGGGATGGCGGTGCATGATGTCTGGCGGCGCGGCGCGACGAAGCGCGAAGCCGCGCTTGCCGACGGCTAAAGCTCAGGCCCCGGTAATCGTCAGCACCTGCCCGCCGTCCACCACAACGGTTGCTCCCGCCATAAATGCTCCCGCATCGGAGCAAAGCAGGAGCAGTGCGCCTTCGAGATCCTTCGTCTCCCCGAAACGTCCGACCGGGATGTTTCGTGTCATGTCCGGACGGCTCTTGAGATACTCGTCGTTGATCTCGGTCACGACGAAGCCAGGCGCGATCGCGTTCACCCGCACGCCCCGGAAAGCGAGCTCGATCGCCAGCGCCTTGGTGAGCTGGACGACGCCCGCCTTCGCGACCGAATAGGCCGCGACCCCTTTTGCGACATTGAAGCCGAGGATGGATGCGATGTTAACGATCGCGCCTTGTTTCTTTGCGGCGATCATGCGCCGCGCGGCCTCCTGCGCCCAGTAGAGGACTGCATCGAGATTGGTGCCGAGCACCCGCCGCCAGGTTTCCTCCGGCATCTCGTAAACGCGGTCGGCGTGCGTGATGCCGGCATTGTTGATCAGAATCGTCACGGTGCCGAAGGCCTTTTCGGCCGCATCGAACGCGCGCACCATCGCGGCGCGATCGAGCACGTCAGCTTCCACGGAGATCGCCTGTGCGCCTGTCGCCTCGATCCTCTTCTGCAGCTCCTTCAGCCGCTCCACACGGCGCGCGACCAGCACAACCTTCGCGCCGTTCTCGGCGAGCACTTCCGCAAAGTGCGCGCCGAGCCCGCTCGATGCGCCGGTAACCAATGCGACGCGGCCGGTGAGATCGAAAAGTTGCGAGGCTTTCATGTGGATGTTCCCTCAGGAGCCATAGAGCATCCGCGGCAGCGCGGTCGCAAGTCCGGGCAGAAACCAGAGCAGCAGCAGCATCACAAGCTGGATCAGCACGAACGGGATGATGCCGACATAGATATGCCGCGTAGTGATCTCGGGCGGGGCTGCGCCGCGCAGGAAGAACAGCGTCGGCCCGAGCGGCGGGTGCATGTACGAGGTCTGCAGGTTCACCGCCATCATGATGCCGAGCCAGACCGGATCGACGCCCGGCATCTGCAGCAACGGCGGACCGACGATCGGCACCACCACGAAGATGATCTCGAATGCATCCATCACAAAGCCGAGCAGGAACATCGCAAGCATCACGCCAATGACCGCACCCGCCGCACCGCCCGGCAGGTTGGCGAGTGCGCGATGCACCATGTCGTCCCCACCGAGCCCCCGAAAAACCAGGCTGAACAGCGTCGCGCCGATCAGGATGGTGAAGATCATCGCGGTGGTCTGCGTGGCTTTGGTGATGGTAGCCACGAGATAGCCGGCGCGGTGCACGGCGCGCAGTGCAAGGACAAGACCCAGCGCGAGCGCCGCCATCACAATCGACGCAAGCGCGAAGCCGAGTCCGTCGCGCAAGTCGAGCAAAATGCGCAGGATCATCAGCGTGGCGAAAGCGCCCAGGCATAGCGCGACCGCCCCTTGCGCGCGTTCAGTGCGCAACGCAGCGAGCAGCACGGCGCCGACCGCGCCGACCGCGGCTGCCTCGGTCGGCGTCGCAAGCCCGATCAGGATCGAGCCGAGCACAACGATGATCAGCAGCACCGGCGCGATAAGCGCCTTGAGCACGCGGGCGAACGCGCCCTCCCCGGTCGCGCCGTCGCGGATCGGCGGCACGGCGGCGGGCCGCACGATCGCGACGAAAATCAGAAATGCGAGATAGAGTGCGACCAGCGTCAGCCCCGGCACGATCGCACCGGCGAAGAGATCGCTGACCGAAACCGAATCCGGCGCGAAGTTGCCCTTGGCGAGCTGCGCGGCCTGAAACGAATTGTTGAGCTGATCGCCGAGCAATATCAGCACGGTCGCAGGCGGCATGATTTGCGCGAGCGTTGCGGTTGCGGCGACCGTGCCGGCCGCAAGGCGCTTGTCGTAGCCATGGCGCAGCATGGTCGGCAGCGTGATCAGCGCGACCGTCACGACCGTCGCGCCAACCACGCCCTTCGCGGCGGCGAGCAGCACGCCGACGAGCACCACCGAAATGCCGAGGCCGCCCGGTAATGAGCCAAACAGCCGGCCCATGGTTTCGAGCAGGTCCTCCGCGATGCGGGATCGCTCCAGCATCACGCCCATGAAGATGAATAGGGGGATCGCGAGCAGTACAGCGTTGGTCATCACGCCGAACATGCGCTGCGGCAGGGCGTAGAGGAGCCCGATGTCCATCGCGCCCACGACATGCGCGAAGATGGCGAAGGCGAACGATGTGCCGCCCAGCGTCAGCGCAACGGGGTAGCCGGCGAACAGCAGCGCGCAGACCGCGATCACCATTGCGACGGCAAGGAAGTCGGGAAGCGGCATCAGCCGGCAGCCTTCGCGGCGCGGCGGCCTCCGATGCGCAGCATCATCAACATCGCGATTGACTTGATTGCCTGCGAGAGGCCCTGCAGCGCCAGCAATACCGCAAACACGGGGATCATCGTCTTGAGCAGGAACACCAGCGGCAGCCCGCTCGCCTCGCGCGAGCGCTCCAGAATGGCCCATGAGCGCGTCACATAGGGCAACGAGAACCAGAGGATGGCGATGGAGAATGGTAGTAGCAGCAACAAAGAGCCGAGCAGATCGACCCAGGCTTTCGCGCGCGGCGATGCGTCAGCGTAGAACACATCGACCCGCACGTGCCCGCCCTCCTTCAGCGTCCAGGCGGCAGCGAGCAGAAAGAGCGCCGCATGCGCGTAGAGGATCGACTCCTGCAGCCAGATCGAGCCCATCCCCAGCACATAGCGCAGCAGCACGACCGCAAAACCGATCAGCACGATGGCGAGCGCACACCACGAGGCCGCGCGGCCGATCGCGGTGTTGACGCGGTCGATGAGGGCCGCCACCCGGATGATTTGGCCGGCGTTCATTGCTATATACTAGCGCAAAACGAGGTTCCGCATGGCGCAAGACCACGATCATTCGCACGACGAACACGATCATCACGACCATGAGCACGGGTCGGAATTGTCCGAAATGCAGATTCGCGTGCGCGCGCTCGAATCGATCCTGACCGAGAAGGGCTATGTCGAGCCCGCCGCCCTCGACGCCATCATCGAGGCCTACGAGACCAAGATCGGCCCGCACAATGGGGCGCGCGTTGTCGCCAAGGCCTGGACCGATCCGGCGTTCAGACAAGCGCTGCTCGACGATGCGACCAAGGCGGTGAACACGCTCGGTCACGTCAGCCGCACCGGCGACCATCTGGTGGCGGTCGAGAACACGCCGCAACGCCACAACATGGTCGTGTGCACGCTATGCTCCTGCTATCCGTGGGAAATGCTCGGGCTGCCACCGGTCTGGTACAAGGCCGCGCCCTATCGCTCGCGCGCCGTGAAGGATCCGCGTGGCGTGCTCGCCGATCTCGGGCTCACGCTGCCGAAGGACACCGAAATCCGCGTGTGGGACTCCACCGCCGAGACGCGCTTCCTGGTGCTTCCGATGCGCCCGAAGGGCACCGAGGGATGGAGCGAGGAACAGCTCGCCGAGCTCGTCACGCGCGACTCGATGATCGGCACGGGATTCCCAAAAACGCCGGGCGCCCCGTCATGAACGGCGTGCACGACATGGGCGGCATGGACGGCTTCGGCAAGGTCGAGGTCGAGCCGAACGAGCCGGTATTCCACGAGAAGTGGGAAGGCCGCGTGATGGCGCTGGTGCGCGCGATGGGCGCGGCCGGCGCGTTCAATATCGATACAGGGCGGTATTATCGCGAAGCACTGCCGCCGCGTATCTATCTGTCGAGCTCCTATTACAAGAAGTGGCTCCTTGGCCTTACGGATAATCTCGTCACGAAAGGCTTCGTCAGCCCAAGCGAAGTCGAGTCTGGTCACGCCAGCGATCCCGCAAAGCCGCTGAAGCGCGGCAAGCTCACGCGCGACAAGATCGACCGCATCATGACGCGCGGTACCTTCACGCGCGACGCGCAGGCGCCAGCGAAATTCAAGATCGGCGACCGCGTGCGCTGCCGGAACATCAACCCCGTCACGCACACGCGTCTGCCGCGCTATGTGCGTGGGCACACGGGCATCATCGAAATCAATCACGGCCCGCAGGTCTTTCCGGATTCGTCTTCGACGGATCGGGGCGATGATCCGCAATGGCTCTACACAGTGGTGTTCGACGCACGCGAGCTGTGGGGC
>Ga0310810_10001988_pt1 | contig 21726 bp, 17 predicted proteins | sample NCmetagenome_FD_207641 | JGI IMG/M metagenome (GOLD analysis project Ga0310810, IMG submission 207641) | Soil microbial communities from experimental microcosm in Duke University, North Carolina, United States - NC | ecosystem: Engineered > Artificial ecosystem > Soil microcosm > Unclassified ... | reverse complement strand
TGTTCCCGGGCCAGAACCCCATCGGGAAGCGCGTGCTGTTCACCTGGGAAGGCGGGAAGAATCCCACCTGGCGTACGATTGCCGGCCTGTACGGCGACGTGCGTCATGGGGGGCTCGATACGGAGAAGAATCCACAGCGCGTGGAGCTCGCGGTGCCGATCGCGCAGTTGCCGTTCACGGTGAACGAGATCGGCCTCGTGGTGCGGAGCCGAACCGAGCCGCAAGCCCTGGTGCCCGCGCTGCGACGCGTCGTCAGCTCGATCGCGCCGTCGCTGCCGCTGTTCGAGGTGTACACGATGACGAGCATGATCGACCGGACGAGTGACGTGCTGCTCGGCCGCATCCTCGCGTCGGTGCTCGCGGTGTTCGGCACGATCGCGCTGCTGCTCGCCGCGCTCGGGCTGTACGGCGTGATCTCCTATTCGGTCACCATGCGCACGTTCGAGATCGGCGTGCGCTCCGCGCTCGGCGCCGATCGTTCGGCGGTCGTGCGGATGATCCTGGGACAGGGAGCGCGGCTGGTGGTGGCGGGGCTGATCGTGGGACTCGGCGGCGCGAACATCGCGGCGCGGGTGATGCGGTCGCTGCTCCACGGAGTCTCGCCGACGGATCCCGTGGCGCTGGGCCTCACGGTGGTGGTGCTGCTCGCGATAGGGGCGTTAGGCAGTGTCCTGCCCGCGATGCGGGCGAGCCGGATCGAGCCGACGGAGGCGCTGCGGAGTCAGTGAGCGGCGTTCGGCCGGCGGCGGGCGGCAGGCGGGTGCGGGGACGGGCGACGGGCGGCGGGGGAAACGGCGGGGGAAACGGCGCGGAAAGGCGGCTGTCATCCCGAGCCGTCAGGCGAGGGATCGCGATCATTCTGGTAGAGAGGCGTGCCCCTCTTTCGGGACGACGGCGATCCCTCGCTTCGCTCGGGATGACCCGCCCTTTCTTCCGTCGCCCGTCGCATCGGTTGGCGTTAGGCGGGTCGCCATGCACGATTCGATGCCATACACGATTCAATAGCGCTCGGCTGCTTCTTCCAGGCGCCGAGCCCACCACTCCCATTCGACGCGCGCGGCGTCGCTCCCGGCCGCGACCTGTGCTCCCTTCGCCCAGAGCATCGTGCGTGCGGCGTAGATCACGGCGACATCCTCGAGTCGAGCCCACAGCACGTCATCGAGCGCGTGTCCGAGCTCGCGCTCGAGCAGCTCGCGGTAGCGCGCGATCACCGCCTCCTTGCTCCGCGTCAGGCGGCTCGCGTTCACGGCGAGATACCAGCCGAGGTCGGTCGTCGATGGCCCCGTTCCCATCAGCGCCCAATCGAACGCCGCGACGCCACGCCCGGGGATGGGTGCGAAGTTCGCGACCTTCGCGTCGCCATGCACCAGCGTTTCCGGGAGGTCAGCCCAGGCCTCATGGAAGGTCCGTGCGGGACAGCGAAGCACGCCCGCCGCGCGCGTCGAAAGTCGCGCGAGCGCGGTGTCCCACCCGAGCCGCAGCCGCTCGCGAAGTGCCGCCGGCATGAGCGCAAGCGCCGCGGCATCGTCGAGCACGGTCGGGCACACGATTTCCGACGTCGATGACGCACGTCCAAGCCACGACGTCGAAAGCGCAGGTGAGCGCCAGAATCGCGCGTGGAGGCGAGCCAGTGCCGCCAGCAACTCGTCCTCGTGTGGGCGCGCGATCGGCTCGCGCACGTCGGGGAACACATGCGCGCCCAAGTCCTCCATCAGCAGGCCCGATCGGCTACCCTCGACCGCGTACGCGACGTACGGCGATACGAACGCTTGCCACACGGCATCGAGGGCGCGCTCGGCGAGCAGGGACCACTCACGTCCCACACGATCCCCGCTCCGAGTCGCGGTCCACTCGCGCGCGGGATCACAGTGCTTGAGGACGAAGTGCCGCGTCTCGCCGGAAGGGAGCACCGCGACGAGTCGCCGGTGGTTCGCCCCGGAGAAACCGACGGTCGACAGAGGCTCTTCCCGCACGCTCACGGCACCGAGCGACGCCGGGTCAGTCAGGTCCGCGAGGCGGTTCAAACGAAGGGTGTGCACAACCCGGCGTCGCTCAGTGCGTCAACCACGCGACGACGGTCTCCCGCCAGCTCTGACTCGGCCCGACCGGACGCCGTGCAGACAGTGGAGTACTCATCGCAGCAGCAACTCGTAGTACGCGAGCGGGTCGCCTTTGTAGACGACGCGCCCGCGGTCCGCATAGCCGCATCTGAGGTAGAACGCCCCGGCTCCCGCGGCGTGATCGTACGCGTCGAGCCGAATCGCGTGCGCGGGCCAGCTTGCAGCGACGGCGCGTGCGTCTTCGAGTGCCAGGCGACCCAACCCCTGTCCCTGATGCGTCACGGCGACTGCCATTCCCGTTAGGTATAGCGGCCGCCTCACCGGCGTGAAGTACGCGCCGTCAGCGCACCCGCCGCCGCATTCCGGATCGCCGCGATCGTGGGCACGTCGTCGAGTGTCGCGTCGCGAAACCTGATGATCCACGAGTATGCCGACCGCTGCCCCGCGGGTCAATGAGCCGGGCCGCCACCGCCTAAACCTTTCGCTCGATCCCCCCGTCGAATGTACACAGCGTGGCTACATAGGTAGCGCGACCACGAACCGTTGGAACGGAGGCGCAGCATGTCCGACATCATGCACTCCATCATCGGCGACATCCGCTTTGGCGCGCGACAGCTCGGCCGTAATCTCCCGCTCACCATCGCCGCGCTCCTCTGCTTCGCGCTCGGCGTCGGCGCCAACACGTCCATCTTCTCCGTCGTGAACGCCGTGCTCTTCCGGCCGCTCCCGTTTCCCGATTCCGACCAGCTCGTGATGATGAGCGAGGGAATCCCGAAGCTTGCCGCCGACATCGGCTCCATCTCGGCCGCGGATCTCCTCGACTTCAAGGAAACGGAAGGACGCGCGTTCGAGTCGCTCGCCCTCGCTCGAAGGAGCGACGCCACCATCATGGTGAACGGCGAGGCCGACGTGATTCCTGGCGCATCCATCACGCCCTCGGCGTTCAGGGTGCTTCGTGTCACGGCGGCGGTCGGGCGCGCGTTCCTCGATGCCGATACGGCCACCAGCGCGGTGCCCACTGTCGTGATCAGCGACGCGCTGTGGCGTCGCCGGTATGGTGCCGATCGCTCGATGGTCGGCAAGCAGATCATCTTCTCCGGCGGCCAGACCGCCGAAGTCATCGGCATCATGCCTCCCGGGTTCGCCTTCCCGCTGCCCGGCCTCGGAATGCCGGTCGCCGACATCTTCTTCCCGTTCTGGTTTTCGCCGGCCGTGATGAATCAACGCGCCGACAACTTCGGCTCGCTGGCGTTCGGGCGTCTCCAGGACGGCGTGTCGATGGCGCGGGCCCAGGCGTCGCTCGATGAGATCATGCGGCAGTTGCCGCAGCGATATCCCGAGAGCTGGGGCAAGGCGCAGCGCACGGGTGGTAATCCGCTCATCCACGTGAAGAGCCTGCGCGCCGCCGCGGTCGGACAGTCACGTCGCCCGCTGCTCGTGCTGCTGGGAGCCGTTGGCTTCGTGCTGCTCATCGCCTGCATCAACGTCGCGAGCCTGTTCGTCGCGCGCGCCTCCGCGCGCAGGCGCGAGATCGCGATTCGCAAAGCGCTCGGCGCGACGCGCAGCCGCCTAACGCAACAGTTCCTGGCGGAAGCCCTGCTGCTCCTCACCGCGGGATCGGCGCTGGGGGTCGTCGCAGCCCACTGGGGCACTCGCGTGCTGGTCGCGCTCGCTCCGGGCGACTTCTATGCGTCGTTCGATTCCTCCATCGACGCGCGAGTGCTCGCCGTCACCGGCGGGCTCACCATGCTCACCGCGCTGGTGTTCTCGATCCTTCCGGGCTTGCGCGGCCGTCCGTCTGACGCCGAGCAGTCGCTGCGCAGCGAGGGACGGTCGGCGACGGCGGACCGTGCGCGCCAATACGGCCGGCGCGTGCTGATAGTGAGCGAGGTCGCGTTCGCGCTCGTGCTCACGATTGGCGCGGGACTCATGATCAGGAGCTTCGCCCGCGCGCGCGCGATGAATCCCGGCTTCGATCCGGAGAACCTGGTGACGTTTCGGGTCAATCTCCCCGCCGCAACCTATACTGACCCGGACCGCATCAAGCTCACCCATCAGCAAGTCGTGCAGCGCCTGCGCGACATTCCGGGCGTGATGTCTGCGAGCGCCACGTCGGACCTGCCAATGCAGGGTGAGTGGCTGATCGTCTTCACGCCCGAAGGCCCGCCGCCTTCGCAGTTGCCGGTCGCGACCAACGCGCTGGTGCTCCCGGGGTTCTTCGAGACCATGCGCGTGCCGCTCCGCGCCGGCCGTGTGTTCAACGCAAACGACACCAAGGGTACGCCGGGTGTCGTCGTCATCAACGAGACGATGGCGCGTAAGTATTACGGTACCGCGAATCCGGTGGGCCGGCGGTTCAAGCGGGGAGCGCCTGACTCGCCCGGTCCATCGAGTGAGATCGTGGGGGTGGTCGCCGACGTGAAGCACCGCACGCTCGACGAGGACCCGACCCCCGCGGTGTATCAGCCGGTCCTGCAGCAGGACACCGGGCTGGTCGTTCCCATGTACCGCGGGCTGTCGTATGTCGTGCGCACCAGCATCGCGCCGGCGACTGTCGCCGCCTCCGTCAGGACCGCCGTGCGAGGCGTGGACCCGAACCTCGTGGTCTTGAACGTCCTGCCGATGGACAACATCGTCGGCAGCACGATCGCATCGCGGAAGTTCAACGCCACGCTCCTCGGCCTGTTCGCGACGCTGGCGCTCACGCTCGCGGCTACGGGCGTCTACGGCGTGCTTCAGTATTCGGTTATTCAGCGCAGACGCGAGATGGGCATTCGCATCGCGATCGGGGCGACGTCGTCGGATATGCTCCGGCTCATCGTCGGTCAGGCGTTAGGCCTCGCTGGCATCGGGGTGGCGGTCGGACTGGTGGGCGCATTCGCGCTCACGCGGGTGATTCGCGCGCTGCTCTTCGACACCGACCCGCTCGACGGGCTGACGTTTGCGGCGAGCGCCGGGGTGTTGCTGCTCATTGCGGCGCTGTCGAGCTACCTGCCGGCGCGGCGAGCGTTGCGGACGGATCCCACCGTCGCGATGCGGGCGGAGTAGATAGGCGGACGTTTGACGCCGAGCTGCATATACCTCGAACGAGAGATTCGCCGCTCCACCTAAAAGCGCGCCAGGAGACTCCCCGAACTGGCGACGCGGCCGCGTGCCCGCCGATGCAACAATCCTCTCGCACGCCGACCGACGCGTGACGCCTTCAGGGCGACCCAGGCGATAACGGAGAGGATACGACAATGCGGATCGTAGTAGTTGGCGGGACCGGGCTCATCGGCTCCAAGCTCGCCCCAAAGCTGCGCGACGATGGCCATGAGGCCGTTGTGGTGGGATTCCCCCAGATCAACACGCTCACCGGCGAAGGCATCGCCGAAGCGCTGTCGGGTGCCGACGTCGTGGTGGACGTCACGAACTCACCGAGCTTCGACGACGCGGCGGTTCTGAGCTTCTTCACGACGTCCACGCGCAACCTGCTCGCCGCCGAGGCTGCAGAGGGCGTACGACATCACGTCGCACTCTCCGTGGTGGGGACCGAGCGTCTCTCGGAGAGCGGCTACTTCCGTGGGAAGATCGCGCAGGAGGAGCTGATCAAGGCTGGCCCGATCCCATACTCGATCGTGCACGCCACACAGTTCTTCGAGTTCGTGAAGAGCATCGCCGACGGGGCGACCACGGGCAACGTGGTGAAGCTCTCTTCGGCGCTCATCCAGCCGATGGCGGCGGACGACGTCGCGAGCGCAGTTGCCCGTGTGGCCGAGGGCGCGCCGATCAACGGCGTCGTCGAGGTGGCGGGGCCGGAGCAGTTCCGACTCGACGGACTCGTTCGCCTGGGCCTGCAGGCGAAGGGTGACCCGCGCGAGGTGGTCAGCGATCCCGAGGCGCGCTACTTCGGCGCTCGACTGCGGGAGCGGACGCTCTTGCCCGGCCCTGGCGCCACGCTGGCCTCGACGCGCTTCGAGGACTGGATCACGCAGGCCGTCGCCCGGTAGTCGTTAGGCGATTCTTCCCACCATCCATCGACAGGAGCGGTACGATGCATACGAAGAGCGATGCAAGAACGGCGCGGCGGACCGGCCCGATTCCCGCCGGTACCGGGTCGGCGGCGCCGACGGCGCCATCGGGTCTCGAGCCGACAACGCAGCGGTTCATCGACGGCCTCGCCGGAGCGCCTCCGTTGCCCACGCTGACCCCCGAGGCCGCCCACAGGGTGCTCACCGACCTGCAGGCGAAGCCGATGGCGATGCGGCCGGCGGAGATCGAGGACACGACCTGGCCGGTCGGCCCCACGGGGACGACGAAGATCCGCATCGTGCGACCGGTTGGTGCCAAAGAGACGCTTCCACTGATCTTTTACACCCACGGTGGCGGCTGGGTGCTCGGCGACACGATCACGCACGAGCGGCTGGTTCGGGAGCTCGCCGAGGGCGTGAACGCGACGGTGGTGTTCGTGGACTACATCAACTCGCCTAACGCTCAGTTCCCGACGCAGAACGAGCAGGCGTACGCGTCGCTCGTGTATGCAGTCGAGCACGCGCGGCAACTGAACATCGATCCGAATCGCGTGGCGATCGTGGGAGACAGCGTGGGCGGTAACATGGCGGCGGTCCTCACGCTCCTGGCGAAGGAGCGGGGCGGACCGCGCCTCCGCTTCCAGGTTCTGTTCTATCCGGTCACGGATTACCGGAAGGACAACGCGTCGTATCGGAAGTTCGAGAACGGCCCGTGGCTCACCGCGCGGACGATGCAGTGGATGTTCGACCTGCAGGGCTTCAAGGGCGACGAGGGGAGCGACGCATTCCCGCTTCGCGCGACGGTCGAGCAGCTCCGCGGGTTGCCTGACGCGCTGATCATCACGGACGATGACATCCTGCAGGACGAGGGTGAGGCGTATGCGGCGAAGTTGGGACAGGCTGGCGTTCGCGTCACGGCGGTGCGCTACAACCAGACCATTCACGATTTCGTGATGCTCAACCCGCTGGCCGACACGCCCGCGGTCCGTGCCGCCGTTCAGCAGGCCATCTCCGCGCTCAACGGCGCGCTGTACGACAGCGCGGGAACGCGATAGGTGCGAACGCGGCACTGCGTGCTGCTGCCGCCGTCGTAACTCGACGGCGGCAGCCGTCGGCCGCTCCAGGCTCCGCCTAGCGGAGGTCGAAGACGGAAGCAGGCGCGATCGTGGCGGCGGAACGTGCGTTGCTCCCGGGCCCACACGAGATCACTGGCGCCCATCGAGAATCCAGCCCTGCACGATCTGGTTACCCGGATACCTCGTCCGCACGGCAGGATGCGCGCGGAGCCACGCCCGTAAGCGCGCGAGAGCGATCGAATCGTTCGGCTGTGTGACGGGTGGCATCACGGCGTAAAGGGCGAAGACCTCCGCCGGAGTCATCGAGCGGTCGGCTCGGGTCGAACCGTTGAAGATGAAGTGGGGCCCAACCGTGTATGGCCCATCCGCGTACGAGTAGTTCGCAGCAAAGAACGCATCGAACGTCGGCCGACCCGACACCCAGAGGGATTCTGGCCGCAATCGGAGCGAGAAGAGCCCGGACGAGTCCGGAGTGGTCCACAGGGCGCTATGTCGCCAGACGTCGATGCCGCAACCTGGGCTGTTCCCCCAGGGAACAACGAGGACCTCGGTCGACCGTCGCGCCATCAGGGCTCGGCGGGTGAGATCGGATCCCGGCCCCAGCATCGAGTCCACGCGGACGACCTGGCCATAGATCGCGCCGCGCGACCAATACCAGATCGACTCATCCACGACGCCGCCGCCGGCTTCGATGGTGTCGCCGGTTGCTCGCCCCAGGAGTGTGGTCGTGAGCGAGTCGCGAGCACCTGGACGGATGCTCATCGTGCAACGAGCCCGTGATAGCGCCTCGACCTGCGCGGCGGCGGCGTCAATGTGGCTGGCGGCTGCGGCCACCGCGGCAACGAGAGCGAGACTGGGCAGCGAACGGTCGAACCGCAATGCCATAGCATTCTCCCAAGCGCGACCGCCGCTTACTTGTGAAACCCAGCGGTAACTCCGGCCGGCCTAACGCCAATCATACAATAGTCTCATGACGCGAGTGCGCACAAGCGCGGCGTGAGCCTGCAACAAATCTCGGCCGAGGACTGGACGCGGACCCTCCGCGACTCGGCGGCACTGAGTACGCGGGTTCAGACAATGAAGTCGCCGCCGCCCTCTCGGAAATGCGACAGGGCAGCGGCTCATCTACCAGCGCTCAGCGTGCACCGACCAGCGTCGAGCTCGCGGCTGCCTCCTCGATCGCCGTCGCGAGCTGCTCCAGGTCCCGCCAGTCGCCATTGAACCGCTCGCCATTGATGAAGAACGTCGGTGTCGCATTCGCCCCGCTCCGCACACCCTCCATGAACTGCACCTGCACCGCCTCTTCGAACTTCTCGGTATCCAGATCGGAGACCACCTGCTCGCCGTCCGCGCCGATGTCGTCCGCATAACTCGCGAGATGTGCGTCGTCGAGCGCACTGGCGCTGTCCCGCTGATGCGTGAAGAGAGCGTCGTGCATCGCCCAGAACGCCTTCTCCCCCGCGTGCGCGCGCACACTCATCGCCGCCTCCGCGGCGTGCATTGCGTGCGGATGAATCTGCGACAACGGGAAGTTCCGGAACTCGAACCGCAGTCGGTCCCCGAAGCGCTGCTGCAGCCGCTTCACGATCGGGAACGCCTTCCCGCAATACGGACACTCGTAGTCACCGAACTCCACCAGCCGCACCGGCTCCTTGGCGTAGTCACCGCTGGCCGCGCTGGGGCTCCGATCCACGTTAGGCAGCGATTCGAGCGCGCGCAGAATTCCATCCGCACCGGGATTCACGTTGATCGGCGAGACGTAACGCCATCGGACGACGCCGCCGCCGTCGAGTACGAACAGCGCGCGCTCGGCGGTCCCCGCCGTCTCGCGATAGACGCCGTAGTCTCTGGCCATCTGCCCCTTCGGCTCGAAGTCGGCCAGGAGCGGGAAGCGAAGCTTGCGATCGCGCGCGAACGCCTGATGGCAGAACGCGCCGTCCACCGAGATACCGAGCAGCGCGGCACCGAAGCGCTCGAACTCGGGCAGCACCGCGTTGTACAGCGCCATCTGGTCGCTGCACACAGGACTCCAGTCAGCGGGGTAGAAGGCGAGGATCAACGGTCGCCCACGAAAGTCGTTGTCGGTGAGCCAATCCCGCGGCTCGTCCGCATCGCGACTCGACGCCGCGAGCGAGAACGACGGAGCTCGGCTGCCGGTATCGAGCGTCGTCATGGCTGCGTCCTCGCGCTCGCGGTCGTCGTCGTCGCGGCGTGCGCTGCGGACTCGATCACCCCCGCGACCTCCTTGGGGTGCGACATGAACACCACGTGGCTCGACTTGATCTCGATCGTCTTGGCGCCCATCCGCTTCGCGAAGAAACGCTCGAGATCCGACGGGATCACGTTGTCCTCCTGGGCAACGACGAACCAGGAGGGTGTGTTCCGCCACGCGGCGGCCTTCGCCGTCGCCGTGAACGCGGAGCTGCTGAGCGGCTTCTGCGTGACCGCCATGACGTTCGTCTCGGGACGCGGCAAGTCCTGCGCAAAGATGTCGTGGAAGTGAGCGCGATCGATCGTCAGGCCGCCCGCGGCGTCGGGGCGGAAGAACGGCACTGCCTTGGAGGGATATTTCTCGAGCAGCGCACCGAGCGGCTCACCGACATCATTCGCGAAGGCCGCGAGGTAGACCAGCGCCTTCACGTTAGGATTGCCCGCGGCCGCCGCCGTCATGACGGCGCCGCCGTAGGAGTGCGCGACGACGACCGTCGGCCCTTTCTGGGCGTCGATCAGGCGCTTGGTCGTCTCGATGTCCGCCTCGTACGAGCTGAGCGGGTTCTCCACGGCGCTCACCTCGTATCCCTTCGCCAGCAGGATGCGGATGACGGCGTCCCAGCCCGACGCGTTCGCGAAGGCGCCATGGATGAGCACGATCGAGGGCTTCGCGATCGGCGCAACGACGGCCGCCGCGGCCTCGCGCGGGCCGAGGGAGCGATCCCCGTCGGACTGCGCATCACATGCGGTACCGACAGCGACCGTGACGAGGAAACCGGGGACGAAGAGCCGAGACCGTAGCATAACGACCTCCCGAGAAGTGGGGCAAACCGAATTGACTCGTTAGGTCCATGCTACGGCTGGCTGGCCCGGCGCGCGTATGGAAGCCGAGCAGTCTTCAGGCCCCCCGTTCGAGGTAGTGCGGCTTCGCCATCGGTACGGTTACCCAATGTACGAGAGGGCAACGTAGTCCTTGCCATCGAAGACAAAGTCGGCCATCGCGCGCATGCCCATTTTCGCGTGCGCACGCAGGGATGCCGGATTGTCGCGCCGGATGAACAGGATGCCTTCGCGGCCCGGTTCCCGCCGCCGCAATTCAGCCAGCATCGCCTGCGCCAGTCCTTTGCCGCGTTCTTCCTCGCTCACGCAAATTGGGCCGTAAGGGATTCCCACAATGCTTACCTCGGTTGGCTGACGCGACGGTTCTGCCCCGGCCGACTCGCCTTGACGCGGTTCACGTCATGAAGACGCCGAAGCGGCCTGCCGCTGGTGCCTAGCCTCCTCGGCCCACGCCAGCGCATGGTCGGCGACCTCCTCCCACCCCTGCTGGGCGGGCATGAGATGCGAGCGTCCTGGAAATTCCGAAACCTCCGTGATCGCGTTCGACTTGTAGTGCTTCGCGTTCGAGCGTTGGACGGCGGGTGGCATCAAGTGATCTTCGCCCCCCGAGATGAAGAGAAGCGGCGCACGGGCCTCGTTATGATAGTCGACGGCGATGTCCTGGGGCCCGGGGATGAAATTCGCGAGCACGCTGTCCCAGAAAATTCCGCCCGACGCCGGCACGTGATATCGCTCGTAGGCGGCGCGTGCGTCCGCTTCGTCGAAGGTGTTCGTGAACACGTAGCGCCATTGCTCGTACGTGAGCGCCACTGCCTTGTGGCGATTCGCGGGATTCTTCAGCACCGGGAACGACGATTTGAGCTGCGACAGCGGCGTGACACGTACACCCTCCGTCGGTGCGGAGTTGATCGCCACTCCAACTGCCCCGTAGCCACGGTCGAGGAGGAGCTGGACGAAGGCGCCACCCGCCGAGTGTCCCATGAGGATCGGTGGCGCCTCGAGCTCCTTGACGACCGCTTCGAGGTGCGTCATGATCGCGGGAACCGTGAGACGTTCGATGGGCGATGGATCGCGGTTGAGCGCTTCGACCTCGACCTCGAGACCTGGGTACGCTGGCGCCAAGACACGGTAGCCCTGTGCTTCATAGCGCGTGATCCAGTGCTCCCAGCTTCGCGGCGTGACCCAGAAACCATGAACCAATACGATTGTATCGGGACGTTTCGATAGCGTGGGCATTGTCTCTCCTTGTGGGTTGCCCCTCTGACACAAGCGTCGGAGCGTAAGCTGCATGCACCGTTTCCGCCTCGGCGTCGCCCATTGGAGCAGTCTCCCGGCGCCCCGGTTGATCGAGCGACGCACTCCTCGAAAGAGGTATCCCGCATGCTCGCTTCGAGAACGCCGGTGGGCCGACCTTTGATGCTGCCCTTGCCATTCACGAGTCCGGCAACGCCACGGGGGACCATCACCGGTCTCGAGCTGCCGCTCGCACCGCATCACTGGCAGGTAGCGTAGAAAACGTTAGGCTTGGCGACGAGCGGTGCAGCCGCGCCCGGCTGGTCCGCGTCACGAATGACACTGCGGTCTGGCGCTAACTCGGCGACCGCGACAGGTTCGCCGGATGTTCGTGTTCGCGGCCTTCTTGTTAGCCGGCATTTCAGCACAGGACTCCGTCTCGGCGCGACCCCGCCCCATCCATCAGTTCGCCCACAGAACCTGGGCGGCCCAAGACGGGGCGCCCACCGAGATCCGCATGCTCGCGCAGACCGCCGACGGCTACCTCTGGCTCGGCACGGTATCCGGCCTGGTTCGATTCGACGGTGTGCGGTTCGTGCCGTTTCGACCACGCGGAACCGACACGCTTCCGGCCGCCGGCGTCAGGGATCTCGAGGAAAGCCGGGACGGAACGCTGTGGGTAGTATGGGAGACCGGTGCGGTAAGCCACCTGGCCGATGGGCGATTGACTACCTACGGCGTGAAGGATGGGCTCGCGCCGGCCTTTCAGTTGGCGGAGTCGAGCCGAGGCGAGGTCGTGGCGGGAACCAATAGTGGGCTCGCTCGCCTAACGACCGGCCGGTGGAAGGATGCCGGGTCCGAGTGGGGCTTTACAGGCACCGAAGCCAGGGCGCTGTGGTTCGACAGGAGCGATGCGCTCTGGGTCGAGACGACAGACCGCATGGTTTACCGTCCCGCGAGCGCCCCAGGATTTCTGGATCCGAACTGGCGGTTGAGACGTGTGGCCTACCAAGCCCGGTTCGCCCAGGCCGTAGACGGCACGATCTGGTTCCCCGAGGCGGACCGGTCGGTGCATACACTCCGGACAGTCGGTGACACGGCTCCGGTGACCGAGGTACAGGTCGGCTCCACCAGCGTGCTCCTCGATCGGAAGGGCTCACTCTGGATCGCGACGCATGGTGATGGTCTCAGGCGAGTGCCCAACCCATCCAGCATCCGCGGCCGCGTGGTTGCCCAGTTTGGTCCTGAAGCCGAGCAGTTCACCGAGAAGGATGGCCTGCTGTCGAATGTCGTCTGGGACCTCCTGGAAGACAAGGAAGGGAACATCTGGGTCGCGTCCGACCGAGGGTTGGAACGATTTCGTGAGGGCAGTCTCGTGCCCTACACGACTCGTGGGGGGCTTCGCCCGCGAGGGGTGTTCGCCAACCGTGACAGCTCTGTGTGGATCTCGGCGTTCGCCACCAAGGAGATCACCCGCATCGGTCCCCTCGGCCGGGACAGCGTCCACGAGCCGCCGTGCTGGTGTTACCGCATGGCGCAGGACTCGTTAGGCGACGTATGGGCCTTCGAGGACACGATGATCGTTCGTTTCCACAGACGGGTCTGGCTCGAAGGACAACAGGTCCTCGCCCCCGACGCCATGGCGATCGACCCGTCCGGGACGGTCTGGCTTACCGACCAATCCTTGGGCCTCGCTCGGCTCGTTCGCAATCGACTCGAGCCCGTCGCGCCAGCGAGTGAGATCGGCAGGTTCACCGCGCTCCTCGCTGATCGCAGCGGGCGAATCTGGGTGGGATCGTTAGGCCGAGTGATCCTGTATGATCGCGGAACGCTGAGTGTGTTCGGTGCTCGCGAAGGCGTGAAGGCCGGCCAGATCACTGACCTGTATCAGGATCGCGACGGGACCATCTGGGCGGTCGGCGCCGGCGGTATCCACAAGTTCGACGGCGGAAGGTTTCGAGCGCTCTCGGAGCACCAAGCCCTCCCCGGCCGCGCGGTCTTCGGGATCACGGAGGACGACACTGGCGCGTGGTGGCTTGCGAGTCGTGCAGGGCTGCTTCGCCTGGAGCGTGATGAGCTTACCCGTGCCTTCTCAGATACTGGCCACATCCTGCAGTACCACCTCTTCGACCGGCTCGACGGGCTCCCCGGCGCGATCGGCATGACCAAGCTCAAGGTCCTGACTCGGAGCGCCGACGGCAAAATCTGGGTCGGTGCAGACGAAGGGGTTGCGTCGATCGACCCGCATCACCTCGCCGAGAGCGTCCATCCGCTCAACGTCCTGGTGGAGTCCGTGCGCATCGATGACCGCGAGCTCGCGCCATCCGACGTCACCACCATTCCCGCGGGGAGCAGCTCCCTCGAGATCGACTATACCGCCACCGAGCTTTCGTTTCCCGAGCGCGTTCAGTTTCGCTATCGACTCGACGGCGCCGATCCGGCGTGGCGTCAGGTGGGGACTCGCCGCCGCGCCTACTACACGGATCTGGGCCCGGGGTCATACACCTTCCGCGTCAGCGCGAACAACGGCAATGGGAAATGGGTCGACACCGGCGCCATCTGGTCCTTTCGAGTCCTGCCCGCCTGGTACCAGGCCTTCTGGTTCAAGGCCCTCATGGTCCTGCTGATCGGTAGTGTGGGGGGTCTGGCTGTAGCCCTGGTTCAACGGCGGCGACACGCGCGGGCCCGGGCAGAACTGAAACGCCAGTACGAGATCACACTCGCCGAGCGCGTTCGCGTGGCCGAAGACCTACACGACACACTCCTGCAGGGATTCGCGGGCGTGAACCTCCAGCTCATCGCTGCCGAGATGGCAATCCCTACCCAACCTGAAGTCGCCGCTGCCACCCTCGTGCGGGTTCAGCGCCTGACGGAGGAGTCGCTGCGGGAAGCCCGCGAACGCGTCTGGGAGATGCGCGACGCAGCCATGGCGAGTGACGATCTCGCGACCGCGTTGGAGACAATCGCCAAGGACCGCACCGCGGCCACGCCGATGGAAGTCGAGGTCACGACGGCGGGCAGCTCGCGACGGTTGCCCCCGGCGCTCGAAGACGCGGCGTTCCGCATCGGTCGCGAAGCCATCGTCAACGTGGTCCGTCACGCCGCCGCCACCCGCCTCGAGATTCATCTGGACTTCCGTACGACCACGTTCACCCTCGAAGTGCGAGACAATGGACGCGGTGTGAGCCCGAGCGACGCGGCCGCGGCGCGCAAGCAGGGACATTTCGGGCTCAGTGGCATCGAGAATCGCGCCGCCCACCTGGGCGGCCGCTGCGAGGTGCGGCCCCGACCGGGCGGCGGGACTGTCGTCGCGCTCGAGCTGCCCCTCGCGCAGGCATAGCCAGTAGTCCGGGCGCCTACCTCTAAGGAGGGATGTCTCCCGCCCGAGCGTGGCGTAACCTTTATCCATGACCGATCCCGCCACCTCGCCGATCACCATTCTCACGGCCGACGATCACCCACTAATCCGGGATGGTCTTGCCGCGGTGTTGCGCGCCGAAAGCGGCTTTCAGGTCGTGGCCGAGGCGGCGAACGGCGAGGAGGCGATCGAGGCTTACGCGCGACTGCGTCCCGACATCGTCCTGATGGACCTGCGGATGCCGGTGATGGATGGCCTTGCCGCCACGCGCGCCATTCTCGCCGACGATCCCAACGCGCGCATCATCGTCCTCACGACCTACGATGGCGACGAGGACATCCACCGCGCTCTCGCCGCCGGCGCACGCGGCTATCTCCTCAAGGACATGATGCGCACCGACCTGCTCGGCGTGATTCGCGCGGTGCACCGCGGGCAGCGAGGCATCCCGGCGCCGGTCGCGGCGCGTCTCGCCGAGCACACGCCGCGGATCGGCCTAACGCCGCGGGAGCTCGAGGTGCTCCGCCTCGTCGCGGACGGGCTCAGCAACGCACAGGTCGCCGAGCGGATCGGTCGGACCGAGGGAACGGTGAAGGTTCACCTCAAGAACATCCTGCAGAAGCTCGACGCGAAAGACCGTACCGAGGCGGTCACCACGGCGCTGCGCCGAGGCTTCATCCGGCTGGACTGAGGCAGGCACGTTCTTCGACCGCTTCGCGGCATGCGATAAGGCGGGGCGCCACCGGACACACGCTCGAGGTTCGGGCGCTGCGTCGTGAAACCCTGCCGCAAGCCTTCCCGTATGGGAATCCCATACGAGGCGATCGTGTTCGGCGCACTTGGCGAGGCCTACCTCCCCGGCAAGATCATCGTCACGGGTGACGCCGCCGCCACCGCGGCGAACATCATCGCTCACCCGACGCTCTTCCGGATGACCTTCGGGACGTATCTCGTCGAAGCTATCTGCGACATCATCCTCTGTGTCCTCTGGTACATCGTCCTCAGGCCCGTGGACCGGAACCTGGCGCTGGTCAGCGCCTTCGTTGGCGTCGTCTCGATGATCACGTTCGCGGTCGCGCAGTCGAGTTTCTGGGCGTCGTCGGTCATCCTGAAGGACGCGGGCGGCATGACGGCGTTCACCGAGGAACAGCGCCACGCGCTCGCGTACCTCTCCGTCCGTATCGCGACGATGATCGCGAGCCTGTTCCTGTGCTTCTACGGGACGGCTTCCGCGATTCGCGGCTCCCTCATCATGCGTTCAGGCTACCTCCCGAAAGTCCTCGGCGTTTTGCTCGTGATCTGCGGCGCGGGCTTCATCCTGCGAAGCGTGACGTACGTTTTCGCGCCCGCCTACGGCAGTTCGGTCATGCTCGTCCCGATGGCGATCGCGGGAATCCCGCTCACGCTCTGGCTGCTCGTGAAGGGCGTCGACCGGGCCGCACTCGCTGGTTCGTCGCAGCGGTGACGAAGCAGGGCGGCCAGCGGGCGGTGCGGATCGATCCGACCGTCTCGACGCGAGTGAAGTGGAAACATCGCTGCGCGACTTCGCGCGTCGATTCGCACGCTTGCGATCGCGGTTCGTCCCCGCTTGCAGTTCGCTGACCGCCGGGGAGTGGCGGGCCGGCGCGCGTGAGTCAACATCGGGGTGACACGCGTGTCGAACAGTTTCGTCGAGCGAGGTACCCGTGCGAACCCGTCACACCTTTGCTGGCGTAGCGCTGGCGTTTCTTGCGTGCGCCCCGGCCGAACCGAGAGTATTGAGCTCGGCCGACGAGCGAGCGATTCGCCAGGTCGATTCGCTCTACGTCGCCGCCTGGCTGCGTGACGATACCGCCGCCGTCCTGCGGACGCTGGCGCCCGACGCCGTGCTGATGCCGGCCGGGCAGCGGCCGCTCGCGACACCTAACGATATCCGCGCGTTCTGGTGGCCCACGGACGGGTCGCGCACGAAGATCCTGACGTTCCACCGCGTCATCGACGAGATCGCAGGCGACGCGAACCTCGCGTGGGTTCGAGGGACGGACACGCTCACGTTCACCTACGACAAAGGTCAGACGCACAGCCAGCTCGCCAGTCGCTCCATGACGCTGGCGGTGTTGCGGCGGCAGCCGGACGGCGCCTGGCGCATCAGCCGGCTGATGTGGGGCACGCGTGCGCCGTAAATTCACATTCCGCGTCCACGGGCAACCATCCAGAACCCAGGCTCGTGACCTTCCACACCGTGCTGAGTGCTGGCGAATTCAGGCGATCCTCGGACTTCGGCATGGCTCGAAAAAGTGTTGCGAGCCGCGTGGGATGGCGAGATGCCTGGCCCCCCGCGCGTGGGGACTCGCACCTCGCTCCGAAACGTGCTGGGACCACTACAGCTCCATCGTCCACACGTCGCCGCGAAAGTCGCCGAGCACGAGGATGATCTCGTCGCGCGTGGCAACCGGCGCGATGCCGGTGATGCTGGCCGGTACGACCATCTCGGCCGACGTGAACGCCGTGAACGGCTCGCCTAACGTCGCGCCGGTACCGGCATCGAACCGACGTGCCCGAACGACGTCACGCAGGTCGCTGCTCGGAGTCGTCGGCAAGTCGTAGAGGATCGCCCCGTCGGCCGACCAGAACGGATGGCTCGCCGACGGGGCGATCACACGCCAGTCATCCGGTTGCACCGCCTCCTGCGCGGGAAGCCGGGCGACGAACACCGTTGGTGGCCCACCCGGACGCGCCGCGTCGAAGGCGATCCATTGGCCGTCGGGCGAGACCCGAGCGTTCGCGATCGACTGCTCCGGACTCGAGAGCACGTCGCGCTGGTCTCCGCTCACGGTGTCGAGCAGCGCCACCGAGCGGAGCCGCGCACCGAAGCGTTCCAGGACGACGATACGCTCGTCGATCCACTGGCGAGGTCGCCCACCGCAGTCGTCCGCGAGTTTCCGAGCCGGGCCACCCGGGAGCGTCGCGATGAAAATCGGCCTCGCGACCCGCGCCCCCTGAGACCTTGCTCCGTATGCCAGCTGGCGCCCACTCGGGGAGATGGCCGGAAACCCGTAGTCGAGCGGCGGCTCCGGCGAGAAATCCGTCTCGGCCCCGCTCGCCAGATTCCGCAGCTTGAGGCCAACGGCTGACGGTCGAGCGCAAAAGTAGGCGAGTGTCGGTGGGTCCTGTGACACCGACAGCTGCGCCACGAAGCCCGGTCCCCGCGTTAGGCGACGCATCGCGCCGCGCGCCATCCCGCTCGCCGGATCGATCGTCACCGACCAGAGATTCTGGTCCGGGTGCGTACTGACGAACGCGATCCGCCCGGAGGCGCCGGTCACGAAGGAGTCGAACTCCGTGCCTCGCGTGAGGTGCTCCGGGTCCCCCGTCGGTCGCAGCGTCGACCGCGCGAGTCGCTGCCGCCAGATGGTCACGCCCCTCGGCGTGATGACGGTGAACACGACGGAATCCAATACCCACGCCGCCGGGAGCGTGAGTGGCGACAGCCCCTGAGCCCGGAGTCGCTGCAGGATGCCGGTATTCTCCACGGAGCTTCCATCGATCGAGACGATCCAGTAGTCGGTCTCGATCGTCGGGTCGGCATGAGCCTGAACGAGAATGCACTTGCTATCCGGCGACCAGATCGCGAACGACACGTCGATCAAACTCGGCGCGATCGTACGCTCGGCCGTTCCGTCCGACACGGCGATGCGCACGCCCCCCGGATCGTCGAGCGCGAGATAGGCCAGCCACTTGCCATCGGGCGACGGCCGACCGGCTCTCGCCGCTCGTTTCAGCAGCTTCGGCTCGCCCCCGAGGGTCGGCATGGAGTACACGTTCTGCCCCGAATCGTCCGTCGCGGTGAAGACGAGACGCGTGTCATCCGCGGAGAATGCGAGAAACGACCGCTCGCGTGCCCCGCTCGTGAGGCAGACCGCCGCGCCGCCGATCTGCTGCAGCCAGATCTGCGGCAACGCACCGTCGCGGCCACCATCCGACACGTAGGCGAGCCAACGTCCGTCGGAAGAAAGGGCCGGCCAGTACGTCGCCGCCGAGGTCCACGTTAGGCGGTCCAGCCTGGGGGTCGTCGGCGGGGCCGGTGTCGTTGGTGTCGCCCGTGTGGCAGCTGCGTCCTCGCCGGATTTCTCGTCGGACAGCGTGACGCGCCGGCTCTGCCACCACGCGTCGACCTCATGGCTGTAGGCGAATACGCTCCCTCGCTTCTCGTGGGCGAGCCGATGCACCGGGAGTCCTTCATCTCGCTCCCATCGCTGCACAGTCCGCACGCCACGACCGAGATACGCCGCGACCTCCTTCCAGGAATCCAGCCGACGCTTGCCCGCGACGAGGCGGGGATCGACTGGTCCACCCGTCGATTCCTGCGCCTCCCCGATCGACGATGGCGCGTCCAACGCCGCGCCAAACGCACTCATGTCGGGAAATCGGTCGGCCGGCACACGTCCGAGCGCCGTCGCGATCGCCGCCTCGATGTGTGGCGGGATGCCATCTCGAATCCGTCCCACGGGGCGAACGGGATCGGCGAGCGACTTGGCGAGAATCGCCCGCGGGTTCGGGCCCGTGAACGGGGGCTCCCCGGCGAGCATTTCGTACAGCACACACCCTAACGAGTAGACGTCGCTCCGTCCATCGAGCGCGCGCTCGCCGGCGGCCTGCTCGGGGCTCATGTATCCCGCTGTTCCGAGGGTCACGCCGGTGCCGGTCAGCCGGCCCGCGGAACTGTCCAGCGCGCGCGCGATCCCGAAGTCCGCCAGGAGCGCTGGCGCCAGGGATCCCGCATCAGGCCTGGCGAGGAGAACGTTCTCCGGCTTGATGTCGCGATGGATGACGCCGCGGGCGTGCGCATACGAGAGAGCCGCCACGATCTCCTTCGCGATCCGGACGGCCTCGCTGACCGGGAGCTGCTGCTCACGCCCGAGTCGCGCCCGTAACGTCTCGCCCTCCACGTACGGCATGACGTAGTACAGGACGGAACGTCGCCCGCCGCGTTCGGGCTCGAGGGTGGCTTCACCCGAATCCAGTAACGGTAGAATGTGTGGGTGCTGCAGTCCCGCCGTTATCCGGATCTCTGTGAGGAACCGGTCGGCCCCCAACCAGGCGCCGAGCTCCGGATGCAGCACCTTGATCGCGACTCGCCGTTCGTGCTTGAGGTCGGTCGCAAGATATACCGTGGCCGTTCCGCCGCTGCCGAGCTCGCGCTCGATGCGGTACTGCCCCGCGATCGCGTTCGCGAAGGGCCCGATGTCGCCCAGGCCAGGCTGACGGGTTGCCGACACCACAGACCAATCTCTCCTTCGTCGTTGGCACCTAACGCCCCGGTCGCGACCCGAAGCGAACGAGACACACGGCGCATCTTAACGGTGCGCCAAACGACGGGATTCGGCTAGGGACGTTTCGTGTCGCTCGAGCGCGGGCAGCGGTCCCCCACTGTATACCAGCATCCCACATGGAGATGATACGACAGCGACGTACGCCAAGCGACACTGGTGCAATTGGTGCAAGCCAAAGCACTGAACCTTACCGCGAGAGCCACGATGCCGGTCAAACACGTTCGCTTTGGAAAGGGCTTCAGCGTGGTCGTGAGCAACAAGCGCGGCCAGGCGGCGTCGATGGTCATAGCGCCCGGAGACTGTGAGGGTGGCCCCGACAACCGGCACCGCGGTGCCGATCAGTGGCTCTTCGTCCTTTCCGGTTCGGGTGTCGCGGTGCTCGCTGGCCGAAAGCACCGATTGAAGGCGGGCTCGCTCGTGCTCATCGAGCGCGGCACGACACACGAAATCCGCAACACCGGCCGAACGCCGCTCGAGACACTCAACGTGTACGTGCCGCCGGCGTACCGCTCCGACGGCAACGAGCTGCCGCGGGGGCGCAGCAGCTGAGAACGGGAGCCGTTCATACGGCTAGAGTACGACTGCCTCCTCACGCCGCGGGACACGCACCGGCGTCGGACCGTCACCGACCCGTTGCTGCTGCGCTCGGCCGAGCCAGATACCGAGCGCACCCCACACGATCGCGAGGGGTACGGTCACCGCCACCAACCCGGCCAGCCCCATGGCAAGACCGCGCAGCAGCCCCTCGAGCTGCGAGCCCACCACGTCACCAACGCGATAGACGAAGGTGTCGATGAACGCCTTCGACTTGTACTTGTCTTCCCGGGATACCACGGTGAACAACGTTTCTCGCGCAGGCCGGACGATCGCCCGTTGCATCGCACTGAACGCGGCCTGGAGGACGACGAGCGCCGCCAGCGACGCCGAGATGGCCAGCCCCACGAACCCGAACAATACCATCGCCGGGAGTAAGGCCAACGTTAGGTGCACGCCCAGCCGCTTCATCAGTTGCCCGGTCACGAGCGCCTGGAGCACCAGCGTCGTCAGCTGGGTGTAGAGGTCGATGCGCGCAAACACCGACGTGCGCATATCGAGGTCGCTCCCGAGAGCGGCCACCATCTGTAGCCGCGTGAAGTAGATGAACGTGCTGATCACCGTGAGAATCAGCACGTAGGCGGATATACCGAGCAGATACGGTGAGCGGAGCGCCGCACGGAATCCCTCCCATGCACTCCCACCGATGATGGCCCGGTCATCGACTTCGCGCGGTGCGCCGGAATCCGCAGCGAGATCCACGCTCCGGGGCTGGAGGCGCGTGACGGTCCACGCGGCCACCACCGCGATCCCGAGCGAGGTCGCCGCGACCGGGAGCAGCCCCGCCGTGCCGAGCCGACCCGTGAGCTGCGAGGCCAGCCAGGGACCGGCGATCGCGCCTAACGTGCCACCCACGCTGATGACACCGAACAGTCGCTTGCTCTGCTCGAGCGAAAACCGGTCGGCCATGAGCGCCCAGAACACCATCGTCGAGAAAAGGTTGAACACACTGAACCAGACGAAGAACACCATCCCGCTCACCTCGCCGATCGCGCTAGGCGCGCCCACCAGGACGAAATAGAAGCCGACCAGGCT
>Ga0310810_10001987_pt1 | contig 21727 bp, 10 predicted proteins | sample NCmetagenome_FD_207641 | JGI IMG/M metagenome (GOLD analysis project Ga0310810, IMG submission 207641) | Soil microbial communities from experimental microcosm in Duke University, North Carolina, United States - NC | ecosystem: Engineered > Artificial ecosystem > Soil microcosm > Unclassified ... | reverse complement strand
GATTTTGTTAAGGAGCTACAAGGTGCTGATATTCGATCACTAGATAAAAATATTTTGACTGAGGTCGAAATGTCATTGAATCAAGCAGTAATAAAAAAGGAAATCAATCTCTATGTCGGTGATGCTGAAGATAGAAAACTCCGTTATCAACATGCCGGTGGCATTAGTGTCTGGCATGGTATCAATGGTGATACTAATACTTTCAAAAATTATCATGATTTGAGGTTTGATCGTGACACCAAATGGGGTGCAACACTGGAATATTTGCTTTCTGCATGATCTATTTAATCATGACTAAATGCATCAGCCAGGATTTATTAGCCAATTGTCAAAAATTTTAAATATCTAAAGACCAATTTCTTCCGCACAAACACTACCGATACCATCATTATCTTTGATTAAGCGTGCTTATGAGCAGAATTTGTTAATAGTTGTTTCCAGATATTACCCTTGCTTCAAGTCAGCCTTGTAAAATCATACATTTAGCAATATCGATCAGTGATTTCATTTGAAATATACCTGCTATACTTATTTGAGTAGAGTTTTAATTCTTCATTTTCAAGAAATTTCACTCACTTTATAGGTATCAATACCGAAAATGAAAACACATGAAATAGTTAAAAATGTGTGTGTAGTTGGAGCGGGTCCATCAGGGCTGACTACCATCAAACAATTACTGGATGAGGGGCACCAAGTTACCTGTTTTGAAAAGCAAGATGACATAGGGGGAATCTGGTACCGAAAACCTGATCCAAATGATGATGCAGAATACATGAAAGTATTCGACAGTCTTAAACTAACGATATCGATAAAGTTAATGGGTTATTCTGATTTTATGGTTGAGGGTGATCGTGTATTTTACTCGCACGCGCAATATCTAGGTTATCTCAAAGCTTATGCTGAAAAATACAACTTACGTAAATTCATTAAATTAAGTACATCTGTCATTTCCATAAAAAAGCAGCCTGATAAATCATGGCTCGTCACTGTTATGCATGATGGTAAAACCGAGGAATATAAATTTGACGCAATTGCAATCTGTTCGGGTCCATTTCAAAAACCGGATAAAAGCAGCGTACCTGATTTAGATAAGTTCACAGGAGAAATATTGCACTCAAGCCAGTATAGAAATAATAAATCATTCGTAGGTAAACGAGTATGTATTGTTGGTCTTGCTGAGTCAGGCGCTGATATCGCCCGCGAAGTATCTGATGTTGCATCTGAAGCAACGCTTTCCATACGTTCTTATACTGTTTTATTGCCGAGGATATTTAGTGGGATATCTGCTACTGATGCTTATACAGACCGTTCACATCACTATGAAGCATATATCAGATCAAAAAGTAATTCTTACCCGTTAAAATCAATTTGGGGCAGTAATATAATAACAAAATTTGTTTTTATGTTGTTCGCGTGGACATATAGTCTAATTGATATTGCTTTAAGAAAAATATTTTCTAAAAAGGAAAATGTTATTCCAAAAACCAATATACTTGGTGAAGACTATTACCCGCTTAAGATGGATATTGAATGTGAATACAATACGGAAAACATGGAAGTAATGAATGAATGGAATAGAAGATGTCAGAATTCGAATTCAAATTGGGGCGCAAAAAAAATCTTTTGTAAAAATGTGCGTTTTGTTCCGAACGTTGTGAATGGAAAATTAAAAGTAAATGATAGCGGAATTAGTAAGATAGTGGGAAAGCGTATTTATTTCAATAATAATGAAGAAAAGGAATTTGATATTATTGTTTTGTGTACCGGATTTATCCAAAATTTTTCTGCCCTGGGCGATGACTTGGCTGTTCCTGATAATAATGTCAGGAACCTTTACAAGCATGCATTTCATAAAGATCATGATGGCACATTGGCTTTCATTGGATTTATACGTCCCAACACAGGCGGCATACCTATCTTATCAGAAATGCAAGCAAGGTATTTCGCACAGCTATGTAGTGGTAATGTCAAACTACCCGCTAATTTAGCATCAGTTATTCAAATTGAAAAGGAATGGGAAGACACCATGGGTAGCTACAGCCCAAGGCAGTATGATTTAATTGTTTCGCAAATCTTTGTGCTTGATTCAATGGCAAAAGAAATAGGTTGTCTGATGCCTTGGTGGAAGCTGATCTTTCATCCCAGATTGCTTGTTCGCCATTGGATGTATCCATTCAACCAAGCATGTTATCGAATAGTCGGCCCTCATAACATGAAAGAAAGCGCACTAAAAGAAATGATAGAAAATAAAGTTGCTGCTGAGCGTGATAACGTCAGATTCCTATTCCTGGCATTATCGATACTCCCGAGTAACGTCCATCCCAAATGGCTTGATTTTCCAGTGCCACCTGGTAAGTCTTTACCTAAAGATCATTTTATGAGTCGACGCACTTGAATTCGGCACTCCATGCGTAAACCATTGTTTTAACGGGACACGAGACATACACGGATGACAGAAGTACGACTTAAGGATATTTTTATGAGTACAAACCATATAAAGCTTAATACATCGCTAGTTGAGCCATTAGCGCAACTAGAGAAACTTATAATAGATAATATCCAAATCATAGAAGCTTGGTTTAATAGCCAGTGGTTACTAACACCACCACCGATCTATGGCTCTGTGGATTTACGAAATGCCGGCTTTAAGCTGACACCTATTGATATGAATTTGTTCCCTGCGGGTTTTAATAATCTCAACCCCGATTTCATGCCATTAGCTATTAATGCTATGAAAGAAGTATTTCAGCAACAGCACCCAAATATAAAAAATATTTTAGTTATACCGGAAAGTCATACACGTAATTTACTTTATTGGTCAAATGTACGCGTGTTGCAGGATATTCTCGAACACGCAGGATACAACACCAGACTCGGATTTTTGTCTGCAGAATTAACGATTCCACAAGATATTAATTTGACAGCTGGTGTTAAAGTTACGATTGAGCCCTTGCGACGGCACGGTGCTCAGTTATTTGTTGATGGATTTTTACCTGACATCATATTACTCAATAACGATTTATCTCAAAGCATGCCTGAAATATTGCAAAATCTAAGCCAGCCTATCGTTCCGCCTATGGAACTAGGCTGGAGTCAACGCTTAAAATCAAAACATTTTCAATATTACACAACAATTGCGAATGAGTTTGCGAATCTTATCGGCATTGATAAATGGATTATCGCTCCTGAATATCGTTTCTGTAACAAGGTTGATTTCACGAAGCAAAGTGGGATGGAATGTATTATCGCGAATGCCGAGTTATTATTGGCGGGGATCCAAAAAAAATATGCAGAATATCAAATACCTTACCAGCCATATTTAGTCATCAAGGCTGATGCTGGCACGTATGGCATGGCAGTAATGATGGCACGTAATATAGATGAATTACGCAGCATGAATCGCAAACAGCGTACCCGCATGTCAACAACTAAAGGTGGAATGCCAGTGCGACGTGTGATTATCCAGGAAGGCGTTTATTCATTTGAAACCGCTGGAGAAGATAAGGTAGTTGCTGAGCCTGTAATTTATCTTTGCGGTCAGAGGGTTATTGGTGGGTTTTATCGTGTGCATAAGAACCGCATGATAGATGAGAATCTAAATTCACCGGGTATGCATTTTATACCTTTAACATATAATCATTCCAGCAACCAACTTTGTGAAACGCGTTATATCGTCTATAGTGTGATTGCAAAGCTCAGTATGCTAGCTGCTGCGCGCGAGATAAAAGATTTGCGATAAGCCAGAAATCTAAAAGCGGGTATTCATTATTTATCATGCACAACTGACCAGCAAATTCTGTGATTATACACAATTGAGTTAGTGGGAATAGCTACTTATGGATTAATACTTGATGATTTTTTAGCGGGTTACTGATAAATTTGAGTTACTTTTTGGGAATATACCCCTTGCACTATTAGACATAATGGATGAGGTAACGCAACGATATGGACGTCAAAACGTTATTATTAAAAACTGGATTGTTTCCGCAATTAGCACCAGAACGCCTTGATCAACTGATTTTATCGGCACAAAAAATCACTGTGCCGGAGGGGCAAATTTTTATTAAAGAAGGTGAAATTGCTGATGCGCTATATATTATTGAAAGTGGTGTTTGCCAGGTTTTTGTAGAATATGAGGATGGCCACGAAATTATTTTAGCCCGTTTGGAAACGGGAGAATATTTCGGCGAACAGGCTTTATTAACTGAAATCCCAGGCAAGCGCAATGCCAACGTTCGCGCCATCAGCGAAATGAGGTTGCTCAGGATATCGCATAGTTTTTTCCAACCAATTTTAGCTCTGAATGAAGCATTCAAAAAAAAGCTTCAAGAAATAGGCATTCAACAGCTGCAAAATAATTTGACCGCCGTGAATTTGCATAAAATTTATATGTCTCGGAATCGAGGCGAAGTCCGGCAATATCATGGAATGTTCCTTGATAAACAGGCGGTTATTACTAGTTTTTATCTGGAAGATAATCGAAAAATTATTGCCACCCGAGTAATCGATGAAAACATTCAAAGTTTTCAAAATGAAAATGCAAACATAACACAGACTGTTATTTATGATGCCAACAACATTCATCGTGAATTATTGCTCGAGAATAATCGCTTAGTTGGGTTTGTTTCATATGGAGAATGGGGAGATATTCCCCAGATCATCAATATGATTTTCAATCAAACACCGCTTGACTCAAAACAATTGGAATATTTCCATGTGCACGGTGATGTCATTGTTGTTCTTCCGGAAGTTCAAATAGCGGAAAATGATAATGAGATTATTTGTAACTGCATGTACACGTCGCTTGGCAAGATTAAAGAACAAATTAAAGCGGGTATCATCGAACTTGACGCGATAGGTGATGTTACTGGTGCAGGTACAGTTTGCGGCACATGTCGATGTAAAATACAAGATATTTTGGGTAATGGTAGATGGCTGGCGGCACGGATAAAAAAAGTTTTGCCTTTAACTCCATATATTCATGCTTATCAGATTGTAGCTGCTCGGGGTGAAGCGTTGCCAATCTATAAAGCCGGACAATATGTGGTGATGCAGTGCTTTATTGACGGCAACTGGGTCGATCGCACCTATACTTTGACTTCTGATCCGCTGAATAGAGATTTTTATGAAATTGCAATTCAGCATGAAGAGGGTGGTGTATTTTCTAGTTGGCTATTTCAACATGAAAACGAGATATCTTTATTACGTGTTTCTGCGCCAGATGGTAATTTCACACCAGATTTCGATGCAAGTAACCCAATGGTATGCTTAATGGCGGGCATTGGCATTACGCCAGCAGTAGCTTTTGCTCGAATGGCCGTATCAAAACATAGCCAGAGACCAATCAATATTTATTTTTCCGCGCATACTGAAAGCGATTTTGCCTATCTTTCTGAATTAAAAAAATTAGAAAAATTAAATTCGTTTATCAAAATAATCACGAGATCAACGCAAGCCGAAGGACGTTTGCAGCAGAGTGATCTTGAAAAAATAACCGAACAATTTTCTAATGCAGAGTACTTTATTTGTGGGCCGTCTGGTTATGAAGCGAGTATGCAACAATACCTGAGGAACCTTGGGGTTCCTGAACATAATGTTTTTATCGAGAAATTTACGCATTCGTATGATCTGGCGTGATGAGATCACTTAGATCAGTTTTGCGATGATTCCTATACAGCACGCTACAAAAAGCAAAAAAATCCCTGTCTGTAAAAGTGTGACCCCAGATAAGAACGCCGTTACGAAACTGCCTAAAAAGGAGAATAACAGCCTTAAGATTGATAAACACGCTGATCCAGTCCCTTTCGCATCGTCGATAGATGACATCGATTTTGCAATGGCGGCAGGAGAGGTGAATTGAACGCCCATGAAAAAAGGCAGCAAACATATCATACTGATTACAGGTGATGCCGGATATGCAAAAGAGACAAAGATGGTTGCAATGCCACCCATAAAAAATAACTTAATCCCCGTCGATAATATAACATCTGTACCTTTAGACATCACGACTCGTTGCACATAAAACGATGTCGCTGCGGTCACGATCACCACACCAGCAATGTAGAACCCGAGTTTTGTGACAGCTACACCCATATGCTCCATCATAACGATTGGAAGAGTGGTTATAACAAACCAGACACCCGCAGAGGGAAGGCTATATATGAGTGCATAAGCCATAAAATTTTTGTTTGATAATGCGGAATGGTATTTCTTAAAAACAGTAATGATATGTAGCTTAATCCTCAATTCAGGGAGATGCGTTTCCGGAAAATATCTCATAAACATCATAAAAATAATTGTTCCGAGAAAACCTATCAAAATGAAACTAGAGTGCCAGCCATAATAAGAGGTTAAATAGCCGCCCAGTATGGGAGCCAACATGGGTGTAAATAAAATTATGATGGACATTTGTGCGAGAATTTTACTAACTTCCAGCTCTGAATAGCACTCTCCAATAATGGCGGATCCCAATGTTACTGCGACACCGCTGCCACAGCCTTGCATGAACCGCAATATCAAAAAACTATTAATAGTTACTGAAAGGCAAATCAGTAAGGAGCACAGTGCAAATAAGCCGCATCCAAATATCATGATTGGTCTTCGACCTAGTGCATCAGAAATCGGCCCGGATACGAGGGCTGCAGCGAGCATGCCGAATTGATAGAATGAAATTGTGTATTTGATTACTGAACTGCTCACGCCAAAGTATCTAGTCATTAGCGGCATGGCTGGCAAATGAGTTTCAATGCCCATGATAGAAAGCGATATAGCAGCGATCAAAAAATAGGGGATATAGGGTTTTAGCTTAGTATGGTCTCCTGACAGTTTCATGACAATGACATCCTTTCTCTTAACGCAAGATTAATGTTTGAATTATATCATATATATGTATATGATATAAAAAGCGAATCAGACTTGCCGGCATAAACATTGGAAATTGATTATGCAAAAATTTAAAGTCTTTATTCTTCTCCTCCTCATAGTTGCATGCACAGCATCTTTTGCCAATCCATTACCGTTACCAAAAAAATTAATTCCCTTGAACTCCCCTGAGGGCACTCTACTATTCAAACAAAGCCACAAAGCGGGTTATTTTTGGCAGTTGGATTCAAATTTTGTTACACAAGATAATTTGGCATTTTGCAGTATTGCCAGTAGCGTAATGGTTTTAAATACGCTTGGTATAACGGCTCCCAGCGATCCCAGCTACGGCCCTTACCGAGTGTTTACTCAAAATAATTTTTTTACCCCCTCTGTCGAAGCTGTTTTACCTGTGGCATTAGTAAAAAAGCAAGGTTCCACACTTCAACAGATTAGTCAGGCTTTAGCGACCTACCCAATTAAAGTTACCGCTGTCCATGCTAATGAGTCTTCACTTGAAAATTTCCGAAAATTGGCGATTAACATGATTGATAATGATAAAGGTTATATTATTGTTAACTTCCTTCGCACCAGTTTGGGTGAGGAAGGTGGAGGTCATATGTCGCCTCTCGCCATGTATGATAAAAAATCAGATCGATTTTTAATGCTCGATGTGGCGCGGTATCGTTACGGAGCGGCGTGGATAAAAACACAGGATTTATGGAATGCCATGAATACCTTCGATAAGGATGCGAATGCGTATCGTGGTTTTGTCATTATCTCCCGTCTTCCATTCGCGAATTCACACCATTCAATGGTGGTGACGAATAATCGGTGGGCAACGGAAGCGGCGCATGAAATATTATCGACCGGTGGCAATGCTGTGGATGCCGCTATTTCAGCTGGATTTGTATTGGGACTTACTGAACCCGGTTCTTCAGGTATTGGGGGCGGTGGATATGCGCTTATTTATTCGACAAAGAATCAGGAAAATGTCGCTTATGATGGCCGAGAAGTGGCGCCACATTCTGCTAATTCGAACTGGTTCCTTGATAACAATGGCAAACCCTTGAGTTATCTTCAGGCGGTGATGAGTGCAAAATCGGTAGGAGTGCCTTCTGAAGTCGCTTTATTTTATAAAATGCACCAAGAACATGGACAATTACCCTGGAGTAAATTGCTAGCCCCCGCCATCCGGTTAGCGAAAAAGGGATATCCCATGAGTCCACTTTTGCAGAAAATTTTGAAACTGCAAGAACCTTATTTAAAAAACAATCCCGAGGTCAGAAAAGTCTTTTTTGATGGGGACAAAATCAAACTGATAGGTGGCATGATCCACAATCCTGCCTATGCAGAAACATTACAGCGAATTGCAAAGAATCCTCAGGATTTCTATCAGGGAAAATTAGCCAAGGAAATAATTGCCGTCATTAATCACGAAGCTAAAAGTAATTTATTTAATTTGCATGATTTCTCGAATTATCGAGTAAAAAAATACGCGGCACTATGCACAGATTTTCGCTCGCGCTATGAAATTTGCTCGGTTCCACCTTCTTCGAGTGGCGGTGTTGCCTTGCAAGAGTTAATCGGAATTTATGCACAAAAGTATCAGGGTCACGATTACCATGATCCAAAATGGATGTATTATTTTTTAGAGGCGAGCAAGTTAGCCTATGCCGACAGAAATCTTTATATCGCAGATCCAGATTTTATAAAAATACCAACGGTGGGATTATTAAGCAAAAGCTATTGGGTCATGCGTAGTCAGTTGATTGGGCCTGCCGCGCTTGCCACTCCGGTTCCAGCGGGTTTGCCAGAAGGGGCTAGTCAACAAAATGCGCCTGATGCCAGCGTTAAAAGGCCGGGAACGACTTCTATAGCAGTGGTTGATAAAGAGGGAAATGCGATTACGATGACGGTTACTATCGAGGGCCCATTTGGCAGCCATATTTTCACACACGGATTTTTTCTGAATAATGAATTAACCGATTTTTCATTTATTCCCAAAAATGAAAAGGGTCAATGGATTGCCAATCGGGTCGAAGCAGGAAAACGTCCGCGTTCTTCTATAGCTCCCGCTATGGTATTTAAAAAAAATAATCATGAATTATATGCGTTATCAGGCTCGCCTGGTGGCAGCGAAATAATATGCTACGTAGCTAAAAATTTAATTCTGATGCTCGATATGAATATGTCTCCCGAGCAAGCCAACGCGAGTCCAAACTTATGTGCATTAAATCAGTCGCCAGTGATTGAAAATACTACTACGCCATTTCCAGCGATTCATGCCCTTCAAAATATGGGTGAGAAAATTGAACGGAAAAATTTACTCAGTGGTGTAACAAATATTCTGCGTCAGCCAGAGGGTGGTTGGTTGGGGTCTGCGGATCCGCGTCGTGAAGGTGTTGCTAAAGGAGAGTAAAATGAAATTTTATGCAGAACAAGGGAATGTAGCGACAGGGATCATTATAAACGAATTAGGTTTGTCCTGCGAATATGAGCAAGTTTTCGTACCATCGTTCACTACCACATCAGGCAAGGACTACTTGCAGATTAATCCCAAAGGTACCATTCCTGCTTTGATAACGGATGATAATATAACACTAACTGAGACATCTCTCATTCTCCAGTATTTAGCGGAAAAAAATCATGCCGAACCTTTACTTCCACCCATCGGCGATCCAAAACGATATGAAGTATTAGAATGGCTCAGCTTTATTGCTACGGAGCTGCACAAGATTTTAAATCTTGTTATTATCAGACCTCAAGTGGATGACAGCCTCAAAGGTAGCTTATATATTCCCCTTTTAAAAAAGCGCCTCGAATCTGTTAATCAAGCATTGAAAAAAAATAAATTCTTGGTGGGAGACTCGTTTACGCTGCCAGATGCTTATTTATTTCAAATTCTTCTGTTCTGTGATTTCTTGGTAATAGATTTGGCAGAATTTCCAAATTTAACCCAGTATTATGCGTCTCTAAAAAAACGAAAATCAGTTGCGACTACTGTGCATAGTAGTCTCACTGCAAGCATGAGTAAATATCAGCCTGAGGATGTCGCAAACGATGCTTGTTGGGCAAATTCGAAAAAAATGGACGAGCTTTTTGTGCGCATGAGAAAAGAATGTCCTGTCTGTTTGGTAGAACCTAAACGTTTTAGGCCCTTCTGGATTCTGACAAAATTCGCTGACATGGTCGAGGTAGATTCAAAGCCGGATATTTTTATCCATTCTCCTGCCATCTTATTATTACCTGTCCCGATCGAAAATGCGTTTATTGCTAAATACGGGGTGCCTTACCCTCCACGTATCATGACCTCGATGGATACGGCGGAGCATGTTGCGTATGCGGCTTTTTTGCGTGATTGGCTTGGGCGGGATAGGATATTAAAAGAGAAAGAAAAAATCATCAAAATTGCAAATAAATATATTAACGAAATGATTAGCCGTGGTGGCGAATGTGATTTTGTGAATACGGTATCCAACCCTTACATTTTGAGAGTGCTGTTGGGGATGCTGGGCATACCGGAATCTGATGATGAACACTTTGGGAAAATTATTTCCCGATTTCATGCTCCCACTGATCCTGATGTTTTTTTAGCTAATGATGGAACCATATTCGTTGGCGATAGCTTAGATAAAATGTATATATATTTTAAAGGATTGATAGAAGATCGAATGCTTAATCCGCGTGACGATTTAATATCCAAAGTTGCTAATATGAAAATTAATGGAGAACCAGCTTCTGAGCTTGATAAAATATCGTTAATCGAAATAATTTTAGTGGCGGGGCAGGAAACGAGTAGTGTTGTCTTGTCGGGATTATTTTTGGTTTTGGCTGAGCATCCTGAATTATTAAAACAACTTAAAGAAAACCCTTCCTTAATTCCAAGCGCAATTGAGGAGATGATTCGCTGGACATCTCCGCTTAAAACCTTTATGAGAACAGCGACTGTTGATTATGAATTGCGAGGCCAAAAAATAAAAGCAGGTGATCGCCTTCTTTTGTGTTTTCAATCTGCTTGCAAAGATGAGGAATATGTGGATGATCCATTCACCATTCGTTTTGATCGTAAGGTGAATAGGCATTTAGCTTTTGGCTCTGGACCCTACCAATGTGCGGGGCAGCACTTGGCTCGTTTGAATTTAATAACCATGGTTGAATTACTTATTCCGCGTTTAACGTCTTTAAAAGTGAATGGTCCGTATCGCTATTATCATTCTCTTTTTACATCAGGCTTAATCAAACTGCCTGTTCAATTTACAATAGAATGATTGTATCGAAAATTTTGTTGATCAAGTCTAATATTGGGTTTGTCAAAAATGTGGTGACTAAGGCCATCAACACAGACATGTTAAAATTTACAAAAATTTTAGGTGAGGTCGAATGAAAATCACGACAAGAGATTTGGGCGAGGTTTGCAAACATCCTTACCGATTAAGTTCCATCGATATGTTGCGTGGTCTTGCCATTGTGCTCATGGCCATTGACCATTCTCGAAATTTTTTCCATGCGAATGGTACGCTGGCTATGTTGCACCCCACTTTTTTGCTTTTTTTAACGCGTTGGATAACGAATTTCTGCGCACCTGTTTTTGTTTTGTTGGCTGGAACCAGCGCAGGCCTCATGACCATACGCAAATCGCCGCGTCAGTTGGGCTGGCTTTTGTTTACCCGAGGTCTATGGCTGATTTTCATTGAATGCGTGTTGATTTCGAATGGCTGGGATTTTTCTCCAGGAGGTATCACTGAGCTTGGTGGGCGTTATTTAATTGTTCTGCAAGTCATCTGGGCCTTAGGAGTCAGTATGCTTGTATTAGCGGGAGCTCAATTCTTAGGGAAACGTACCTGTTTAATTATTGGTGCCATCATTTTGCTAGGCCATAACATGTTGGACCCCATTTGGCCAGCAAGCGGTCCAGACTGGATTTTCAAAGCAAGTCCTACAATACGGCTTTGGGTGGCTTTGCATTCCCAAATGAGTTGGCAAATCGGTTCATGGGTTTATATCATTTTTTTATACCCACTCCTGCCTTGGATTGGTGTAATGCTCGTTGGCTTTGGTTCATCTACGCTATTTACATTACCAGAGCTTCAACGTAAACGTTTTTTAATCTTGATTGGACTAGGCATGATTTTGGCTTTTTTTGTTCTTCGTTGCGCCAACATTTACGGAGATCCGCATCCTGCACAATGGGGCTCTAATCTGACTCTGAATATCATCTCTTTTTTAGATGTGACTAAATACCCGCCGAGCCTTGATTTTCTCCTCATTACGCTCGGGCCAGCCGCAATATTTTGTGCTTATGCTGAAAATATGAATGGCTGGTTAAAGTCCGCGCTCGTGATGTTTGGTCGCGTGCCTTTCTTTTTTTACGTGCTACATATTTATCTGCTTCATGCCTTAGCTGTTTTATTAGGTATGATGCAAGGTTTTACTTTTTCTCAGATGGCGACATCCTTCATTTTTTTTCCTAAAGGTTACGGACTGCCGTTGATTGGCGTGTATCTGGTTTGGTTTCTTGTTCTTCTCATGCTGTATCCGCTCTGTCGCTGGTTCGCGAAGGTGAAAGCCCATCGGCAGGATTGGTGGTTGAGTTATCTTTAAAAGTGAATGGTCCGTATCGTTATTATCATTCTCTTTTTACATCAGGCTTAATCAAACTGCCTATTCAATTTACAGTGGAATGATTTTATCGAAAATTTTTGTTGATCAAGTCTAATAATGGGTTTGTAAAAATGTGGTGACTAATGCCATCAATACAAACATAGTAAAAATTTCAAAATTTAAAATCCCACATCGTAACCGATGTTCAAAAGTAACTGTTCGGTCATAAGCATACTCGAACGGTTACACTTCAACTAAATGTGAGCTAACGACATTAGCAACTCAATATAGGCTAATGCATCTACTGGATTGTTTGAATTTGTACAGTAGGTGGAAAATCAAATACCAGATAAAAAATTGATTAACCGCTTTTTTCAGGTCTTAATTTAGTTTTGAGTATGGTCTGTTGACAATCTTATGACGATAACTAACTTCAGTTTCATCTGGTTTCATATTTAGCGATAATAGTGTAGGCAAACAGTTCCGGTGTGGCGAGACTCTTTGGCAACAACAGGGTTGGCATTGGCGCAATTTTTACATTTTCCTTGCAGGGCTTGCACGCAAATTTTGGGCGAACATGTTGCACAACACTCAACTTTAGTAGTAGAAAAGAAAGGCTCTCAATATAACTAAACCGTGATATCGGGCACACACATGATGAAGTAAGCCCGGACGCGTTGTTTGCGCCGCTCAGACTATGTCTACCTGATATATGATGTCATGTACTGAATGGCTCTATTTGCGAGTAAGCGTATAAGCCCCATCCCAATCAGAAGGGGCTTTTGAGTGCATGAACTCGAGACAGCGCTGTTGCAGTGATTGGGCAGCTTTGTCATTTTCGTACAAAGCCAGACATTTTGCGAAAAGATTTTCTGCTTCTTTGAAATGTCCTTTTTCATACGTGTTAAATGCTTTCGAAAACAATTCCAAATATTCAGCAAGAGACACCTTCAATGAATCTTGCCATTCGATATATTCAAAAATCTCTGTGACTTGTGTTTTCCCCTTCAGTCGAACTTTATCGACTTTTCTAAACAGGGTTCGAAGATTGACTGGCAAGTCACGCGCTGTTGCATCACTTAATAAAATTCGACTGCCATAAAACGTATTTAAACCCTCAACACGAGCAGCCGTATTTGCCACATCGCTAATCAAGCCGGATACTTGGCGCTCTTCTTCGCCAATAATACCCAGCATCGCAGGGCCCGTACAGATGCCAATGCCCATACCAATAGCAACATCATGATGTTCGGCCTGAACTTTATTAAAATCGCTAAGCGCTTTCATCATGTTAATCGCAGCTAACACGGCATCCTGCGGTTTATTTGCAAAAATAGCTAAAATGGCATCGCCCTGATAGTGGTCGATATACCCATCATATTTACGTATAATCGGCGCCATGAATTTCCAATAGCGATTGATAAAAGCAAATGCTTCTTCTGGCGTGCGATTTTCAGTTAACGTGGTAAAGCTTCGAATATCATTGAATAAAACGGTGATTTCGCGTTTAGCAGAATCACCAAGCCCAACATCTTCTATATTTTCCCGCTTGATAATTTCCAGGAATTTTTTCGGCACGAAACGCTCCGTACTGTGATAGAGGTGCTCCATATGCTCCAAGTAATGAGAGTTTTGCAAGGAAATCGCAATTTGGGACGCCAGAGTTTGCAGCACGGTGACACGGTCTTGAGTGAAGGCATTAGTTGTTAAATTATTTTCAAGATAAATAATACCTAAAACCATATCTTGCTGCATAATGGGCAGACATAAAATGGATTTAGGTTGGGTGCGCACAATGTAAGGATCTTGCTTGAACTTGTCATCAGCATCGCCATGGTGCAGCACGAGTGGTTCACGTGACCGAATAGCATATTGCACAACTGCTTGAGGGAGATCGTCAGACTCTGTTGAATTTACATTTAGCATTTTAAATTCATCCCGCCCTTCAGATATTGTTAAAGAAGCAGCTTCAACCCAAACGTTTTTACGTGGTTCCAGCAAGATAACTTTCGTTGCACCGGCATTTTCAAGCAGCACATGTAACATTTTCTGGAATAATTTCTCCAGCATAATTTCGCCTGAAATTGCCTGGCTCGCTTTAATGACAGACATAAAATCGAGGGTCGCTGAAGAGGTTGTTCCCGAGGTGGTATTCGACAATGATAAATCTTCGGTTTTCGGACTTAACAAGCTTCTTTCTTCGACCACACAGTCAGGAAATCGCCTTTCAAGCGATTTAACTTTTGCAAGCATGCCATAACGGCTGTAATAATATCGTGCATCGCGAAAACTATAAATAGCAAGATTCTTCTGATTCATCTCGATGAAAAGATCGCCAATAAGCTCATAACCTAATGCTGTCCATAGATAAAAATCGCCATTTTGGGCATTTTCAATAGCTTGATTAAATTGAATCAAAGCCTCGGCATATTTTTTGTTTGTTTGCGACTCATATGCTTTCAAAAATAAATGGTGATGCAAATAATTGTCCGGAGAAACTTTCGCTGCCCATGCCACATCTTTCATTAATTGTCGAATGCGTTTTTGGTATTTCTTTTTAAGAGAGGAATTTGCCGTTGGTAGCCGCATCAACGCCAGGGCATTGATGGCTTTTACTTCCGCCACAAATAATTCATAACGAATTGTTTCCTCAACCGTATACCATCCAAAATGAGATTCGATCGATTTATCGAATTGTTCCTGAAAAAAATAATAAAAGCTAAGATATTTTTGTCCAGTGCCATATTCCAACAAACTTTTAGAAGATAATATTTTATTTTCAAGGTAGACAAACCGATCACTATTTACATTGATGCCATCACCTAAAGTTTTGTAATTAACATAGATCGACTCAAGCAAGACTGACATGCCCTCCATCCCTCTTGTAGCTAAATCCTTATAGACATTTTCCAAACTCTCTACTACTTTACTCAGTGATTTTGCCCCCGCGCTTTGAGCAAAAGAATATATAATCGATCCAAGCGAGTATTCCAGCACATTTCCAGACTCACGGGCTTCCTGTAATCCCTTCTCAATATATTCAATTGATTCACTAACATGCCGAGACCAATGATTAATGAGATGACCTCTACAAATGTGGGAAATACTAACCGAATATTTATCGGGCGTTGCTAGAGCAAATTTTTCAGCAATATCACTGTATTCGATGGCAAGATCGATATCCTTATAAATATTCACAATGGTAATGGCATAAGCCAATAACCACATCCCGGCACTACGCGGTCTCCCATATACTAACTGTAACTCCACTGCCGATAAAACCAGGTATACAAATGGTGTGGTGCCTTTCTCATAAGCTGTAAAGTAAATCTCGGTAAAAATATCAAAAACCATTTCCATTTCTGGATTGGTTAATGGGGGTAAATTGTCTGCGACATGGCTCGAAATAAAGTTTCTCATTTTCCAGCGAACCCGAGCTAGTTTAACCATCATTTGTATAGGGTTTGGGTCTAAAACCAGGTTGACGTCTAATAAACCCAATGCCAGACGCGCTGTATTCAAAACTTTTATCTTATCTTCTTGCTCAACCGCACTCATAATTTGGATGCGATAGAGCTGTGCTTGATCCAACTTGGTTTTCGCTCGCTTCAATAATGTTCGATTGAATTCTTCAGCTTCCTGTACTTTATGTAACAAGTACAATGCTAGTAAATAATCCCGGTTGATATTAAAGGAAAGGCGGTAATCAGTCTCCCAAGAAGTTTCATCAATTAACAGCAAAGCTGCAGTTAGGTAATTTAACATGGGCTTATACGCATTGGCATTTTTCGCCTGCACACCAGCGAGATAATTTAAATTCGCTACTTCCTTTCTTTCTTCCTTTGACAACAAAGCATGGGCTTGATTAAAGTGGTCGACCACTTCAAACAGTCTTTCCTTTTTACTCGCCACAGGTTCTTTTTGAATTAATATGCGCGCAATATTTAAGTGAATTTTCGCTTTATTTTCTTCTGAGATACTTTGATAAGCCGCCTGCTGAACGCGGTCGTGCACAAACTGGTACACAACATTTTTAGATAGTTGTTCAGCTAAATTTTCATTATGCACCGCATCCACGCGTTTGTAACCTAAGTTAGGTGTGATCACTAGTTCTTGCTGTAAGGCTGGCCATAGTCCCATGCCGATTTCATCAGCCGATTGATCGCTAACCAGCATCAGCATATCGAGGGTGAATTGGTTGCCTACACAAGCCGCGTACTTTAATAAAGATTGGGTATCTACAGGCAACTCAGCTAACTTGTCTAGCATTAAATCGACCACATTATCGGTGATGGCTAACGAAGAAATTTTAGCTAAGTCCCAATCCCAATGATGGCGATCATAATTAAAATACAAGAACCCTTCGCGATATAATAAATTTAATACTTGTTTGCAGAAGAATGGGTTGCCTTTTGTGCGCGTGTGAACTAGTTCTGCGAAAGCAGAAACGGCAGCGGCATCGCGATGAAAGCTATCTTGAAAAAGTGCCGAAAAATTTTCTACACTTAAGGGTGGCAAAGACAGCGATTGGATTTGTTTTTTCTTTTCTTCTACATGCTGGATGAATTTTTTCAAGAGGTGATTGGCATCGACTTCATTTTCACGATAAGCGCCAATGAATAAAAGATGCGTCATCTCCTCATCCATAATGATCTCTTCCAGTAAACTGAGAGAGCCACTATCCACCCACTGTAAATCGTCAATAAAAATAACTAACGGATGATCTTTACTCGCCACAACATGCAAAAATTGTTTGAAGAATATCTTCATACGATTTTCAGTTTCTTTCGGCGGTAATTGTTCTAGCAGGGGCTGCGTTCCAATGACTAATGCAATATCTGGCGCAAGGTCTATCATCACTTGGCCTACGCTTCCCATGGCAGCCAAGATTGATTTTTTCATTGTGTCAAAACGCGGTTCCGGCTCCGCTAATATTAAACGGGCTAAATGATTAAAGGCTTCCGTGATAGCAGTATAGGGTTTATCACGTTGTAATTGGTCAAACTTGCCATGAACAAAATAACCTCGATGCTGTACCATCGGTTTATGTACTTCGTTAATCAGCATGGTCTTGCCAATACCCGAGTAACCACTTACCATTAAAGCTTCCACCGAGCCTTGGCTGATGCGCTCGTATGCCTTAAGCAATACCTGAGCCTCTCTTTCTCGGCCATATAATTTTTGCGAAAGATTAAGACGATCTTGAATATCTTGTTGTCCTAACGGAAAAGGTTCGATTATGCCAGTTTCTTCTGATAATTCTAAACAATGCTCTAAATCAAATTGCAAACCAATGGCACTTTGATAGCGATCATTAGGGTTTTTTGCCATGAGTTTTTGGATAATCTCAACTATCACAGTGGGTATGTGCAGTTCTGGATTGGCAACGGTTGGAATAGGATTCGCTAAATGCGCGTGTAATAATTCAAGTGCATCACTATAATCATAAGGCAACTTGCCAGATAGCATTTCATAAAAGCTAATACCTAAGGCGTAAAAATCTGCACGATAATCAATATGCATATTCATCCGCCCCGTTTGTTCAGGAGCCATGTATGCCAATGTGCCTTCTAATTTGGCGGGAGGAACAATATCCTGCGTTTCATGTATCAGTTTGGAAGAATAATTAAAATCGGTTATTTTTACAGTCAACGTAAAGGGATCAATAATAAAATTATTGGGTTTGATGTCTTTATGGATAATATGCAATTGATGCAGATGACCAATAATTTTCGTCATCTGAATGGCTAGTTTCAGAAACAGTGAAATATCGGTTAAGAGATTCTCTTTCAAATACTGCCGCAAGGAAATTCCGCCCATATTTTCTTGGACTAACGCATAGTGGTTTTGCTGATCGATAAGATCATACGTGCGAATGATGCCAGGAAAATTAATTTCTTTTGCCACTTCATATTCATGATACATCAAGGCAATCATGTCAACGGTCGGATGTTGAGAGCGGAGTGTTTTAAGAACGACAGGAGTACCATCGCTGACACGCAAGGCTGTGTAAATCACCCTGTCATTGCCTTCGGCAATTTTTTCTAATTTTTCATATCCTTCAAAACTTGGCATTTTGAGCCCTTTTGCCTTCGATTCTTTATTTTAACATTAATTAATAAAACCACTTTTTAGGGTAGACAAAAATCATAGGGTTACGCCAGCATTCTGCCTTGGTTGATCGTAAAATCAAGGTATTAGCAACATCATCCCGTTTTTATACATGCAAGAATTAGTATCTAGAGTAAGATTTTTAGACCTCATGCAGTATGGATCAAAAATGAATAAAAAACTTAAAAACGTCTGAGTTGTGGGTGCCGGTCCATCAGGGCTGAATACCATCAAACAATTACTGGATGAGGGGCACCAAGTTACCTGTTTTGAAAAGCAAGATGACATAGGTGGAATCTGTTGACATATATTTATCTCGTTAAAGTGTAATTGTAAAGCTGTCATTATTCGCACGTGGGTGTTTAGAGTTGACTCAAGAATATTGTTAATAAATTGAATCTGGCTGATTTTATAAAATTAAAAATGATCAAATATCCATCCTATTTCTAAATAGATAGATTAATCAGCCGCGTGCTTACTGCGGCCTCATGCGTGATTTATATGATTCATACGTAAATTAATGATAAGTTCATTGCTTCATAACTTATTGATCTACATCATTTACCAAGTTCGCTCCTTGTCCACATATCAATAAAAAAGGTAAAATATAACAAAGATATATTGAATTTTTCCTCGACATCGATAGTAACTATAAACCTGAGGAATTGATGTCATGATTGCCGAAAATCAAAATGAGCAAGCAAATCTACATGGCATCAAGAGTCTTGTTCATCAAGAACTTTTGAAAATTTTATACCGTCAGTCCTTGCATATGATTTGGGCTGAGATATTTGCAGCATCGCTTTTTCTTTATGTACTCTGGTGGCCAAATGCTTCTATGCGGCTTATGTTGTATACATGGTACGGTCTAATGGTGGCGTTATCACTAGGTCGATATTTACTGGTGAGCCAATACGAAAAGTCACAAACAAAAGATGAGGATAGTGAATGGTGGGAAAGATTCATGATGTTGATGCTGTTAATGAGCGCTCTTGGCTGGGGTTTCGCGGGAACTGTTTTATTGCCAACAGTTAATGGGCTTAATCAGGCTATCATTTTATTTTTATTGATAGGCGTAGCAGCAACAGCAAATCCATTTTTTTCGCCAATTAAACGAATCTATATTGTATTTCTTATTCCAACATTATTACCAACTGCTATCTATCTTTTAACGATTAGCAACGCGAACCTCAATATGTTCTTGGGCATTTCAATGATACTGTTTACTATCTTAATGCTTATTACGTGTGTTGTTTCGAGTGGATTAATATCAACAGCATTAACCTTGCATTTTCAAAATTCTAGGTTGGCAGATGATTTGAGGAAATCGAATAAATCCCTCGATTTTATGGCCAAGCATGATTCACTAACTTTATTACCAAATCGACAAATGTTTTATTCGATAGTGAATACAATCATCGACGAGCATAGAAAAGCAAAGAAAGTTACATATTTGATGTTCATCGATGTTGATAAATTCAAGTCAATCAACGATACATTAGGGCATGATGTTGGTGATGATTTATTAATTAATATCGCACAGCGATTAAGAGATTCCTTCGATGATAAGGGAATGGTTTTTAGATTAGGTGGTGATGAGTTTGTCGTTATACTAAATATTGTAAATGACCAGTCTGAAGTAGAGGAGTTGGCGAAAAACTGCTGTATCTCTGTTGCCGAGCCAATACATATTGGGGATCACACACTTCTTGTGAGTGCAAGTATCGGTATTAGTAGTATCCCTAAAGATGGCGAAAATGCAGAATCACTAATAAAACATGCTGACGCTGCTATGTATCATTCAAAAAGAACCGGCGGCAATCGTTATCAATTTTATGATAACTCTTCCAGTGGTTTGTCTTGAGTCGTGACTGTCATTATTGTATGTTATATCAGGCATGTTTCACGCGTTTAAGCTGTATGGATGGATTATTGAATGGATACAGATTACCTTATACTCGGAAGCGGTCTCTCAGCACTCACATTTGGCGCGCTCATGGCAAAAGCAGGGCGCAGGGTCGTCATTCTTGAGGCGCATGAATATCCCGGGGGCTACGGCCACACCTTTGTCGAAAAAAGTCAAAAATACGAATATCACTTCAACGCCCAATTTCATTATGTTTGGGATTGCGGTGAAGGTGATCCAGTCAACCTGATTTTAAAAAAGCTAGGTCTGGATAAAGAAGTCACATTTCTGAAATATGATGAAGATGGATTTGATCACATGCGCGTACCAGGTTATGCGCTGAATATTCCCAGCGATTTTGACTTACTGCTTGAGCGTCTCGCAGTGTTATTTCCGCGTGATATGAAGCAAATAAAACAATTTATTGCACTGGTGCGAAGAGTGTCGCTGGGTGTCAGCAGATTAAGAAGACCGGCACGCATGTCATATGTTAAGCACGCAGTCAATTATATCTCCTGTGTTGAATTGCTGAAATACTACAACACAAGCCTGCAACAGGTTTTTGACTCATTCAATGTTCCCAAACCGGCGCAAACTCTGCTGGCGAACCAATGGCTGGATTTTCTGCTGCCACCAAAAAAGTTGTCATTTTATGCGTTTTGTGTTTTATTCGATGGCTACGTGCGAGGCGCATATTATCCCAAACATCATTTTGAACATGTAATTAATTCACTTGTTAAAGTGATTAACGAGCATGGCGGTCAAATCATCTATAACACAACGGTGACTGATTTTATTAAAGAGAAAAACAAAATCATTGGTATCAATTCGCGTGATACCAATCAGCCGGATTTACTAAAAAGCTATCATGGTAAAAATATCATATCCAATATGGATCCAAAATTCACAGCAGAGTTAATTGGCATGGAAAATTTTTCTACTCGCGTGCGCAAGCAGCTTGAGTATGATTATTCATATTCTAATTTCATTGTTTATGGTGCCGTGAAAGATATTGATTTAAGAGAATTTGGCTTTGGAAGTTGTAATTTATTCCACAGTGAAAGTTTAGATTTGAACTCTACGATCGACGCAATGCATAACAAGCGTGATTATAGTCTAATAGCATTCGGTATGGCGACACCATCGATAGCAACCGACGATAAAACAGGGTGTCCTGAAGGGCAGCAATTATTTGCAATGTTGACTATTGCAAACTATCAATTATTTGAATATTTGAAATTGCGC